>Ga0233425_10008005_pt1 | contig 14366 bp, 14 predicted proteins | sample Watercolumn_Towu_2_FD_181712 | JGI IMG/M metagenome (GOLD analysis project Ga0233425, IMG submission 181712) | Freshwater microbial communities from Lake Towuti, South Sulawesi, Indonesia - Watercolumn_Towuti2014_140_MG | ecosystem: Environmental > Aquatic > Freshwater > Lake | place...
CGACAGCGATCACAACCTTCCATGCGTAAAAGGTGTAGACGGTGCGATAGCGCGCCGGGTACCCGGCGGCGGCGATCAGGTCGCGGTCCTTGTCCTCGCGGCGCAACGTCAACGCGAGCGCGTGCGCCGCGCTACCCAGGAACGGACCCAACGCGCGGTCGAGCAGTGGCGAGAGCCGAATCTGCTCGTCCTCGGCGTTCGTCAAACGGACGCGCTTTTGCGCGCCACCGATTTTCGTCGCGAACGCGTGCGTCAAGCCGCTCCAGATGAATAACACGCCCAGTCCGCCGACCAGCGCGAGCGCAAAATTGATCATGGAAAGTTTCTCCGCATCAAGTCACTCGACCGCGCGCGCGGCACAAACGGCGGCGCAAACGATGCCGGCGTGATCGGCAAGGCGCGCGTCACTTGGGGGCGCGGCATCCAATCATGGATGTAACACGCCGCGCAAATCACCGCGCCGAACGTTTCGCGAAATTGTATCTCGGTCAATTTGCCCAACTCCACCCAATTGAAACAACCGCGGTTAAGCGCGCCCGCGCCTTCGCACCGCAAACTGCGCCCGGCGCGAGGCGGCCTCGGTTGAAACGAGGTCATCATGCGCTCACCCCCGCGCTTTCGAGCGGTGCGGTCGCGCGCGCGCCGAGCCGATTCATGATATAGTACGCCGCCGCCGACATCACGCCGACCAGGACGACCGCGATCTGTCCGTAGAAACTCGCCAGAAACGGTTCCTGCAAATCCGGCGCGGTTTGGCGCAACATGATGAGGAACACGAACGGCGCACTGCACACGATGCGCGCTTCCCACCGAATGCGCGATTGCGCGGTCGCGATGCGTCGTCGCCCCGCCGCTAACCCCATCACGCTTTCGCGCAACGCGGCGAGCACGGGACCCAGCTGTTGCCCGCCGGCGCGCTGATTCGCGACCAACGCTTCGACCAAGCGGTCGAAAATCATGTCGCGCCGCCGTTCCGCGACCTGGGTCAACACAGTTTCCAGATTTTCGCCGAGCGACAATTGTTTCGCGATCTCGACGAAATCCGCGCGCGCCACGTCAGGCGCATGCTCCGCGACCGTCGTCAGCGCCATGCTCAACGAATTGCGCGCCGAAAACGATTCCTGCAAAATGTTGACGACGTCGAGCAAAGCTTCCTGGTATTCGCGACGGCGTTTGTCGCGCCGGTCTTCCAGGAAGGTGTAGTAGCCGAAAAACCCGATCAGGATGCCGAGCGGCGCGGCGGCGAGCGCGCCGGTCAGAATGAACGCGCCCGCGCCGAGCAAGATGCCGAGCAGAACGCTGGTCTTGACGAATTCCCACGCAGTAATCTGCAAATCGGCTTGATCGAGTTTGCGTTGGATGCGCGCGCGCCAGGTCTCGTCCTCGCTCTGGATGATTTTGTAGTGCGGGATCGCCATCAGTGACAGGATGATGACCAGGACGCCGGCAGCACCCATGAAAGCGAATAAAACGTTGGGACCGTAAAACATGCTCAGTAATCACCTTTATACGCGCGCAGAAAAAAATCGCTTGCGATCACCACTTGCGTTGCGCCGTTCCGCTCATTGGTTCCGGCGTCGTCGTTACGCGTGGCGTCGGCGCGAACGGCGCGGGATCGACGCCGTGATCGGTAAACCGGTCGGGGCGCGCGAGCGGGTAGGGCGTGCGAATCAACGCGCCGTTCGCGCGTTTGAAAATCGGCTGATTCAAAATTCGCGCGCCTTGTTCGACCGATCCGGTCAACTCAATGATTTCTTCGACGAAGCGCTTATTCGTCGCGATGTCGCGTTTGAGAAAGACGACGAGATGGAACGCGTCCGCGATCCACTCCGCAATCGTCTTCTCGGCGATCTGACTGCCCTCCGGTGAAAGTTGCGTCAGTTGACTCAAACGCGTCAACGCCTGCGTCGCCGAGCTCGCGTGCACCGACGCGAGAAATCCTTCGTGCCCGGTGTTCGCCGCGAGCAACATATCGAGCGCTTCCGCGCCGCGCACTTCGCCGATGATGATGCGATCGGGGCGCATCCGGAGCGAATTTTGCACAAGCCGCCGTTGCGGAATTTCGCCCGTGCCTTCCGCGTTCGCGTACCGCACCGTCTGATACACCACGTCCGCAATCGGCAGTTGCAATTCGCGCGTGTCCTCGATGACGATGATGCGCTCGTCCGCGGGGAGCAGTCCGCCCAACACGTTCAAAAAGTTCGTCTTGCCGGTGCCGGTCCCGCCGGCGATCAAAATTCCCAGGCGCGCTTGAATCGCGGCGGCGAGAAAGCGCGCCGACGGCTCGGTCAACGAATCGAGCCGGATCAAATCCTCGACGCGGCGCGCGACGACGCGATGGCGTCGAATCGTCAACGCCGGACTGGGCGACGCGATGGGTGCGATTGTCGCGTTCAGGCGACTGCCGTCGGGCAACTGCGCGTCGAGAATCGGATTCGCGATGTTGACCTGCCGACCGGTCGGCGCGACGAGCCGATTGATCAACTCGACCAGACCCTCGGGGTCCACCGGGACGTTCGTCGGCGCGCGCTGTTTGCCGCGTTCGTCCACGATTCGAATGTCCGCGCCGTTGACGATGATCTCTTCGATTTTTTCGTCGCGCAAAAACGCATCGAGCGCGCCATAACCGAGAATGTCACTCGTGAGTCGCGCGAGCACATCGTTGTCGGACAGTTCGAGAAACGGCAAGCCCTGGATCGGCTGATTGAGCCGATAATCCTGGATTACCTGGTTGGCGATCTTTTCGAGTTTGGCGCGCGTTTCGGCGGTCGGGTGCGCGAGTTCGTGCGGATCGGACGCGGCGGTAAGCCGTTGGCGCACCTGCCGCAAAATGACCTGGTAGGGCTTTTCGCCTTCGCCGGGTTTGCGCGTCGCCGCGCTCACCATTTGCGCTAGTTCGCTCGCGCGCCCGCGCGCGTTGGATTCAGGTTGAGTGGGTGGGTTGGATTGGGTCACAGTCGATTCTCAAATCGCGTATGGGTTGGGCGCGCCGCCGTCACATCGTGCTTGACCACCCGGCGCGCGTCAAAAAACAATTCCTCTGCGCGCTATGCTCGGCTCTCGCCGAACATCAAGTTGGATATTTTCTTGCCCAAACCGTCATTGCCCGCGCCGCCCATTTTCGCGCGCGCCTGCCAAATCTGCGTGATCGGCGGGTAGAGCGTCGAAGCGATCGCAACGATCTGCCGCGCGATCTCGCCTTTCGAATCAATGACGAGCGGATACCCGCGATTGAGCGACGCGGTCACCTTCGGACCGCCGTCTGGGACCACGCCAACTTCCGCCATTTGCAGTGCGTCCACGATATCCTTGCGGCGGATGCCGTGCTCTTCGTGGAAACGATTCGTCACGAGCCGGAATTTTTTCTTGTCGAGTTGGACGTGGCTGAAGAGCGTATCGAGAACTTCGCCGGTCGCGCGTACGCTCGCGGCGTCCGGGTTGACGATGACGAAGACATAGTTCGCGTCGCGCAACGTTTGCAAATGCACCGCGGCGTTCGTGTCCTGCCCCAAATCCACGACGACGAAATCCGCCATCGCGCTCGCGACGGCTAAGAGTTCGTGGGTGAACCCGCGTCCCAGGTCGCCCTGGAAATACTCGTCGCCGCCCATAAATTGTTTCGGGATACCGATGAGCACGGACAAATTGTTTTTGAACGGCGTCAGATGCCCTTGCACTTCGGCGGGTGACAGCACGGACTGCGCCGCGAGCATTCCGACGTTGCCGCTGTGATTGCGAAACCCGGCGGTCGCCAGGTTCATCTGATACCGCCGCGCGAGCGCGGCGATATTTTTCGCGATGTGCTGCTCGGAAAATCCGAAATGAATGTGCGTGTTGCCACCTGCCATATTGGCATCGATCAAAATGGTGCGGCGATTCGCGAGCACGCCGAGCGCGGCGGCGAGATTTTCCGCGGTGGTCGACTTGCCGACACCGCCTTTCGCGCTGAAGACGGCGACGACCGCTTTTTCCCAACCATGCGTCGCGATCACCTGCGCGACGCGCGTGTCCACCTGGGGAATGTACGCCGGTGACGTGCGTTCGCGCAGGGCGTCCTGCACCGCGCGATGCGCGATCGCGACGAGCGCGCGCGCCTGGGGTTCGCCGATCGGCAGGTCAATGTGCCCCTTCGCGCCGAGTTGGTACAGTTTGGAACCCCAATCACCTTGTTGCGGCAACGCGCCGATGGTGACGATCGGTTTGTGTTCATGATGCAACAGGCGTTGGATGTCGTTCGGCTCGAACGCGGGCAAAGCCGGATCGAGCAGGACGATGTCGGCGTCGAGCGACGTCGCGTCGTTGAACACGCGCGCGCCGTCCTGAGTCCAGGTCACGATCTCGATGCCGTTCGGATTGCCGGGCCCAAAGACCGCGCTGAGCTGTTGCATGTCGCCCCAGTCACGGAGTGCGGACAACAGTTTTAGATTTTTCGATAACGCTTCCGGCGGGCGCTCTGACACACCCAAACTCCCTCAGACAGATTTGACCCGGCGCGCATTGATTGCCCACGCCGGTTTCGACACATGCTGAAATTTCACGCTGAACACCGCGACGTTCTGGATTACGACCTTATTCGCGGGCAGATTCATCTGCGTGGCATCCACACCGCTTATTTGTTACAATATTGCCGCCAAAGGTTGACGGCGTTAATCCCACAATTGCGCGACGCGCGCTTCGAGTTGCGTTAGTTCGCCGCGCATCTGACGCAGAATGGCGATCAGCACACGCGCCTCACTGCCGGTCACACTGTCGAGCGACGCGGCTTCCAGATCGAGCAACGTCGTTTCGATCGGTTGCAGAACCTGCCCGAGTTGTCCCGTCACCGCGCGGTCCACCATCGCGGCGGCAACCGGCGCGGGTAGGTTGGGTTGGTGCGTATAAAGTGCCGTGAGCCAGCGTTGGCGAATAGAATCGTTCATAAATTTAGGTGCGAGAATCTTCGCGCTCCGCTTCTAGCGGGTGTGTAGTTGACTGTGTCGCTTGGGGTTGCAATCAACTGGGTAGACGATTTGCTCAAGCAGATACCTGACCCGGCAGTTGAACAAAAAAACCTGTCGCCATGCGGACAGGTTCGTGTCCACTTCGGCAACTCGGCAGTCTGCTCTGCATTCGGGCAGAGGGAAGACCCGTAGTTTTGCGCCCCCGGCTTTCGCCGGGTTTGCCTTTTCGGTAGATTGAAAATTCCCGAGGGATTGAGTTCGAATACGGCGCGCTTGACGCACGATAGTGTTGTTTGCGGAATTGCGCTTGGTCGCGTTTGACGCACTCGGATTCCGACTCGGCGGTCGGGGCGTTCTCAATGCCGATAGGTCATGCCCCGCTTACACCAAAACAACCTGACGCTCTCGATCCGTCTCCAGAGCGGAGCCAGTCGTCGAATTTGAATCGAGAGTTCTGTCATACTTCCACCGCCGTGGCTCGCGCTGCCGGGAACGCAATGATGTTGGTCGGAGGCGCATCTGAACGCGCCCCCCGACTGTCCTGCTCCGCAATCAGCGCGAGCACCGCGTCCGATAACGACTTGCTCTCCGCGCGCGTCGCGCCGGCGATGAGCCAACCGCGCTCGGCTTCCCAGTTACGCGAGATATCCTCAATGCGCCGTTGGCTGATGCGCCCCTTGAACGATGTCGCGAGCGCGCTGATAACGAATTTACCGCGCAGATGATCACGCGCATACAGCGCGAGCGCGCGTTCGTCCTCGGACAAACACGCCGGCACTGGCAGCAACTTGTCCTCAGCCAACTCGAATTGATCCGCGACGGCAGACAGCTCGTCCTCGGAGATGAAATAGCCCTGCACTTGCACGGGGCGTTGACGCACGCGTGTCATCAGGCGTCCTTTGAGCGATGCCGGCAGTCGATCCGCGCCCGGACAACGCGCTTGACGCGCCGCCGCCTCGTCGTGCATGTGCCAACCCAGCATCGTGCTGAGGTTCGTTGCAATCTCGCGTGGGATGCCACGCCCTTCCGTCGAGACATGCTGGGTCACCAGCCACACGCGGACTCCCAATGCCCCGCCGCTCGTAACGATGTTGGTGAGAATGGATGCCGCCTGGCGACCGGGTTTCCCAGCACCGAGGATCTCCAACGTCTCATCAACAACCAGGAGCAAGTGGGGCAGGGGTTCGCCCGGATGCAATGCGTTGTAGCGGTCGAGGCCGCGGCAACGCGACTGACTGAACAACTCAGACCGATGCGCGATTTCGTCGCGCACCCTGCTCAATACCTCAATTGCCGCGTCCGACCCGATGCCGATGTCGCAGTAGCGGTGCGGCGCGTTTTTCCAGAACGCCGCTTCGTTTTGTTTTGAGGATGGGGACACGTACGCGAATTGGAAACGCCGTGGCGAGTTCATTCGCGTCAACGCGTAGAGCGCGACGTGAATGCCGGTGCTCTTGCCGCTCTGGGTCTCGCCGACCCAGCCCGTGTGTCCCATCTCGTCGAGCGCGCGAATCAACGGACCCTCGGTCATCAGACCAATGGGAACTTGCAGTTGGTCCGCGGACAACGATGCCAGACTCAAGCGCGCCAGTTTCGGCAAACGCGCCGGCTCGGGCTGGCGAGGAGGTTCGCGCAACATCACCGCGTAGGCCAGTCCCTCAATGGGCCGTCCATTGGCGCCGGGAAGTGTAGTGACCGGTTTCACCGGGTATCCCACCGTCGCCGCCAGTGCGTCGAGAACGCCTTGCGTCATGAGTTTGGCTTTATCCACATGATGCAAAGTGCCCACATCCACCACGCTCAGATGGATCATGGATACGCCCCCGGGCGCATACGTAACCGCTTGCGCGATAGCCGGCGTGAAATAGGAGCCATCGGCATTCGGATGACCGAAACGCGTGACGAGAACCGTTTGGATTTGCTTGCGCATCTGTTCGGCTTCGCATTGGAGCGATCGCAATTCGCCGGCATTGACGAACCGGGTCAACGCATTAGTTTGGACCATACGCCGCACTCCTTTCCAGACCTTCGACCATCCGATCCAATACCGGGCTGGGTTGGGTTACGACAATCGTCGGTCCCGTCGGAATAGACGTCGGTGGATCATCGGATGTTGGCATCGCATCGTCCATTGGATGAACTGACCTAGCCTCTGCGGCTGACCCCTCGACAATTTCGACACGCGCGCGCGGTTGAATCAGCCACACCGCGCGTGCGACCGCCAGCGCGAACAAAATTGCGATCAGCGCGCCGGCAACTATCGCGATAATGGTTGTGGTTTGCCGAATGAACGCATCGCGCTGGCGCACAACTTCAGCGGCGCGCGCCTGGGCGGTGGCGGTCTGCTCGGCTTGTGCGGTCGCGGCGGCGCGCGCCTGGGCGGTGGCAGTCTGCTCGGCTTGTGCGGTCGCGGTCGCGCGCACCTGCGCGGTCACGGTTTGCTCGGCTTGTGCGGTCGCGGTCGCGCGGGCGTGCGCGGTCGCGGTCTGTTCGGCTTGAGCGGTCGCGGCGACGCGGGCATATGCGGTTGCCGTCGCGTCCTGCTGGGCTTGGCGGATCGCTTGGATATCCTGGGCTTGACGCGTCGCGGCGGCGCGCGTTTGTTCCACCGCGATCCGTTTTTGCTCGAGATCCAACGCGGTCGCGGTTTGGCGTTGCGCCGCGGCAGTCGCTTCGTTCGCGGCGCGCGTTTGTTCCATCGCGCGCGTGCGCGAACGAATAATCTCCTCGGCGGCATCCAGGGTCGGATCGGATGCCTGAACACGCGCACTCGGCGCGGCGAAAAGCGACAGGACCAACATCCCTGTCACAATCACGACCGCACTGAGAATGCCCACGAACGACGTCCCGCGTCTCATAGTGTTATTCGCCTTCGTCCATTACAGTCCAAGCCAATTCGGGCACACATGATTCTGGCGTGCCCAATGGATCATACCCGACCTGGCGCGCGATCATTGCAAATCCCGCTTGGTCATTTAGCACAATCGTCGGTGGGGCAATTGCTGGCAAGGCGGACTGAGCCACAACCGAATAGCGCGAATCCGGTTTGGGCTCGCGAATCGTCGTCACCGCACTCACCAGGCCGACGACCCGTTCCATAACGTGATCAGCGCCACGCATGTAGCCACGCGACTCGACGCGTCCCAACTGAAAGGTTATCAATGCCACAAGCGGGATCGCGAGCGTTGCCACAATCGCCCACACGCGAATCGCGTTAGCGGACACCTCGCCCGTCATCCACCAAAACGCAGCGAGCACGCTGAGAATGACCACGACCGTCACTCCGATCTTGATCAGCAGGATTCGTTCCTGTGGCGATAGTTGAGACATCAGTTCTCCGGGCAATGAAACGGGCTAACAATTTGAATGTGGAGCGGTGGAATCTCCGAAGAGCGTACCCAGCCGCGCCAACCATTGCTCAACCGACGTAACGCTTTGCGATGCAAACGGATTCCTCAAAGCCAAAGCGGATGAAGTCGGCCAAGTGTGGTCGGCAGGCGGGACCTGCGGAACTGTCAGGGTGGGAGTTGCCACCGCGGTTTCCACATGGTCCTCGTAAATCCGCACCGCGCCACTGCGCGCGGCGACAGTTGCCAGCGCGGTTGGACGGATTAGTCGTTGCAATTGGTGACGTTTCCGCACGCGATACACGAAGGGACCGTCGCAAAGGGTGATGCTCGCAAGCAATGATGCGCCGACTTTGACCATGGGGTCTCACTCCTACGCTAAACGCAAAACGTGCGCCGTAGCCGCGTCTCAAGTTTTAAGCGACCGTCGAAAAATTGTCATTCTCCTAACACATCGAGCATCGCGTCGATGCCGCGCGCGACGCGGGTGGTCTCGGGCTGTGCGAGCGATTCTTGCGCCAATGCCGCGCCGCGATCCAACGCGGTCAGTAGGGCAGTGTTCCGCTTACCGCGCGACAGGGATTCCATCTGCTTGAAAAATGGAACCAATTGCTCGAAATCGGATGTCACTGAGATACGCAAGACACGACTATAGACAACGCATTTGGTAGGACCGCGTTTGCTCATCGGCGGTTATCCGCGTAACCCTTTGAATACACCCGCTCGTTGCGCCAGTTTTGCCAACCCGACTGCGTTGGCGAATACCGGATTCGGCAATATCTCCGCGTGCGGAATGCGCCGACACAATGCATCGTGCAGAACGAGCGCGCCGCCGCCGGTCAGCAAGACGTACGAGAAACGCGCGATATTTTCTTTCCAAGTTTCGGTGACAAAATCAATCGTGCGTGTCGCAAGCGAGTTGAGCGCCTGGCGTACGATCGGTTTCAAATCAACTTTCTGCCCGGCGATAACTTCATTCAACTTACCATCACGCAAGTAACGGCGAATGTATTCGTCTGCTTCTTGCATCGAGTCGCGAAATCCATACCGCGCCTTGAGCGCGTTGGTGATCTCTTGCGCCGCGACGCGCACACCCAGGTTCTCGCCTCCGGTGAAACGCTTTTCGATTTGCCCTTGCTTGACCATCAACAGGTCGAGCGTGTTGAACCCGCTATCCAGCACAGCGATGGTCGTGTCGGTAAAATCGGACTCATCCCGCGACCAGGTGCCGTGTTCATTTAAACCCCAGCAGAAAAACGCGCCGACCGGTTGCGCGAGAGCTTTGAGCGTATGCACACGAATCACGGTCGCGGTTCCATCGTATGCGAACCGATGTTCACCGACCAACCAGGACTCAATCCCTTTGATCGTATCCTTGGCGTTGGGGGACATCATCACGCCGACCGGCAAGGCGACGATCAGCGCAATATCGCTTTCACCGCCATCCACCATTTGCGCGAGCAAGACGCGTGTTACCGCGCGCAGTTCCGGCGATTCGGCATATTTCGATGCGTCGAAGCGTTCCAAAATGGAAGTGTAACGTTCGACGTTGGGTCCGACCAAATACGCGCCGTCATCGGAAACGATTTGAATCGGCTTGTCGTCGCGCCGCTTCTTTTCGATGCCGCCAAGCGACAGCGAGCCCAGGTTCGTATCGCCGACGCCAACCTTTGCCGGGAGATAGTGCGTAAAAACTTGCAAGCGCGCGTCGTGTTGTTTCGTCCAAGCCTCGTGAATCGTTGCGGCTTTGGCGGATCCAATCCCAGCAACTTCCTGAAGCCGGTGGGAATCAATCATCGCGCTCGGTGCCTGCACGCCGAAATGAGAGACGATCTTTTGCGCGAAGGCGGGGTCAACGCCATCGAGCGAACCGAGATACGTTTCGAAATCGGGCATAGTGGACTGCGTGAGCGTAGCGAATCGGTCACGCACTCCCGCGCCTTTGAGACCGCCATTTCCGAGATCGATCGCGATTTTTTGAATGTTCACTGTGTCTCCTCCTGAAAAATCAAAACCAGTCTACGCGGCGTCGTTCGTGTTCGGACGAGTAATTTTAGGTCGTGTCCTTGTAACGGAGGAAGAGAGGGATCCCGATCCCGGCTCCTTTTTCAAATCAGGATACATCAAATCTTGTGACACTTCATAGCGTTTCTGCTATAAGTATCATCACATTTTGAGGATTGGATGTCGTTTCGTCCAGCGGTGGCAAAACGAAGGTCATCACCGTTTGGGCTTGATTGGGATGTTGATTCCTCGGGAGATGCAATATGTTCCGCCGCTTCCTCGCTTTAATATGCAAAATCCCCGCAGATAAGACAGGTAGCCAGAATATTGGTCAGCCGAGAATCTTGTGCAGTCTCACTACGGTCTTTGCATAGAAAGGCAACCGGTCGAACATTACCATCCCATTTTTAGTTCATACGGTTGATGAACGACGAACGACCGAACGACCGAACGACCTTCCCACTTCTCTTTGAGTCCACTTTGTGCTATACTTTGCGCGGGCACAAACTTTCTTTAGATCGAGTGGCTGAACCATTTGTAATACCGGTTCAATTACATTGTATTCATTTTGTTCAATTTGTCAATAATGTTCATATTGTTTTTTGTGGCTTGAGGTGGAGTATTATGCCTAGGAAACCTTCGCGCCCAAAAGTCAAGGGGTCTCTACTTGGAGGTGAAAAAAAAGACACGAAGGATAAAGAAACGGAATGGTTCAATCCCTCCGAGGCGATCAGCTATCTCGGTATTTCCCGGGCAACGTTATATAAACTCATGGATGAAGGTATCCTTCCCTTCTACACCATCAGGGGCATTCGTAAACGTCGTCTGAAGAAAGAGAATTTGGATGCGTTGCTGGAGAAGGGCGTCCCTGGGTCTACGAGCAATGATGAAAAAGACGACTGATCGGATCTGGTCGTCGTCTTCTCTTCGCTTTCTGTCTCCATTGAAGCCGGCCCCGCGTCGAAAGTATTTGTTTCGATTGGGGTTCATCCGGAAATTGCGGCATAATGCTCCCACTTTAATTTTCTGAAATACCGACGATTTTTCTCTCTGTTTTCCACAATCAGATTCGCCTCCGCCCGTGGTGATCTAGGCGCTGATGAATTATGCGCCCCACAAATGCACGCGCCCTATTTTGCCCATCCCGTCCGAAATCTTCTCGTTCAATAAATTTCCGATATAAGGGTAAACGGCATGGTATGCCGACTTGTACAAAACTCAAGAACTGACACGCTATACTGAACACGGTCACTCGCTTTGCGTGCGCTTTTGGATTCGCGCGTTTACACGGTGCGCTTGGCGTATCCGACCGGCCGCTCCGCGCGCTCAAGCCAATTGCCCTGAGCGAAGCCGAAGGGGTCGAATCCAGGTCTCGCGCAAAACCTCACGCGAAGCGTGTGACCGTGTTCGGTATAGAAGGGAAATTGATCGAATGCCGAATCGTCTCATTCAAGAAACCAGTCCGTACTTGCTCGAACACGCACATAATCCCGTCGATTGGTATCCGTGGGGAAACGCGGCGTTGGAAAAAGCGCACGCGGAAGAGAAACCGATTTTTCTCAGCATCGGCTATGCCGCGTGTCATTGGTGCCACGTAATGGCGCACGAGTCATTTGAGGACCACGATACTGCCAAGATACTGAACGAAAATTTTGTGCCGATCAAAGTGGACCGCGAAGAGCGCCCGGACCTCGATTCGATTTACATGAATGCGGTCGTCGCCATGACCGGGCAAGGCGGCTGGCCCATGAGTGTGTTTCTCACGCCCGATGGCGTGCCGTTTTACGGCGGCACCTATTTTCCGAAAACGTCGCGCTATGGAATGCCTGCGTTTACCGATTTAATGCGCGCCATCTCCATCGCGTGGAAAAATCGAAGAGCAGAGTTGTTGGCGGACGGTGAACGTGTGCTGGTCGCGATCAAAAGTGATTCTATTCAATCCCAGGATGCGCCATTACAAGCACTGACACTCGATCAAGCACTTGCGGGTATTCAACAATCTTTCGATTGGGATAATGGCGGCTGGGGACGTGCGCCCAAGTTTCCGCAACCAATGACCATCGAGTTTCTAATTCGTCGATACATTGCGACGCACGATGAACTACTCCTCAAGACAATCACCAAAACGCTTGATGCGATGGCACGGGGTGGAATATATGACCAACTGGGCGGTGGTTTTCATCGCTATGCCACCGATGAGATTTGGCTTGTCCCCCACTTTGAGCGGATGACTTATGATAATGCACAACTCGCGCGCGTGTATCTGCATGCTTGGCAAATCACACACAACGATTCTTATCGGAGCATTGCGGAAGCGACGCTCGACTACATTGCGCGCGAGATGACCCACGCGCGAGGCGGCTTTTTCTCCAGCACTGATGCCGATTCGGAAGGACACGAAGGAAAATTTTTCGTTTGGACGCCCGATGAAATCCGCGCCGCGTTAGGTGCTTTGGGACTGGTGTTGGTCTCCCACAAACCGACCTCCGATGCGAACGACACGCAAATGTTCATGGACGCCTACGGTGTGACCGCGCATGGAAATTTCGAAGGGAAAAATATCTTGCATGTTGCGCGGGATCACGATGTCATCGCGACGATGTACCATCTCGACGTATCCGAGGTCGAGCACCGTTTGAACAAAGCGCGACGCAAATTATTCCAGGTCCGCGATCAACGCATCAAACCCGCGCGGGATGAAAAAGTGCTCACGAGTTGGAACGGGTTGATGCTCGCCGCATTTGCTGAAGCCGCGCGCGCTTTCAACCGCGACGACTATCGCACACTGGCAGAACGAAATGCCGAGTTTATTCTCGCCGAACTGCGCGATAGCCAGGATCGATTACTACGCTCATGGAAAGATGGAACGGTGCACATCGGCGGATTTTTGGAAGATTATGCCAATTTGATCGAAGGTCTGCTGGCATTGTATCAGACAACTTTTGACGAGCGCTGGTTCATCGCCGCGCGCGAACTCGCGGATACGATGCTCGAACTTTTCTCCGATCCACGAGGCGGATTTTACGATACGAGCAATGAGGCGGAACAACTTGTAACGCGACCCAAAGATGTGCAGGACAATGCCGTTCCGTCTGGCAACGCAACAGCGGCAACCGTGTTGCTCAAACTCGGCGCGTATACAGGCGAGAGCCGTTATGCTGATGAAGCAGAACACGCACTCAAAATGATTCAGCCGGTCTTGGCTCAAGCGCCACTCGCTTTTGCCCAATGGCTCGTTGCATTCGATTTCGCTACGAGTCCAACGCGCGAGGTTGCGATTGTGGGCGAACGCGCCGACGCGCAAAAATTGTTGGAGATTGTCTTTCGCGAATATCGTCCACATCATGTGGTTGCGCTTGCGCCGCCATACCTGGCATCGCGGATTCCACTACTGCATGGACGCGCGCAACAAGATGGGCGTACGACTGCGTATGTGTGCCAACATTTTGTCTGCCAGTTGCCAGTAACAGAACCCGATGCCCTTGCTGCACAGCTGAACGGCTGATGTTTGCACAAAGCGTTCGTGTGGATTTTACCGTAGCAACTTCAGTTTTATAAGTTTGCTTCATACTGGCGTGTGGTTGGCAATACCAACGGCTCAGATTGCAGTACGATAAAATCGGCGTCATTGAGTTTCACACTTTGAAAAAATGTTGTACGACAACGCGCTCCTCGCGCGCGTCTACTTGCACGCGTACCAACTCACGCGCGACGAATTGTACCGGCGCATCGTGATCGAAACGCTCGATTACGTCGCGCGCGAAATGACGCACGCGCGCGGCGGCTTTTTTTCGACCCAGGACGCGGACTCGGAAGGCGTCGAGGGCAAGTTTTACGTTTGGTCGGCGGACGAAATTCGCGCGTGGCTCGGCGACGACGCAAAAATTTTTGCCGATGCGTACGGCGTGACCGCACGCGGTAATTTCGAGGAAGGCAACATTTTATTCTCCGCGCGCGATTTCGATGTCGTTGCCGGGATGAATCAAATATCGCGCGATAAAGTGGAGACGTGCCTGGCGTCCGCGCGTCAAACATTACTCGCCATGCGCAAGCAACGCGTCAAACCGGCGCGCGA
>Ga0233425_10008006_pt1 | contig 14366 bp, 12 predicted proteins | sample Watercolumn_Towu_2_FD_181712 | JGI IMG/M metagenome (GOLD analysis project Ga0233425, IMG submission 181712) | Freshwater microbial communities from Lake Towuti, South Sulawesi, Indonesia - Watercolumn_Towuti2014_140_MG | ecosystem: Environmental > Aquatic > Freshwater > Lake | place...
CAAGCGGCTGAACGAAGATTTCGACATCGAGATCGTCGAAATCCACCATCGCCACAAGGTCGACGCGCCTTCGGGCACCGCGCTCGGACTTGGGCGCGCGGCGGCGCAAGGGCGCGGCGTCTCGCTCGAGGCCCACGACGTGCGCGGGCGCGACGGCATCACCGGCGCGAGAAAGCGCGGCAGCATCGGCTTCGCCGCGCTTCGGGGCGGCGACGCGGTCGGCGATCACACCGTGATTTTCGCGGCCGACGGCGAGCGCTTGGAACTGACGCACAAGGCCTCGAGCCGCGTAATTTACGCACGCGGCGCGCTCCAGGCCGCGCTCTGGGCGCGCGACAAGAAACCGGGGCTTTACGCGATGGCCGACGTTCTCGGTCTCGCCTGAGGCTTGCGCCTCAGGTCACGATCAACGGGTGACCGAAGCCGAGCTCCTTGCGCAGACACGAAACGATTTCGCCGTGCGTCGCGCCGGCGTCGGCCGCCTCGACCACGCGGGCGAAGACGTTGTCGGTCTGACTGTTGGCGGCTCGGGCGAGGTCGCGCAGCCCGCGCTCGACCGGGTCCTGGCTCCGCGTCGACTTGAACGCCTTGAAGGCCGCGACATGGGCTTGCATGCGCGCAGAATCGGGCCGCTCGGTCGGCTTGACGCCGCTCGCCGTCTCCTCGGTCTGGTAGCAATTGACACCGACGATCTTTTCGATCCCGGCCTCGATCTTTTCCTGATGCGCGAGCGCGGATTCGCCGATCGTGGTCTGGACCAGGCCGGTTTCGCAGGCGCGGTACATGCCTCCGGCCGCGTCGATCTTGGCGATGATCGTCTCGATCTCGGCTTCCATCTGATCCGTCAGCGTCTCGACATAGTAGGACCCGCCGAGCGGATCGATGACGTCGCAAAGATGCGCCTCTTCGCGGAGGATGTTCTGGGTCGCGATCGCGATGCGGGCCGCGTCCTCGGTCGGCGTCGTGATCGCCTCGTCGTAGGAATCGGTGTGCATCGACTGCAGACCGCTGAAGATCCCGGCCATCGCCTGGACCGCGACGCGCGCGATGTTGTTGAGCGGCTGCTGGGCGGTGAGATCGACGCCCGAGGTTTGGCCGTGGAACTTGAAGCGCCAGGATGCCGGGTTCTTGGCACCGAGACGATCGCGCGTGAGTCGCGCCCAGATGCGCCGGCCGGCGCGGAACTTCGCCACTTCCTCGAAAAAGCTGATCGAGATGTCGAAAAAGAAGGTGAAGCGGCGCAGCACATAGTCGATGTCCATCCCGCGCGCGACGCAGTCTTCGGCGTATTGCAAGGCCGTCGAGAGCGTCAGGCCCATGGTCTCGGCGGGCGTCGCGCCTGCCTGCTGCATGTGCTGACCGACGACCGAAACCGGATTCCAGTTCGGCACGCTTTCCAGACAGAAGGCGAGATGATCGACCAGCACCCGCCGCGAACCCGGCAGCGACAGGCGGTAGAACATGTGGTTGGCGATGAAATGCGAGAGATAGTCGCTTTGGTTCGACGTGCCGGACACGGCGGTCCACGGCGTGCCGCGGCGCTTGGCGGTCGCCAGCACGAAAGCGAGAAGCGTGAAGGGCGACGGGTCGTTCATCGCGGTCGAGATGCGCTCGAGCGGCACGCCGGCGAGCGCGCGGTCCATGTGCTCGGCCGTATTGATCACCGTACCGCAGGTGCCGAGCAGCGCCGGATCGACCTGGTCGCAGTCGACGCCGCGGAAGCCCGAATTGCAGGGGATCAGGCTGATCGCGGTCGCGCCCGCGCCCAGGATGCGCAGCACGCGCTCGTTGTAGTCTTCGGGCGTGCCGAGGCCGATCAACTGGCGCTGGGTCCAGGTCCGGCCGCGATGCATGGTCGGGTAGATGCCGCGCGTGAAGGGCATCTGTCCGGGAAAGGCCAGGGCGTCGAGATAGCGCGCGCCGTCCCAATCGCGCGGCGTATAGAGCGGCTTCACCGCTATGCCCGAGCGATTGCGGACTTCGCGATCCTGAGCGATTTGGCGCGCGTAGTCGGCTTGCCAAGCGGTCTCGGCCTTTTCGAAGCCCGGGAGGTCGAGTTGACGCTTGATCGCGGTACGGGTCATGACGCTCTCCTAAGGGCTTACGTCCCGGGACCGGCGCGCGCGGCGGGCGAGATCGGCGACATGGGCGACGATGTCGTCGCGCGCCGCGCCGGGGCCGAAAATGCCGTCGACCCCGGCGTCCTTGAGCATCGGCCTTTCGTCTTCGGGCACGATGCCGCCCACCAGCACGCCGACATGACCGAGGCCTTTGTCGCGGAGGCAAGCCATCAGCTTGGGCACGATCAAATGATCGGTCGCGAGCGAACTCACGCCGATCACGTCGACGTCTTCTTGGGTCGCGATCGACACCACGGCCTCGATCGACTGCCAAGGCGGCGTGTAGACGACTTCCATGCCGGCATCGCGCAAATAGGACGCGACGATCCGGCTGCCGCGGTCGTGACCGTCGAGGCCGATCTTGGTGATCAGGACGCGTGGCGGCGCCGATGCGTAGGTCCGTTCCATCAGGCGGTCTCCCGAAGATCGCCCGCCGGCAGCGCGGCGCGAAGCGGCGCAAGCAGCTCGCGCCCGATGGCGGCGAGGTCGTCGCCCTGTCCGCGATACCAGACCGGCATCCAATTCATCGCGCCGAGCAGGAAGAGCCGCGCGAGATCGCGGTTGCGCCCGCGCGCCACCGGCAGCGCCGCCATGATGGTGCGGAACTTGGCTTCGTAACGCTCGCGCAGGCGCTTGAGTTGATCCGCGATCTCGGGAATGTCGTCGGGCATCACCCGAATGATGACCCGCGCATAGGGGCTCGGCTCGTTGATCGATTTGAGATGGGCGATGACCGCGGCTTCGAGACGCTCGAAACGCCCGGAGCGGCCGACGAGCGCCGCCTCGAGGTTTTCGAGGATGCGCCGCACCCCCTCTTCGTAGACCGCTAGCAGCAGATGCTGCTTGGTCGGCACATGAAAATAGATCGCCCCCGGGGTCATCGCCGTCGCCTTGGCGATGTCGCGGATCGTGGTCGCGTGATAGCCGCGCTGGGCGAATTGCCCCGCCGCCGCATCCAAGAGAGCGGCCCAGCGATTGGCTTCCTTTTTGGCGTTGGTCGCGGCCATGACTCGCTCGTCAACTAACTAAACGATTGTTTAGCACCCGGATCGCCGTCGCGCAAGGCCTGCAATTTCGATTTTAGGCTCTATTCGACCGCGGTGGCGTTCGGGCTGGGCTCGACGCTCGTCTTGATGCGGGCGAGTGCGTCCTTGAGGGCGCCGGCGAGCTCGACGCGCTCCTCGGTCGACAGGAAGGTGCCGATGGGCAGGCTCCGGCCATGCGACGTCAGCACCAAACGGCTCTCCTCGGGCGAGGGTTGTTCGAGCCTGACGCGCAGCCAATAGGGCTGAAAGCGCCATTCCTGCGCCGTGCCGTTGGGCGTGACGCGCCGGACGACCAAGGCATCGGTCGAAAGCCGAAGCGTCTCGACCGTCTTCGCGCTCCGGAAATTCAGGCGAAACGCCCACCAGAGCAGCAGGACGTCGAGCCCGAGAAAGACGAAAACCGGCCAGGCACCGAGCAGCAGATAGACCATACCGCCGACGAAGCTGACGCCCGCGACGGCCGCCATCAAGATGACGAAGCCGCGCGGCGACAGCGATCGGTGCGGGCGCAAGTCCGCGTCGAAAACGAGCTCGCTGGGCGAGGCCTCGGGCGCCGGGCTTTGGTCCATGGGAAAAGTCTAGGGCGGCAGGGCGCCCGAGTCGAATCGACCCGAGCCTCAGCGCAAGGCCTTGCGCACCACGACCACATCCCCCGCCTCGGTCCGGCGCGAAAAGCCGAGCGCCGTGACGAGTTCGAGCATGCCCGCATTCTCGGCCAAGACTTCGCCCCGAATCTCGCCCGTGCCCCGCTGGCGCTGATAGGCCATGATGGCCTCCATCAGCTTTCGTCCGAGCCCTTGGCCCTTGAGGTCCGAGCGCACGATGATGGCGAATTCGGCGGCGATGTTGTCGGGATCGGCGATGGTTCGGGCGACGCCAAGCGTTTCGGCCTTGCCCTCGGCATCGGGCGCCGTCGCGATCAGCGCCATTTCGCGGTCGTAGTCGATCTGGGTAAAGCGGGCGAACTCGGATTTCGAGAGATCGCGCGGCACGCCGAAAAAGCGCAGACGAATGTCCTCCCGGCTGAGCCGCGCGAAGAACGCGCGATGCGCCGGCTCGTCCTCCGGTCGGATCGGCCGGATGAGCACGTCCTGGCCGCCGCGCAGGCGGAAGCGCTCTTCGAGGCCCTTGGGATAAGGCCTGATCGCGAGCGGCACCGCCTGCTGGGCCGGGCGGATCTTGATCCGGGCATCGAGCGCGATCACGCCCTTGGCATCGACGAGCAGCGGATTGATGTCGAGTTCCACGACCTCCGGCAGGTCGATCGCGATTTGGCCGACGCGGCAGATCGCCTGGCGTATGCCGAAATCGTCGGCCGCGGGACGGTTGCGATAGCCGCGCAGCAGCTTGGCGATGCGCGTTCGCGCGACGATGTCGCCGGCGAGATGTAGATTGAGCGGCGGTAGGCCGATCGCCTTGTCGGCGACCACCTCGACCGCGACGCCGCCCTGACCGAACAGAACGACCGGTCCGAAGACCCGGTCGGAGGCCAGACCGAGGATGACCTCGTGCGCGCCTGGGCGCGAGATCATCGCCTGGACGCTGAAGCCTCCGAGCCGCGCCTCGGGGCGGAGGCGCCGGGCACGATCGCGCATCGCGCTCGCCGCCGCGCGGACCGCCGCCTCGTCCCCGAGATCGAGCGCGACGCCGCCGACTTCGGTCTTGTGGGTGATGTCGGGCGAGAGGATCTTGAGGACGACCGGAAAGCCGATGGCGCGGGCGAGGCGCGCGGCGTCGTCCCCGTCCTCCGCGATCGCCGTTTTGACCGCCGGGATGCCGAAGGCCGCGAGCACCGCCTTGCTCTCGGTCTCGTTCAGCATCGCCCGGCCTTCGCCGAGCGCGCGCGCGACGATGCGGCGCGCGGCCGAGACATCGGGCACGAAATCCTCGGGCTGGGACGGCGGCGTTTCGATCAGGCTCGCCTGATTGCGCCGGTACTCGATAGTCCGGAGAAAGGCGGCGACCGCCTGATCGGGCGTTTCGTAGTTCGGCACGCCGCCCGCGGCGAAGCGCCGGCGCGCCTCGGCGACACCGTCGGCGCCGAGCCATACGGCGAAGACGTTCCTTTTCGAGGCCGCCGCCGCCTCGACCGTCGCCTCGGCCGCTTCGACGGCCGAGGCCGTCGCGGTCGGCGCGTGCATGACCAAGGCGGCGTCGACGCCCGGATCGGCAAGCAGATGCCCGATCGAGGCGCGATAGCGCGCGCCCGAGGCATCGCCGATGATGTCGACGGGGTTGGCGCGGCTCCAGGTCGCGGGCAGCACCGCATCGAGCGCGCCGAGCGTCGCCGGTTCGAGCGCCGCGAGCCTGCCGCCGCCCAGCGCCAGCGCATCCGCCGCCATCACGCCCGGCCCGCCGCCATTGGTCAGAATGCCGAGGGCGTCGCCCTTGATCGGCTTGACATGGGCGAGGGTCTCGACGGCGCCGAACAGCTCCTCGGTGGTGACGACGCGGAGCATGCCGGCGCGGCGGAAGGCGGCATCGTAGACCTCGTCGGCGCCGGCGAGCGCGCCGGTGTGCGACGCCGCGGCCCGCGCCCCTTCGGGCGCCCGGCCCGATTTCACCACGATCACGGGCTTGTTGCGCGCCGCCGCCCGCGCCGCCGACATGAATTTGCGCGCCTGGCGAATGTCCTCGAGATAGAGCAGCACGGCCTTGGTGCGCGCGTCCGACGCCAGCCAATCGAGCATGTCGCCGACGTCGACGTCGGCCGAGTCGCCGAGCGAGGCGAAGACCGAAAAGCCGATGCCGCGCGACGTCGCCCAGTCGAGCACCGCCGTGCAGAGCGCGCCCGACTGGCTGACGAAAGCGAGCCCTCCCGGCAACGCCCGGCGATGGGCGAAACTCGCATCGAGCCCGAGATCAGGCAGGATCAGGCCCAGGCAATTGGGCCCCAGTAGCCTCAGACAATGGGGCTTCGCGGCTTCGAGCATCGCCGGCTTGGCGGCGCCGAGCCCGGCGGTCAGTACCACGGCCGCACGCACCCCGCGGGCGCCGAGTTCGGCGACGACCGCGGGCACGGTCGCGGGCGGCGTCGCGACGACCGCGAGATCGGGCGTCTCGGGCAGGCGATCGATCCGCGGATAGGCTTGAAGCGCGCCGATCGCCGCGTATTTCGGATTGACCGGGAAGATACGCCCGGCGAAACCCGCATCGATCAGGTTGCGGTAGACGAGCGTCCCAACCTTGCCCGGCGCGGTCGACGCGCCGATCACCGCGACCGAGCGCGGTCGCATGAGCTTGTCGAAATTCCGGATGCTCATGGCGGCGAGCCTATCATGGCGACGAGCGCGACGAGCGCGCTCGACCGCGCGCGCGGCTTTGGGCAGATTGCCGCCATGATCGGTTCGTCGTCATCGTCGGGATCCTGGACGCACGTCGTTCTTTCCGCCGGGGTCTTGTCCTTCGTCATGATCGGCGACGCCTTGATCTATGTCGTGTTGCCGGCAAGGCCCGAGACCTTCGGCGTGAGCCTCGCCTGGGTCGGGGTTCTGCTCGCGGCCAACCGTCTCATTCGCCTCGTCGGCTATGCCTGGGTGCTGCGGCTGATCGATCGGATTGGCCTGCGGACGGCGATGATCGCGGCCGCGGCCCTGGCTGTCGCGACGACCCTCAGCTACGGATTGGCCCAAGGCTGGTTGGCGCTTCTGATCGCGAGGATTTTCTGGGGCTTGTCCTTCGCGACCATCAATCTCGCGGCGCTGGCCTATGCGACCGACGCGGCGAGCGCCATCGGCAAGCGGGTCGGCATCAATCGCGCGGTGCGCTGGATCGGCGCGACGCTCGCCGTGTCGCTCGGCGCCTATGGCGCGACGGTCATCGGGGTTCAGGAGATCTTCGTCGTCCTGGGGCTGATCTCCCTGCTGGCGCTGCCGCTCGCTTGGGCGCTGCCGCGGATCGATCGGCGACCGCCGGTCGAGCGCTCGGTCTGGTCCTGGCCCAACGCCCTCAACCGGCTTCTGTTCACGATTTCGTTTTCGGTCGACGGCGTGACGGTCATCGCGATGACCGCGCTCTATGGCGGCGTCGCGCCGGGCGCCGGCGCAAGCGATGCCGCGATCATCGCGACGGGCCTGACATTGACCGTGCGCCCGCTGGTCACCATGGCGCTCGCCCCGGTGGGCGGCTGGCTCGCCGATCGCTGGGGCGCCGATCGGATGGTCGTCGGCGCCGTCTCGGGAATGGTCGTCGGTCTCGTCCTGGTCGGCGCGAACGCGATCGAGATCGGCCTCGTCCTGGTGATCGCCAGCCGCGGCGTGCTCGAGACCGTCGTGCCGACCCTCGTCACCCAGCGCCAGCCCGAGGACCGCCTCGGCGCGCTCGCGACAAACGCCACCTGGTTCGATCTCGGCGCGGCGCTCGGCCCGATGGCCGGCGCCTTTCTGGTGGCGAGCGTGCCGCAGGCCTGGCTGTTCGGCACGATGGCCGCGCTGATCGCGCTTGCGCTCCTGCCCGAATGGCGAAGTCGGCGGACGCCTATTTCTTGATCTGACTCTCGCCGCGCTTGAGCGCGTCTTCCATCGCCGGATCGACCCACCAGGCATCCAAGGCCAGGCCGTATTTCGGCGTGGTCGGCGGACGGTCGAATTTGGCCCAATAGGCGAGGCGCGCGGCCGGCGTGTTGAAATGCGGGATCACGTAATGGCCCCACAGCAACACGCGGTCGAGCGCCTTGGCGGCCGCGACTTGGCTCTCGCGGTCGGGCGCGCGGATCACCTTGTCGATCAGATCGTCGACCGCCGGATCGGCGATGCCCGCGAGGTTGCGGCTGCCCCGTGTCCTGGCCGCCGCCTGGCCGAAAAAGTCGCGCAGTTCGTTGCCCGGCGTCAGCGACATGCCGAAGGACCCGACGACCATGTCGAAGTCGAAATCGTCGAGCCGATTGCGGTATTGCGCCGTGTCGACGGTTCGAACGCGCGCCGCGATGCCGAGCTTTTCGAGATTGAGAATCATCGGATTGACGACGCGCTCGAAACTCGGCTGCGCGAGCAGCACTTCGAACTCCATCGCCTCGCCGCCGGGGCCGACGAGGCGGCGGTCCTTGATCGTCCAGCCGGCCTCGCGCAGAAGCGCCAGCGCCGCGCGCAAGGCCTCGCGCAGATTGCCCGAGCCGTCGGTCTTGGGCGGCGCGTATTCGCGCTCGAAGACCTCGGGCGCGATCTTGCCGCGCCAGGGTTCCAGAAGCGCGCGCTCCAGGCCCTCGGGCCTGCCGACCGAGGCGAGTTCGGAGTTCTGGAAATAGCTCCTTGTCCGGGCGTAGGAACCATAGAACAGCGTCTGGTTCGACCACTCGAAATCGAAGGCATAGGCGAGCGCCGAGCGGACGCGCGGATCGGCGAATTTGGCTCGCCGCGTGTTGAACACGAAGGCCTGCATGCCCGAGGGGTTCTCGGTCTTGATCTCGGCGCGCCGGACGAGCCCGGCCTGGGCCGCCGGAAAGTCGTAGGCCGTCGCCCAATTCTTGGCCGAACTCTCGCCGCGAAAATCGATCTGATGGGCCTTGAAGGCTTCGAGCGCGACGGTGTCGTCGCGGTAATAGTCGATCTTGATCGTGTCGATGTTGTGGCGCCCGCGATTGACCGCGAGGCCCCGCCCCCAATAGTCGGGCACGCGTTCGTAGACGATCGAGCGACCGGCGTCGACCGCCTTGACGCGGTACGGCCCGCTGCCGAGCGGCGGCTCGAGCGTGGTCTTCTCGAAATCGCGGCTCGACCAATAGGCCTTCGACATCACGTTGATCTCGCCGACGATGTTCGGCAATTCGCGGTTTACGCCGCCCGAGAAAGCGAAGCGCACGCGCCGTCGGTCGAGCGCTTCGACCTTGACCACGTCCTCGTAGTATTTGGCGAAAAACGGCGTGCCCTTGGCTTTTTGGATGTCGAAGGAAAAGACCACGTCCTCGGCGGTGACCGGCGTGCCGTCGTGGAACCGCGCTTCGGCGCGAAGCGTGAAGGCGGCCCAGCTCGAATCGGCCGGTGTTTCGATGGTTTCGGCCAGGAGGCCATAGACGGTCGCCGATTCGTCGGCCGAACGCGTGGTCAAGGTCTCGAAGACAAAGCCGAGGCCCGAGGCCGGCTGGCCCTTGAGAATGAAGGGATTGAGGCTGTCGAAGCTGCCGATGGCGTGGCGGGTCATGCTGCCGCCCTTGGGCGCATCGGGGCGGACATAGTCGAAATGCTTGAAATCCGCGCCGTATTTCAGGGCCCCGAACAACGAATGGCCGTGGGACACGGTGGTTTGCGCCGCGGCGACGCCCGGCGCCGCCAGGAACCCGGCCAAGACCAGCAAGATCTTGCGCAAATTCGTCTCCTCTGCCGCGTGCCGAGCGTAACATGCGGGGCCCAAAGCCGGAATCCCGAGCCTTGCGCCCGAGGGGTGCGGTGCTGATATAGTGGGGTCGGGAGGTTGGTGGCGGACGGGCCGCTCGCCAACCCGGTCAGGTCCGGAAGGAAGCAGCCGTAACGAATCCGGCCCGGGTCGACGCCAGCCTCCCACCCCTCTTGCCCGACATCGCCGCATGACCGAGGCCACCTACCGAGTCCTCGCCCGCAAGTACCGCCCGGCGTCCTTCGCCGAGCTCATCGGGCAGGACGCGATGGTGCGCACGCTCGCCAACGCGGTCGCGCAAAAGCGCGTCGCCCATGCCTTCATCCTCACCGGCGTGCGCGGCGTCGGCAAGACGACGACCGCGCGGATCATCGCCCGCGGTTTGAATTGCGCCGGCCCCGACGCGCAGGACGGGCCGACCATGAGCCCCTGCGGAATTTGCGAGAACTGCCGGGCCATCGGCGAGGACCGTCATCCCGACGTGATCGAGATGGACGCGGCGAGCCGTACCGGCATCGACGACATCCGCGAACTCATCGACGGCGTACGCTACCTGCCGACCATGGCGCGGACCAAGGTCTACATCGTCGACGAAGTCCACATGCTCTCGGACAAGGCGTTCAACGCGCTGCTCAAGACCCTGGAAGAGCCGCCGCCGCAAGTGGTGTTCATTTTCGCGACCACCGAAATCCGCAAGGTCCCGGTGACCGTGCTGTCGCGCTGCCAGCGCTTCGACCTCCGCAGGATCGAGACCGAGGCGATGATCGCGCATCTCGCAGCCGTCGCGGCGAAGGAGTCGGTCGAGGTCGAGGCCACCGCGCTCGCCTTGATCGCGCGAGCTGCCGAAGGCTCGGTGCGCGACGCGTTGTCGCTGCTCGATCAGGCGATCGCCCATGGCGGCGGCAAAGTTGGCGAAGCCGCGGTGCGCGACATGCTCGGCCTCGCCGATCGGCTCCGCGTCCATGCCCTGTTCGAAACCGTGATGCAGGGAGAGGTTGCCAAGGCGCTCGCCGAGCTGCGCGCCCAATACGATCTTGGCGTCGATCCGACGATCGTCCTGCAGGACCTGCTCGAGCTCTCCCATTTGGCGACGCGCTTCAAGGTCGCGGCCGGGGGCATCGATCAGACCGCCCTCGGCTCCGAGGAACGCCAAAGCGCCAAGCGCCTCGCCGACGCGCTGTCGATCCCTACCCTGACGCGCGCCTGGCAGATGCTGCTCAAGGGTCTTCGCGAGACGCGCGAGGCCCCCTCGCCCATTGCCGCGGCCGAAATGGCGCTGGTCCGTCTGGCCTACGCCGCCGATTTGCCCAACCCGGCGGATCTGGTCCGGCGCCTGCAGGAGGGCGACGGCGGTGCAGCCGCGGCGCGGCCGTCGTCTTTGCCTGCGCCGACCCCGGGGATCGGCCCGGCTCGAGCGGTGGCGGCCCCGCCGCCCGAAACGCGTGCGCCAAGGACCATGGAAGCGACCGCGCTCGCTCCCGCGCTTCGCCCGAACGCCGCGATGACGGCGCCGGCCATCCGCAGCTTCGCCGAACTGGTGGCGATGGCCGAAGCCAAGAACGAAATGATCCTGCACGCTAATCTGGTCGCGAACGTCCGGCCGGTGCGCTTCGAGCAGCCGCGCTTCGAGTTCCGTCCGACCGAAAGGGCGCCGCGCCACCTCGCGGGCGAGATCAAGGAAAAGCTCGCCGCCTGGACCGAGACCGCCTGGTCGGTCGCGGTTTCGCGCGAGGAAGGCGAACCGACCCTCGCCGAGCGGCGAACGGCGGCCAAGGACCGCGCACTCGCCGGCGCGCTCGAAGACCCTTTGGTCGCGCGTGCGCTCGAAGTTTTTCCGGGCGCCGAACTCCGCGACGTGCAAGAGGTCGCGATCGACGAAAGCGCGCCGACGGACTTGCCTCCGGGAGAGGACGACGCGTGAAGAATCTCGGCCAGATGCTGAAGCAAGCGCAGGAAATGCAGGCCCGCCTGGGCGAGATGCAGGCCGAGCTCGCGCGCCAGGAGCATGTCGGCACCGCCGGCGGCGGCATGGTGCAAGTGACGCTCGACGGCAAGGGCGCGCTCAAGCGCCTGCGTATCGATCCCTCGCTCATGACGCCCGCGGAATCCGAGGTCCTGGAGGATCTGACGATCGCCGCCCACGCGGACGCGCGGAGCAAGATCGAGGCGAGCGCGGCCGACGCCATGGGCAAACTGACCGGCGGCTTGCAGCTGCCGCCCGGCTTCAAGCTGCCGTTCTGACGTGATCGGTCCGGGAACGGAAATCGAGCGGCTGATCAAGCTGCTCGCCAAGCTGCCGGGGCTCGGGCCGCGCTCGGCCCGGCGCGCCGCGCTGCAACTCGTCAAGCGCAAGGAGGCGATGCTGCTGCCGCTGGTCGCGGCACTCGAGGACGTCGCGGCGACGGTCAAGCCGTGCTCGGTCTGCGGCAATCTTGACGGCGCCGATCCTTGCGGCATCTGCCGGGACGAGCGGCGCGATCCGACGACGCTCTGCGTGGTCGAGGACGTGGCCGATCTCTGGGCGATCGAGCGCGCCAGCGCCTTTCGCGGGCGCTATCATGTCCTGGGCGGCGTCCTCTCGGCGCTCGACGGCGTCGGGCCCGAGGATCTGAGCATCGGCCGCCTGGTCGAGCGGGCAAGCGAGCCCGGGTTGCGCGAGGTGGTCCTTGCCACCAACGCGACGGTCGACGGGCAGACCACGGCGCATTACATTGTCGACCGTCTGAAAGGCAAGGACGTCAGCGTCACGCGGCTTGCCCATGGCGTTCCGGTCGGCGGCGAACTCGACTATCTCGACGACGGGACCTTGGCGGCGGCTCTGCGGTCCAGGCGACCGCTCTAGAACAGGGAGGAGCTGATGGGATTCGGGAGATTTTTCGGACTGGTCCTGGTGGGCTTGATCTCCGTCGCATTCGTCGCGGCGCCGGCGCTCGCCTCGGGCGACAAGAAGGAAAAGGAAAAGGACGACAAGAAGGCCAAAGGCCCGCCCGCCGGCTGCAAGATCGAGCCCGGCGCCTTCTGCATCTACGCCAACATGGTCAAGGCGCAGCTCAAGGGTGCGAATCTCAAGAACGCCAATCTCAGCAATTCGAACCTCTCGGGTGCCAACCTGACGCATGCCAATCTCGCCGGGGCGACACTGTCGAACGTCGACTTCTCGGGCGCCAATCTCACGACCGCGGATTTTACCGGCGCCAAGATCGACGGCGCGAAATGGGACCGGGCGACGCTGTCGGGCGCGACTTGGCTCGACGGCAAGTACAAATGCGCCTCGACGTCGATCGGCAAATGCGACAAGCCGCTTCAGGTGGTGATCAAGGGCTGCAAGATCGAGCCCAAGACGACTTGCACCGACGTCGATCTCACCGGGGTCAATCTCCGCACCGCGGACCTTTCGGGCGCCAAGCTTCACAAGGTCAATCTCAAGGGCGCGAATTTCGAGCACGCCAATCTTGAGGGCACCGACTTCACCGGCTCCAATCTGCGCAATGCCAATCTCAAGAACGCCGCCATGAAGGGCGCAATCCTGAAGGAAGCGGATTTCTCGGGCGCGCAATGGTTCGACGGCAACTTCAAATGCCCCGAGGGCTCGATTGGGCGCTGCGTCAATCCAAACGCCAAGGCCGGACACAAATAGCGCTCGGCGCGGCCTTCAGTCGTCGGGGCTCGCGGCGAAACGCCGCGGCGCGAGCCCAGCCTGAAACCAGAGCATGAAGCTGTAGATCGAGTAGACCGGCAGGCCGGTTCGCCGCCGGATGGCCGCGGCGTAAGGCGCCATGTTGGTGCATTCGAGGACGATGGCGCCGAGATCGGGCGCCGTCGCCGACAGGCGGTCGGCGGCCTCGAGCATGTCGGCGCGGCAGGCCGAGACGTCGATCGTCGGCCGGTCGCCAAGAAAGGTCGCCGCGAAGGCGCCCTCCGGCGCCGTGCCGACCACCGGCGTGTCGACCGCCACGCCCACCGCGCTGAGATGCCCGGCCGTCAGGCTGTCGGCCGCGATCGTCAGGATGCCGACGCGCCGGCCGGCCGGCAGCGTCGCTTGAACTGCCGGCACCTGCATCAACGACGAGGTCGCGACGGGAACGCCGAGCGCCGCCGCAAGACGGTCCTGGAGCGGCACCAGGAAGCCGCAAGTCGTCGCGATACCGTCGCAACCTTGGTCGATCAGGGCTTGCCCCGCCTCGACGAAGGCTTTCATGAGCGTCGTCGGATCGCCGCGCACGACGGCCTCGGGCGTCGCGCCGGGCACGACGCGGTAGCGGACCGGAAAAGGCCACGTGCGCGCGTTGCCGACATCGCCCGGGATGCGCGGAAACCGCGTCTCGAGCATCAAGATCCCGATCGATGTCGCTTCGCCCTGCGTTTCGCCCATGACCGCCTCAGGTCCACCCTCATCCGCGCCTCGGACCTTAACCCAAGGCCAGCGCCGAGGCAGCGGCCGGCCATGCGACGGGAAGCGAACGCGACCGGCCTTGTTGTCTGCCGTTGGTCTCGGACTAGGATCGCCGTAGGGGCGGGTTTATCGACCCCCCGTCCGGATCACGGGTGGCCTTGCGCCCGGGGCGGCGATAGACTAGGTTCCCCGCCCTCTAAGGCACCGCAACGGCGGATGCGCGCCCGTAGCTCAGCTGGATAGAGCACCAGACTACGAATCTGGGGGTCAGAGGTTCGAATCCTTTCGGGCGCGCCATTATTTTCAATGACTTAGAGATAATCTCCGAAGCCGGAATTTTCTTCGTGCAACCACTGTGCAACCACGTGATCAGCCCCCATTGAGTGGTCCGGGTGGAATGTTAGTGCATCGTGGCCTCCTTTGCCATTGCCGGCCGTAGGTGGAGCGAAGCGGAACCGGAAGAAGGCAATGGCGGCGTCG
>Ga0233425_10008007_pt1 | contig 14363 bp, 12 predicted proteins | sample Watercolumn_Towu_2_FD_181712 | JGI IMG/M metagenome (GOLD analysis project Ga0233425, IMG submission 181712) | Freshwater microbial communities from Lake Towuti, South Sulawesi, Indonesia - Watercolumn_Towuti2014_140_MG | ecosystem: Environmental > Aquatic > Freshwater > Lake | place...
CCGAATACCGTGGCCAGACCGGCCACCGTGGCGCTGTGTCAATACCGGGCGCAGTGATCGACGTTGTTCGTGCCGACCGCCGCGCGGAAGAATTTCTGGAACGCGTAGTTTTCCTCGTTGGTGCATCGGGCCGAGGCAAGCCCCGCAAGCGCGTCCGGGCCGTGTTCTTTGCGGATGCGGTTGAACTGCAAGGCCACAAGCCCAAGGGCGTCGTCCCATGTGGCGGGCTCGAGCGGCCCGTCTTTCCTGCGCCGCACAAGCGGGGTGGTCAGGCGGTCGGGGCTGTTTACAAACTCGTAGCCGAACCGGCCCTTGGTGCAGAGCCAGCCCTCGTTCGGGGTTGACGGATCGGACGATACGCGGATCACCTTGTCCTTGAGCGTGTGAAGCGTGATGACGCAGCCGCAGCCGCAATACGGGCAGACCGTCTCGGTCTCCTTCACGTTCTTCTGGCGGCCCTCGCCCGTCCATATTCTGCCGGTGAGCGCCGCAGTGGGGCAGACCGCGATGCACTGGCCGCAGAACTCGCAGTCGAGGTCTTTCTCATACGGCGGGCAGACCCGCGCCGCAAGCCCCCTGTACGCCAGATCGATTGCTCCCACGCCCTGAACGTCGTGGCACACGCGCACGCACTTGCCGCAGAGGATGCATTTCGACATGTCGCGCTTGATGAACGGATTGGCGTCTTCCCGCCCGAACCGGCTTTTTTCGCCCCAGAAACGGTTTTCCCTAAGCCCGTAGAAATAGGCGAGTTCCTGAAGCGCGCAGTCTCCGGCCCGCTCGCAGAACATGCAGTCGTTCGGGTGATCAGAAAGTATCAGCTCCACAATCGTGCGCCGCAGCCGGTGAAGCTTTTCGCTGCTGGTGGTCACCTTCATGCCTTCCGCCGCCGGAGTGGTGCATGAGGTCACGGGCCGTGGAACTCCGGCGATTTCGACCACGCACATGCGGCAGCCGCCGTATGGCTTCAGCCTCGGATCGTGGCAGAGTGTGGGGATGTCTACGCCAAGAGCGCGGGCGGCATCCAGAATGGACGTGCCATCCTCAACGGTTGCCTGCTTGCCGTCTATCGTTATGTTTATCATTTCCCGCCTACTCCTTGAACACGGCCTTGAATTTGCAGACGTCGAAGCACGATCCGCATTTCACGCATTTCGACTGGTCTATCACATGCGGTTTCTTTTTCTCTCCGGCTATCGCCTCTACAGGACATGCCCGCCTGCACGCGCCGCAGCCTGTGCAGTTCTTCTCTATAATGCCGAACGTGATGAGCGCCCGGCATACGGCCGACGGACAGCGTTTCTCGTTTATGTGCGCCTCGTACTCGTGGCGGAAGTAGCGGATGGTGGACAGCACCGGATTCGGGGCTGACATCCCAAGGCCGCAAAGGCTTGCGTCTTTCACGTCGCTTGCCAGCTCCATAAGAAGCTCGATGTCGCCGGGCCGCCCGTTGCCCTCGGTTATGCGGGTGAGGATTTCGAGCAGCCGCTTGGTTCCTATGCGGCACGGCACGCATTTGCCGCACGATTCCGACTGCGTGAACTCCAGAAAGAACTTGGCGATGTTCACCATGCAGTCGGTCTCATCCAGCACAACCATGCCGCCCGATCCCATCATCGAGCCTATTTTGGCGAGGTTTTCATAGTCAACCGGCAGATCGATATGCTCTTCCGGTATGCAGCCGCCGGACGGGCCGCCGGTCTGAACCGCCTTGAACCTGAGTCCGCCCTCTATGCCGCCGCCGATGTCGTAGATGATCTCGCGAAGCGGCATTCCCATCGGCACTTCGGTAAGTCCGGTGTTTTTAATCTTGCCGGTGAGCGCGAAAACCTTCGTTCCCTTGCTCTTTTCGGAGCCGAGCGACGAAAACCATTCAGCGCCCTTGCGGAATATATACGGCAGGTTCGCCAGCGTCTCGACATTGTTGATGATAGTCGGCTTGCCCCAAAGACCCTTGTTCGCCGGAAACGGCGGCTTGGCTCGCGGCATTCCGCGCTCGCCTTCAATCGACGCGATAAGCGCCGTCTCCTCGCCGCAGACAAACGCGCCCGCGCCCAGCTTGATCTTTATGTCGAAGTCGAAGTTCGATCCGTGAATTTTTTTGCCCAAAAATCCGCGCGCCCGCGCGTCGGCAAGCGCCTTTTTAAGCCGTTCCACCGCAAGCGGATATTCGGCGCGGATGTACACATAGCCGGTGACAGAACCAATGGCATAGGCTCCAAGCGTCATGCCCTCGATAACCGCGTGCGGGTTGCCCTCTATGACGGAGCGATCCATGAACGCGCCGGGGTCGCCCTCGTCGGCGTTGCAAATGATGTAGCGCCTGTCGGCCTCGTTGGCCGCGCAGAACTCCCACTTGACGCCGGTCGGGAAGCCCGCGCCGCCCCGCCCGCGAAGGCCGGAGCGCTTCACCACGTCGATAACCTCGGCGGGCTGCATCTCCTTCAGAACTCCGGCTATGGCCTTGTATCCGTCCGCAGCGATGTACTCGTCTATATTCTCCGGATCGATATGGCCGCAGTCGGCAAGCACCACCTTCACCTGACGGGAATGGAAGTCGTGATAATCCTGCCCCACTATCCACTGCTCTATCGGCGCGCCGCCCTTCACATGCTCCTCGATAATGCGCGGAACCATGTCGGGCTTGATGTATTGGTAAGTGGTGACGTCTCCGCCTATCGTAACATCCACCAGCACGTCGCGCGCGCAGAAGCCGCGGCAGCCGACCTGATGCACGAGACAGTTCTTTTCCACGGAGGCGTCGATTCCCGCCGCCTCGAACCCGGCCCGGAAGGCATCCACCACCTCTGTTCCCCCCGCGGCTATGCCGCCGGTGCCCATGCAGACATTAATCTTCACGCCTCCGCTCATCGCTCGTCTCCGGTGCTCATGCCGCGCCAGTTTCCGGATTTTAACTCCTTCGACATCTTGTCCGGCGTCATCTTGCCGTGAACATTGTCGTTTACGATCACAACCGGCGCGATGCTGCATGCGCCCACGCAGGCCACGCTGTCCAGTGTGAACATTCCGTCGGTGGTGGTGAATTCGCCAGGCACAAGTTTCAACTCCGTCTTCAGAAGCTGGATTATCCTGTGCGAACCCTTGACATGGCAGGCCGTGCCGCAGCATGCGGTTATTATGTTCTTGCCTCGCGGCTTCAGATAGAACTGCTTGTAGAAGGTGGCCACGCCGAAGAACCGGCTTACAGGAATGTTGGTTTTGTCCGAAATCCAGTAGAGCGCGTCTTCGGGGATGTAGCCGAAGACCTCCTGCATGTCCTGAAGAAGAGAGATGACGTTTCCGTCGGAACCGGCGAACTTCTGATAAACGGCTTCGAGTTTCGACTTGTCGCTATCGTCCATTACTTGAAATCTCCAACCGGGAACAGCGCCGAGCCGAATGAACAGGCGCGGAATACCGTCTGCCCTGCTATAAGATTAGGATGAAATATCTGTGTAGATAGGGGATAAGTTATCAGGAACGCGTCAATGATGCAACTGAATTATAGCGGATGTTCAGTAAAGCGACCGTATTCTGCCGGTTGCCCTGTGAATGATGACGCGATCCACGCAGGTATCGCCGCGGTAAACTTCCGCCTGAAAAAAGTCCTTGTGCTCCCTGAGCTTGCCCACCGTCAAACCCTTTGTCTCGTAATAGCGCGTAAGTATCCTCGCCGCCTCTTCATCCCTGAGCACAGGACGCTTGTTGCCGTACCATCCGCCAGATTCCGGCGTGTATGTTCCATATGGAGGATTTCTCTCGAGGCGATAAACAACCCTGGCCGCATCCTCGGAACGTACCGGCGGCGCGCAAAGCAGCAATGCCACGACGCCGAGTCCGGCGATGCCGGAATATTGATGTAAAACGCGATGCAGCATGAGACGGTTGCGCCTTTCCAGACAATAGGGAAAGGTATCAGAGGAATTTGAAGGGATTGTGAATTGCGAAACAGTAAATGAGCTGTCAGCCCACTTCGTCATATGCGCGAAGCCTAAACCGCGCCCCCAGGCTTTCGGCCAGTCCGGCGCATTCGCCCATGTCCAGCCCCGGAAGCGCAACGGCTGTCGCGGTAACATCGAAACCCGCGCGCGCCGCCTCGCGGATGAAATCCCGCATGGCAGCCCACGATTCCGCTCGTTCCGGCCTGCATATCCGGTTGTAATCCGCCTCGTTCGCGGCGTTCAGGCTGACAGAAAACGAATCCACAAGCCCGCGCAGTTCCGGCAGAACGTTTCTTCCATGGATCAGGTTGGCGTGGCCATTGGTGTTTACGCGAACCGCCATCCCGCGCTCTTTGAGCCATGCGCAGACGGTTTTCATCGCATCGAGCCGCAGAGTCGGCTCGCCGTAGCCGCAAAAAACCACTTCGCGGAATGCCTCATGTGCGCCGATTGCGCCGATGATCTCATCCGCCGATGGCTCGCGCTCAAGCCTCAGGTTGTGGCCCTTCACGAAGGCGTCGCGGTAGCGGATGCAGAAGCCGCACCGGTTGGAGCATTCGTTCGTTATGTTCAGATAGAGCGAATCGCGGATCGGATAGGCGATTCTGGCCGCGTCCGGAACATCGCCCACGCCGAAGAACCGGAAGGCGTTCAGCGTCGTTATTCGCGCCACGTCGTCAACGCTCAGTCCCTTAACGCGCGCTATTTCGGCGGCGGTGTGGACTATGCGGGACGGCTCGTTGCGCTTGCCGCGAAGCGGCGCGGGCGCGAGATACGGCGCGTCGGTTTCGATCATCAGGCGCTCGACAGGAACCGTTTTCACCACGTCGCGAAGCGCGTCGGCTTTCTTGTAAGTCACCGGCCCGGCAATCGAAATGTGGTATCCGAGCGCCAGAACCTCCCGCGCCATCGCCGCGCTTCCCGAAAAACAGTGCAGAAGCCCGCGCAGTCCACGGCCCTCAGAGCGCAGAATTTCCACTGTTTCGTCGTCCGCCTCGCGGCTGTGGATGACTACCGGAAGCCCAAGCTCGCGCGCAAGCCGCAGATGCCAGACGAATGCCGCGCGCTGAGCATCTCGATGCGAATGCATGTAGTGGTAATCGAGACCGGTTTCGCCCACGGCAACCGCCTTCGGGTGCGATAGCCACCGGCGGAGTTCGGCCTTCAGCCCGTTGCCCAGCGAACTTGCGTCGTGCGGATGAATGCCGCAGATGGCGTGAATGAAATCGTATTGTTCGGCCAAGGCCAGGGCGGCGGGATTGTCGGCCCTATCCGAGCCAACAATAAACATCCGGCCCACGCCCGCCTCGAGCGCGCGGGAGATCACATCGGCGCGGTCGGCGTCGAAATCCTTGTGCTGAATGTGGCAATGGGTGTCTGTGAATGCCGGGCGCGGCAAGGAAATATCCGTCACCGTTTAAGCGATTCGCCCGAAAAGAGCGCGTAGATATTCGATGCCCCGCACCGCGTCCTGTTCGGAATGTGCTTCGAGGGTTAGCGACGGCTTGCGCCCGGCAGCGGCAAGCCGCCGGAAAAGACGCTCGAAATCGAACCCGTCTACTCCAAAGCTTCCGGGCGGCGCGTGCCGGTCGGACTGGCGGTCGTTGTCGTGAACATGCAGGTGAACGATGCGCTCGATCGTCATGTCGAGCCAATCGTCAAGCGGAATCGTCGAGAAAATATGGAAATGGCCGGTGTCGAAGCAGAGGCCGAAGCGCGGATGCTCTATCGCAGCCATAAGCTCGCGCAGGTTGCGCGGATGATCCTCCACGATGTTTTCTATTGCGATATTCGTTCCGATGGACTCTGTCTCGGCCAGAATCATGCTCCATGTCTTCACGGATGCTTCAAGCCAGACATCGGTTTTCAGCGAGTATTTCCACTTCTCGTAACCGGAGTGGAACACGATCACGTCGGGGCGCAGAACACGCGCAACCGAAACAGTCTGACGGAAGCGCTCCAGGGTTGCCGCCCTGACGAGGGGATCCATCGCGCCGGGGATGAGATCGATAAACGGCGCGTGAAAGCGTATGGCCGGGCCGTAGTCGAGCAGGCCAAGAGTGTCGCCAAGCCCGTCCGTCCCGATACGGTCGAGGTCGCTCGCGGTGAAATATAGCTCGACGTTCAGATTGCGCAGGCGCGCACGAGAGGCCAGCTCGCCAAGCCGCGAGTACGGAATATGAACGGAAACACTGTCAACAGCGGCTTGACCGCTGTTTGTGGAATCATCAACAGCGGCTTGACCGCTGTTTGTGAAATCATCAACAGCGGCTTGACCGCTGTTTGTGGAAACCTTACGCGGCAACTGTGTCGGCCTTTGCCGCCGGAGCAGACTCGGTTTTCGTTTCGGTTTTCGACGAGCCGTTGCCGGAGCTGTTCGAGTTTGATGAAAGCGGTGAACTTGACGACGCGCCGCCGCCATTGGTTGAACTATAGCCGTCCTTGTACCATCCGCCGCCCTTCAGCACGAACGAGGTGCTGGACATCGCCTTTCTCACCTTGCCCGCGCACTTCGGGCAGACCTCAAGCGGCGCATCGCTGATCTTCTGGATAGCCTCGCTTTTCACGCCGCAGCTATCGCAAACGTATTCGTAAATCGGCATTTGACAAAAACCTCCGAAACAACTTTGCCCGTTCGGGCAACATGTATTCTAGCAAAATTCCACAGCCTTCGGCTCATCCCATATTTCAGGGGGCGTGGATGGGGATCTCACCTTGGCATAATTACTCTTGTTATCAGTCGGTTAGATAGGTTCATACCCATCACGACATAGCCAATCACATCGTCATCGACGGCCCAAGCGCGCGGTCGAGGTATTCCCTCCGGCAATCCAGCCGCGAGGCGTCGCCGAATTCGGCAAGCGCCGAGTACCGGCAGCCTCCGAAGCACAGCGGCAGGTACGCGCAGTTCAGGCATTCGCCGTTTTTCCAGAAGCCGGGCGCGTAAGCCGATTCGTTGCCGGCCATGCCGCCTCCGACATCGCCAAGCCGGAAGTTTTCCATGCCGATCATCGCCGGGCAGCGGTAGATGCCGCCGTCGTGGTCAATGACGAACATCTTGTCGCGCTCCACCTGACAGACCGACGGGCCATGTCGGGTTTTGCCGAAGCCGCGCCTTGCCGCCTCGCCGCCAAGCGCCATGTCGGCCTCGGCCATCCACGGGGGATTGGTGGGATTGGCCAACGATGACATACTGTCATCGCGGGCCAACGGTGACATGCTGTCATCGCGTGATGAAGACAGGCAGCCGTCGTGGCAATCACCCGGCGCTTCGGAACCCGCCACCTTCATCACCGGGAAAAAACGCAGTTGGGCTATCCTGTCCGGCCCAAGCCGCCTTGCCTCCAGAATGTCCAGAAGCTCCGGGAACCGCTTCCAGTTGCTCCGGCCGTAATTGCAGCTTATGCCAATGCGGGCGATGTCGCATGTTTCGCTTATGTTTCCGATAATTGTGTCGAAACTGCCGCCGCCGTTTCTGAATGGGCGCGTTTGGTTGTGCGTCTCCGGCGGGCCATCGATGGTTATCTTGGCCCCGGCAAACCCAAGCGGGTTCAGATCCTCCACGACGCGGCGCGTGAGAAGCGAGCCGTTGGTCACCAGCGTGAAGCCGAACGCCGCACCCGCGCCCTCGGCGAATGCCTTTGTCTTTCCGGCGATGCGCTTTATCGTTTCGCGGGCGAGAAGCGGCTCGCCGCCGTAGAAGTCGATGTTTATTCTCTTCAGGTTGGCCGTGAACCTCGCCTTTATGAAATCAACAAGCCTGTCCGCCGTCTCGTCCGTCATGTAATGGCGGCCCTTGATGCCGCGCTCGTAGCAGTAGACGCAGGCGAAGTTGCAGTCGAGGTTGACGATGACCGAGATGCTCAAGGTGGTGGAAAGCCGGTTCAATTCATCAACGAATCCGAGCATTTCGTGCCGCTCGGCGTCGAGGTCGTCCACCAGCATTCCAAGCCGCGCAAGCGTTGAGCGTTCGGCCTCGCCCAATTTGCCGCTTTCGGCGGCTTCAAGCGTGTTTCCGTGGACAACCGCCTTCGAGGCGCGTTTCGTGGAAAACAGTATGACGTGACCGGCCATGGTTGGGTGTGGGAAGGATTTCAGATAGCGGGAAAGGGGCATGGGAACCTCCGTGCTTACTGGTGTGAGAGCAGTATACACCATATCAGCGGATGATCCGGCAGTTGCTCGATTCCTATGCCGACGCGCAGTCGCAACAGCGCCCTGCGCGATCAACCGGACGCACGAAAAATTAGCGGTCGAATATTGCGCCCCGGCCATGCCGGGGCGCGGGTCACGCGAGGCTACTCTTTCGGCGTTGGCGTCGGACTAAAAGCCCCTTTGGCGCCAGTGCAGCATGCGCATTCATCTGTCAGCTTTTCCATGGTCAGTCCTTCGTCCAGAACAACAATTTTCCGATCGTCATCTTTCATGGCAAACCTCTCAAAATATGTGATGCGCCCTTCGATTAAGGGCGGGAAGGAACAAGTTCCGGCGCATTAGAAAGCCACGCTCAAGCCGCCCTCCACCCATCTCCTCGGGTTTTTATAAGCCCCCTCGGTATATTGCGAGGCGTTGAAGATGTTGTGCGCCGTCAGGAATATATCCAGCCTTGACATTGGCGAAACATCCAGATGCCTGGTCAGACCGGCGTCGACGATGAAGCCGTTGTATTTGGGTTCCAGCGTGTAGCCATAGACGTCCCACCATGAATAATGGCCCGTCAATTCCGCCTTGAAAGACGCCGGATTGTCGTAGGCAACGCCGAGATTGTACTGATAGATCGTTTGAGTGAAGGTTCCCGCAGCGTCTTTCGTGCTGGTTTTTATATCCGCATAGGCGGCTCCGGCTTTCAGCGAGACCATATCGAGCGGCCGTGCCTCGACCTCGATCTCGCCGCCTCTGATGCGCCGTTTGTCGGTGTTTTCGGACGTATGATCTCCGCCCACAATTACATCGTCCGTTAAATGCTGATAAATCAAGGCCTTAAGCCGCAGCGTCTCTTGGGCAACAGTCTCTATTCCCGCCTGCAGCGACCTGACCCGCTCCGGCTTCAGATCGGGATTGGGGGTATAATTGAAACCGCCGGTGTAGGCGTCCGCAAGCGTGGGCGCTCTGAAACCCTGTGAAGCCTGAGCGCGCAGCAATGTATTGTCGTTCAGCCTGTACGTGGCTCCAAGGCTTGGGCTTGTGAAATTGCCGCCGAATTCCGTGCGGTCGAGCCGGATGCCCAGAGTGACGCAGAGCATCCCCATCTCGATTGTATCGTTTGCGTATGCGCCCCACTCGTCAACATACGGCGCCGATTCGCTTTCGATGCTTCCATGCCGGTAGTCCGCGCCGGCCACAAGGCTGTGGCTGTCCCCCCTGTATGACAGTCTGGCCTGGCCTCCATCTGTTTGTTCGTCGTACAGCCATGTTCCAAAGTCGCCGCCCTGAACGTATTTCTGGCGCAGCCGATATGCCCGGAGCGCCATCGAGACGGATTCGGAAAGGTCGGCGTTATAGTCGATGCTTGTGTGCCGGAACCGTGTCAGGCCTGTTACCGAAGCATCGAAAGCCTTGAACCCCTGTTTCTCTCTCGGTTCGCTGTAGGATGCCGTCAGCGTGAGCGAGGAATCGTCTCCGGTTGGAATCCTGAATTTGGAGAACATGTTGTAGGCGTCAAAATATCTGCCGTCACGAAGGCCGTTGGAAGTCTGCCTGCCGACGTTCAGGAAGTAGCCGACCGAACCGGCATTGCCCCTGACGTTGGCGTACTGATCCTGGCTTGATTCCCGCCCATAGCTTGCGCCGGCGTTTATTCTTGGTTTTACGGCGCTTCCGGCCTGCTTCGAGATTATGTTTATCACGCCGCCCAATGAAGAACCCCACGACGATGAGGCCGGGCCTTTAACGATCTCGATGCGCTCGATGGCGTGAACCGGAATCATCGACGGGTCGCTTGAAGCCGAATCGAGGAAATTCCACGGGATTCCGTCGAACAGTATCAACACCTGCTTCTCGCTGGAACCCTGAACATTCAACAGGGCGTAGCCGCTGTAATCCTGCCCCGAAAAATCCACGAACACCCCCGTCGCCCTGTTCAAAACCTCCGCCACCGTATGCGCGTGCATCTCCTCTATTTCGCGCGAGCTGATTATCGTCATGTTCTCGGCCACCTGCGACAGGGGCTTGGGCGAGCGGGTGGCCGTTATCACAAGCTCGTTCGGGTTGTAAAACATCGACAGCATGGCCAGTTCCTTCTCCGCAGCCTCGCTCGTGTCTGTGCCGAACGACGGCGGCGGAGCGGAAAACAGCGCTATTGAGGCGGCAATACAGAAAACCGGCAACAGGCGGGACATGGCAACTCCTTGTAACTGATTTGGTGAGCCTCCGGGCATGGAGGCATTTATGCCCATTCGGCTGTATTTGGGAATAGTTTACCGTTATTTTCGGGATAATGGTGCAACAAAAAGGGCCTCGCACCGGCGAAGCCCTTGAAGTAATTTCTGGTGGACGATAAGGGGATCGAACCCTCGACCCCCACGTTGCGAACGTGGTGCTCTCCCAGCTGAGCTAATCGCCCAAATTGATGTGTCAAAACTACTATTGAAAACCGTCCGGCATTATAACATACCGAGACCGGTTACGGCATCAATGTGCCCCCGGATACACGTTCTTGCCGTAGAATATGTCGGTCATCTCGCGGTTCAGCCTCGTCTCCACCGTGTCGCGCTCTGTTTCGGTCATGGCCACGCTCTTCACGCCGAAGAGGTAATTGTCCAGATCCACGTCGTCCAGCACCATCTTCGTGTGGAAAAGGTTCTCCTGATGGATATTGAAGTCTATCGTCCGGTAGCGCCGCAGAACGGTCTTGCTGATGAACTCCTGAATGGAGAGTATCTTGTGATCGATGAAAAGCTTCCTTCCGCGCGTGTCGCGGGTGAAGCCGCGCACCTTGTAGTCGATCAGCACCACGTCGGACTCGAAGCTCGAAATCAGGTAGTTGAGCGCCTTGAGCGGCGAAACCTTGCCGCAGGTGCTCACGTCGATATCGACGCGAAACGTGGATATGCCTGTGCGCTTGTTGGTTTCGGGGTATGTGTGGGAGCAGATGTGGCTCTTGTCCAGATGCGCCAGCACCGTGTCGGACGCGGGCGTGGTTATCGGAGCCTCGGATATGAGCATGGTCACGCTCGCGCCCATCGGATCGTAATCCTGCGTGGAGATGTTCAGGATGTTGGCTCCAATGATGTCGGCCACGTCCTTCATGATCTTTTCGAGGCGGCTGGAGTTGTACTCCTCGTCGATGTACTCCAGGTATTCCTTGCGAGCCTTAGCGGTTGTCGCGTAGCAAATATCGTAGATATTGAACGTGAGCGTTTTCGTGAGATTGTTGAACCCGGCCAGCCGGAGTTTTTTCTTTTTCGGCTTCGCTTTTCGCTTAATCTTCCCCATCAAACGACCTTCCTACAACACTGATACTCCAGGCAGTCTAACGGCCGGAACTTGTAATTATTTAAAATATCGATGGGAAAGTCAAACAGGGCGGGCGGGGCGGCGGGTTTGAAGCCCGCCCGCCCCCAACTGTAAAATCAACTGTAAAATGCGGAACACCGATGCGGCGCCCGCTCTACTTTGTTTCCTGCTTCGGCTGTTCCTTCTGCTCCTGATGCTGCGCTCCTCCGCCCATGTAGGCGGCCTCCTCGGCCATCCTGAACGATGCGGCCTCCTGCGCGCTGATCAGCTTGTCCTGCGATCGGTCAACCTGCTTAAGCACGGCCAGCACATCGCCGTCGCCGCCCATGCTGTTTTCGAACAGCTTCAGCTTTTCAGCGAATGAGCCGTCGCGCAGAGCCTTGTATCTAAGCCCCGCCTTGTAGTCGGTGAACGCCTCGGACGAGATGTCGTAAATAATGTCGCCGCTGAAGAAGACGACCTTTATGCCCTTGCCGCGCATCTTCTCGGTTTCGAGGATCTTGCTCATCTCGGCCTCGCGCGAGTCGCACCGCGCCTTCTGCTCGGCCATCTGGCCCTTGATGTCGGCCATGCCCTTGTTGCAATCGGCCTTCTGCGAGGCAAGCTGCTCCTCGCCCTGCTTCCGCAGCATCGATTCCTTGTTCGCGCAGTCAACCTTCTGGTCGGCCAGCATCTTTTCCATCTGGGCCACGCTCTGCTCGAGCTCGGTAATGCGCTTCTTGCCGGTCACGTCATCCATCGACGCGCATCCCGCAATCCCCACGAAAGCGGCTGATACGGCAATAACCAATAAGCGGGACAATGATTTGTTGCGAAGCATCGTAACTCCCTCCTTGCACAGGATATTAATGAAATTACTGTTCCGCGTTGCGCGGACACAGGTTCTTTTCGGAAGAAACCGGAGAAACTCAATATATCAGGCGAATGTGAGGCTGTCAAACATATTACCGCGTTTCTCCGGCTTCTTTGCGCCGGCAGCGCGCTTTTACTATACTAGGCAGACACATGAAGCATCTGCAACTTAAAAAACCTCTCGTTTTTCTCGATCTGGAAACAACCGGAACCAACACGGCGTCAGACCGCATAGTTGAAATAGCGTTGGTGAAAATCCTGCCCGGCGGCGCGCGCGAGGTGTTCGAGACCCGCATCAATCCCGAACGCCCCATTCCGGCGGTTGTAAGCCGCATTCACGGCATCACCGACGCTGACGTTGCCGGCAAGCCGACCTTCAGGGAAACCGCCGGGCGCGTGGCCGGTTTCATCGAGGGATGCGACCTTGCCGGTTTCAACATAATACGGTTCGACATTCCGCTTCTTATCGAGGAATGCAGGCGGGCCGGAATAGAGCTGTCGCTGGACGACAGATCGCTGGTTGACGCGCAGGTCATCTTCCACAAGAAAGAGCCGCGCTCGCTGGAAGCGGCTGTTCGGTACTACTGCGACCGCGAGCACGTGAACGCGCATTCCGCGCTTGGCGACGTGGAGGCGACGATAGACATACTCGACGCGCAGCTCGCCAGATACAAGGACATTCCGGCGGACGCCGAGGGGCTGCACGGTTACTGTGACCAGAAGAACCCGAATTTCGTTGACAGATTCGGCAAAATGGTCTGGAAGGACGGAGAGGTCAGCATGAACTTCGGCCCGCACCGGGGAAAGTTGCTTCGCGACATCATAGAAAAGGACGCCACGTTTCTGGACTGGATGATGCGGAAGGATTTCTCCGTGGAGGTGAAGCGGATAATCTCCGATGCAATGATGGGGATATATCCTTCACCGCCGGTCGATGGCGAATCCCCCGCGCAGGCGGCTCCACCGGAACATCCTGTCACGGAACCTGTTCCGGAGAAAATCGCGCAGCTGGCCGGTTCAAATCATCCGCGTTTCTGGTAGGGGCGAACCTTTGTGTTCGCCCATCGCCCGGTTCGCCCATCGCCCATCGCCATGTTCGCGTTGACCGCGTCGGCGGCGATATTCTAGACTTCAAAGCCACCTTAAATTAACACGGCAGGGAGCGTTTGCGAATTCTATGGATATTAAAGAATATGTGACCGGCATGGCCCGGCGGGCGCGCGCCGCGGCGCGGGTGCTTGGCGGTATGGATTCGGGCGCGAAAAATCGCGCGCTTCGCAAGATGGCCGACGCGCTTGAAGCTTCGATCGACCGGCTGACCGCCGAAAACGCCAAAGATCTTGAAGCCGGACGAAGCGCCGGACTGAGCAGCGCGATGCTGGACAGGCTTGCCCTGAACAACGCGCGAATCCGTCAGATGGCCGTTGGCCTGCGCGAGATCGCGGCGCTTCCCGATCCGGTGGGCGAGATCACCGGCATCCGCCGACGCCCCAATGGAATGCAGGTTGGCAAGATGCGCGTGCCGATTGGCGTGATCGGGTTCATCTTCGAGTCGCGCCCGAACGTCACGGCGGATTCGGCGGGCTTGTGCCTTAAGGCCGGAAACGCGGTGATTTTAAAAGGCGGCTCGGAGGCGATAAACTCCAACAAGGCGATAATAGCCATCCTGCGCGAGGCGGCCGTCTCCGAGAACTTTCCGCCGGACGCCATCGGTTTCATCGACGTGACAGACCGTCGGGCGGTGATGGAACTGCTGAAACTGGACGATTACATAGACGTTGTCATCCCGCGCGGCGGCGAGGGGCTTATTCGCGCCGTCACGGAAAACTCGCGCATTCCGGTGCTGAAGCATTTTAAGGGCGTCTGCCATGTTTACGTTGACGGCAAGGCCGATCTCAATATGGCGTCCGAAATCTGCTTCAACGCCAAGGTTCAGCGCCCCGGCACATGCAACGCAATGGAAACCATGCTGGTTGACCGCGAAATCGCCGCCGCCTTCCTGCCCGAAATGCTCGCCCGCCTGAAGGCCGCCGGCGTGCGGATAAAGGGATGCGCCGGGACACGTGCCATCGATTCGGATGTGGAGCCTGCGTCGCCAACGGATTTCCATACGGA
>Ga0233425_10008008_pt1 | contig 14361 bp, 6 predicted proteins | sample Watercolumn_Towu_2_FD_181712 | JGI IMG/M metagenome (GOLD analysis project Ga0233425, IMG submission 181712) | Freshwater microbial communities from Lake Towuti, South Sulawesi, Indonesia - Watercolumn_Towuti2014_140_MG | ecosystem: Environmental > Aquatic > Freshwater > Lake | place: Indonesia...
CGGGACACAAGACGTCCTGCCGAACGTGGGTGTGATCGGCGCCGTGGCAGATAGGCAGGAGCCGCTCTGCTTCCGGGGCAGCCGGGGGAGCTGCGGCTGAACGCCGGTCTCCCCCGCTCCCCTCCACGCGGGCCCCTGCCTTACGCTGGATCGCACCCGCCGAGCGTGGCGACCTCAGTCGCCTGCCTTCCGGCCGAGAAGGATCGTGTACCCCGAGCCCAGGGCATCGTCCGCTCCGTCGCCGTTCACGTCGCCCAGCGCGGCCAGCGGCGCGGGGTTGTAGCTCCCGCGCAGACGCAGTCCGTCGGTGTGCCAGGAGTACACGCCGTTGGCCTGCTCCCCCGCGCCCAGGACCACGTCCGGAACGCCGTCGCCGTCGAAATCGCCCCACGTGACGGATGCCGTGGTACCCGGACCGCCCACGGGGAAGGGGACGCGGCTTTCGAACGGAAGGTCTCCGTTCTGCTTTGGCATGACCGCCGCGCAGAAGGGCTCTCCAGCGCCCGTGCCGTCAGGCCACTGGCACTCGAAGAAGCACTCGGTCTGGCCGTCTGACTGCACGTCCCCGCACGAGGCCGCATTGTGGAACCAGATGTTGATGCCGAGAGTCCAGTCCTTCTTTCCTGCAAGCCCGCACTGGCCATTGCCGAGGTAGACGAGGATCTCCTGCTCGTTCACCGCCAGCAGGTCCACGTGTCCGTCCGAGTTGTAGTCTCCACGGTCCATGATGCGCGAGAGCGGCACGCCCACCTGCTCGTGCCGGATGTGCTTGTCCAGGCCGCCGCCGCCGTCCGTGCACAGCATGTGCACCTCGCCGGTCTGCCCGTTCCACAGCAGCACGTCGTCCAGCCCGTCCTCGTCCATGTCCGCGGCCATGAGCGTCGCCTTGCCGCACGGGGACGTGTTCATCACACCCAGCGTGAGGAACTCCGCGGCCGGGATCTCGATGGCGGCCCCGCCGTCGCCGGGCACGAGGTACGCTGTCGGTTGCATGTCCACGAGGCCGTGCTGGACCGGGCTGTAGAGCATCACGTCCAGCCCCTTCTTGCCATCGAGCTGGCCCACCGCAAACGGGTAGGGCCATGGCTGCGAATGGGCTTCGGGCGGGTCGCCCGGCACGCCGGCACACGAGTTCTGCCTGCGGATGAGCAGACCCTCTGCAAGCGTGGTCGCCCCGCCCTTTCCGGAAGCGACGTCGTCCACCACCTGCACGCTTGCCTTGCTCTCCCACCAGGAAACAAAGGGCTTGCCCACCTCGTTGATCTCCTTGTACTCCGGTGCAGATTCCGCGACGACCACCGCGTCGAGCAACGAATCCTCGTCCTGATCCGCCACGAACACCGAGCCGGCAGCCTGCGGCGCCTGCCGCTGCCATGCTGCTTGAGTGGGAGCCAGGGAAGCTGCCTCCTCGATGGTGGAAACAGCGGCCTGGGACACCGAGCCAGCCACGAGGAACGTCTTGCCGGACGGCCCGTCCGAGTAGTAGCCCGAAACCGCCTGGCCCGCGGTCGCAACGCTCTTCTCCACCGTCAGTCCACTCGCTCGGATCCGAATCAGGTGGAGCGCATCGAAGCTGGCCAGGACGACTCGGGAGTCAGCCCCTTGCTCGTCGCGATAGGGGACTGCAGTCCCATAGGATCCGGTGTCCCAGCCCGGCAGCTGCGTGTCCTGCCACACCTGGACCAGCGTATCTCCTTCGAACCGGTACAGCGCAATCCCCAGGAACGGATTCCAGTCCAGCGTGCACAGGAATCCGGGGCCCACCTCGTCCTCGAGACCCATCTGCTCGTTGGTGAGCAGCAGGAGCCCCGTGCACGGGTTCTGCACCGCGACGAACGTCTCCTGTCTGCGCAGCAGGAACCACGGCACCTGGTCCCGCTCCGTCACGCCGTCCTGGTCCGGATCCCCGACGGCCAGCAGGTCCATCTGGCCGTCCCCGTCCGCGTCCCTTGCCGTGAAGCTCTGCACGGAGGGCGTGCCGACGATGGGGTAGTCGTGTCGCAGGAAGCTCCACGCCGTGCCGGTCGCCTCGAGCAGGACGACCGAGGTGCCGGACGGGTCGAGCCCGGCAAGGTCGGGAATGCCGTCGCCTGTGAAGTCCTGGGCCGCGAACTGGTCGAGCACGAGGTCGAGCTGCTCCTCCGTCTCGGGTGGAAGTCCCATGTTCCAGAGCGGCTTGCCCGGCTCGAACCAGCCATCCTCGTTGAACAGCACCGAGTGGCCGGACGCTCCCGGCTGTTGCACCTCGTGGAACAGCAGGTCCGTGTCGCCGTCCCGATCGAGGTCGTAGAACGTGAAGCTGGTATATGAGGCTCCGGGTGCGACCTTGCGGAAGAGGCCGTCGCCCGTGGGGTCGTAGTAGCCGTCGGCTCCCCACAACTCGATGTCCGGGTCATCGTCAAGGTTCAGGGCCAGCTCGCCCGTGGGAATGACCGGTGCGGCGTCCACCAGCCACGCATTCTGGAACACCGACGTGATTCCCAGCGCCACGGAGTCCGGGTAGACCGAGTAGAGCGAGCCCTCGACGTAGTAGGGAGGGTAGCGCCCTTTCACCGCTGCAAGCTGGTCTGCCAGAGCGGGCCCGTAGCGCAAGTCCGCGCACACCTGCCCGAACGCGTCCAGGAGCTTTCGCGGAGACTTGGGGTCCAGTTGGATATCCCCCATGACGGCCAGGTCCAGCCCGACCTGGAGCACCTGGTCCACTTGAGGCGGGTCTGGCATGACCTCCCACCAGCCCCCGGTTGGCGACAGGGTGAGCGACGCTGTCCCCAAGCGTGAGCCGAGGGCGGACAGAGCGTCGAACGTCCGGGTCGGGTTCCCCGCACTGTCGAACGACGCTGCCGCTTCCGCGACACCTTCTCCCGGCGCACCGGGAAGCAGGACGGCATGGAAGCCGGCGGCCCTGAACGCCACGGCCGTGCGTGCCACCCGAGATGCCGTCTCGTCATTGGAGAGCCCATCCACGGCTCCGGTCGCGAAGCTCAGCACGTTGGCCACGTACCAGTGAGCGTAGTCCTCCCCCATGCTCTCTGATACCAGATAGCCTCTAGAAGGATCCTTGATCATATTTGGATCGACATCGACGAAGTCCTGCACCACGAAGTCGTACTGGCAGTCGTTCACCATCCCGCTCTGCTTCATGTCGAAGTTGAGCATGGTGAGGTGCTCATTGGGCGAGTTCGCGATCGCGAACCCGATCTCGCACCACGGACAGTGCAGCCGAATCCTCGACAGCGCGCGGCAGATGCTTTCCTCCCGCACCTTGAGCACCTGTCCGAAGCACGCCCAGTCGTTGCACCCTTCCAGCATGTCAACGGGTGCGTCGTACAGCGCGGCGTCCTGCAGCACCACGAAGTCGTACGCGGCGCCCTGCATCGCCGCGTCGACGGCTTCACGCGCCGATTCCGGCGTGAGGTCCACGTCGTCCAGCCGGATGCGGCCGATCGCGTGCAGCTGCGCATCGTTCCCCATGGTCTGCGGCAGGCCCGAAAGGTCCGCTGGCAGGTCCGCGAGCGTCCACGCAACGGCCCCTTCGGCCATCGCCTTGGCCTGGCCTGCGGCCGGAGCCAGCCCGGCCCCGAACGTGAGCCCCAGCAGCGCAGGCGGCCGGCTCTTCACGCACAGAGACGTCATGAGACGCTCGATGTCGTCCTCGAAAGCCAGCCCCCACATCCGCTCCTCGTAGCCCGCGTCGCACTGGCAGAGGGACTGCATGTTGTCCGCTGGCGCAACCGTGCCGCGACCGGAGCACATGGGCAGCTCGTCCGGCACCTTGAGCCCCGAATCCGTGCCACCGCATGCCGCGGCAAGCAGGGCAAACGCGGCAGCAACCACAACCTTTCCGTGTCGCAGCCTGCTCATGGCTCTCCTCCGCTCAGTCCCATTTCAGCGATGCGATCCAGCCGTTGAGGCCCCCTTCGAGCAGGCACTCGCTCGGCACTCCGGAAACCAGGACGTGGTCGTGGCACACCACGACCGCGGGCCGGTCCCCCTTCACGGTTGCCGCGGTTGCCACCACCGTGCACGCACTCGACGGTATGGGCAGGTACGCCACCGTCGTCTGGCACTCGGGCCTCAGATCCTGCTGCCCCAGCGTGAAATCAAAGGCCGGCGAATCCTCGGGAACGTCGAGGTGCGTGGACAGCATTGCGGCCCGGTAGCCGTTGAGGCCCAGAGCCGCGGCACCGAAGTGGCCCGGGTCCCCGTCCGCGATCTCTCGCAGGAAGAACCTGCCTTCGAGAAGCACGTTGCCGCCGTTCTCGAGGATCCCCAGGACCGCTGCCATGTCGGTAGCCGACAACGGATGCCGGGCCTGGTCCCCGAAGCTCCAGGCAAGGCCCTTTGCATTCCTCAGCACCAACGGCATGGGGCCCGGGGCGCTGTCGTCCGGGGTCTCCCAGTAGGAAGCGCCGTAGCCGAGGTCGATGCCGTTGGCCACCATGGCCGCGGTGTATGCTCCGTGCAGGAACGGCGAGCCCTTGGGCGCGCGGCGCACCACCACGTGGGACAGCGGAGCAGAGGGCGCGAGCATGAAGGGCCAGCTCCACTCGGGCCGCAGCATCGGGTTTCCGTCCGCAGCTTCCACCGGGACCGACAGGTTGCACGCACACCGGTAGCACGTGACCTGTCCCTCCGGCGCAGCAAAGACCACCTCGAGGTTCCCGCTGCCCGAGTTGTGCGCCACGCTTCCGACCACTGGCGCCACAGAGCCCGGGATGGCTGCGGTGTCGCACTGCACCGTGACCTCGGGAGGCTTGTCCGGAGTATCCCCGAGCCACGGAATCACGAACGGCTGGCCGGGAAGGGCTACTGCTGCAGGCGGCTCTCCCAGCGAAGGAACCGTCTCGATGACCGCCCGGTCCACCTGCGTCACGACACCGTCCTGATCCGCAATGCCGAGCTTTCCCTTGCCGATGCTCTGCCCCGAGGCCAGGGTGATGAGCGTGTCGGTCCACACGCCCACCTGCGACCACGGAACCTGCTTGCCGTCCAGCGTCAGCTTGCCCGGAGCAGGGCCGAAACCCTGGCCGGGCACCCCGTGCGCGGCGCCGGCAGGCACGTCGTGGATTCCGTGCTCGGCCGCGGTGTGAGCCAGCGACTTGACCACAGGCCCCCGCACTCTCGGATTGCCGTCCTGATCCAGCGTGAGGAGATGCCCGGTGCCGCCCAGTCCGAACGCCTTGGATGGCCTGCCGCCGACGTACCAGGAGGAGTCCGGGCCGTCCTTCGTGCCCACCGGCACGACGTAGAGGTAGCTCTCGTAGGGGTCGCCCTCTATCGGCGGGCCCGGATAGGCTCCTGATACTGCCGTGCACGCAGCGCTGGTCCCGGTCGCGGGCGTCACTCCCTCGAGCGTCCACACGGATTGCGGGAACCACTCGTTCTGGCGATACGCGAACGGCGTGGAGTCGTAGGGTTGGAAGAACGTTCGGGGCGACGCTGCCTTGTACAGCAGGTAGCCGTCAGCGCCGTCAACAGGGACCCATATCACGGACAGCTGGCTGGTGGCCGCATCGTTGAACACGCCCACGTCCTCCGGCGGCGCAAGCGCTTCGATGCCGGTGGTGGGCTGGAGTATCGCGGTGCCGTGTGCGGGGAACACGTCGACGTCCCAGCCCGGGCCCGTTCCCATGGGGTTGGGCACGTGGACGCGTGAGCTCAACGACGCGGACACCACGAGAGGTGGTGTCCGGTACGGGTAGTAGCGGATGCTCTGGTCACTGAGCGTCGCGTCGATGGGGATGGCGCGTAGCTGCGAAACCCGCTTGGCCCCCTCGAAGTCCGTGGACGCGTAAGCACCCCATTGCGGGGCAGTCAGATCGATCTCGAATATCTTGAGCTCCCTGCCGAAGCCGTCCGCAAGCACTATGGTCCACTTCATCTCCGGCGGCTTGAGGGTGTAGACCGTGGCTTCGAGGTACTGCTCGCCGCTGACCGGGTCCTCCTTCTCCTCGTACACCCAGTGCTCGAGCTCGGCCTCGTAGACCGCTTCTTCCCCGTAGAAGTTCGGGAAGATGATGTTGAGCGGCATGTTGAAGTCCGGGTGCATGTAGACCGGCGGATCGAGGGAGAAGTAGTGCTTCCAGTTCTTGTCCGTGTGACAGTTCTTCTGCGCGGGCACGCAGATATTGAGCCAGTTGCCCGGCTTGTCCCACGGCGGGTTCGAGTCGTTTGGCAGGATGGACTGGAGCGCGCGGGAGCCGCAGTCCATCCGGACGAGCTTGTCCTCCATGCCGCTGATGTCCTCCCGGTACCACTCCGCGCTGCCGAACTCCTGCTGGCTCAGATGCACGAGGCCCGCAGCGGGAATGCCGACCGGCAGTGTGGAGGTGCCCTCTGCCCGGGCCGCGGCCGTGAACAGCAGGAGGACGCCGACGAGTGCGGGCCGCAACGTGCGCGTGCTCATTTCGCGTCCTCCGTGTCATCCACCGCTGCAAGCCAGAGGCCGGTGGCGTCCGTGCCCGCGTAGAGCACGCGATACCGCTCGTCGAATGCGAGGAACGAGATCCCGTCATCCTGCGGCAGGTCCCCCTGCAAGCGGCCCCAGGTCGACCCCTTGTCCAGAGTAAAAGCGATCTCCGTGGAGCTCCTGTTGGCTACGTACAGCACCTCCTGCGCAGCGTCCTGCGCCATGCCCCACGGGAACTCGAACCAGGGCTGGGTGATGCTTCCGTTCAACACACCGGTCTGCGGCGTGCTGCCCGAGGTGTACAGCGCGGTCTCGTACTCGATGCCCCAAGCAGTCTTGAGCTTGATGTGGCGCTCGTACTCGAAGTCCGGGTGGATGTAGCAGGTCATGTCCTTGTTCGGGTGACCGGGCAGGCAAAGAACCCTCTTGGCCTGCTCGGCCGACAGGGTCTGCAGCGCCGCCCAGTTGTAGCAGGACGGGCATTCGCAGCGCATCTCCAGGTCCGCCAGGACGCAGACGCCGTCTTTCACGTCAGGATACTGGTAGTGGTGGCCGACCCCGCGCAGCACCTTCCCGAAGTCCTGCACGAGGGTGAAGGTCTTGCCGCCGTCCGCGGTCAGGTACAGGCGTCCGAACTCGAATGCCACGTAGGTGCCCTCGGGGGAGGCCCAGATGTCGACCACGGGGCTGAGCTCGTCCAGGTCCGCCTGCTTCCACGCCAGAGGGACCGGCGCAGGCGCGACCTGGATCGGCTGGCTCTGGGACGAGCGGTAGAGGCCCCCTGGCGTCATCCACAGCGCGACCAACTGCTGCCTGCCCGGGTCTGAGAAGGTCACGTCCTGCACCAGCACCCCGTACTCGTCCGCCTTGGCCGAGTAGTCCTCGATGGTCGCGGGCGTGATGCTCTTGCTGCCAGCCGAGAACAGCTCCACGGTGTCCACGAACAGGTTCTGCAGCTCGAAGCCCAGCGAGTTCTGTCCGTTGCGCGCCACGAACCGGAAGGGAGACGGGCTTCCGGCCTCCACGGGCGGCGCGTCGTAGTCGGGGCCGACCTCCATGTACTCCTGGCGGCCGGCCGGAATGGTGTGCACGGCAAGCTCCACGCTGCCGCACATGTCCGGGCTCTTCAGGTCGCAGAACGTGAGCGTCGCGGCATACTCCGGCTCTTTGGGACGGACCGCGACGAAGGTGGCGGGGAAGTTGCCGACGCCTCCCACGAACCCGCCCATGCCGCGGCCGGTCTTCTCCGGCCGGTTGCCCCACTCGTCATAGACCGTGAAGAAGGCTTCCGGCTCCGGGTCTCCGCCGGACCGGAGGATGACTGCCTGAGACAGGCCGACCCTTCCCTGGTAGTCCGCGATGAGAAAGCCGCCCGGGTCGCGGGCTTCCAGGCGCACGAGGATGGGGGTCATGGCAACGTGGTACTGGCCCACGACGGTCACGGAGAAGCTGCCCTCGTACGCGGGCCAGCTCAGGCCGTCCTCTCCGGCCGCGACGTCCTGCGACGCGGGGGATGATCCCTCGCCGCCGCACGCGGTCGCAGCGACACCCCACAGCACTACCCAACTCACCGCAAGGGCGGGCCAGCCCCAACGACTCGCGGCGCCCGAGCATGCGCGCATGAGCCCTCCTGCAAGACGGACAGACGCCACCAGAATACCACGCATCGCGGCGGCGCAACAGGCTTGCAGGTCCGGCGGGTTCCGTGGTAGCGTGTCGAATGACGTCGGCATCAGCAGGGAGCTGGGGCTTCGGGGTTGAGGCGGCGGTGACCGGATGCCGACTGGGCTGCGGCCCCGCAAGGAGGTGCCATGAGAGCAATTCGCACGGTGATGCTGGTGGTCGGAATCGTCGGCTTGGCCGCCTGCGGCGGGGGCAGCGACGATTCGGGAGCCGCGGATGCGAAGAACGATGCAGCGGTCCCTGCGGACGTCGAGGTGCTGCTCCCCCCGGACGTGACGGGCGACGGGAGCCTGCTCGATAGGAGCGCTCTCGAAACCCATGGGTTGGACGTTGTCTCCCCGCCCAACGCGCTCATGCCGCCGCCCCTCGTGCTGGAGAAGTTCACGGTGAACCTCGTGGCCTCCACCACCCTCTGCACCGTGGGTCAGCCCGTCACTCTCGACGCGTTGCCTGCACGCGGTGAGGCAGCCGGCGACCTCGCTGCCGTATGGGACCTCGGCGGAGCCGACCCAGGAGCCGAGAATCCGGCCGACGGACACCACCAGGTGGTGACCTTCTCGAAGCCCGGCCTGTTCCTCGTGTCCGTGACCATGACTGACGCCAACGGCGACGCGAGCGAGGCCGGAGCCGTGGTCAACGTCCTGGCCGCTGCCGATGGCTTCACCGTCGGCGACGTGGACGGCGATGGCAGCGTGACGGCCGATGACGTGGAAGCGGTCAGGGCCCACATCGAAGACGGAAAGCTGCTTGCCCTCGACCAGTTCCGCCGGGCCGAGGTGGACCTCGACGGCCGCCTGCGTGCAGAGGACATGGACCTCATCCAGTCTGCGGTGGACGCGGGGGAGCCGGCGCCCACGCGGCTCTGGCCGACGTCCGGCGCCCTTGGCAGGAAGGTCCGGCTCATTCACCCCGCGCTGCTCGACGTGTCCAGGGAAGCCCGGGTCGTGTTCGAAGGGGCCGAGCCCCTCGTCCCGGTCCGCGGCCTGCCCGGATACGCCACGTTCGTCGTGCCGCCCGAGATGGGGACGCCGGGGACGGTCAGCCTGACGCTGGAGATGGGCGGTGAAACGGCAGACGTGTTCGACTTCGACGTGCTGGCTCTGCCCGCCGCGTCCCCGGAGCCCGGAGCCAGGGTCCTCGAGGCGCTGGCGCTGCTCGAGGAGGTTCTGACCGAGTTCCCCAAGACCCTGGACCTCTACTTCCAGACCATGGGAGCCAACGAGCAGCAGCTCGCGGTCATCCAGGGACTGGCCTTCGTTGCCCGTGACACGGTCATCACCCACCGCGCCGCATTCGTCGACGCGTTCTCAATGATGGAGCCCGACGGAAGAGCCGCATTCGAGCAGCTCGCCCTTGCAAACGGGCTGGATGAAGTGATCTCGCAGCTCCAGGAAGCACGGGCCCGGATCAACGCCTCCCTGCCTGCAGGCGGTCTGCCCACCATCGACGCGGGAACCGCTGCAAACCTCCTGTCCATCCTCTGTGCTGCCTACGACATCACGGACCTGGCGTCCCAGGTCGCGGACATCAACAGCGAGGTCGCCAGCTACCTCGGATGGTTCGACTGGTGGCCCATGAACAAGATCCCCATCGTGGGCCAGGTCATCAACTTCCTGAGCGCGGTGTCGAACGCCATCTCCGCGATGACCGACATCGTGGATATGATCTCCCAGTTCCTGCCTGAGATCGGCCCCATGAAAGTGGAAGCCAGCCCCAAGTCCCTGGACGTCTCTCAGTCCGCGGAGGTCAAGGCAGCGGTCAAGATCCTGCTGGGCTCCAAGCTGTGCAGCGCGGCCCTGGGGTCGCTCATCGGCAGCCTGATGGACCAGATCAAGGAGACGCTGACGAACAAGCTGGGAGCCTCGATCCCGCTGGCCAATGACGCATTCAAGGCCTACGACTTCGACCGCGAGAAGATGGACGTCGTCACGGGCCTCGTCTACGACTGCATCGGCGGCATCGTGGGCGCAGTCATGGACGCTCTCGGCCTCCAGGACGCGCTCACCGGTCTGGCCAATGCCATCTGCGACGCGCTGGGCGGCGACCCGTGGCTGCCCCTTCCGCCCGACATCATCAAGGCCTCCTGCGGCGGCGTGGCCGGCGGGTCATGGACCTGCGTGGAAAAGTGCATCGGCGGCGTCGCGTTCAAAGCCAAGACACAGATCTGCGGCAAGGAGCGCGAGGCAGAAGCTGCCATCGAGTGCAAGGGGTGCACGCCGGACAACTGCCCCGGCTGCTGCGACGGCAAGTCCAAGTGCGTGCTCTTCCCGAACCAGTCCGACGCGAAGTGCGGCAAGGGAGGCGCCCAGTGCGCCCCATGCCAGTCGCCGGACAAGTGCGAGCAAGGCACCTGCACCTGCCCCAGCAACTGCCAGACCGCCGGCGCCCTCACCTGCCAGGGCAACGACGTGTACGTGTGCACCGAGATCAAGCCCGGCTGCCTCCAGACCCAGTTCCACGAGGCGTGCATCAACGGGGCCAAGTGCGTCGCAGGCAAGTGCGAAGGAGGATGCACCGCGGCCAACTGCCCGGGCTGCTGCATGGGCGACGGCACGTGCGTGAACCCGCCCACCAACGACCACTGCGGCGCCGCGGGGTCCACCTGCGGCTACTGCGCGTATCCCGACCAGTGCGTGGGAGGCACCTGCACCTGCGTGCCCGACTGCCTGAACAAGCAGTGCGGAGACGACGCATGCGGCGGCTCCTGCGGCGTGTGCGACCCCGGATTCGACTGCAAGGCGTACCAGTGCGAGTGCATCCCGGACTGCTTCCTCAACGACTGCGGCGACGACGGCTGCGGCGGTTCCTGCGGCGACTGCACCCCGCCGGACGAGTGCGACGGCGGCGTCTGCAACTGCATCCCCGACTGCTTCCTCTGGGACTGCGGAGACGACGGTTGCGGCGGTTCCTGCGGCACCTGCCCGACTCCCCAGACATGCGTCGGCGGGTGGTGCGACCTGGGCAAGGACTGTCTCGATGCCGCAGACTGCAACGATGGCGACGTGTGCACCGAGGACACCTGCTCGGACGGCGGCACCTGCGCCAACACTCCGGCCACCGGTGCACCGTGCAACGACGGCGACTTGTGCACCGCGTGGGACATGTGCGTGGGCGGCATCTGCACCGGCGCGCCCAAGACGTGCAGCGACAGCAACACCTGCACTGACGACTACTGCATCGAGGGCGACTGCATCCACGAGCCGCTCTCCGGGATACCGTGCGACGACGGAATGGCTTGCACCATCGACGACACGTGCCAGTCCGGCAAGTGCATTGGGACACCCAAGGAAACGCCCGCTCCGTAGGGGTCGCAACAGAGGAGATGACCATGAGAAGCGGACCCTTCGCATCAAGATGCCTCGCCCTCCTGGCCGGCTCCGTGCTGCTCGCATGCAGCGGGTCGGGCGGGGGCTCTGCAGACGCGCTCCGGGGCGACGACTCGCAGAGGTCGGACGGGGTCGTGGATCCGGACGGCACGTCCGATGATGACATCGGAATCGATGCGCTGCTTCCGGATGAACGCAGCGGAGAGGCCGAGACGAAGCCCGAGGACACGACCGCGCCTCACGACGCTCCGGACGATGTCCCGCTTCCACCCGTGGACACACTCCCCCTCGACGCGGCGGAGGACGCGGCGCCCGATGCCGTGGACGCCGCGGCGGACGCATCGGCCCCGGACGTGGCGGACGCCGCTCCGGACCAGGCCGACCTTCAAGCCCAGTGCACGTTCGACGAAGAGTGCCAGGTGGAAGAACCCGTGCTTCCGTGCTGGCAGGCAGCGTGCGTGGACTCTCAGTGTATCGAGGCGCCGGCCCCGGAAGGAGCGGCTTGCCTCGTCGGTGACCCGTGCCTCGCCGGCCTGTGCGACGGGGCCGGCACCTGCGTTCCGAGCCCGCCCGCGTTCTGTGCGGGCAGAGAGTGTGGCGAAGACGGCTGCGGCGGCAGCTGCGGCGAGTGCCCGCAAGGGGAACTGTGCCACCCGTACTGGGGCTACTGCGTGTGCCCCAAGGACTGCAAGGGCAAGCAGTGCGGCGACGACGGGTGCGGCGGCAGCTGCGGCGAATGCCCGGCCAACGGCGTCTGCAACGGCAAGGGGCTGTGCGAATGCGTCCCGAGCTGCGACGGGAAGGACTGCGGCACGGACGGGTGCGGCGGCAGTTGCGGGTCGTGCCCCGACGGCACTGCGTGCATCGGCGGCGTGGCGTGCGTCGAGATCGATTGCGCAGGCAAGGAATGCGGCGATGACGGCTTTGGCGGCAGCTGCGGCTTCTGCCCGCCGGGAGATCTGTGCAACGGGCAGTACCAGTGCGTCTGCCCCGGAACGTGCCAGGGGAAGGAATGCGGCACCGACGGCTGCGGCAACACCTGCGGGCCGGACTGCCCTGCCGAGGAGTTCTGCCTCGCAGGCCGGTGTGTCAAGAAGGCTACGGCCGGCTCGTGCAAGGACGCGTGCGGAAGCAAAGTGACAGACTGCTGGTGCGACGAATTCTGCATCATGACCGGAGACTGCTGCTCCGACATCTGCCAGCACTGCGGCGACCTTCCGTTCTGCTGCCTCGAGAACTGCCCGGTGGACGGGAGCTGCGGCAAGAGCAACGGGTGCGGCGGCACCTGCCCGTGCCCCGCTCCCTGGGCGTGCACGGGCGAAGGCTACTGCTGCCACCCGCACTGCGATGGCGTCACCTGCGGCGGGGACGACGGGTGCGGCTTCCCATGCCAGTGCCCTGCCGGCTCCAAGTGCGAAGACGGCTTCTGCGTGTGCGCTCCCAGTTGCCTCGGAAAGGTCTGCGGAGGCGACGGCTGCGGGGGAAGCTGCGGGACCTGTCTGCCCGGACAGACCTGCAGCGCATGGGGGTCGTGCATGCAGGACTGGGACAAGCTCTGCCAGCCCAACGAGTGCGGCGGACAGGGCGGAGGCTGCTCCTGCACCCTCGACTGTGCAGCGACCAAGACCTGTTGTGCGAACATCTGCGACGCCTGCCCCACCGCGCAGGGTTGCTGCCCGCCGGAGAACTGCGCCGGCAAGCTCTGCACCGCGGACAACGGCTGCGGCGGCAAGTGCGGCTGCCCGTATGGGAGCGTCTGCAAGCCGGATGGGAGCTGCTGCAAACAGGCTTGCGGCACGGGGACCAAGCTGTGCGACGACGACGGCTGCGGCGGCAAGTGCGGCTGCCCGTCGCCCAAAGTCTGCGCGGTCGGCGGATGCTTCAAGGCCACGACCGGATCGTGCGCCGGCTGCCCCTACAAGGGGACCGACTGCTACTGCGACGACGCCTGCTTCAACCTGGGCGACTGCTGTCTCGACCTCTGCGTCCAGTGCCCGGACAAGGCCGGCTGCCCCAAGGGCTGAGCCACGCTCCGTCGGCAATGATGCGGGAAGCGACTGCCCGTCCGGGCCCGCGGCCGGGCCGCGGCAAACCGTGGACACGCGGCGGTCATCGGCGTATACAGGCGCGGGAGGGCACCATGACAAGCACGCATCCGCTCAAGGCGACCAACATCTTCCAGAGGCTGTTCTGTGTCACCATCAGCCCGCTGCCTTCGGACACAGGCTGCTTTGCCGTGGACGGGGACAGGCTGACCATCCTGATCGACCGGGCTCCGGAGCTCGCTCCTGCGGGAGGAGCGCTGCGCATCGAGGACGCGCGGCTGCCCGACCGCGTGCTCGTGGTGCATGGCGAGGACGGCCAGTTGCGGGCGTTTCGAAACCGGTGCGCGTGCGGCGGCTTCCGCATCGACCCGGTGCCGGGCCAGCAGAAGATCCGCTGCTGCACGCCCATGCAGTCCTCCTACGACTACGCTGGCAGCCCCCTGTCCCGCACCGTGAACCGCTCCCTCGACGTGCTGCCTTCCACGGTCGAGGGCACGACGCTGACGGTGGACATCCGGGCCCTGCGTCAGCCGGCCCCCCACCAGCGCAAGGGGTAGCGGCCAGCGGCAGTCACGGGCCCGCGGTTCGAAACTGGACCTACGATCCGGGGGCGAAGGTGGAGGTGCGCAAGTACCAGGCCATGACGATCACGCTGCTGCTCAACGGGGACAGGCTCACGGCGAACTGTCGGTCGTACGCGTAGGCCAGGCGAATGCGGGTTGATCAGCACGTTGGCGTCCGCGACGACGACCTTGCGCAGCTTCCAGGCTGGCCCCACCCGCCTGCCACTCCAAGTCCGGAGCCATCCCCGCACAACATGCTTGACATCCACACCGCGCTTTCCATTACGATCAGCGGTGTTCGGTGGAGGCGGGATCATGAGAAGATGGGGCACGTT
>Ga0233425_10008009_pt1 | contig 14360 bp, 17 predicted proteins | sample Watercolumn_Towu_2_FD_181712 | JGI IMG/M metagenome (GOLD analysis project Ga0233425, IMG submission 181712) | Freshwater microbial communities from Lake Towuti, South Sulawesi, Indonesia - Watercolumn_Towuti2014_140_MG | ecosystem: Environmental > Aquatic > Freshwater > Lake | place...
ACTTGTCCAGCACCACGTTGCGGCCCTTGGGGCCGAGGGTGACGCGCACCGCGTCGGCCAGGATGTCCACGCCGCGCAGCATGCGCGTGCGCGCGTCGGTCGAGAACTTCACGTCTTTCGCTGCCATTGTCCTTGCTCCTTGGGGATTGCTTCTCGGAAAGACGCGCCGCTCAGGCCGCCTTCTTCTTGGAGGCCGCGGCACCCTCGATGATGCCCATGATGTCGGACTCCTTCATGATCATCAGCTCCTCGCCGTCCAGCTTCACCTCGGTGCCGGACCACTTGCCGAACAGCACCCGGTCGCCGGCCTTGACCGACATCGGGACCATCACGCCCTTCTCGTCGCGGGCGCCGGGGCCCACGGCTACGACTTCGCCCTCCATCGGCTTTTCCTTGGCGGTGTCGGGAATGATGATGCCGCCCTTGGTGCGGCCTTCCTCTTCCACGCGCCGGACCAGCACGCGGTCATGCAACGGACGGAAACCCATTGTCTTACTCCCCTGATTCTGCTGCAAAAATAGGAAACTGCTAGCACTCCTGGGTGCCGAGTGCCAGGGGAGATAAGGGCTTGCGCGGTTGCCGTCAAGGGGGTGGGGGCGGGGAAGCGGAGTCGCGTCGCCGCCCAAAGCCGGCGTAGGCTTCGGGGAGCCAGGCGAGGGAGGCTCGCAAGGGAGACGCAAGGGAGGCGGGTGTCATGGTCAGCGTGCGCGGCGTCGATCACATCTCGATCCGGGTGTCGGACTTCGCGCGGTCGAAGCGGTTCTACGAACGGCTGCTCAAGTTCCTGGGCTTCGTGGTCGAGGGCGAATACGCCGACGCCGCGGGTTGGCACAACGGCAAGACCGTGTTCTGGATCGGCCAGGCCGACGCCGAGGGCAAACGGCATCCCTTCCGCATCGGCAACATCGGCTTGCACCATTACGCCTTCGAGCTCGGCAAGCGCGCGGACGTGGACGCGCTGCAGGATTTCCTGAAGCGGGAGGGAGCAGCGATCGTCGATCCGGCGGGCGAGTACTATCCCGACTACTACGCGGTCTATTTCCTCGATCCCGACGGCATCAAGCTCGAGGGCATGTTCTACGGCAAGGCTCCGGCGCAGAAGCCGAAGAAGCGGCGCCGGGCGGCGAAGAAAAAAGGCCGGCGGTAGGAACGGCGGCTACTTCCGCCCAGGCGGGTCGCGGCTGAGCCCCTTGGCTTCCAGCGCCGCGAGGTATTCCGCCCAGATCGACTCGTATCCCTCGCCGATCTCGCGCAGGTAGGCCCAGGAATAGATGCCGGTGTCGTGCAGATCGTCGAACTTGAGGCACACCGCGTAGTTGCCCACCGGGTCGATGCCGATGATGCCGACATGCCGGCGGCCGGGGACCAGCTGCTTCTGCCCCGGCCCGTGTCCCTGCACCTCGGCCGAGGGGCTGACGACGCGCAGGAACTCGGCGGGGTAGCGCATGGTCTTGCCGTCGTTCCACGCGACCTCCAGCGTCTTGTCTTCCTTCCCGTAGCGGATCTCGACGGGCCGGAACGGCGTGTCGAAGCGCGGGTCGGTCACGGCTTTTCCGCGATCTGGCGCGCCTCGTCCACCAGCATGATCGGAATGCCGTCGCGGATCGGGTAGGCGAGGCCGGCCTTCTCGCTCACCAGCTCCTGGCGCTCGGCGTCGTAGCGCAGCGGGCCCTTGGTCAGCGGGCAGACCAGGATTTCCAGAAGCTTGGGATCGACGCCGGGATGCTTGTCGCTCATGTCCGTCTCCGCCTGTGCCGCGCCGTTCAGTTGACCGTCTGGCCGCCCTCGCGCGCGGGGCCCATCAGGGCCATTTCCATGAGGCCCGTCAAGACGCGCGCGCGCTCGAGCGTACCCGAGCATTCCAGCAGCGCCTGCTTCTCCGCCGGGCCGAACGGGCAGACCATCACCAGCGACGTCACCAGCTTCTCGTCCGGCGTCTCCTTGATCGCATCCCAGTTGGCGTCGAGCTTGTGCAGGTGGAAGAATGGCTTCACGGCCTTGAGCAGCCGCTCGCGGTCGAGCGCCTCGCGCGCCACGTCGCCGGGCGGCTCCATGTCGCCCGCGAAGCGCGACCAGTCCGCGATCACGCGGCGGTAGCCGCGCTGCAGCGCCAGCTCCTGTCTGACCTGGAAGCGGCACAGACCCTTCAGCACCACCTGGTAGCGCCCGTCGTCGGTCTCGCCGAATTGCACGATGCGCCCGGCGCAGCCCGTGGGATAGAGCGGCGGGCGGTCGTCGGCCTCGGCCTTTTCCGGCACCGTGGGCTGGATCATGCCGATCACCCGCACGGCCGCGAGCGCGTCCGAGGCCATCGCGAGGTAGCGCGGCTCGAACACGTTGAGCGGCAGCTTGCCGCCGGGCAGCAGCAGCACGCCCTGGAGCGGAAAGACGGGAATGATCTGCGGCAGCTCCGTGAAGGCCGGGTCGAACGGCGAGCGGCTCACGGGGTCCGGCCGCGCTACGAGAACAGCACCGAGCTCAGCTTGCGCCGGCCGGCGACGGTGCGCGGGTCGGCGTGGCCGAACGCCTCGAACAGCTTCAAGAGCTGCTTGCGCGCGGCCTCTTCGTTCCAGGTGCGGTTGCGCCTGATGCTCTCGATCAGCTCGTCCACCGCCGCCTCGCCGTTGCCGGCGGCGTAGAGCGCCAGCGCCAGGTCGAGCCGCGCCTGGTGGTCGTTGGGATCGCCCGCGACCTTCTGCTTCAAGTGCTCGATCGAGCCCGCGGCCTTGCCCGCGCTTTCCGCGAGGTCGAGCGCGGCGCGCGCGGCCGAGGCCTCGTTCGCCACGGCGGGGTCCTTGAGCTTGTCGGCGGAAATCGCATCGAGCGTCTGGCGCGCGCGCTTGGCGTCGCCGCCCGCCACGAGGCAGCGCGCGAGGCGTGCGCGGGCGATCCCGTTCTGCGGGTCGTGCTGCACGACCTGCGCCAGGATCCCGCCCGCGGTCGCCGTGTCGCCCGCGTCCATCAGCTGCTTGGCCTGCTCCAGCGCCTGGTCGATGGGCGATTCCGGCGCCGTGCGCCCCGAAGCCTCGACCAGGCGCCTGACGAACTGCTTGATCTGGCTTTCCGGCACCGCGCCCACGAACCCGTCCACCGGCCGGCCGCCCGCGAAGGCATAGACCACGGGGATCGACTGGATGCGCATCTGCTGCGCGATCTCGGGGTTCTCGTCGATGTTGACCTTGACCATGCGCACGGCGCCCTGGGCCTCGCGCACCGCCTTCTCCAGCACCGGCCCCAGCTGCTTGCACGGGCCGCACCACGGCGCCCAGAAATCGACGATCACCGGCTGGTCGTGGCTCGCGTCCACCACGTCGGCCATGAAGGTCTGGGTGGTCGAATTCTTGATGAGCTCGCCCGCGCCCGGCCCTCGGCCCGCAGCCATCGGGGCCATGGGCGCGCCGGGGCCCTTGGCCGGAGACTTTGGGCCGCCGGGGGGCTGGTTTCCCTGCGGCTTGCCGCCGCCGATCAGCATGTCAGCCATGAACGATGGGCCGTTTTCCCGCTTGGTCGCGCAATCACACCCCAAAATGGCCCCGCGCGCGGGCCCGCGCAAGGGCGGGCTCAGGCCGCCGGGGAACGGCCCAAATCCACGGTTTTCGGCGCGTGGCCGCAGGACTCGATGAACCGCACCAGGTTCCCGGGCGCGATCGCGGTGGTCAGCCGGTTGCTCAAGGGGTGATAGTTGAGCGGGTCGTGCTTCAGCATGTCCTTGTCGAGAAAGACGGCGACGCGGCGGCCGGTATCGTTGATGAGCGCGAAGGGCGTGACCGCCCCGGGCTCGACGCCGAGCGTCTCCATCAGCAGCGCCGGGTCGCCGAACGACAGGTTGCCCGCCGCGCCCAGGACGTGGCGCAGCGACTTGAGGTCGATGCGCCGGTCCTCGAGCGTCACGAGAAGGAACAGGTTGCGCTTCTTGTCGCGCAGGAACAGGTTCTTGCAGTGCCTGCCCGGCAGGTCGCCGCGCAGGCGCTTGCTGTCCTCGACGGTGTAGAGCGGCGGATGCTCGTGGGTCTTGTGGGCGATGCCGAGCCGGTCGAGCCGGGCGAACAGGTCTTCGGGCTTGGCGGGCATGGGGGCGGGACCATAGAGGCAGCGGGCGGCCAAGCGCAACCCTCGGCAACGCCGGGCATTCCCTCGGGTTGACAGGGGGAAGGGGGGTCTTTATAGAGGCGCGTCTTTTTCGAAGGGGCGAAGGCCCCGCGGAGCCGGTCATGAAGGTCGTCAATTCGCTGAAAACCATGAAGTCGCGCGACAAGAACTGCCGCATCGTGCGCCGGCGCGGCCGCGTCTACGTCATCAACAAGAAGAACCCGCGCTTCAAGGCCCGCCAGGGCTGAAGCCCGCGCAGCGTTCGACCGAGCACGGGGCCCACGCGGCCCCGTTCGCATTTCAAGGGCCAGGCGATTTGACGCCCCGGGGCAAGCCTGCGACTCTTCCAGGAAAATCGGGAGAACCCATGCCGCCCCTGATGCCCGCGCCCGACCGCGCCACGATCGCCCGCCGCGGCGAGATCGCGGCCGCGTTGCGCGCGATCGTCCCCGGCGAGGGCGTGATCGTGGACGACGTGGCCTTGCGCGCCTACGAGTCCGACGGCATCGCCGCCTATAAGCAGAAGCCGATGATCGTGGTGCTGCCCGACACCACGGAGCAGGTCGCGCGCGTGCTCAGGTACTGCCACGAGCAAGGCGTCAAGGTGGTGCCGCGCGGCGGCGGCACCTCGCTCTCGGGCGGGGCGATGCCGCTGGCCGACGGCATCGTGCTGGCCCTCGGCAAGTTCAACCGCATCCGCCGGATCGACTACGCGAACCGCGTGGTGGTCGCCGAGCCGGGCGTGACCAACCTCGGCATCACGTCGGCCGTCCAGCACATGGGCTTCTATTACGCGCCCGACCCGTCGAGCCAGATCGCCTGCACCATCGGCGGCAACGTGGCCGAGAACTCGGGCGGCGTGCATTGCCTGAAATACGGCATGACCGCGAACAACGTGCTGGGCGTCGAGTTCGTGCTGATGACCGGCGAGACCGTGCGCTTGGGCGGCGCGCACCTCGACAGCGGCGGCTACGACCTGCTCGGCCTGATGAACGGCTCGGAAGGGCTCTTGGGCGTGGTGACCGAGGTGACGGTGCGCATCCTGCGCGCGCCCGCGCACGCCCAGGCCCTCTTGCTCGGCTTTCCCAGCAACGAAAGCGCGGGCGATTGCGTCGGCGCGGTGATCGCGGCCGGCATCATCCCCGGCGGCATGGAGATGATGGACCGCCCGGCGATCCACGCGGTCGAGGATTTCGTCCATGCCGGCTATCCGCGCGACGTCGAGGCCCTGGTGATCGTCGAGCTCGACGGGCCCCGGGTCGAGGTGGCCGAGCTGGTCGCGCGGGTCGAGGGCATCGCACGGACCTGCGGCGCGGTCTATGTGCGCGTCAGCAAGGACGAGGCCGAGCGCCTCAAGTTCTGGGCCGGGCGCAAGGCCGCGTTCCCCGCCGTCGGGCGCATAACCCCCGACTACCTCTGCATGGACGGCACCATCCCGCGCGCGCAGCTGCCCCTGGTGCTGAAGCGCACCGACGAGCTGTCCAGGAAATACGGCCTGCGCATCGCCAACGTGTTCCACGCCGGCGACGGCAACCTGCACCCCTTGATCCTGTTCGACGCCAACGCGGGCGAACTCGAGCGCGCGGAGCAGCTCGGCGCCGACATCCTGCGGCTGTGCGTCGAGGTGGGCGGGGTGCTGACGGGCGAGCACGGCGTGGGCGTGGAGAAGCGCGACTTGATGCCCACCATGTTCACCGAAATCGACCTCGACCAGCAGCAGCGCGTGAAATGCGCGTTCGATCCCTTGGGCCTGCTCAATCCCGGCAAGGTGTTTCCCGAGCTGCACCGCTGCGCCGAGCTGGGCAAGCTGCACGTCAGCGGCGGCCGGCTGCCGCATCCCGACCTTCCGCGTTTTTGATGCGCCTCTAGATGCAGACGCTCCGCCCCGCGAACGCCGGCGAGCTGCTGGAAGCGGTCAAGGACGCGCTGGCCGACGCCACGCCTCTGGAAATCCTGGGCAACGGCACCAAGCGCGACCTGGGCCGCCCGTTTCAGGCCGGGCGCAGGCTCGAAACCGCGGGGCTGTTCGGCATCACGCTCTACGAGCCGGGCGAGCTGGTGCTGTCGGCCCTCGCCGGCACGCCGCTCGCCGAGATCGAACGCACGCTGAAGGAGCAGCGCCAGGAGCTGGCGTTCGAGCCGCCCGACCTCGGGCCGCTGTACGGCCTGGGCGAGGGCATGCAGACCATCGGCGGGGTGATCGCGGGCAACCTGTCGGGGCCGCGGCGCATCAAGGCGGGCGCGGCGCGCGACCATTTCCTGGGCTTCCACGCCGTGAGCGGAAGGGGCGAGGCGTTCAAGTCGGGCGGGCGCGTGATGAAGAACGTCACGGGCTACGATTTGTCCAAGCTGATGGCGGGGTCGTGGGGCACTTTGGCGGTGTTGAGCGACGTGACGCTGAAGGTGCTGCCCAGGCCCGAGAAGACGCGCACGGTGCTGGTGCTGGGCCTGGAACCGGCCAGGGCGGTCGCGGCGATGACCGCGGCGCTGACGGGCCCGCACGACGTCTCGGGCGCGGCGCACCTGCCCCTGGGTCTCGCGCGTCTCTCCGCGGTGTCGTACGTGCAAGGGGCGGGGCGCGGCGTCACCGCGCTGAGGCTCGAAGGTCCGCCGGCCTCGGTCGCGCATCGCTGCGCGGAACTGAAGAAGGAACTCGCGGGGTTCGGCGCGGTCGAGGAGCTGCACTCCGCCAACAGCGCGCTGCTGTGGCGCGAGATACGCGATGCGCGGTTCGTGATCGCGCCGCAGGACCGCCCGGTCTGGCGCATCTCGGTGCCGCCGCAAAGCGGGGCGGGAGTGGCCGGCAAGATCGCGCGCGCGTTCGACGCGGCGTGGTTCATGGAGTGGGGCGGCGGGCTCTTGTGGCTCTCGCTGCCGAAGGAGCTGCCCGACGCGGGCGAGAGCGTCGTGCGCGCGGCGGTGGGGCAGGAGGGCCACGCGACGCTGTTCCGCGCGCCCGCTGATGTGCGCGCCCAAGTGCCGGTGTTCCAGCCCCAGGCGCCCGCGCTCGCGGCCCTGACGGCGCGCGTCAAGGACAGCTTCGATCCGCGCCGCATCCTCAACCCCGGCCGCATGTACGCGGGGGTGTGAGATGGGTAGGGTCGCCGCGATTGGGACGCATGCCCGCCCCACCCAACGCCGTCATGCCCGCGCGTGTCGCGGGCATCCACGTCGGGGCGACGGCGAATCGTTGGTGAGAGGGGCGCGACCTTTACGGGCATGGTTTCCGTGGCCTGACGACGTGGATGGCCGGGACAAGCCCGGCCATGACGTTCGATTTCGTCCGGGTTGCCGGTGTCCGCGATTTGCGATCCCTGGCCGTCGATCGGCCCAGGCCGAGGCTTGAGCCCATGCAAACCTTCTTCACCCCCGCGCAGCTTAAGGACCCCGACCTCCGGGAGGCGAACGGCATCCTCAGGGCCTGCGTGCATTGCGGGTTCTGCACCGCCACGTGCCCGACCTTCGTGCTGCTCGGCGACGAGCTCGACAGCCCGCGCGGCCGCATCTACCTGATCAAGGACATGCTGGAGAACGCGCGGCCCGCCGACACGCGCACGGTCCGGCACGTCGACCGCTGCCTGTCGTGCCTTTCCTGCATGACCACCTGCCCCTCGGGCGTGCACTACATGCACCTGGTCGACCACGCCCGCGCCCACATCGAGGAGACCTACGCGCGTCCGCTCGCCGACCGGCTGCTGCGCCGCCTGCTCGCGCTCGTGATTCCCAATCCCGCGCTGTTCCGCCTCTCGCTGATCGGCGCGAAGCTCGCCAAGCCGTTCGCCGCCCTGTTGCCGAACGCGTTGCGCGCGATGCTCGACCTCGCGCCCCAGCGCCTGCAACCCGCTTCGCCGCTCGACCGGCCGCAGGTGTTCAAGGCGGAAGGCGCGCGCCGCAAGCGGGTGGCGCTCTTGACCGGCTGCGCCCAGCGCGTGCTCGAGCCGCAGATCAACGCGGCGACGGTGCGCCTCTTGACGCGCCACGGCTGCGAGGTCGTGGTGGCGGAGGGCGCGGGGTGCTGCGGCGCGCTCGTGCATCACCTCGGCATGACCGGGCGCGCGCACGACCAGGCGCGCGCCAACGTCGCGGCCTGGACGCGCGAGATCGAGGGAGAAGGGCTCGACGCCATCGTCATCAACGCCTCGGGCTGCGGCACGGTGGTGAAGGACTACGGCTTCATGTTCCGCGCCGATCCGGTGTGGGCGGATCGCGCCGCTGCGGTGTCGGCTTTGGCGAAGGACGTAAGCGAGGTGGTGGCCGAGCTGGGCTTGCGCGCGCCGGTCGTGAAGACCGGGCAGACCGTGGCGTACCACTCCGCCTGCTCGCTCCAGCACGGCCAGAAAATCCACGCCGCGCCCAAGGCGCTGCTGGAAGCAGCGGGCTTCGCCGTCGTGGACGTGCCCGAGGGGCATCTCTGCTGCGGCTCGGCCGGCACCTACAACATGCTCCAGGCCGAGCTGGCGGCGCGGCTCAAGGAGCGCAAGCTCGCGAACCTCAAGTCGATCGCGCCCGCGATCGTCGCGGCGGGGAACATCGGCTGCATCGAGCAGCTCAAGGACGGCGCGGGCGTTCCCGTGCTGCACACGGTCGAGCTGCTCGACTGGGCCACCGGCGGCCCCAGGCCCGAGGGGATGGCATAGCCGTCAGCTATCAGCCGTCAGCCGAAAGGAGCTGAAAGCTGATCGCTGACCGCTGAAAGCTTTGCCTACGCCGGCCGGCGCGCGTTGAGGGCGGCGGCGATCGTGCCGTCGTCGAGGTAGTCGAGCTCGCCGCCCACCGGCACGCCGTGCGCGAGGCGCGAGACCTTAGCGGCCGTGCCCGCGAGCCGGTCGGCGATGTAGTGCGCGGTGGTCTGGCCGTCCACCGTGGCGTCGAGCGCCAGGATCGCCTCGCGCACCTCGCCGCGCTCGGCGCGGCCGACGAGCCCCGCGATGTTGAGCTTTTCCGGCCCGATGCCGTCGAGCGCCGACAGCATGCCGCCCAGGACGTGATAGCGCCCCTTGAATGCGCCGCTGCGTTCGAGCGCCCACAGGTCGCCCACTTCCGCCACCACGCACACCAGGCCCGCGTCGCGCCGCGGGTCGGCGCAGATCGCGCACGGGTCGGCGGTGTCGAGGTTGCCGCATTGCCCGCAAGCCTTGACCGTGCGCGCGACCTCGTCGAGCGCCCGCATCAGCGGGTCGAGCAGGCTCTCGCGCCGCTTCAGCAGATGCAGCGCCGCGCGCCGGGCCGAGCGCGGCCCCAGGCCCGGCAGCCGCGCCAAGAGCTGGATAAGCTTCTCGATCTCCGGGCCGGTCACGTCGGGGCGACCAAGGGAAAGCTCAGAACGGCAGCTTCATGCCGGGCGGAAGCTGGAGGCCGCCCAGAAGCTTCTGCGTCTCCTCCTGCATCATCGCCTCGGCCTTGGCGCGCGCGTCGTTGGCGGCGGCGACGATCAGATCCTCGACCACGCCCGCGTCCTCGGGCTTCAAGAGCGACGGGTCGATGCTGACGCGCCTGAGCGCCCCCTTGCCCGTGGCGGTCACGCGCACCAGGCCCCCGCCCGAAGCGCCGGTCACCTCGGCCGCCTCCAGCCGCGCCTGAAGCTCGCCCATCTTCGCCTGCATCTCCTGGGCCTGCTTCATCATGTTGGCGAGGTTCTTCATTGCTCCGGTTCTCCGCCGTTCTCCTCGTCGCCCGCCGGTTCCGCGGGCGGCTCGGGCGCGGCGCGCTCGCGCACGGTCACGATGCTGGCCTCGGGGAACACGTGCTTGACCGCCTTGACCAGCGGGTGCTCGGCGGTCTCCTGGCGCAGGCGCTGGGCGCCGTCGAGCTGCTGCTGGCGCAGCGTCGGCCGGCCCTCCGCGTTCGACACGCCAACCATCCAGCGCCGCCCGGTCCAGTCCTGCAGCAAGCCCTGGAGCTGGCCCGCGAGGTTCTTCGGCGCCTGCGGCTCGAGGCGGAACTCGATCACCCCCGGCTCGTAGCGTACCAGATGCACATTGTTGACCAGGTTCGCGTGCAGGATCGCCTCGCGCTTCTCCGCGACCAGCGCGACCAGGCCCTGGAAATCGACGGGCGCGGGCGCAAGGGCCTCGGCCGCCGGCGCGCGTTGCGGCGTGGCCTCGGCGCGCGGCGCCGGCTGGGCCGCGCTTCGCGGCGCGGAGGAGGCCGCGGCAACGGGCGCGCGCGGCGCCTCGGCGCGCGGCCCGCGCGGCGGCGGGGCCGCAGTGCTGGACGAAGCGGGCGCTGTCGCGCCGCCGCCGGCTTCCAGGCGCCGCACCAGCTCCGCCGGATCGGGCAGGTCGGCGGCATAGGCGAGCCGCACCAGCACCATCTCCGCGGCCTGGATCGGTTGCGGCGCGCCCTGCGTCTCGCGCAATCCCTTCAGCAGGATCTGCCAGGCGCGGGTGAGCAGCGCCATGCCAAGCGCCAGCGCCAGCGCCTTGCCGCGCTTGGCCTCGGCCTCGGGCACGTCGGGACGCTCGGCCGCCGCGGGCGAAAGCTTCACGCGCGTCAGCCAGTGCGTCAGCGCCAGCAGGTCCTCGATCACCACAGCCGGGTCGGCCCCGGCGCGGTAGAGCTCGTCGAGGCGCACGAGCGCCGCGTTCAGGTCGCCGCGCAGCACCGCCTCGAACAGGTCGAACACGGCGATGCGGTCGGCCAGGCCCAGCATGTCGCGCACGCGCGCCTCGTCGATCCCGTCGCCGCCCGCCTTCGGTCCCATCAGGGCAATGGCTTGATCAAGGAGCGACAGCCCGTCGCGCACCGAGCCGTCGGCCGCGCGCGCGATCAGCCCTATCGCCGCCGGGTCGATTTGGATGCGCTCTTTCTCCGCGATCGCCGCGAAATGCCTGGCGAGCGTTTCGTGGTCCACGCGCCTGAGGTCGAAGCGCTGGCAGCGCGACAGCACGGTCACCGGCACCTTGCGGATCTCGGTGGTGGCGAACACGAACTTCACGTGCGGCGGCGGCTCTTCCAGCGTCTTCAACAGCGCGTTGAACGCGCCCGTGGAGAGCATGTGCACTTCGTCGATGATGTAGACCTTGTAGCGCGCCGAGACCGGCTTGTAGCGCACGCCGTCGGTCAGGTCGCGGATGTTGTCGACGCCGGTGCGCGAGGCCGCGTCCATCTCGATCACGTCGACGTGCCGGTCCTCGGCGATGGCCTGGCAGTTCGCGCACTTGCCGCAGGGCTCGGCCGTGGGCCCGCCCTTGCCGTCCGGCCCGGTGCAGTTGAGCGCGCGGGCGACGATGCGGGCCGTGGTGGTCTTGCCCACGCCGCGTACGCCCGTCAGCATGAAGGCGTGCGCGATGCGGCCGCTCTTGATCGCGTTGGTGAGGATCCGCACCATCGCGTCCTGGCCGATCAGTTCCGAGAAGTCGGCGGGCCGGTACTTGCGCGCCAGCACGCGATAGGCCGCCGCCTCGCCGCCCGCCGCCGCGGCGGCTTTCAGTCCCAGGGTCGGTTCGTCGTTCATGCGCCGGTTGCGTTGGCGCCCGCCTCGGCCGCGGGCGCTTGGTCTGGAACGAGGTGGGAGACTGGACGGCGACCCGGCACGAAACTCGTTACGGCTGCTTCCTTCCGGACCTGACCGGGTTGGCGAGGGCGCCGTCCACCGCCAGCCTCCCGCCCGCGACTATAGCCAGGGAGCGCCCAAGGGCAAGGGGCGGGGCCGGATGACGGAAGCCGCCCCTCGGGCGCGCCGGAAATGCATGGAGAATCAGACCGTGGCGCGCAGCGCCGTGCTGACCGCGAGCTGGTCGTTGACCTTGCCGACGCCGGCCACCTCCTCGGCGGCCACGCGCAGCGCCCGGCGCTCGTCCTCGGACGAAACCAGGCCGTAGATGCTCACCTGCCCGTCTTGCACCGTCACGTTGACGGTGAGGTCGGGCGTCCAGGGCTGCGCCTTGAACGCCTTCAGGACCGCCTCGCGCAGCGCGCGGTCGTCGGACGGCGCGCGGGCCTTGCGCGCGCCCGCGGTCGCCAGCGCCTGCAGCAGGTTCGACCGGCTGACGATCCCCGCCACCTTGCCGTTGCGCATCACCGGCACGCGCTTGATGCGGTTGCGCTCGAGCAGGCTCGCGATCTGCGCCAGGTCGGTGTCCTCGCTGACCGTGACGACGGTCGGCGTCATCACGTCCTTGGCCGTCAATCCATGCGCCTTCACGTAGTCGCGCGCCAGGTCGCGGTTCTCGCTCAGCAGCTCCAGCCACCACGACCGCCGCCGCTCGGTGCCCGATTCCACCCGGCGCAGCAGGTCGCCTTCGCTGACGATGCCGCACAGCCGGTCCTTGTCGTCCACCACCGGCACGGCGCTGATCCGCCGCTTCATCAGCGTCCGGGCGATCTCGGCCACGGGCGTGTCGGGCTTCACGCTGCAGACCTCGCGGGTCATCACGTCTTTGGCGAGCACGGTGTTTCTCCCAAGAAGCAGGGGCGAATTCCTAAGCTCGCGGCACTATCGGATGGCGCCGGGTGCAACACATTGACGTGGATCAAGTCCGGCTAACCCGGTCAAATTACGGCGAGAATTGGCGGCGCCGCGGCCGGGCGCTATACAAGACCCGGCGCCCAAGCCTATATACGGGGATCGGCAACAAGCGGCCTCGAAGCGTCCGGACGGGGAGCGGGAAACTCATGGGTACATTCAGTCTGTGGCACTGGCTGCTGGTGCTGGTCATCATCCTGATCGTGTTCGGGGCCGGCAAGCTGCCGCGCGTGATGGGCGACTTCGCCAAGGGCATCAAGGCGTTCCGCGCCGGCATGAAGGAAGAGGCGGAGAAGGTGGAGGAGCAGCCCAAGCCCGCCGACGCTACGCCGGCCGCCCAAACCACCGCCCAGGCGGCCGGGCAAGCCGCCCAACCCAAGCCCGCGGAAGCCGAGAAGAAGGCCTAGCAGCGCGATCCGGGCGGCCGGGCGGGCGCGGAGCGCGGCGGCGCGATGCCGTTCCTGTTCGCCGAGCCCTACATGGCGCGCTTCTTCGGCGGCGCCGACTGCCCGGACGACGTGCGCGTGCCGGTGGCCGACGTCACCTCGTGGGCGATGTTCCCGCTGCACAACCGCGTCTACAACAAGGTGTGGCTGTGCCGGGTGCAGGGCATCCCGCACGCGCCGCTGCCGATCCCGCCGCCCAGGTTCCCGGTGTTCGTCAAGCCGATCACCAACCTGCTCGGCATGAGCATCGGCACGTTCCGCGCGGATTCGCCCAAGGACGTCGAAACCTACCGCCCCGGGCATTTCTGGATGGAGCTGCTGACCGGCCCGCACATCAGCACCGACGTGGCGGTCGCGGACGGCCGCGCGTGCTGGTCGGCGCAGACCCGCGGCCACCCCATCGACAACGGCCGCTTCAACCACTGGGAGCGCCTCGGCGCCGGCAGCGAGGCGCTCGACCGCTTCTTGGGCGGCTGGATCGCCGAGCATCTCAAGGGCTACAGCGGCATCGTCAACTTCGAGACCATCGGCGGGCGCATCATCGAATGCCACCTGCGCATGAGCGTCGAGTTCATCCCGCTCTACGGCCGCGGCTGGCTCGACGCCGTGGTCGGCCTCTACCGCGACGGAAGCTGGCGCTTCGACGAGCGCGGCCATCCCCGCTTCATGGTGCCCTCGTTCACCGAATGGAAGCCGCACGAAGTGGACCGCGCCGCGGTCGCCGCGATCGAGAACATGCCGGGCGTGCGCGCGGTGTTCCCGACGATCAACGACGGCATGCCCGAGCTGGGCAACCCGCCCAACGGGTTCCGCCGCGCCGTGGTGATCGCCGACACGCTGGAGCAGGGCAGGCTCGCGGCCGACATGATCCCCGAGGCGGTCCGGCCCCTTCCCGCCCCCGGCGAAGAGGCCGCTTCGAAACGCGAGACCGAGCCCGCGAAGTAGCGCGCTACGCCGGCAATCCGGCGCGGAACGCCGCCAGCGCCGCCGAAACTTCTTCCGGCCTCGCGTAGTCCACGCGGGGATGGCGCGGCCGGACCCACTGGAAGCGCTGGTAGAACAACGCGCCGGGATGCGGCGGGCGCGCGTAGTCGTAAGGCGCCAGCGGCCGGAACGCCTCGCGGCGGGTTTCGATGTGCCTGAGGTTGCCGCGCTCCGAGGCGTACAGCGCCAGCGCCGCGCGTTTTTCCGCCGTCTCCGCGGCGCTCAACGCCAGCACGGTCTCGCTGCCGTTGGGCGCGAAGAATTCCTGGCTCAGCACCCGCCCGCCGGCGTTGCTGTACTCCGCGAACTCCCACACCGGCACGCGGGCCGCGAACGCGGCGGCCAGGCAGTTGGCCGCGTCGTGGTCCTGGTGC
>Ga0233425_10008011_pt1 | contig 14353 bp, 10 predicted proteins | sample Watercolumn_Towu_2_FD_181712 | JGI IMG/M metagenome (GOLD analysis project Ga0233425, IMG submission 181712) | Freshwater microbial communities from Lake Towuti, South Sulawesi, Indonesia - Watercolumn_Towuti2014_140_MG | ecosystem: Environmental > Aquatic > Freshwater > Lake | place...
TTTTTAATATTTTGAAGCGCGTGCCTTACACACAAAAGATCCAGTTCTCTCACGACATCGGCTTCCTTTGCCAACGAGAAGAACACCTCCGGATTTTCAATCTTTGTTCCCTGCGGTCCCCTGAGAAGAGCTTCATAACCCACCACTTCTCTAGTTTTTATTGAAACAACGGGCTGAAAAACAGTCCTGATTTTATCTTGATTAATAACATCGTTAATCTGCAATATCTGCAGGGCCTTTTCTTTAGGCACCTTGTTGCCCTTGTGCATCGCATCCTCGCTGTTCGTCCTTCGATCCATTATAAAATGACTTCCCTTAAGAGACTTCATGTAGCTTTTTAATTCATCCGCTATTTTTGAAACCTGTCCTACATGAGTTAGTGGTCGTTTTTTGTTATGGACTACGGCAATTGACATAGTCATTATAGGTGTTTTATGAACATTTCCACGTCTGTCTCTGTGCGTGATAAATTGTTTTATTTTATCAACCTCAGCGTAGAACATCTGAATATTTTTTTCAAAATGCTTTATTATCCTGGGGCACATCTTGCCCGCTTCTACAGGGTCCACAATTATCACAAAGTCGTCCCCCCCTAAATGTCCGACAAAGCTGTTCTTAATCTTTAACTCGTCAATGGATTGCTTTATAATCTCCGCTGTGAATTTAATCACCCTGTCCCCCTGTTCAAATCCATAGGCATTATTATATAATTTGAAATTGCTCAGATCGGCATAACAAACCGCGAAGGTCTTTTTTAGCGCCATGCGAGACTCGATAGCCGCGATACAGGAACTGTTTCCGGGTAATTTCGTAAGAGGGTTGGCGTCTATCTGATAATACGCGCATCGAAGTATTGTTATAATTTTTGCGAGCAATTCAAGAGGTTCAAACGGTTTCAGGATATAATCTATAGCGCCTTCCTGCAATCCTTCAATTCTACTTCGAACATTCTTTTTACATCCGGTTATAATTATTATAGGGATGTGGCTTAGCATAATGTCTTTTCTGATAATTTTACATAAACTAAAACCATCCATTCCGGGAAGCATTATGTCTAGGATAATAATATGGGGAGCGATTGTATATATCGTCTCGAGCGCTTTTTCGGCATTATTCACGCCGATAACATTGTATCCATGAGACGCGAAGATGTCCTTAAGCGTTTTTAGCATTTCCAGATCATCTTCAACTACGAGGATTGTTTCACTACGATCGTTTGGTATACAATTTTCTTTCATCACGCGGTATGTTTTTCGATTACTTCGATAAGTTTGTCGGGATCTACAGGTTTCCTTAATGCCGCGTCAATCATGCCAAAAGACACACCCTCTTCGATAAGCGACCCAATATCATCTAACGCGTATCCCGTCATGATAACTACTTTGATATTAGGTTTAACTTTTTTTATTTCTTTGTATGTTCTTACGCCGTCAATACCCGCAAGGTTCAAATCCATTAAAACCAGGTCATACGGTTTATTCTTCATTTCCACAAAAGCAAGATAACCGTAATTGATAGTTTTTACCTTATACCCTTTTTGAGTCAATATCGCCTGCCACGTCTTGCACAATGCTTCATCATCGTCCACTATCAATAACTTTTTAGACATGACTTAGACCCCACCCCCCGCGGTAAATGGCTATCTCCAGAAACTCGCGGAAACAATTCCGACCAGTCAACACTATGATACATCATTTGTAAGATTCGCGCAACAAAAGTGTTATGGCAGTTCGGTGATCGGCTGATCTACACCTTACCTAAAAATACTTTTAGTCTGTCCAGTCCTTTTTCAATCTCTTTTTCCGATATGGCAAATGACATTCTAAGATATGCCGGAGCACCGAAGCCGCAACATGGAATAATCGCGAGATTTGCCTCATCCAGTAGGGCCTGTGCCATTTCAGTGGCATTTTTGTATTTTCCGCCTAAGAATTTTCCGATATTTATCATCACATAAAACGCGCCTTTTGGATCGGAAAACGTAATCCCAGGAATTTGCTTCAATTTTTCAGCGGTAAAGGCCTTTCTTTTATCAAATGCCTGAAACATCAATGACACAGAGTCCTGCGGGCCTTTTATAGCCTCCGCCGCCGCCTTTTGCGCGATTGACGTCGGATTGGATGTACTGTGATCCTGAAGCCTTCCCATTGCCGATATGACATCCTTTGGACCCGCCGCGTAACCTATACGCCATCCTGTCATTGAATACGTCTTTGACACCGCGTTTACCGTTATAGTATGGCTCTTATATTCCGGACCAAATGCCGCGGGAGAGAAATGTTTTGCCCCGTCATACATAATCGTCTCATACACCTCGTCCGAGATAAGAATTATATCTTTTTTTACCGCGATATCCGCGACTGCCCTTATAACGTTCTCCGGGTATACAGAACCAGTAGGATTATTCGGACTGTTCAAAATTATAACCTTTGTCTTTGCTGTACACGCATTCTCGATCTTTTTAGGATCCGGAATAAAATTGTCTTTCTCTAATGTTTCTACAATAACCGCCTTAGCCCCGGCAAGCTTTACCATCTCTTCGTAACTAACCCAGAATGGGCTCGGGATTATAACCTCATCACCTTCGTTGCACAATACTTGAAAAATATTATAAAGCACATGTTTTGCTCCGCATGAAATAATAACTTCTTCCTGTTTATAGTCGATTTTATTATCCCTCTTAAATTTTTCCACAACCGCATCTTTTAACTCCGGGATACCTGATGTCGCAGTGTATTTTGTAAACCCTTTATTAATAGCATCAATACCGGCATTTTTGATATGCACCGGCGTATCAAAATCCGGTTCTCCCGCGCCAAAACTCACTACGTCAATTCCTTCCGACTTCATTTTTTTCGCCTTCGCGGTAATAGCCAATGTAGGCGACGCACCAACCTTTTTAATTCTTTCAGACAATGTAATCATAATAATCCTCCCGTCATGTAGACAAAAAAAGACGTTTCCTATAGAGAAACGCCTTTGTTTACAGATAATTTTACCGCCAACCGGACATATGATACGCACTAAAATCGGTTCGGTCAAGAAAAAATTGATTAATAGCACTTAAACACTTTTTTCGCCTGGACGGGTACTATCACCTGCATTATGAAGTTTAAAGGCTCGTCCAGCACTAACACGAACACCAATCGTTCTTTCTTCAGCAGGCACTGGGCTAAATTCTCCCGATCCAAGCGAATTCCCAAAATACGCATTTAATCCCAAATTTGCATCTCTAAACGACACTTCCGTCTTGACTCCAATTTCCCCGAATATTTGTCCTCGTGTAGGGTCTCTGCCAATATAAGCATATCCGTCCAATGCAGGTTGTGTCTTTGACTGCGGAAATATTTTATTAACATCCAAAATCATATAAGGCCCTACGCCAAACTTATTTTCCAATATAGCCCACGGATCGTCTTGAGTAAGCATCAAGAAAAATTCAAGCATAGATTTAAATTCAGCATACTGCCACATTTCCACCAACATGCCTGTCTCTATCACCAATTTTAAATGCGCCGCGGGAGAAATATGTATATATGGACCAAAACGAGTTCTCAAAATATCTGTCGAGTCAATTCTCAAAGCCCCAAGAAATAATATATCACTCTCACTAAAAGTGAATTCAGCGCCTCCGGCAATCACATATTCCGTAAAAACCCTGTGTACCTCTTCCATCTCTTCGGAGCTTAATTCTCTCATCCTTAAATCCCATATCGCTTTTATCATTCTCAATTTATATGGAGACTGCGCGTCCAGCGATAGAGCACCGCCAACACTAACATCATCAAAATCTTTATCTAAATTACCTTCAATACTAATCCCTGTTCCTCTATTTTGTCCATAAGTCGTTCCTCTAACAGATGATTCGTCCGCATTTATTGTTGCGGATAATCGGTTTTCCGGATTATTTCCGGCAACCGAATAATTTATCGCAGCGGTAGGAAGCGTTCTCTCTAAATCCCTGCTGCCGCCTGCCTGCGGCAGCCATTGCTGAGAAACCCCGACGGTAAAATTCCATTCGCCCAATTTATAACTAGCATTACCGCACGAAACACGCGGGTCATACGAAGAATACGCGGACAATTCGGACGGACTAAATTCAAAAAGTTGACCTTGATACTCTCCCAAATACATCCTAACAATCTGCAATTCCCTTTGGTTTTCCTCCAAATATTTTACCAATCCCTTACTGGAATCCACTTGGACAGCACAAACGCTTAAACGCACCGGACCAGCTTGGGCTGACAACTCAAAATCTTTTATATTCGCGCCGCCGATATCCATATTCGCGCCCGAATCTAGTGTCGGGGGAGCCGCAAAAGCCGATATAGGCAATAGGCACGCAATCGCTCCCGCACATCTTAATGCTAATGAACCTCCGACACCACGCTTGGCACTTCCTGAAACAGCAGATTGTTTCCCTTTTCTTGCATTTCTTTTATGTTCTGCCCTCCTGTGCCACATATCAGCGCTGAAAACAGATACTGCGCGCACTGTTCCTCTCGGAGAAATCCCTTTTTTATCAACAGCACACTGCAAGGATTTTAAAAATGAAGAATCTGGGTATTTACTGGACATGACGCTTTCTTTAATAAAACATTCTTCAGAAAACACAAAGCGAGAATCTCCGGCCAACAACGATACGACAATCGCAATCAATAAATGTTTTTTGAAATATGGAAACATAAGTTTTGACCATTATACAATTAATTTGCGGAAAATCAGTCTGATAGTGATAGTAAATGCTTACACTACGGGAAGAGAAAAATCAAGCCCACTTTTGTTTTTTTTGCTTCGTGCTTATTTATGTTTTTGCACTCAGGATTGTTTTTATACGTTCCGCCACTTCCTCGCTTTTTATTGCCTGGACACTACCGTCTTTTCGTGACTTTATCTCTACGAGACCGCTCTCTAAAAACTTTTTACCTACTATGACTTTTACAGGAATACCTATCAAGTCACCGTCTTTAAATTTTATTCCGGCTGTTTCGTTTCTGTCATCCAAAAGAACTTCGATATTTTCTTTGATCATCTCGCCGTATATTTTATCTACCGCTTCCTTTATTTTTAAATCATCGTAATTAACCGCCGTAATTAGAACCTTAAAAGGCGCTACTTCGATGGGCCATATAATTCCGTTTTTATCGTTATTACATTCTATGATCGCGGCAACAGTCCTTGAGACACCTATACCGTAGCAACCCATAATCATAGGATTCGACTGCCCTTTCTCGTCGAGATAATTCGCGCCTAATTTCTCGGAATATTTTGTGCCAAGCTTAAATACCTGCCCGACCTCGACACCGTGTGATAATTTTATTTCCACGCCGCATTTCCCGCACAAATCTCCTTCCTTAGCTACACCAATATCGTGGTATTCTGTAACATTAAAATCCCTTCCTAAATTCACATTTTTAATGTGCTTATCTTTTTTATTTGCCCCGGTAATTGAGTTCTTCATTCCCTGAATACTTTCATCTGCAATAATTCTTATTTTCAGCCCAACCGGTCCGGCAAAACCTACAGGCGCGCCCGTTACTTTCTCAATTGTCGCTTCATCAGTTAATTCGACGTTTAACGTCTTTAGCGCCCGCCTTAATTTAGGTTCGCTTATATCAACATCGCCTCTCGCCAGTACCGCGACGGGTTCTTCGTTTATTTTATAGATCAACGTCTTTATAAAATTGTCCGCGCCGCATTTAAAAAACGCCGCCAAATCATCAACCTTCTTCATATTCGGCGTATCAATCTCTTCCAATGACTTTTCTGCATCCGACATCCCACGTCCCACGTCCGACGTCCCACGTCCAATATCCTTCGCTTTTCTCACTGCCAATTCCGAATTAGCGGCATATCCGCACTTCGTGCATTCCACGATAGTATCTTCGCCGCTTGGAGCAAGCACAGTAAACTCGTGGCTATTAGATCCGCCCATAACTCCTGTGTCCGCCTCAATAGGTTTTGCGTCTAAACCACAGCGCCTGAATATCGCGCTATATGCTTCATACATACTTTTGTATTCTTCGTTGGCGCTCTCATCTGTCGTATGAAAGCTGTAACCGTCTTTCATGATAAATTCTTTAGCACGTATTACTCCAAAGCGCGGTCGGATTTCATCTCTAACTTTAGTCTGAATCTGATAAAAATTCTTTGGCAAGTCTTTGTATGACCTGATATTACTGGCCACAATATCTGTAATGATTTCCTCATGCGTAGGGCCAAGAACAAACTCTCTTTCCTCGCGATTTTTAAGTCGCATCATTAGAGGCCCCATTATCTCCCATCTACCGCTCTTCTCCCAAATCTCCCTTGGCTGCAGTATAGGCATTTGAAGTTCTATCGCGTTTCTTTTATTGAGTTCCTCACGAATAATTCGCGAGACATTCTCTATGACGCGAAGCCCAAGCGGTAAATACGTATAAAGACCGCCGGCAAGCTTATGTATAAGCCCAGCCCTAATCATTAGCTTGTGGCTTATAATCTCCGCTTCTTTAGGATCTTCCTTTAGTGTAGGTATAAAGTACTTAGACCATCGCATATTTTCCTCCATTTTTTTGACAATAGGATATCAATATTTAAAATTTAATGAAAGGATTAAATGTAACGGAGCTAACCCAAGATCTTCTTAAGTTCTCTAATTTTATCCACTAGCCAAACGGGAGGCTCACGCAAAATATTGCTTGTTGATGACTGGCGGTATTTCCTAAGAGCGGTATTCATAGATTCAAGCGCCGAATTGTAATCCTCTTTACTTTCTAAGGCTAAACCCTTATACCAATACCCCAAGTACGAATCTCCTTTAGTAGAAATAATTTTATCGGCAGTAGACATCAATTCCTTATAATCACATAAAAATATACATACTTCGGCTTTTCTGACTAAATTTTCATATTTCCCAGATCTCTTCACAGGCATTGTAACTACATTTGAAACTGCTTTATACTTCCCGAAAGTTAATTCCGCGTAAATCTTATCGCCCTGTTTTGGCATGGAACTATTTTCTATCTTATAAATCGCGTTATAAAACGAATCGGCTCTAAAAAGCAATTGTCCATCAGCCTGATAACTCACCAGTTTTATTCCTTTCTGAATTTTCTCTTTCGCACCCGCGCCGTCTAGCTTCCAAAACACTACTTTGTTCTTCCACTCTGACTTACCGATTTTAACACATAGTTTATCGGTACATTGTCCGGCCTTATCTTTCCCGTAGCTGTTTTCTATTTGACTATCAATTTCCTCTTGCTTTAACATTTTGCTGAATATACCGACGGACACACACGAAGATCCGTCATCGGGACCTTGCAGATAAAACAACGACATATTTAACGGCTCTATTGATTGTGTTGTTATTTTGCAAGACGACCCATGATGCATCACGATGCCGATCAGAATTATAAAAACGATTCCAACAATTATAATTATTCTTCTAACCATCTATCTCTCCGACAAAAACTAGTATTTCTCCAATCCCTGAAATTGCGGTTCATCTCCGTAATAATGATTACCCTTTAAGGTTACATTCTTCTTACATTCTCCATACGTCGCGTTTCCCGCGACAGGATACGGCTTACCGTCTTCACTTGTCCTACTTGGCGGCGCGTTTATTCCGGTACCCTCTTTGCAGTCGCAAAATATTGTCCTACTTGCCTCCCCTTCATCCTCAGGATAATCATAAAATTTACCGTCCCAGCCCAAATAATTTAACGGGGGGTTGTACCGCATAACACATTTTACGTCACCAGACCATTTTCCTCCGGCAACAGCGACACTATCCGGACTTACATCCGCTTGATTACACATATTTCTATCTACACCGTCGATCCCATGGTGCATTAAATTTACAGCATGCCCAAGCTCATGAGCTATTAAAGCATTAAGGTCGTCATAAAACATATTTGTTCTAGCCGCGCCTTTTATATTTTTAGTATTTTTATCGTACGAATATTTCGAAGTTAGCCCTATCGCGTCTATATACACCCTGTCAACCACATTCGGCGAGCCGACAACAGACGCCCTCCCCTCCGAGGCAAGCATCGTCTCTCCGCACAAATACAACCCTTTCTGTCCGTTTTGTAATTTAAGAGTCCCGAAGCCTCTGTTAAAATTCACATATCTTTCGGAGTCAAACTCGTTACTATCAATAAGATTTACCTGCAATTGTAAGTCGGTAAATCTCCCGACGCCTAATCCTAGTTCGTCGTAGATAAATATGTCCTTATATGTGGGATCGGTACTCTTCCATTCTCCATTTATAAAAAAGCCCCTGTACTCTTCATAATTTGTAAAACCGTCGCCATTTTCCTTATTACTCCCCACCCCTTCAGGTTTATTATCACTATCTGCATCCTCAGATTCTTTAAAAATCCCATAATCTTCTTCCCATTTATCCGCTATACGGTCTTCATCCGTATCATAAGGTATCGTAATGCAATCTTTGCCGTCTTCTGTTTTTGCCACATACCATTTGCCTTCAATATTAACCTCTGCTTTTAGTTTACCCCACGCGCCATAATCAAGCGATTCTATTTCTATCTCCGCGCCATTCATCGATTTGTTGCTTTCTACAGTCATTTCTCCTGAACCCTTTACATAATCAACCTGATTGTCAACGAATTTCAAGTCATAATCCGTGGAATTTCCCTTGTTCATCGCATAGCCTTTTTCCTTACTGACTTCGAATAGAGTAAATTTCCACTTTCCTTTCAATTCGCTATTTCCATTAAGAGTTGCGGATATTTTTATCGTATTTCTTGCATCTCCACCCATAGGCCTCCAATTTTTATCGGCTTTATCAATAAAACATCTCACATTTATCACTCTAGAAATATCCCAAACTAATTCGTTAACTAAAGTTCCATTCATGGCAGTACGGCTGTAACTGCCTTCCATTTTCCCATCTTTTACTATCCTTGATTCCGTATCCCAGCTGTTCGCTTTTTGCGCATTTTTCATTATCGGCATGCTTCGCGTCAAACATTCCCTTATCGCCTCGGTACTAATTGGCCCGCAGAGCATAGAAAGTCTGTTTCCGTTCACATAATAATTTAAAAATGTGGGGAGTTCGAAGGAATAGGTCCTGCCTGATCTATGATCAATTGTGGTTGCTATTTTTTTATATGTTGCTAAAGCGCTAGGGCATGCTCCAAAACAATACGAACCATTTGGAAGAATATCTCTCAAAGGATCTTCGTCGGAAAGACTATAATAAATCCATCCAAAAACAATAGTGTTATTAGTACCGCTACCCTGCCCGGAGTAAACAATATCTTGGGATGTTTGAACAAATCCTCCGATACTTGTGCCGCTCCAAGAAGAACCGTTATCTTCTAGTTTTATCAATTGCCCTACAAGCTTGCCTGCTTTATCTTCAACATCGTTCTTTTTGGCCTCCTTCCAGTTAATATTTAGAACCCACTTCGTGGTCTCCTCACCGCTAGTAGAAGACCCCTCGGCGGCAACTATTTTCTGCGACACTACAAGAGACCCCTGCCATGCATAAGAAACATCGTCATTCGCAAAACAACACTTCTCGATCAATAACGTTGACAGGGTTTGAATGAAAAGCAAAAAATACTTTCTGATTTGTTTCATAATTTGGAGGGTGAATTGCTCTGGCCTTAGACGGAATTATTTGCAATCATTGATTGTTGAGCTTTCTCTTTCGCGGCCATAAACGCCGGAATCGCGATCGCGGCCATTATCGCCAGAACCACTACCATGATAGGAACCATTATCATTACCACTATGGATGCAACCATACACCCGGGTCTTTGTTCAATAATCAACTCACCGGAATTTATTCGTTCAGCGGTCTTATAGGCGTCGTATATGCCGTAGATCCAGGGCACGATAAGCCAACTTGTGAAAAATATTATGAGGCCTTTTCCAGGCTGTCCATTATATACCTGACCTGTACCGCTCAAGACAACATTTAATATCGCGGCAAGTGCCGGAGTTTTTTGTTGCTTGACCTGCCCAGATGTTTTTGCTTCCACACATGTTTTACAATATGCCTCCCCATTCACTGATATTTTACAGGACTCGCATATTTGTTTTCCACACCCTATACATAAAACTATCGCGGCTGCATCAGGATGGTTGGAGCATTTCACGATAATACCTCCTTGATGGAAAACGCATCGTACTTGCTATCCAATCTCGCCAAGAATTTAAGACTAAATGTTTTAAAAAATACGGATATCGGCAGAAGTACCATATTTAAGACAAAAATCACAAAAACGACTACCATGAGTCCCAATATTATCGCCAAACCTATATAACCCCATTTAAGATATTCCGGAGTCATATTAAACAAAAAATACATACCACCGGCAATTATACCGGCGGGAATCATTAATCCTATGATGACAGCTAGCGCCGCTAAACCGCCTACTATTGCCGCCGCTATTCTTAACCCCAGCTTTAGCATCATATATTTGAATATCTCGCCGGACTCATTTCTTATAAGCGGCAACATTTCCTTCCACACGTCCTTAATCTTTCTATGATTTTTGTACATTACCGGCAGTATCAAATCCCGCGTCAATACCGTGACTATTGCAAATACAATTACCATTCCAATTACCAGTAATACCCACAACAAAATCAGTAAAATCTTTAATATTGGCGAAATTTTAGCTAGAGTAAAAATCCCGGCAATTAAGACCAAAACCAATACTAAAAGACCCGCTAGAAACGCGCATGTCATAAAAATGTTCCATTTAAAATAAGACTGGCCCGGTATCCTTGTATCAGAGAAAGGTATTTTTATGGACGCGTCATTTTTGACAATGCAATTCAGAAAAACAAAACTAAATCTTGAATACACCCATGTAAAGAAAACCACAAAAGAGATAGCCACTATCACAGCCGCAGTGATAAGACCCACTATAAAAATCACCGGCCATTCTTTTTCCGCTTTTTTTTGGGTAGCACCTGAGGTGGGAATTTCACAAAAAACACCTTGATTTTCTGCATTATACGTCACGGACTGCTGCTGTTCGTTTGATCCAAATTTGCCACTGGGCAGATTAAAATTAAAATTAAATCCTGAGAATTCCGCGGACAATACGGCAATAATACAGATAAAAAACCATTTCTTGAAGTTAAACGGCCTAAACAAAATTGTTTTAGTCCATTCTATTGAGGCATTTATGATTTGAGTATATGTGCCATGCATGCTTAGTATTATATATTCCCTTCACCAAACTTAGCAACTTCTTTTATTAGGACAGCTACAATATCTTTTTCTGCAATCGTCTTCGTCGGCTTTCCCTTTTTAAACAAGATCGCGCTCCCTCTCCCGCAGGCAACACCGATATCGGCCTCTTTTGCTTCGCCTGGGCCGTTTACTACACAGCCCATAACCGCCACTTTAAGTGGCGTAGTCAACAGTGTACAGCGTACGGTGCACAGCTTACTTTTAAAGTCATCGACAATTTTTATAAGATTAACTTTACACCTACCACATGTAGGACAACTGATTATCTGCGGGCCAAAATTTCTTAGATTTAGACTCTGCAGTATTTCTTTAGCAATTAGTATTTCATTCTTTGGATCTCCGGTCACTGAGACCCTAATGGTGTCACCTATACCGTCCATCAACAATGTCCCTAGCGCTATACTGGACCTAACGGCGCTTTCCAGGACTGGACCTGCCTCTGTAACTCCAATGTGTAGTGGATATTTGGTTTTCTTCGATATAAGCCTGTAGGAGTCAATCGTACGATATATATCAGGGGCCTTAATGGATATTTTCAGAAGATTAAAACCCATATCTTCGATAATTTTTACATATTCCAAAGCGCTACCAACAAGAGCCTCTGTCGTAATACCTTTATATTTTTTCAACCACTTTTTATCCAATGAACCGCTGTTAACGCCAATTCTTATAGGAATATTTCTCTCTTTAGCGGACATCACTACTTTTTTCAATCCTTCTCGACCGCCTATATTACCCGGATTTATCCTGATTCCGGATGCCCCGTTTTCCATTGCTCGCACAGCAAGTTCCCACTGAAAATGAATGTCAGCTATCAGAGGAATTTTTATGTTTTTTACTATTTTTGGCAGAACTTCCGCGGATAATAAATCCGGAACAGCAACCCTTATAATTTCACAACCAGCTTTTTCCAATTTACAAATTTGTCTTATTGTCGCATTAATGTCCCTAGTATCAGTCTTGGTCATAGACTGAATCACAACCGGATTTGCGCCGCCAATAGAAACATTACCGATATGAATAGTTTTTGTAGGCATTATTTATTTAAAGAACCTTAGCACATCATGATACGTCACATATAAAGCAAATATAATCAGCAAGGTGGTGAATACATTCTGGATATTCGCGATCGTCCTGACACTCAATGGCTTTTTTCTGATAGCTTCAACTATGTTAAACATAATATGTCCACCGTCAAGAACCGGAATAGGGAGAAGATTTACTACTCCCAAATTTAGACTTATCAGCGCGACAAAAGACAACAGCGCGATTAAGCCGCCTTGCATACTCACCATAAGAAAACCTATAATACCTACGGGGCCTGACATTGCCTTCATTGGTATGTGGAGAGTAAATAAACCTCTTAGGGTTTCCCATGTCTTACTAAGATCATCCGAAAATTGTTTCCAAGGCTTCGGATAAATCTTTACCCACTTTGTGGTAGGACTAAAACCGATAGCCGCGTAGTCTTTGCCCGCTAGCTTCACCGGTATCATTTTTAGGACTATCTCCGTACCATCGCGCGATACAGTCAGGCTAATTTCTTTACCTTCGTTTTCTTTTATAATACTAAATAACCTTTCAAAACGAAACACCCTTTCTCCGTTTATCGCAACAATTGTATCATCTTTTACCAAACCGGCCTTCTCAGCCGGAGAATCCTTTAACGTGCCGTTTACAACAATTGTCTCCTTTGGGTAAACACCCAGCATCCTGGCTCCAACATCTTTATCAACCCTCATTTTTACATTTTTCTCAATTATTTCCCCGTCTCTTTCATACACAACTTTTGTAATTTCATTTTTACTAAAAGCAATCGCGTATATCAAAGTTTCCCATGTGGTCAAAGTCTTATCATCAATACTCAATATTTTATCGCCTGCAACCAAACCAATCTCCTGGGCAATCGAACCTTCTTTTACTCCTCCGATAATCGTGTACAGTGAATCTTCCGGAACCGGCTTCCCGGCTAATGAAATAACAGTATATAAAATATACGCGAAAACAATATTAAAAAAACCTCCGGCAAAACACGCCGCGATACGGCTAAACGCGCTAGCTGAATAATAACTGCCTGTAATTTTTTTTGCATTATCCTGCTGTTCGACTTCATCGCCTAAAAATTTGACATATCCGCCGAACAGTACCGCGCTTATCCTATATTCAGTTCCCCTAAATTTAAAACCTATCAGTTTTGGTCCGTATCCGACGGAAAATACTTCGACAACGATCCCTCTCCATTTTGCCGCCAGAAAATGCCCGAACTCGTGTACAATCACCAAAATATTTATCACTAATATCGCTGTAATAATTGCAAGAAACATTTTAAACCTCCAATTTAACCGCTATTAACCGATATTTAACTGCTTTTAACAGTTTCCATCTGTCGCTAGCCTTTTATAACCTCTTCCGCCATCTCTCTCGCCCACTTATCCGCAGACAATATATCCGCCAAGGTGGGATCTGTTATCGGCCTGTGAGTGTCCATCACGTTTTTAATTATCCGCACTATATCTGAATATAAGATTTTTCCATTGATAAATTTCTCAACGCAAACCTCGTCCGCGGCGCTAAGTACCGCAGGCATTGTACCGCCCATGCTACCTGCGTGATATGCAAGATCCAACGCGGGAAATCTTTTGTTATCCGGCTTAAAAAAATGCATTTTCCCTATGTCCGCCAAACTAACTTCCCCGTAACGCCCTTCCCACCTATCCGGCCAACTAATCGCGTATTGAATAGGTATGCACATATTTGGGGCATGCATTAAAGCAATCACACTACCGTCAATAAATTCCACTAGCGCATGTATAATACTCTCCGGATGGATAACAACGTCTATTCTGTCGATGGGAATACCAAACAGACAGCTTGCTTCTATAACCTCAAAACCCTTATTCATCAACGTCGAAGAATCTATGGTAACCTTATGGCCCATCTTCCATGTGGGATGCTCAAGAGCCATTTTCGGAGTAATTTTGGACAGGTCAATGTCCCCTTTATTATAAAAAGGCCCTCCTGAAGCAGTAAGGATAAGCCTCTTTACTTCTTTTACCCGCCTTTCCCAAAGACATTGCATTATCGCGCTATGTTCGCTGTCAACGGGAATTATCTTGACGCGATTTCTCATTG
>Ga0233425_10008012_pt1 | contig 14350 bp, 18 predicted proteins | sample Watercolumn_Towu_2_FD_181712 | JGI IMG/M metagenome (GOLD analysis project Ga0233425, IMG submission 181712) | Freshwater microbial communities from Lake Towuti, South Sulawesi, Indonesia - Watercolumn_Towuti2014_140_MG | ecosystem: Environmental > Aquatic > Freshwater > Lake | place...
TTAGAATTTTTGCTTTTTAGCTTGTCTGCAAAACAGCAAGAACTCTATTTGGAATGTCTTTTAATCTTGATACTGCTAGCGTTTTCTCATATCCTAGATATTTCAGATTGTTTGCAATTGTTGTTGCACTAAATGTGTCGTGTCCGACGCCTATTGCGACCATTTTGATTCCAAGTATTTTTAACGATTTTACCATTATTCGTACAGCATCAGGATCTGATGGTTCTCCATCAGACAACGTCAAAAAGATGTCTGGCTTTTTTGATTTTAACACAGAAAACATTTTTTGATAAACGTCAGCCAGGGGAGTTCCACCATTTGCCTCTATCTGTGCCAGCCTTTTGGCACAAGCGTTATTCCATTTTACATCTTCTGGTTTTACCATCCAACACACTACCTGTTTTTGTGTTGTATTGAATGCAAAAACAGAAAATTTTATCTTTAAAAATGACAAGACTTCGCACAATGCAAGTGTGGTCTTTTTGTATTCAGTTTGTTGGTCTGTTATACTTGATGAATGATCAAGCAGTATAACAATTTTTGATTTTATTGATTTTTTTATATCTGTAACAAACGGATTGTATCCTTCTACGTAAGATTCTGCGTCAAATTCCTCGCCTGACATAAAGTGTTGTTCTTTCCAGCTAGTTCTCCACTCTTTGAATTTGGTTTTGAGATTGCCTATCAAATCTTGATCATAGATTCTGGTTTCATCAACATTTGTAGATCCAGGAATCTTAATTCCGATTGATTCGCTTCCAAGACCTTTATTCTGGTTTTTCTTATCTTCTTCTTTAATTATTTTGAATTCATCTGCAATATTTCTACCTGATAATATGTTGTCCGCGTCAATTTTTCCAAAATCGGATTCTTTATTTTGTATGATCTTCTGCATTGCCTTTGCAAAGTCTTGTTGCGTTATCATCAGGCCAGGCCCTTTCCATGGGACTGCAAGTGGTATTGTTGTTAGAGAATCGATATTGAGAATGCTAAGTATTTCTGGAATCTTTTTCTCTAACCACTCAGTATCATGTTTTTTCTCAACTGCCTCAGCAACAATTTCCTTTGCTTTCTCTGATGCCAGAATGACTCTGTCTGCAAAACTTGGCTGCAATTCACCCTTTATGTCATCTAGTAGAAATTTTTGAAAAAATGCTTCAACAATTCTTGATTTTCCTAAAATGTTTCCAAGCTGTGGCCTATACAACCACAAGTAAGTGTAAAAGAAAATTAACTCCTCATCCATTCCTCGCCAAATTTTTCTTCCTAGTATTTCGATTCGACGGGTTTCCAATATATTTAGAATAAATCCAAATGCATGATCATTGGACAGAATTTTTTTGCAAAACTTGATTCGCATTGCTTCATACCAAATTGAAACTCGAAACTGTCTATATTTATCAAAATCCGTGCCTGTATAGCGATCCGGAGAAACAAGACTGATCTTGTTTTCCTTTAGTTTTGTTAGAGTTTCTTTTTTGTCAGAAAATTCAACCGTGATTTTCTCCTTTTCAGACCATCTTCTTGCCAAAAATGTGGCAATTTCTACTAGTGTATCATTTCGTAGTTGTAGTGCTTGCATTATCTACCAAACATAGATGTGATGATATCGCTTACCTTTTGATATTCAACATTTCCCCATTGTGAATAGACATTTGCAAAAACAATATCAGCTGTCTTTTTTGCATCAAGGCCAGAATCCAAAAGTTTTGCAAAAGCAATTGTCTCTCGAAGACTTGGAGAATAGTAAAGTTCTTCCACTGCAGCTGCTTGTCGTAGTGTATTTGCAAGCTTTATTCCTTGTCTGAGCGTGTCGTCATGATTACCAGATACGTGTCTTTTTACGATCTGGAATTCAGTTTCCTCTGGAGGATAATCGAGTCTGATTCTAACTGGAAATCGACTGAGTAGCTGTGGTGGTAGCTCCTTAGTTCCAACATGTGTTAACGGGTTTATGGTGGCGATGACAAACCACTTTTGATCTGCATTGATTGTTTCGCCAGTTGATTCTTTTAATACAATTTGTCTTCTGTCGTCTAGTGCTTCATCTAGTCTTAGCAAGACATCTGCTTCTGCTGCGTTTAGCTCATCTAAATATAGCATGTTTCCTTCCTTCATAGATCTTATCAGAATTCCTTCATCAAATCCTATTGTTCCTTCGTTTAGTGTTTTTGTTCCAACAAGATGACTTTCACGAGTTCGAAGACTAAAATTGATTGATTCTAGTTTTGCATTTTTCTTACTTGCAAATTCTCGTACCAATGTTGTTTTTCCGGTTCCTTTTGGTCCAATTATGAGAGCAAACAGTCCAGAATCATATGCCTTATTCAAAATATCCAAAGAATTGTTCCAGTCCAAGTATGACAATGATGTCTGTAACATGATCTTTGAAAACGACTGTACTTTATTTAAAATAATTAGTTTTCTTGCTAGCCCTAGTTTTCCCACTTGGCCAAATGCTCATAGGACTCATTCATTGTTTTGAGTAGTTTTTTGTGCCATTCTTCAAATCCATCCGGCGTAGTTGGATAGTTTCTATAGTGTTCTGTTAACCATCTGTTTTGCTGTGTTGTGTATCGCAAACCGTCTGCAAGTTTTTTGTTTAGCGCACCACGAATTAGCATTCCCATTTTACCAACCATAGAGAAATCTGGATGTTCTCCTTTGCTTATTGCTTCTACATCCATATTTCCCAAAAAGTGTTTCATTCCATAATTGATCTGATCATTTGTTAGCATTTGTAATAATCTTCTAAACACTTCAAGGCCAGCCGTTTTGTATCCATATTCTCTTACATAATCAACATTGTATTGCCACAATCCTTTTTCAGTTACATCTCCAGTTTCAATTGCTTGAGCTGCGTTTTTACCAATTATGGTTCCTGCAATTAACGCTGGACCGATTCCTCCAGCATCAAGTGGTTTTGGCATCCATGCGGAATCACCAACTAACATGAATCCATTTGCAACCATGCAATCATTTTGTCTTCTAACCGAAACTTGAAAGTTGCCAGTTGCATTATGTGAGTCTGATGGATCAGTAGAAATTTTTGGATTTTTAATTGCACGATTTCTTGCAACATATTGATTGATTAATCCAGAAACATCATCGTGTTTTCCAAGTCTTTTGTTTCTCTTGTCAAGGAGTGTTTTTTCTACGCCAAGTCCAATGTTTACCTTGTTTTTGCCTTTTGGAAACACCCAACCATATCCGCCTGGTGCAATGTCTTGGTCTAGATGAATTAAACAATAATCCGGATCAAATTCTGACAGATCCTCTTCTCCTTGCTCAAAATACATGATATGACGCCCAGTTGATTCCAAATCTGTTCTGTCAATTCTGCGCTCCATTTTAGTGGTGTTTTTAATTTGGTTTCGAAGCATGGATGTAACACCTGTAGCATCGATTACGACCTTGGCTGTTTTTTTGTAAGGCTGGTTCGTTTTTTTGCTTAGTCCCTCTACACCAATAACTTGGTTTCCATCATAGATAAGGCCAGTAAGATTTATCTCAAATTCAACATTGATTCCACGCTTTAGTGATTCTTTGTATTGTGTTTGCGGTAATTGCTGTCTGTTTAGCAAAAATCCATCACCATCAAATGGAATGGATGTTTCTCTGTCTGGAGATAATGCCATTACTCCTTTTACTTTATGTTCAATTTCTGGTGCTCCCCATGAAACCTTGATTCTACTTCCCATATAGTCAACTGCTTCTTTTGATACTGCATCGCCACAAATCCATCCATTGATTGATTTGCTACCAAGCATGATTGGTGTGTTTCTATCTATGACAAGAATTGATAATTTTTGATTAGAATAATGAGAAGCAGAATGTGCAGCAACCATTCCTGCCAGTCCTCCTCCAGCTACAATCAAATCATAATCTGTTTTCAATACGTGACAGCTGAAATTAGCTTATTTAAAACAATCTTGAATTATTTTTTGGGTCAGATCGTCGCGGCGTCTTCACAGCTTGCGTATTGCTCAGACTGGAGCGGCTTGTTAGCTCTTCATTCCCAACTAGATACTACTCTAAATGATATTAAATTGTGTTTGTGAGGATTTCAGAATAAGTCTTGATTATGTCTTTTTGTGAGTAAACTGGTGTGTAAATTTTCAGCTTGATTGGATCATCGGCAGCAGCCTCAATTTTTTCTTCTACTAGAGATTGTTTTGAAATTCTCATGTATAGTCCTGAACCGTCACATCTATTTTCCAAGTCTTGTACAATTTCATCAATGTCTTTTTTTGGAATACTTGAAATGAGTTTTTTGACAAACCCCAATGCTTTTTTCTTTTTTATTTTTCCATGAACTAGAACAATTGGATTATCATAATGTCCCTGTAGATTTTGTACTGTAAAATTGTCTTGTTCCAAATCAAATGTATGTTTGAATGAATCAAAGATCTTTTGTGAGTTTTCAGTTGCGTGTATAATAACTTGAATCTCTACTTCAAACTTTTTTTCCATTAGATTATGCTTCTAGCAATTCTACTTGTGCTTCTGCAGTTCTAATGAGCTTTACTTTTTCAAGACCCACATGTCTCATTCGAATTACTTTTTTGGCAGCTGCCATGATGTCAGAATTGATCTTTCCATAACAAGTTGCTTGTACAAACTGATCAATTGTCATTTCTGGAATGGTTTTATTCATCACGTCTCTTGCAATCAGTCTTAATGCGTGTTTGCGTGATGTGTTAAGTTTTTTGTGTGTTAGAGCAATGACTTTGAGTCTAAACAAATAGTTGTCTTTTGTCTTTACATTTATGACAAAGTTTACTTTGCTAGAGCCACGTCGAATTAAACTTCGCAGAAATTCTTTGGCATATTCATATCTCTTGAAAATTGCGTATGCCTTGTCTCCTTCTACTTTGGCAATTTGGAAGTAGATTTTGTACTGATATTGAGATGGATCGCCTTTTAGAATATCAAATAATGTTACTTCAATCACACGGCCGATTGCTTTTTGTTCATCAGTAATTGGTATGTATGCAAGTGGTGCATTGTTAAATGATTCTGGAGCAATTACTGTGACCCATTTTTTCTCACGCCACTTGTCCTTTACTTTTCCACCCTTTCTACGAGCCAATTATTAAGCGACTCTGAAGCCAAAATATAATTGTACTAACTAGATTGTGCTTGATCCAAGATATTTCTGCAAAGGTTTTGGTACATTGATGTGGCCATCTTTGGTCTGCAAATTTTCCATAATTGCGACAAGTGTTCGTGTAGTTGCAACAAGTGTGCTGTTTAATGAATGCACGTATTGGGTCTGTTCATTTGTTTTGTCACGAAATCTAATCTTGAGCCGTCTTGTTTGAAAGTCAAGACAATTAGAACATGATACGATTTCGCGATACGAATTTTGACCAGCCATCCATGCTTCAATGTCAAATGTTTTTGCAGAAATTTTACCAAGATCTCCGCTAGATAGCAACATAATTCTATATGGAATTTCTAATTTTTGGTAAAACTCTTCTGCTATTGCAAGCATTTTCTCATGCTCCTTCCAAGATTCTTCTGGCCTTGCAAACACATATTGTTCTACTTTCTCAAATTGGTGAACGCGAAATATTCCCTTTTGATCTCTGCCATGTGCACCAGCTTCCTTTCTAAAACATGGGCTAACTCCAGCATATCTTATTGGCAAGTCTTTTCCTTCTAGGATTTCATCTGCATGCATTGCCGCAATAGAGTGCTCTGACGTACCAATCAAAAACAAATCTTCATCTTGAACTTTGTAGATGACGTTTTCAAAATCATCAGCTATTATGGCGCCTTCCATGGAATTTCGATTAATCATATATGGTGGTTGAATCAAACCATATTGTTTTTCTGCCAAAAAATCCAACGCAAAATGAATCAATGCTTGGTTTAGCCTTACCAAGTCATTTCTCAAATAGTAAAATCTTGCACCTGCTGTTTTTGCGGCACGCTCTAAATCCACGAGGCCTAACCTCTGCGAAATATCAATGTGGTCCTTAATGGTAAAATCAAATTTTGGAATTGTACCCCAGCTTCGTACGACAACATTTGCAGTGTCATCAGCTCCTACAGGAACTGATTCGTGAACTAAATTTGGCATTGTCATTACAAGTCTGTTATAATCCGCATCTGTGTTGATCTGGTCTACTTCTAATGTTTGCAGTTGCTGTGAAACCTTTTGCATTTCAGCAATGATTGAATCTGCACTTTGGCCAGACTTTTTTTTAGCAGCAATATCTAAACTCATCTTATTTCTGAGTTTGCGAAGCTCGTCTGTTTTTATGATAAGCTCCCGTCTTTTTCCATCAAGAGAAATCAGTAAATCCAAATCAAATTGAACATGCCTATTAGCAAGCATTTTACGAATGACTTCGGGATTTTCTTTGACTAGTTTTGGATCTAACATTATTCCATCACTTTTAGCGCCATGGAGACGTGAGCCAAAACCTCATCTATTGTAGCAGTAAGTGTTTTCATATTACCAGTACTGTGGAAATTAAAAACAAGTGCGTTATCAAGATTTTCTATCTCAAAGGACAATCCTTTTGGAAAATCCACATTGTCCGGCTCCAAAGCAGCCCTTATGGCATCTGCTTTTTTCTTGATGAGGTGCTCAATTGCTATTTTTATCGTGGTTTCCATTTACACTGTCTTCTAGATAATCAAGAAAGCCATCAATCTTATCCTTGGTGATTTTTGCCCCGGCAGCTGCATCATGACCGCCGCCAATTCCATTGAATTTTTCTGCACCGAATTTCATCAGAGTAGAAAGGTTGACATCTGTTTTGCAGCCAATTGATTTGCGTGATGAAAATTTGATCGTGTTTTCCTCACCATTTGTTCGTAGTATGATTATTTTTCCTGCATTTTTTGGAGATCCAGCAAGCAATGATGATATGGTCCCGGTCATTGTTTCAGGAATAACTCCCTCCCCATTTACCATCACGTATTTAGCAGAGTCGCTTACTCGCCATCGCTCATTACTCAAAATATTCATGTACTCTCGGATCAGTTTTCTATATTCCAAGAGGATGTTTTCGCCTTCCTGTAGCATCTTGTTTCTATCGCCCATGCATATTGCAATTCCGACACCGGATCTACCGATTCTTCCACAAGAATTTAGCATTGTAGAAAATTCTCTAGCATCTCGCAAAAAACTACGTCTTTCTTCTGCTGGAAATGTGTAGGTATGGCCAATCAACTCCTCCATTATTTGATTGGCATTTTGTGAGCTGGCAAACTTTGTAATGGATTCTATAACAAGACGTTTTTCATCGTCAGTAAGGTCAGATGGAGTTCGCCATCTTCCACCGTCTTTGAGTTCAATTCCGACAGACTTGAAAAGAGAAAGACTCGCATCTCTGTTCCAAGTCAGTCCTTCAATAAATGGACGTGATGTAAATGCTAATGCATCAACTAGTGGCCTTGTCTCGCGTCCCACTAAAAGTAGGTCCATATCAACTTGGAGTCTTCCAAGGCTTTTTGCCTCTTCGATGATCTCAGCATTTTTGCCAAGAAATGATTTTTTCTCTCCTTGATCTTGTCTATCGCCTAATGCAGAAACAACAGCTACTGGAGCTAAATCAGAGTTTCTTTTGTCTAATGCTTTGGCAGCCAAAAAAGCCATTCCGCCAGCACAGATTTCGGTTCCGCCATTGATGCCGTATTTCCATGCATTTATCACACAATCATTGTCATGTTCTTCTTCTGGAATCTCATGATGGTCCAGAACAAACCAGTTTTGGCCAAGTGAATCATCTAACTGTTTTGCAAATCCTCCACCAAGATCTGTGACTATATGAAATCCTCGAGAGTCTGATTGCATGTTTTTGACCACTGTCGGATTCATCTCTTTTGTAGTACGAACAGTTACTCTGGCACCTGCACGAATCAATGCCTTGGTTATGATGGCACCTGATGTCAAACCATCGCAGTCAATATGAGTTACAACTGAAATGTCTTTACCATTTTTGATATGGTCAGAAATCTTGTCGCTAAAATTTGATAAATGTTGATCGAGATTTTTTCCCATTATTCAAGTTGGGCTACTACTGACTTATATTTCCAGTTTTGTGGAATTGCACCTATTCGTTTGTAGTATGTTGCAATTCTGTGTACCTTTGCCTCTACTAATTCCAGCGATCTAACGTTTCTTTTATCAGAATTATTGTTCTTGAGGTGTCTTTGCAAATTGATCGCTTTTTTGACTATATTATTGAGGTCTTCTGGAATGTCTTGCTTGACATTGTTTTCTTCTAGAATCTTTTTGACTGACTTCTTTGTGACAGTCTTTGTCAATGGAATCGCGTGTTGATCCCTTAATTTGATTCCAATTTGACTCATTGGGACGCCGTCTTTGCCATATTTTACAACTAGCTCTTCTACTTCTTTTGCACTGGTTGTTACCCAAGCTGGTGATTTTTCTGTGATCGGTCTTGTAGAATGTGATTGCCCATGTCTGTGGGTGTGTACACGTCCCATGGCGGCTTTGACTTTGGAACTAACATAAACGTTACCACAAAATAATTCCCAAAACTGACGATTAGAAAAAAGTTAAATAGAAACCATAGCCCCAAAAGCACAGGTAAACACTATGAATAAAGTACTATTCGGAGCAGCAATTATTGCTGTAGCCGTAATATCAATGGGAATGACAGAACAAGCATTTGCTCAGTACATGGGTAATGTTGATACTGATTCCGGCGCAACAGGCAAAAACACACTAGAGGAAGCCTTGAAACTACAGGCAGCTAGAGTCCAGTCTGCAAGCGACAATCCAGCAACGGGTTCTGGCACTCCATACCTAGCAGCTGACGGTGTCTTGGGTGCTTCTGCTATTGCAGCAGCCATTTTTGGAGGAATTGCCGCGGCATTTTTCTTCAGAGGAAGAACCGGAAGATATGCAGCTCAAGGAAGAGGATAAACCTACTTCTCTTTTTCCATTTTATTGAATACTTTCTAGCGGTACGCGATCAATATTACTTTCTGAGTATCAGAGAAATGTATATATCGCACATGAGGGGGTCATTAATTTAATGACTCCATTAGTCGGTACAGTGTTTAGTATTCTGTCTACCGTATTTGGACAACTGGGACCAGGTTATGACCCATTGTTCTATGATGTCATGGTCTACATCTTTGGCACAATAATGTTCACAATATTCCTCTTGGGAATTATTGCATATTGGCTAAGGGTTCACGGCTGGTCATACAAAGACAACCGTGAAAGATGGGTTGACGAATTAGACAGACACTTTGAAAGAGAAGGTATCGGTTTGATACCAGACAACGGAAGATACTGGTAAAACTCTCTTTTTTCATTCTTTTTAGCTTTCTTTAATCTGAATTCTATAGATGTCGATTGTTTATTTTGGTGGCGCAAAGTCTTGCTCGATTGACTTATCATAATTTTTGGTAAAGAATTCCGCTTTGTAATGGACTCCATCTACTAGAGGCTCTCTAATGTAATTTGGTGATTCGTTACCGTTAACAAAGATCTTTGACTTAGACTCATCCATATCTCTCATTGGAAAACCGTTATCATGGTATGTAGTCCAAGTCCACAAAAAGTGCCCTATCTCAAATGGATATTCTTGTTTCCATTCTGCATGGATGGTGCCGTCATTGCTCAAAGTATACAATGAATGTCTACACCGCTCATTATTTCCAATATTTGCTGGAATGTCGATCTTTTGTTTATCAACGTATAACTCCAACGTAGCAGTCACTTTGTAGTCGGTATCAATGTCGTTAATGCATACTCTAAGTGGATTGTCTAGGTTCATCCATTGTTGGATGGAAATGCTGGCCACACCTACAGAGATGCCTATCGCTGCTGTAATTATTAGATAACGTAGTGTGCTTTTTCTCTTGGCAGGATCGCCCAAGCCGGGCCATTTCATGGCTTGGCTTGATAACTATGGCATAAAGTCGTTTCTCTGGGGGAGCAATAATAAAATGAAAAGAGAGGGTTTTGTTGGTTTAGATTACTTGCCAGGGGCGAGTTGCAAATGTGATTACATAACCAACGCCAATGATGATTGATTGATACATGATATTGGTGTATGGAATTGGTTTGAGTATTGGTTCGCCAGTAACTATTACTGTTTGTCCTGGGCCTAATCCTGGTCCAACTTGAGCTACGTTGAGTTGTGTATGTACGTGGTATACTCCTGGCTCTAATGCCTTTGCCCTGATTTCATAATCAATGACAGAGTTACCTGGGATTTGAAAGACGTTTCCTGGTGGGGTTCTTGCGAGAATTTCCCATCTGTTACCTGCGTTGGTGGACTCTGAGAATATAGAGTTCCAGCCTCTTAGGTCTCTTTCAACAAGACTTACGAACTCGCCAGAGATGACTAGTTCTTCACCGGTTTGCAGTGATTGTCTGTTGAAGGTTTCGTCTTCAATCTTTACAAAACGACTCTGAAGTTGTGCTTGTACACCGTGTGCTTCTGCAGTCTGTACCATTTGGGCCAAGTTTGGACCAAGTGTACCTAATGCCAGAACAACACTAAGTGCGAGTACGATTGTTTTCTTGTCGACCATAGTTATCCCGTTAATTAATCATCGACTAATAGAATGATATATGTTTTGCCGTTTTAATCAATAGTGAAACTAAAAAGAATATGCGTAAATTTTGATCTAATAGTTGAACATAGATGTTGAACATTAATGATATATCTTTTAATGCTTATAAAATTTACAAGTTTAGTAGATTTATTGCTTGACTTTAGGGGAAAAATACATAGTTTTTTATAAGAATTTCAAGAAATTTTTCTGAAAATAAACTCATGTTTTATATAATCAAAATTACTCAATTGTATCATGGCACAGATGCCGGCATTAATCCCAAAAGAGGTTGAGATTCAGAGACTAAAGAAAATCTGGCTCATCGTTATTGCAATGGGATCCACAGCAGCATCAGTGGAAGTAGACAACTTTGTAGATGGTTCACTACATCAAACCTCTATCAGAGATTCTGCATTTACACCAGCACATTGGTGGCTGTACTCTCACTTTGTGGCACTACCACTAGGTTGGGGTTCAGTAGCAATCTATGACAGAAAGGTACCAGTACTCAGAGGTCCAAACAACTCCATGAACACAGGTCTGAAGATGACCATTCTAGGTTACTTGGCAACTATGTTCACAATCGGAGTCAATGAAATGTGGCACTTCTGGTTTGTAGAGGAAATCTTCGCAGTACCAAACCACTGGATGTTCAACATGGGCGTAGTCGTAGCATTCATGGGTGCTCTTGCATATGTCGTTAGAGTATATGCAAGACTAGTCGAACTAGGTGCAGAAACACCAGGTGAGAACCCATATGTTGCAGAAATGTACAAGATGGCTCTAGAGGGCAAACTGTACAGCAGAGCAATCCCATAAACGACACACTCTCTTTCTCTTATTTTTAAAGATCGACCTAATCTGAGATTTTAAGAAAGACTTAAAAGCCAACTATCGATTACCAATTCAAATGACTCTACCAAAAGGATTTGGTTCAGGCGGCTCCGGCGGAGCATCGAGCGCTGATGTAGAGAAAATGATTGGCAGACGTGTTGAAAACATGACTGGCATTATCACTTTATCATACATTGCAGCTTGGCTAGCAACCTTTGGCGGAACAGCAGCTGGATACTTCTATTATCCATGGGCTTATCCTACACCAAGTGGTCACTATGCATTCATTGTCCTGACAATAGTTGAAGCAATTGGCTATCTCTTCTGCGTTAAAGTAATGGAAGAAGGTACCAGAAAGAAGAGCAACGGAATCCTAGCCGCAACATTAGGCGGAACCGCTGCTGGAACAATACTCATCTCTCTGTTCATTGGAACATAGGGACAGTTCCTGACTTTTATTTTCATTTTTCGATTACCCTAGTTGACTCTGATCGCGCTGTTAACAAATTCAATAATTGTCTAAAATTTTATATACTCATCACTGCCCTAACCGGTTAATGGTCTGGCTTAGACGATGTACGCACTACTTATTCATAGTAGTCGTTGCAGTCAACTCAACCCTGCTTACAATCAACGCAGGAGACTACATCTTCTACACTGACTGGGCATGGACTTCGTATGTCGTGTTCTCAATATCACAGACATTGATGTTGGTGGTAGGTGCAACTTACTATCTGACATTTACAGGAGTTCCAGGAACCGCAACATACTACGCGCTTATTATGACCGTGTATACATGGATCGCAAAAGGCGCATGGTTTGCACTCGGTTACCCATATGACTTCATTGTTACACCAGTTTGGTTACCATCAGCAATGCTGATTGACTTAGCATACTGGGCCACAAAGAAGAACAAGCACTCACTGATATTGTTCGGTGGTGTATTGTGTGGAATGTCACTACCGCTGTTCAATATGATCAACCTAATTACCGTGGCTGATCCATTGGAGACTGCATTCAAATATCCAAGACCAACTTTGCCTCCATACATGACTCCAATAGAACCCCAAGTAGGTAAGTTCTATAACAGTCCAGTAGCACTCGGTGCAGGCGCAGGAGCTGTATTATCAGTAACCTTTGCCGCTCTAGGATGTAAACTGAACACGTGGACTTACAGATGGATGGCAGCTTGGTCCAAGTGGGACTAAAATCCTACAACTCTCTTTTCTCTTGTTTTTGACTTAGACTAGCCTTACGGCTTTATCTGATTAACAAATATTGCACATCTTGTGATCTTTTGTTAGCTTTTGTTGGGATATGATTTTGTAGAATTACGTATTATTGAGCCAGCACCAGATACTCTCAACTGAGCCAAAGCCATTTGTAAAATGGGCAGGAGGAAAAAGACAGCTAATTACGATTATTGACAAATACATCCCAAAAGAATTTGGAACATATTTTGAGCCGTTTTTGGGCGGTGGTGCTGTGTTATTTCACTTGCTTGGAAAAAATCCCACAATAAAATGCAAAGTATCTGATCTAAACTCGGATCTTGTTTTAGCATATGTTACAATTCGCGACAAACTAGACGAGCTAATTGTATCGTTGGAAAATCACGCAGAGAACTATCGCAAAAGCCTGGATTCATACTATTATGGTGTCAGAGAAAGCGAACCAAAAAACCAGATCGACAAAGTTTCACGATTATTATTTTTGAACAGAACCTGTTTTAATGGGTTATACCGAGTAAACAGCAAAGGAAAATTCAACGTTCCTTTGGGCAGATATTCAAATCCAAATATAGTAAATGAGGAAAACCTAGCTTCAGTCAGCCACATTTTACAGTCAAAAAAGATCCAGATTAGCTGTCGAGATTTTTCCGCAGTTTTGTCTGATGCAAAAAAGGGCGATTTTGTGTACTTTGATCCTCCATACCAACCAGTAAGCGATACTGCAAACTTTACCAGCTATACAAACCGAGATTTTACGTATGAAGATCTATCAAAACTAGTAGATATTTCAGAAAAGCTAGCCGATAAAGGATGCAAGGTTTTACATTCTAACTCCAACTCTAAAGAGGTAAGGAACTTGTTCTCAAAGGATTGGCAAATAATAGAAGTAGCAGCAAATCGGGCAATAAATTCAGATTCTGCAAAAAGAACTGGCCAAAAAGAACTGTTAATCAAAAATTATTGAAAAAAGCTTCGAACGGGATCCGAACCCGTGACCTTTACCTTACCAAGGTAACGCTCTACCAGGCTGAGCTATCGAAGCGATAATTTTTTGCTCAATCGAATCCTAATTATACTTAAGGAAAATTTTGCAAAAACACTAACTGTTAAATTTCAGCCAAAACCTAGCTATTTCGCAGGAGTAGCCGAGCCTGGCCAAAGTAAGCAACAAAAATTGCTTTTGGACGCGCGGGACTTAAGATCTAATATGGGTGATCCCGTCTCTTAGGGGTTCGTGGGTTCAAATCCCACCTCCTGCACCTTTTTTATTTAGGATGTTTGATTCCGCGAGAGTTCAGAACTTCGTAAATGTCTGGCAGAGAAAATACAAAACCAACATGAACACAATCTTTTTCCTCACATAACTGACAAAACAACTCGCCTTTTTGAATTGCAACTTCGGCAATTCTATTTTTGATATTATCTTTTAGTACTACTCGATCATCGTCTACTGCAACTTTTTCAATCTTTGGAGCATATCTTGCAAAGGTCTTGTCTTTTTGCATTGTTTGCTCTAACATGTAAGTAACATAACCTGAAAAGCTGTTGATGCCCTTCATTGTTAATTCTGATTTATTCTTTTCAAAAACGTCAAAGAACTTGTCGTATACTTCTTCCGAAACAGTGATTGATTTGAAGCCTGCTTTTGGCATTTTACTTACCTATTACCGTACTTTAAGGTACCTTACTATTTAACGTTTTTTGTATGGGGGTTCTGTTACCTT
>Ga0233425_10008013_pt1 | contig 14350 bp, 4 predicted proteins | sample Watercolumn_Towu_2_FD_181712 | JGI IMG/M metagenome (GOLD analysis project Ga0233425, IMG submission 181712) | Freshwater microbial communities from Lake Towuti, South Sulawesi, Indonesia - Watercolumn_Towuti2014_140_MG | ecosystem: Environmental > Aquatic > Freshwater > Lake | place: Indonesia...
TGACCGCCTCGGCGATGGCCGCCTCTTGGTTGGCCCGCTCCTTTTGCGCGAGAGCGTCCGCGCGCTGTGTTTGGGCATCCGCTTCCGCTTCCCTCGCCCGGTTGCGCTGTTCAGTGGCGGCTTTCTCGCGCGCGCCGGCCAGCCTGGTTTGCCGGAGCGCGTGCAGTGACAGGCCGACAAAGAGCGCCACCACCGCGGCCGCCAGCGTCGTCGCGCGAATCACGCCGCGCCGATAGGCCGCGCGTTCGCGCCGTTCTTGTCCGGCCTTTTCCAGAACCAATGCGTCGCGTCGTTCCTCAAACGCCCGCAGCCGTGCCGCCAGTTCCGCGGCGCTGCCAAACCGTTCTTGCGGGTCGCCGGCGAAACAGCGGTCCAAATCCTCCCGCAGCAGCGCCTCGCCCACGTGCCGTGCCCAGTCGGTCGTCACCGGCCGCGCGAGGTCCCCGGTGAGCAATTGATACAGCACCACGCCCAGCGAGTAGAGATCCGAGCGCGTCGAGGCCGGCTGGCCCGCGACCAACTCCGGCGCCATGTAGATCTGGGTGCCGCTCTGCGTGGTGCCATCCGCCACCAGCGTCTGGGTGAAGCCCAGTTGCGTGACGCCTGCCAGCATTTCCGTGCTCACCACCTGCCCGATGCCAAAGTCGGTGAGCTTGACCTGAACTCCTTGCGCGGTGCCTGCGCCCTCGGCTCCCATCGAAACCAGAATGTTCGACGGCTTGATGTCCCGATGGATGATGCCGCTCTGATGCGCGGCCTGGAGCGCCTCCGCTGTCTGCGCGATGATCTCCAGCTTCACGGCCAGCGGGATGTTCTTTGGCCCGCCCTGGTGCTCGCACCATTGCCGCAGGTCATGGCCCTCGACGTAATCCATCACCAAATAATACGGCGGCGAATCCAGAAACACGTCCCGCACGGAGACGATGTTGGGATGGTCGCCCACGCGATCCTTGAGCAGGCGAAAGAGGGTCATCTCGCGTTTCAACGAGCGCACCCGGTCGGCGCGGAAGCAGAACTTGAAAACGCAGCGGCTCTTGAGCTTCCGTTGCCGTCCCAGCCACACTTCGCCGAAGGCGCCTTCGCCCAGCTTTTGTTCGAGAACCCATTCGGTGCCGGGCACCGCTAGATCGACAGCGGGTCGCCAGCCAAGGACCGGCTCGCTGTCCGGTGAAACGAAGCGATGAGCCTTCTCCGCATCGGCGGGCGGCTTGAGCACGCCGGCATTGGTCTCGCCGACTTCGCAGATTTCCACCGGCTCCTCGACGCCCTTGAGCACGTAGGGCCCGTGGTTGAGCCATGTCAATGCGCCCACGCCTTCGATGTCCTGCCCCTTGAGCGCCTGTCGGACGGTGTCGAAGGCCGCACGCGTCAGCAGGACCTGGTCGCCTTCGGCCAGCGAGTTGACCCGGGCGCAGGTGTCCACCTGGATGCTGCACAAGTCCTTTGGCCGGGCCGGGTCGTCGTGTTCCTGGATGATGACTTCGCCGACGTGAATGCCGATGCGGTCCAACACCGGGCGTTCGGAAGTGCGGGAAAAGGCGCGCAGTCGGGCTTGGAGCAGAAGCGAAAACTTCACGGCATCAGACGGCTTGGCAAAGGCGATGAAAAAGGAGTCGCCCGCCGTGTCGATTTCCTCGCCTTCCTTGAAGAGGCCGAGCGCCTCGCGAACGAGGGCGTGGTGGCGTTGAATCAAGGCGAAGGCGCGTGAGTCTCCGAGCTCCTGTTTGAGCCGGGTAGAGCCGACGATATCGGTGAACAGAAGCGTGACCAGGCCAATGCGATGTTTGCGCTGAAACTCGTCAACGCGGGCGCGCCGTTCCGATGAGAGTTGGAAGTCCATAACCAGCCAGTTTCACGGGTTGCTGGCATCGTAGGTCGCATGGCTGTTTTGGCAAGCCACCATTGGTTTGACGGAGCGTGGTCCGCGGAAGCTCTGATTCGGACTTGGCTTGCTGTCGCGGTCCGATACGTTTCCCGGCGTTTCATGAAGTCGCTGCTTCGACGCGGCACGCTCGTCGCGCTGGTTATCACATCCGTCGGTGACCTCCATTCCGCCGCGCCCGCCACGTCCACGCCCGCGCCGTTGCCGCCGATCGAAGCCGCGCGGACCATGCAGGTGCCCGAGGGCTTCAAGGTCACGCTCTTCGCCGGCGAGCCGGATGTGGTGCAACCCGTCTCCTTCTGCATCGATGGGCGCGGACGACTGTGGGTCGCCGAGGCCATCAACTATCCCGAGCGCACCAACGGCCCGAACGACCGCATCGTCATCTTCGAGGACACCAACGGCGACGGGCGCTTCGACAAGCGGACGTTGTTTTACGACAAGCTCAATTATGTGACCGGCATCGAGGTCGGCTTCGGCGGCGTGTGGGTGATGTCGCCGCCCAATTTCCTTTTCATTCCCGACCGCGACCGCGCTGACCGGCCCGACAGCGACGCGCAAGTGTTGCTCGACGGCATCGGCATCAAGGAGAGCCGGCACAATCTCGCCAACGGCTTCACGTGGGGCCCGGACGGCTGGCTCTACGGCGGACACGGGCGCACCTCGCCCTCCGATGTCGGCAAGCCGGGCACGCCCGCGGACAAGCGCATCCACTTCGACGGCGGTGTGTATCGCTATCACCCGACGCGGCACGTGTTCGAGCCGTTCGCCGATGGCACCACGAATCCGTGGGGCGTGGACTTCGACGATTTCGGCGAGCCGTTCATCTCCAACTGCGTGAACCCGCACCTCTACCACGTCATCCAGGGCGCGCACTACGAGCCGTGGCGAAACCGTCCGTCGAGCCAGTTCGCCTACGACCGCATCCGCAGCATCGCCGACCATCTGCATTGGGGCGACGGCAAGGGCGGCGACACGAAGCGCGGAGACCTGCCCGACTTGCGCACCGGCGGCGGCGGCCACGCGCACGTGGGGATGATGATCTACCTCGGCGACAACTGGCCGGACAAGTATCGCAACGGCGCGTTCATGTTCAACGTCCACGGCCGACGCCTGAACCACGACGCTCTCGCGCGCAAGGGCTCCGGCTACACCGCCACGCACGAGCCGGACTTCCTCGTGGCGAAGGACCCGTGGTTCATGGGCATCACCGTGCGCTACGGGCCGGACGGCGGCGTGTTCATGAGCGACTGGTCCGACACCGGTGAATGCCACAGCTACGTGAACACACAGCGCGGCACCGGCCGCATCTTCAAGGCGACCCACGGCGAGACGAAGCCGAAGCCCGTGGATGTCGCGCGCCTGAGCGACGCCGAATTGGTGCAACTCCACCTGCACAAGAACGACTGGTGGGTCCGCCACGCGCGGCTGGCCTTGCAGGAACGGCACGCAGCCGGACGCGACCTCACCGCCGCGCGGAAGTCGCTGCACGAGATGTTCGCGAAGAATCCCGACGCGACCCGCAAGCTTCGCGCGCTCTGGACGCTGCACGCCACAGGCGGGCTCGACGAGAAGTTCCTGCTCGCGCAACTCGGCAACGAGAGTGAACACGTTCGCACTTGGGCCGTGCGATTGCTTTGCGAACCCGCGCAAGTTTCCGCAGCCGCGCTTGCACGCTTTGCCGCGATGTCCGCGAAGGACGCCTCGCCCAAGGTCCGCCTCGCGCTCGCCAGCGCGCTCCAACGGATGCCGCACGCCAACCGCTGGCCCATTCTCGCAGGGCTTGCCTCGCACGCTGAGGACGCCACCGATGCCAACCTCCCGTTGATGTTGTGGTATGCCTTCGAGCCGCTGGTGAAGACTGACGTGCCGCGCGCGCTCAAGCTCGCGAGCGAATCGAAGCTCCCGCTGCTGCGCCAGTTTGCAGCGCGTCGCGCGGCTGAGCCGGAGTAGCCGCTTCGCGCTCGCGGCGAATTTCCACGACCGTTCGCCGTCCAACACGCCCGAACCCGGATTCACCGGGCAGCCGAATCACCCATGCGCTTGTTCATCCCATCCGCCGCTTGTCTCGCCATCTTCTGCCTCGCCACGGCTTTCGCACAGGATAAGCAGGGCGTTCCGAAGGCACCGCCCGCCGATGCCACGAAGAAGGAGGCCACCAAGGCAAAACCTCGCGCGTCCACCACCAAGTGGGACCTCACCGACCTCGGCCCGTTTTTCGCGAGCGGGCTTGAAATGAACGCGCCCGACGGCAAGGGCCGCGTTCGCCCCGCGCTCAAGGCCATCAGCATCCGGGTCGGCGCGAGCGACGAGGCGACAGTCTGCTTCGACACCGAGCGCCTCCGCTGGGCTGCGGCGTGGACGGGCGGCTTCCTCAAACTTCCCACCGGCCGCGAAGGGCTCGAGGGTGTCCCACAACCCGCCGGTGACATCGCGTTCAGTTCGCCGGTGATTCCCGGCTGGGCCTCGCCCGACGGCGGCTTCACCGAGCCCAAGCCGCCCGTGCGCGACGGCGGCGAGTTGGTTTCCTTCGGCCCGCTGCCGCGCCAGTGGGCCAAGTGGCGCGGCCTCTACCTACACGGAAAGCAGGTCGTGCTCAGCTATACCGTCGGCAAGGCGAGCGTGCTCGAACTGCCCGGCTACGACGCGGCGAACGGCGCGTTCACACGCACGTTTCACATCGTGGACGCCGACAGACCGGTGACGTTGATGCTGTTTGAGATTCAAGGAGCGCCCGGTGGCAAGGCAGTCACCGCTGCGGTCTCTACCAACGTGCGGGGCACGGTTGAAGTGGTCAATGGCCGCGGCTTGCTCAAGCTGCCCGCGCTCGGCAGGTCTGCAAGTGTGCGTGTCGCCATGGGCATCGGGAACGACCCCGACCACGCAAACCTCCGGACCGCGGCGGGCGACGGCAAGGGCTTGCCCGACCTCAAGGCGCTCACGCGCGGCGGACCTGCGCGCTGGACGCCCATCCTCGAAACGCGCGGCGAACTCGGCCGCGAGCCGGGTGCTTACGTCGTGGACACCCTCACGCTTCCCGAGGACAACCCGTGGCAATCGTGGCTGCGCACCAGCGGATTCGACTTCTTCAAGGACGCCTCGCGCGCCGCGGTCTGCACCGTCAACGGCGAGGTCTGGCTCGTCAGCGGCATTGACGACAAGCTCGAACACCTGAAGTGGAAGCGTTTCGCCACGGGTTTGTTCCAGCCGCTCGGGCTCAAGATTGTGGACGAAAAGGTCTACGTCCTCTGCCGCGACCAGCTCACGCGGCTGCACGACTTGAACAACGACGGCGAGGCGGACTTCTACGAGAACTTCAACAACGACGTTGCCATCTCCTCGCACTACCACGAGTTCTGCCTGAACCTTGAAACGGACTCGAAGGGCAACTTCTACTTCACCAAGGGCGGGAACCTCGGCCCCTCGAAGCACCAGCACCACGGCGCGTTGCTCCGCATCTCGAAGGACGGCTCGCGTCTCGATGTCGTGGCCACCGGCTTGCGCGCGCCCAACGGCATGGGCATGGGCCCGCACGACGAACTCACCGCAGCCGACAACGAGGGCAACTGGGTTCCCAGCTCGCGCGTGGACCTCGTGCGCCCCGGTGGATTCCTCGGCCACATCTTCACCTCGCACGACACCCGCGTGGCCGTGCTCAACACCAACGCCACGCTTTTTGCCGATGGCAGGCCCGTCGAGTCCTTCCCCGCGGGCGGCGACAAGTTCAAGGCTGCCTCCGCGAAGCATCCCGTGGACTACGACAAGCCCATCCTCTGGCTCCCGCACACTTACGACACCGACAACTCCAGCGGCGGACAAGTGTGGGTGACGAGCGACAAGTGGGGACCGTTCAAGGGCGACCTGCTTCACCTGAGTTACGGCGCGTGCGCGCTCCACAAGGTGATGATGGAGACCGTGGACGGCTCCGTGCAGGGCGGCGCGTTCAAGTTTCCGCTCAAGTTCAAGACCGGCATCATGCGCGGACGCTTCAGCCCGCTCGACGGCCAGCTCTACCTGACCGGGCTTGTCGTGTGGCAATCCAACGGCGCCCAAAAGGGCGCGCTCCACCGCGTTCGTTACACCGGCAAGCCCGCCAATCTCCCCGAGGAAATGCGCGTGCGTCCCAACGGCCTCGCAATCACCTTCACCGACCCGCTCGACAAGTCCCTCGCCGAAGACCCCGGCAGCTACGCGGTCGAGCAGTGGAACTACCAATGGACCACGCAATACGGCTCCAAAGACTGGTCGGTGGAAAATCCGGCGAAGCAAGGCCGCGACCCGCGCGACGTGAAGAGCGCCAAGCTTCTCGCCGACGGCCGCACCGTGTTCCTCGAGCTCGGCCCCATGCAACCCGTGATGCAGATGCAGGTGAAGGTCAACCTCAAGACCGCCGCCGGCGCAACCGTGCAGCAAACCATCTTCAACACCATCAACAAAGTCCCCGCGAAGTAGCTTTGTCTTTCCCTCGCGCGCCTGACCGCTCACCGTCTAGCGCGAGTGGTGAACGATGAGCAGCAGCTTGGTGGCGGCTCAACAGTAGCTAACCGCTACAGCATGTTGATACCGCTCTACTGTCGGAAACTCCGCTTTGCTCCCGACTCGACCCCTCCAGCATCCGCCACACGCGCAGCGCCTCGGTCACACTCCACGCCTGCGCGTCGCAGCCGCGTTGCGTGTGAGGCGCGTCGCCGTCGCAGATTTCGGGCAGGTGACCGAGGCAGCCTTCCGCGAGCAGTCGGTCCACGCTGCCAAGATACGCGCGCGCGGCTGCCACGGCTTCCGGAGAGAACTCGTGCGCCCGCGCGAGGGCTTCGCAAAAGGTCGGGAACGTCCAGCACCACGCGGTGCCGTTGTGATACGCGGGCTTGCGGCGCGTGTCCTCGTCGCCCTCGTAGCGGCCCCAATATGGATTCGCCGGGTCGTTGAGCAGCCCTCCATCGCCCGCGCGGATTTCGAGCGGCGGCGTCACCGGGAGCGGCGCAAGCGAGCGGAGCGCGCCGGGCACCACGAGATGGCGCGCCGCCGCCTCGACACAACGCTTCGCGCGCCCGCCTCCCACCAAGCCGAGGCTGACGGCGAAGAGCATGTTGCTCCGCAGCGCCGTGTCACGAACGGCGGACTTCGCAGACTCACCACGCCTCGCAAGCAGCACGTCGGCGAACCACCCCTGTTCCTCCAGCCAGAACAACTCGTTGAGCGAATGCTCTGCGCGAGCGGCGAGTTCAGCCCAAGCCGCTGCTTCGGCAGGGCCGGGTTCCACCCCGGCCTCGCTAGCTCCCGAGGGCGATGCGGCGCGGGTGGAACCGCGCCCTCCCGAGGCATCGTCGAGTCTCGCGAGCGACTTGAGCAGCCGAATCCACAGCGCCTGAATCTCCACGGCGTAACCTTCGCGCGGAGTGGCTGCGGGATGGTTCGTGTCCATCCAGGTGAAGTGGCTCGGGCTCCATACGAGACCGGACTCCGCATCCACATGAATGCCATTGGCCGTCCCGCGAAGGTAGCCCGCCGCAATGCTGCGCAGCACGTCGGCAAGATTCCGCCCGGACGCGTCCACGCGTTTGCTCAGCCATTCCGCATCCCGCACTCCGCATTCCGCATTTCCAATCAGCTCTTCACACGCCAGTGCGAACCACAGCGGCGCGTCCACGGTGTCGCGGTTGTTCGCGTTGTCGCCGTAAATGGCGTTGGGCAACGTGCCGCTCTCCTCGAAGCGCGCGAAGGTAAGCAGAATGTCACGCACCTCTCCGGTGAAACCTCCCGCGAGCAAGCCGCGCGCAGCGATGAGCGTGTCGCGTCCCCAATCGAGGAACCACGGATAGCCGGCGATGACCGTCTTCCCCTCGCCGCGGCCCACGATGAACGCGCGTGCAGCCGCGGTGAGTTGTGACGTAAGCAAGTCGGAACCGGCACCCGGATCTGGACGGCCACCCCTCACCCCATCCCGCAGGGCCGGTGAGGGGTGGTCGGCCAAGGGCGGGTTCATGGGTGGGGTGCCCGAAGGGTGGGTGAGCGGAATAGGCGGCACGGAATGCTCGTGTTCCGCCGTCACGGTCAGCACCACGTCGCGGCCGAAGGGCACCGGCAGTTCGAACCAACCCGGGCTGAACGCATCGCCGCTAGCGGTCATGCCGCGCGAGGATTCGACCGGATGCGCGATGTTCTCGGACCACTCGGCCGCAGGATGATAGATGCCGCCGTCCGCGGTGATGCGCAGGTGGCGGTCCTGCGCGGGCGTGAACGCAAAACCGCTCGGCACGGGTGCCGTCGTGTCGGCGCTGAGGGCCTCGGCTGCGAGCATGACGGCGGTGTGCTCAAGCGCGCCAGTGCGGTGCAGCGTGCTGAGACGCGAGTAGAAATGATGCTCGGCCCCTGCATTGCGCTTGGTTTCCCAGTGGAAGTTGCGGTCCTCGATGTCAAAGCGCGCCGTGAGCCGCACGTCGGCGTTCAGCGGAAGTTCGCGCCCGAGTCCGTCGGCCACGGGCGTGCGTGCGAGGTGGAAGCGCACCGTGTTCTCGCCCTCGTGCATCCCAGCAGTCACCTCGATTCCAGCGGCGCGACCGTCACCGGCGTTGGCGGTGAATCGCCAGCGGGCGACAGCGCCCGCTTCGAACGACACCAGGTTGTTGCCGTTGAGCGGCGTGACAAAGCCGTCGGCGTTGCACCACAGTCGCAGGCGCTTCACGAAGACGTGGCGGTCCACGGGCACCGAGGCGTGCAGGTTCGCGCCGAGCACGCAGTCGTATTTCGACGTGATGCGGCCGAGGTCGGCGCAGATGCGGGACATGCCGCCGCGCGAGTTGGTGAGCAGGCAGAGTGCGGAGTGCGGAGTGCGGAGTGCGGAGTGCGGAGTGGCCGGGGTGGCAGGGAGAAAGCGAACGGAGCTGGAAACGAACTCGACCGACAGCGCGAGGCGCTGCAGACGCAGTTCGGCATCGCCCGTGAAGTCCGACGCGGCGAAGCACGCAGCGTGGCCGCCCTCAAACGGAATGGACTCGGCGTGCTCGGCTTGCTGGCCGCGCCGTAGCGTGGCGCGGAAGGGAATCGTGTCCTCGATGAGCAGCCAGTGTTGCGGCGGCACGAGCAGGACTCGTGTGCGGTCGGCAAGCCGCCATGCGACCACGGGCGAGTAGCCGGTGTGCGGTGAGTCGAGCTTGCGGGCGCTCACACGCGCGAGCCAGTCGGCGGGTGAGCGGTCAACAACCGCGGCCACCTCGCGCCAGTCGAAGCGCGCGATGTTCCCGGTCGGCATCGAGGGCGAGAGAGCGGCGAGTCCCCAGGCGGCTTGGGCGCGGTCGCGACGATACGCTTCGCCCGCGAGGCCGAGCGGCGCGGCATCGAGCGCGAGGCAATGGCACTCGGCGGGACCGAGCTTGAAGGTGAACCTGCCGTCGCCGGTGAACTGCGCGCGCGGCGCGACCTGCCCGAGCAGTTCGGTGAGGCGCTGTGCGATAAGGTCGGGATTGCCGGGAAAGCCCGCGCCGCGCAGGTCCAGTGTCACCGACTGCGGCTGATCCAAGTTGGTGTTCGCGAGCACGAGCACGACGTCCTTGCCCTCGGCGGACTGCCGCACGAGCGCATATACGGGCGATGCGGTCGGACTCACGCGAGTCAGCTTCGCACCGTCGAAGAAACACGGATGATCGGCGAGAAGTTTGTTCAGAGCGGAGAGTTCTGCGGCGATGTTCTCGGCGCCACCCCAATTCATGCCGGTGCTGCCGTGGACGCGAATCCTTTCGGTCGCAAGCCACTCGACGCCGCACGTGAAGCCGTATCCGCCGCACACGCTCGTGAGCGCGCTGAGGCGGTTGCGCAGCAAAGACCACGCGCGATTCGGCAGGGCGACAGGCGGGACGCCTGTTCCACCATGCGGCTTCGCGGCGAGGCGGACATTGTCGTGGGTCTCGCTGTAGTGCACGAGCACGCCGACGCGCGTGGACTGTTCGAGCGCGTGGTCGAGGTAGCCTTGCACCTGCATCGCGGAGTGTTCCTGAAAAAGTTCGCTGTAGCCCCATTGCATGCCGCCATCGGTGAGCAGCGACTCGGTTTCGTGCCAGCCGCCGCCGAGACCCTCGAGCAGGAACACCGTGTCCGGAAACTCCTGCCGCACTCGCGCGGTGATGAACTGCCACGCGCGCGTGGGGACCTTGTAGCCGGCGTCGCAGCGGAAGCCGTCCACGCCGCGCCGGCACCACGTGAGGAACACGTCGGCGAGTTCGAGCCAAAGCTCGGGGTGGACGTGTTCGAGTTCCGTGAGGTCTTCCCACGTCACGCCCCACGCGCCGGGGGAGACGAAGTTCCCCTTCGCATCGCGCAGGAACCACTCGGGATGCTCCTCCTGCATGCGCGAGCCCCAGCCGGTGTGATTGATGACGATGTCGAGGAAGAGCCGTCCGCCGCGCGCGTGGACGCCGTCGGCGAGTTCGCGGAACTGTTCCTCGGCGGTCGTGCGGCGGTCGAACTCGACCAGCGCGGGATCAATCCCCGTGAAGTCCAGCGCGGCGTAGGGACTGCCGAAGCGGCCGAACTTCGCCATCGTCGTCGGCGTGGGATGCACGGGCAGCAGGTGCAGGATGCGGCAGCCGAGCTTGTCGAAAATGTGCGGCAGTTCGCGCGTGAGGTCGCGCAGCGTGCCGGACGGCGGGATGACCGTGAAGCCCTGCGCGTCGAGTTTCTTGAACTCCGCCTCGCGCGCGTCGTCCCACGCGAGCGCGGCGGACTTGCTCGCGCCGAACATCCGCGCGAAGGCGCAGTAGATGGTGTTCGCGGTGCGCGCCCAGTTCGGATGAATCGTGACGCCGACATCGGGGCCGTCGGGCCAGTGCTGCCAGCCGCGCGGGTCGAGTGCGTAGGCCTTGGCCTTGAACCAGCCGACCTCGGCGAGCGGCAGGTCGAGCGACCATTCGCCTTCAACCCAGCGCATCGGCACGTCGCGCCAGCACGCGCCGGCGAGCGGGAGCTTCCTGAAATGCGCCTCGACGATTTCGCGGCGCACAAGTTCCGCACGGCCGAGGTCGGTGCGCAAGCGCGCGGACCATCCGTGCGCGGGCGAGTGCTCCGGCGACGCGGGCCGCAATGTGAAGCGCACCGCATCACCCACGAAGCGCAGCAGGCGCTCGCCGGGAAGCGGGGACATCGAGGGCAGTTCCATCGGTGCTCGCAGCTTGCGCTGGGAGCGGGAGCGGTTTACGGGGAATCCGCCGTGAACGCAAGAGTGCGGCGGGCCGAGTGATTCGCGCGCGAAGTTTGCAACGGCGAAGTGCGCAGCGCGGGGCGCATCTCACTTTCTTGCAGGACAACGGGAGAACGTGGATTGGCAGCCCGGCGCACTTCGCACGTTCTCACCCTCACCCCGGCCCTCTCCCTCCGAGGGAGAGGGGGCATCGTCGCTTGTCACTCCGTGGAATCGAACGCGGTGAGAGCACGCATACCGTCCCGCATCGCCAGCACCGTCCGAAGTGCCTCCCTCTCCCAGCGGGAGAGGGTTGGGGTGAGGGAGAACGACCCCAAAGGTAGAACCGGCGTGCAAGAAACTGAGATGCGCCCCGCAGCGCGTATCGCGTTGCCAAGCGCCGCGCGTTTCGCGCACCCTTCGCCAGTTCTCACGCGCCGCGGCAAACTTCCCTTCCCAATGAACATCACACCGGAACACGCACGCCTCCGCGAACCGTGGACCGGCCCCTTCCAGCCGTGGCGCCGCTGGGGGCCCTACGTCAGCGACCGCTCGTGGGGCACCGTGCGCGAGGATTACAGCCCCGACGGCGAGGCGTGGAGCTTCCTGCCGCACGACCTCGCGCGCTCGAAGGCCTATCGCTGGGGCGAGGACGGCATCGCGGGCGTGTGCGACCGCTACCAGATTCTGAACTTCGCCCTCGCGCTCTGGAACGGCCGCGACCCGATTCTCAAGGAGCGCTTCTTCGGCCTCACGCCGCACGAGGGCAACCACGGCGAGGATGTGAAGGAGTATTACTTCCACCTCGACTCGACGCCGACGCATTCCTACATGCGCATGCTCTACAAGTATCCGCAGGCCGAGTTCCCCTACGCGCGCCTCATCGAGGAGAACAAGAAGCGCGGCCCGCGCGACCCCGAGTTCGAGCTGCTCGACACGGGCGTGTTCGACGACGACCGCTACTTCGACGTGTTCATCGAGTATGCGAAGGCCGGGCCCGAGGACGTGTGCGTGCGCATCGAAGCGCACAACCGCGGCCCCGAGACCGCGACGCTCCATCTGCTGCCGCACCTGTGGTATCGCAACCGCTGGGCGTGGTTCGCGCACGAGCGGCCCGAGCCCGTCATCGAGCTCGCGCCGAAGCGCAAGTCCTGCGTCACGCTGCGCGCCGACGACTGCGGCTGCCACACACTGCGAAACCTCCCCTTCGAGTATCACCTCGGTGAGCGCTTCCTTCACGGCCCGGCCGGCGGTCGCCCGCTCTTCACGAACAACGAGACGAACGCCGCGCGAGTGTTCGGCCCGGACGCGAAGAGCCGCGGTGACTTCGTGAAGGACGCGTTCCATCGGCACACCATCCACGGCGAAGACTGCGTGAACCCGGCCAACCGCGGCACCAAGTCTTGCCTGCACTACGAAATGACCGTGCCCGCGGGCGGTTCCGTGGTGCTGCGCTTGCGGCTCACGGACGCGCAGCTCAAGTCACCGCTCGACGACGTGGACGCCATCGTCGCCACGCGCAAGGCCGAGGCGGATGAGTTCTTCGCCACCGTGCATCCGCCGAAGGCCAGCGAGGACGAACGGCGCATCCAGCGGCAGGCGCTCGCGGGGTTGATGTGGAGCAAGCAGATTTACCTCTTCGACGTGCGCGAATGGCTCGAGGGCGACAACCCCGCTTGGCCGCCGTCCGAATCGCGCAAGCGCATCCGCAACGCCCACTGGCAGCACCTCAACTCGCGCCGCATCCTCTCGATGCCCGACAAGTGGGAGTATCCGTGGTTCGCCGCGTGGGACCTCGCGTTCCAGGCCGTGCCGTTCGCGCTCGTGGACGCCGAGTTCGCCAAGCAACAACTCTGGCTCCTGCTCTTCGAGCAGTTCCAGCATCCGAGCGGGCAGATTCCCGCCTACGAGTGGGACTTCGGCGACATGAACCCGCCCGTCCACGCGTGGGCCGTGTGGCGCGTCTATAACATGGACCGCGTCCGCAGCGGCAAGGCCGACCGCGCGTGGCTGGAGCGCTGCTTCCACAAGCTGCTCATCAACTTCACGTGGTGGGTCAACAAGGTGGACGCCGACGGCAACAACGTCTTCGAGGGCGGCTTCCTCGGCCTGGACAACATCACCGTCGTGGACCGCAGCGAAATGCTCCCCGACGGCACCGTGCTCCAACAGGCCGACGGCTGCGGGTGGATGGGCATGTTTTGCCAGAACATGATGCGCATCGCGCTCGAACTCGCGCGCGAGAACAAGGTCTATGAATCCCTCGCGACGAAGTTCTTCGAGCACTATGTTTACATCGGCTCCGCGATGAAGCGCATGGGCCGGCGCGGCTACCAGTTGTGGGACGAGCAAGACGGCTTCTTCTACGACGTCATGAGCCACCCGGACGGCAGCCACGACAAGTTCCGCGTGCGCTCACTCGTCGGGCTCATCCCCATGTTCGCCATCGAGCGCCTCGAGGAAAATTGGATCGAGCCCTTCCGCGACTTCCGCAACAACCTGCACTGGTTCCTCGCGCACCGCGCCGACCACGTCGAGAAATGCGTCACCACCATCGAGGACGACGGCGAGACCGTGCACGTGCTCGCCGTGATGAACCCCGAGCAACTCGGCCGCCTCCTGCGCGTGGTGTGGAACCCGGCCGAGTTCCGCAGCGACTTCGGCGTGCGCAGCTTGTCGCGCGCGCACGAGAAGGAGCCGTTCCACTTCGGCGAAAATTGGATCGGCTACGAACCGGGCGAATCCGTCGCCAAGCTCAAGGGCGGGAACTCCAACTGGCGCGGGCCAATCTGGTTTCCCACGGGCTTCATGATGGTCGAGTCGCTGCGCAAGCTGAGCAAAGCCTACGGCGGGAAGTTCACCGTCGAGGGCCACGAAGGCGACGCCCCCATCAACGTGGACGAGATGGCGCGCGGCTTCGCCGAGCGGATGCTGCGCATCTTCACCCGCGGCGCGGATGGACGCCGCCCCGTGTTCGGCCGCGAGAAGAAATTCCAGGACGACCCGCACTGGCGCGACCACGTGCTTTTCTACGAATACTTCCACGCCGACACCGGCGCGGGCCTCGGCGCCTCGCACCAGACCGGCTGGACCGCGCTAGTGGCGTGCTTGATTGACGAGTGGCGGATTTGAGGCTGTGTTCGCGATGCCGAACTGATTTACGGCAGGCGATTGTTGGAGACCTCTGCAAAACTCCTTGAACGCCGCGTGTCGGTGATGGTCTGAGGATGCATGCATACCCGCCCCAATCCGCAGTTCGGTTTGATGGACAGCCTGATGACCATTCCCGCCAATGATTT
>Ga0233425_10008014_pt1 | contig 14348 bp, 8 predicted proteins | sample Watercolumn_Towu_2_FD_181712 | JGI IMG/M metagenome (GOLD analysis project Ga0233425, IMG submission 181712) | Freshwater microbial communities from Lake Towuti, South Sulawesi, Indonesia - Watercolumn_Towuti2014_140_MG | ecosystem: Environmental > Aquatic > Freshwater > Lake | place: Indonesia...
AGATCGCGGCGCCCCGCTCGGTCCGGTAGGCCCGCACCCCCTCGAACACGCCGCAACCGTAATGCAGCGTATGGGTGAGCACGTGGGTCTTCGCCTCCCGCCAGGGTAGCCAGTCGCCGTCGAGCCAGATGACGCCATCTCTGTCGTCCATCGCCATTGATCGTTCTCCAGGGTGGTCTTGTGGATTGGGTCGGGCGCCCGCTATTCCATGATCCGCCGCCAGGCGGCCCGCACGGCAGCTCGCTCGGGCTCCAGATCGGTGGCCGCCACCAGCGCCGGGGCGTCCAGCAGGGCGGCGCGGTGGGCGTGTTCGCGGAACAGGCAGTAGGCGCTCTTCAAGGCGGCCGCTTCGTCACCGGCGAGGAAGCCGATGGCGTGAAGCGTCTCCAGCAGGCGGACCACGTGGGTCCAGCGCAGCAACTGCGGGTGTCGGTGTGAGCAGGCAAGAGTCCCGAATTGTACAATAAACTCAATGTCGGCAATACCGCCTTCGCCCTGCTTGAGATCGAAGCGGTCGGGGTCCTTGCAGACCAGGTTGTCCCGCATCTTGCGGCGCATCTCCGCCACCTCGCCCCGCAGGGTCTCGCGATCCCGTTCCCGGCCCAGGGCCTGCCCGCGGACCTCTCCGAACAACGCCCCCACCGCCGCGTCCCCGGCCACGAAACGAGCCCGCACCAAGGCCTGATGTTCCCAGGTCCAGGCGCTATCGGTCTGATAGCGGCGATAGCCCTCCACGCTGCTGACCAGCAGTCCGGAATTGCCGGACGGCCGCAGCCGGAGGTCGATCTCGTACAGTGCCCCGGACAGCAGGCGGGTGGTGACGAGGGTGATGATGCGCTTGGCGACCCGGCCAAAAAACTGAGCGGCGGACAGTGGCTGGGGACCGTCGGTCATGGCGTCGTCGGCGACGCCGCCGTAGAGGAATACCAGGTCCAGGTCGGAGGCGTAGCTCAGCTCCAGTCCGCCCATCTTGCCGTAGGCGATCACCGCGAAGCCGTGGGGCGTGTCCCGTTCCAGCCCGGGCGGAACCCCGTGTCTGGTGACGGTGGCGTGCCAGGCGTGGGCGAGTACCTCCTCCAGCAGGGTCTCCGCCAGCCAGGTCAGATAGTCGCTGACCACCCGGATTGGGATGACGCCCATCAGGTCGGCGGCGGCGATGCGCAGGACGTTGGCCTGCTTGAACTGGCGCAGGGCGGTCATCAGCTGTTCGCCGTCGTCGTCCTCCACCGACTCCATGCGCCGGTCCAGCTCGGCCTTGAGCTGGTCGCGGCTCAGCGGTGAATGGAGCTGGCGGGGGTCGATCAACTCGTCCAACAGTAGGGGGTGGCTGGCGATGTACTGGGCGATCCAGGAGCTGGCGTCGGCGAGCCGCACCAATTGCGCCCGTACGGTGGCGTTCTCCGCCAGCAGGGTGAGGTAGACGGTGCGGGTGGTGACCGCTTCCAGCAGGCGGATGATGCGTTCCAGGGTCAGGCCGGGATCGGCCAGGACCCGCACCTGTTCCAGCAGCGGCGGCAGCAGCCGGCTCAGTTCGAGGCGGCCGCGCGGGCTCAGCCGCCGGACCGCGCTGCCGCGGAGGAACTGCAGCAGCGCGCCGGTTACCGCGGCGGGGTCGGGGAAATCCAGGCCGGTCAGGGCCGCCGAGACCCCTTCGTCGTCCAGTTCCAGCCAAGGGGCGGGAGCCGCGGTGGTGACTGCGGGGGTTTCGATCACCTGCTGGAAGATGCGGTGGACGCCGGCCCGGATCCGGTCCAGTTCCACGCGGAAGGCTTCCCAGCCGCCGTATCCCATGCCCAGGGCCAGGCTCAGGCGGGCATCCTGCTGGGTGGGGAGGTCGTGGGTCTGCTGGTCGGCGTACTGTTGAATCCGGTTCTCGGTGCGGCGCAGGAAGCGGTAGGCCGATGCCAACTCCGCCACCACCTCGACCGGCAGCTGGCGCAACTCGGCCAGGAGCTCCAGCACCTTCAGAATGCCTCGCTCCTGCAGCCGTTTCTCCTGGCCGCCGCGGATCAGCTGGAAGGCCTGACCGATGAACTCGATCTCACGGATGCCGCCGGGACCCAGCTTGACGTTATCGAGCCGGTCCTTCTTCATCAGTTCGGCGGTGATCTTGCGCTTCAGCTCGCGCAATTCGCCGAAGGCGCGGTAGTCCAGGTAGCGGCGATAGACGAAGGGTCTGAGGAGCTTTTCCAGGGCGGCGCAGGCGGCGCCGTCGCCGGCCACCGGGCGCGCCTTGACCATGGCATAGCGCTCCCATTCCCGCGCCTGGCTCTGGTAGTAGGCTTCCAGCGCGTCGTAGTTCAGCACCAGTGGGCCGCTCTCGCCGAACGGCCGCAGCCGGGCGTCGACCCGGAACACGAATCCGTCGGCGGTGACATCGTCCAGCGCCGCCACCAGTGCCTGGGCCAGCCGGGTGTAGAACTCCTGGTGGGAGGTCTCGCGCCGGTCCGGAAGAACGCCGTCGTCCTCGTAGGCGAAGATCAGGTCGACGTCGGAGGAAAAGTTCAGCTCCTTGGCGCCCAGCTTGCCCATGCCCAGCACCACCAGATTCTGCGGCAGGCCGGCCTGGTTGAGGGGGGTGGCGCGGGCCTGGCAGGCGCGCCGGAACAGCCAGTCGAGGCCGCTGCGGATGGCCGCTTCCGCCAGGTCCGACAGCTCTTCCAGGGTTTCCTCCAGTTCCGCCCAGCCGGCGATGTCACGGTAGGCGATACGCACCATCTCCCGATTGCGGAAGCGCCTGAGGGTTCGTTTCAGCCCCTCTTCGCTGTCGATCGCCGCCACCCGCGCAGCCAGCTCTTCGGCGTAGTCGGCGCCACCGCGCCGCTGCAGCAGCCCGCCCGATTTCACCAAATCCGCCAGCACATTGGGGTCGCGGCTACAGGTTGCCGTCACGAAGTGGCTGACGGCACAGACCCGCTCCAGGGTCGCGGCGACCGCCGCCGGGACGTGCAAACCGGCATCTTCGAGGAATTGGCATAGCGTCCCGTAAGCGGTGTCGGCGCGTTCCTGCAGTTCGGCGGGGACATCGGGGATGGCTGGGGTCGGCATGGCGATTGGATACGGTCGGCGTCGGCGATGGTCCTGGAAGGGGGCCCGCCTCAGGGGTCGCCCTGCTGCCAGCCCGAGCGGATGCGCTGTTCCCGTTCCAGCAGCGCACGATAGCAGATGTCGGGGGCTGCCGGCGCGGGTTCTAGGCGCGCGTCCCACCTCAGATAGCGGGCTGCGGCGGCGGCCAGCGTGGCGGCGGAGAGGTCGCCGGGCCAGGCCAGGAAGCCGGCGCCGGCGCGGTCGACGATGTGGTTGACCACGACGGTGGCGGCGATCGATTGCGCCAGGGGGTGGTGGCCCAGATCGTCAGTGGCGGAGTCGCGCAACGATGGCGGGAAGTACTCGAGAAACCGCCGCTGCGCCGGTGCCGTGTGCAGGACCGCCGGCTGTTCCAGCAGCGCCCGCTTGAGGGCCAGCTTGCTGTGCAGCAGGAGTACCGCCAGTTCCGGCCGGGTCAGCGGCGGCGGCGGCCGGGCTGCCACTTCACGCCGGTGCGGCAGGCCCTCGGCGGTCCGCTCGAACTGGCCGGCGTTTTCCAGGCGGTCGATCACTTCCAGGAAGGGCTCCGGTCGTTCCTCGCAGCGCAGCAAATCGAGGGAGATGGCCAGACTCTGGGAGGCGTTGTGGGCGAGGACCATGGCGCAGACCTCCGGCGCCAGCTCGGCCAGGCGGCGGTCGCGTTCCCCGCCGCCCGCCATCCGGCCGCTGCGGACCCTTTGATCCAGCAGGATCTTCAGGTTGACCTCGTGATCCGACAGGTCCACCCCCGCGGAATTGTCCACGGCATCGGTGTTGATGCGCCCGCCGCTGCGGGCGTACTCGACGCGTGCCAGCTGGGTGAATCCCAGATTGGCGCCCTCCGCCACCACCCGCACCCGCAGGTCGGCGGCGTCGACCCGCACCGTGTCGTTGGCGCGGTCGCCGATGGCTTCGTGGGTCTCTCCGCTGGCCTTGACGTAGGTGCCGATGCCGCCCAGCCACATGAGGTCGGCGGGCGCCGCCAGCAACATCCGGATCAGGACGTCGCCGTCGAGGGCCGTCTGGTGGGTGCCGAGCCAGGCCCGTACCGGTCCGGCCAGGGGGATGTCGCGGGCATCGCGGCGAAACACGCCGCCGCCGGCGGAGAGCCGTGCCCGGTCGTAGTCGGCCCAACTGGAGCCCGGCAGCTCGAACAGCCGCCGGCGTTCGCTCCAGGCCGCCACCGCATCCGGGTTCGGATCGAGAAAGATATGGCGGCCGTCGAAGGCAGCCACCAGCCGCAGATTGCGCGACAGCAGCAGGCCGTTGCCGAACACGTCGCCGTCCATGCTGCCGATCCCGATCACCGTCAGCGCATCGCCGTCGGCGTCCTGGCCCAGTTCGCCGAAATGGCGGCGCACGCATTCCCAGGCGCCGCGGGCGGTGATGCCCAGCGCCTTGTGGTCATAGCCGCGGGAGCCGCCGCTGGCGAAGGCGTCCCCCAGCCAGAAGCCGTGCTCCGCCGCCAGCTCGTTGGCGGTATCGGACAGTTTGGCGGTGCCCTTGTCCGCGGCGACCACCAGATAGGGGTCGTCGCCGTCGTAGACGATGGTGCCGGCGGGAGGGCGGACGGCGGCGGCCTCGCGGTTGTCGGTCAGAGCCAGCAGGGCGCGGATGAAGCTGCGGTAGGCGGCGCGGACCTGCTCGGCCGTAGGCCTGGCGCCGTCGGCGGTCTTGGTCACGAAGCCGCCCTTGGCGCCGCCGGGGACGATCAGGGCGTTCTTGACATTCTGGGTGCGCAGCAGGCCGAGGATCTCGGCGCGGAAGTCGTCGGGCCTTTCCGACCAGCGGATGCCGCCGCGGGCGACCCGGGCCGAGCGCAGATGGATGCCCTCCAGGTGCCGGCCATGAACGTAGATCTCGTAGCGCGGCTTGGGCTGAGGCAGTTGCAGCAGGCCCAGGCTGTCCAGCTTGATGGCCAGAAAGTGCTCGGTCCCGTCGCGCTGGTAGAAGTTGCAGCGCAGGGTGGCGTCGATCAGATTGAAGAGCTCCCGCAGGATGTAGTCCTCGAGGCTGTCTTCCACCTGCGCCAGGCGCTCCGCCAGGAGTGGCCGCAGGCCGCCGAGGAGTTCCTCCTCGCGCCGGCTCGGGTCCGCCGGACCGAGACGGGGATCGAACCGGGCCGCGAAATATTCCACCAGCAACCGGGCTACCTGCGGGTGGTTGAGGAGGGCGGCGTGGAACCGTTCCTGGCCGTAACGCGGCTTCAACTGCAGGGCGTAGTTGCGGTAGGTCCGCAGCAGGTCGACGGTGCGCCAGTTGAAGCCGGCCACCGTCAGCAGCCGGTTCAAGCCGTCGCTTTCGATCTCGCCGTACAATACCTTGATCACCGCTTCCCGCAGTTGCGGCAGGACCTCGGCGAGGGAGCCGGCGGCGCCATGCACGGTGAAGGTGTCGAGAAAAAAGCACTGGTTGGTGTCGGCGAAACGGAACCGACCGTGGTCGCAAACCCGCAGGGCGAGGTTTTCCAAGTGCGGCAGAACCCGGTCCAGATAGCGCTCGGCGCCGCTGTAGAGGCGCAACGACCAGCGTTCCGGCACCGTCCCGTCGCGCCGGCGGTACAGCTGCACCTGGTCGCGGCCGGTTTCCGCCAGTCGCTGCAGCTGCAGCAGGTCGCGGACGGCCAGGCCGGGCGGCGTCGCCTCCCGGTAGCCTGGTGCCGGATCGGCGTGCCAGCGTTCCGCCAGCACGCCGGTCGTGGCACCGTCCGCGAGCCGACCGAGGAGGCGCCGGACTTGCTGATGCCACGGCCGGCCGAGGCGGTTGAGCTGGCGTTCCAGATCGCCGAGATCCAGCAGCAGCTCGTCTGCGGGCAGTTCCAGGCACCAGTGGATTCCGATCCATTCGTCGCCGTTGTCCCGGATACGGCACTGCTGCAAGCGCGCCTGCAGTCGGCGGCACAGCCAATCCGCCATGGCGGCGGGCTGGTCTGGCTGGTGCAGGGCGCGCGCCTGCAGCGCCACCAGATTCAGCAGGCGCGGACCCGTACTCGCCAGCAGCACGAGCTTGAGCTGGTGCGGGCGGGTCAGTGCCGCCAGCAGCGAACGCGCGATCCAGTGCAGCTGCTCGTGGCCGGTGAGCAGCAGGGGCAGTTCGGGAAGTACCGCCAATCGCGCCGACAGGCGCTCGTAATCGTAGGAACCCCGCGGCCGCGCCGCGCCGTCCAGGACGGTGCCGAGCTTGCGGGACACGACGGGGTCGGGACCTGCCGCGGGCGACCACAGCCCCAGCCATCCGTGTTCGACCGGAGTTCCGCTGCCCTGGATGCGGATCCCCAGGTAGTACAGGGGCTCGGAGCGGTAGACCGGACTCTGCCAGGGGCTGACGAAGACGGTCAGGGGCTGGTCGCGTGCCAGCAGGCGCTGCCAGTCCGGCGCCGTGAACCAGTCCTCGGGGAGGAGGTAGCCGTTGGTCCCGGCCACCGCCAGTCCCAGCCGGACCGAGGTGTCTTCGGCCCAGCCAGCGCCACCGTGCCAGCGGCGGTAGGCGAGGGCTTCGAAGCGGCCCTGGCGCAGCCAGGCCAGTGCCAGACTCGGTTCCTCGGCCAGATAGCCGGGGGGAAAGGCGTCCAGTGTCGACTGCAGCGCGGCGGCATGGCGGTGGACGGCGAGGTTCAGGCGCAACGCCCGCTCGATGTCGGCTTCGGCACCGGCGTCCTGCTGGATCACGATCAGCACTTCGCGGGGTCCGGAGGCGCTGCCGTCCAGGTCCACCAGCCCCAGTTCGTTGCGGTCGGCGGTGAGCGCCAGATAGCTGACCAGCGTGCAGCGGCCGCTGCGAAAGGCCGGCTGCAACTGCAGGGTGGCCGCGGTATGGGGCGCGTCGGGGCCGTTGACGAGAAGCCAGCGGCGGCCGCAGTCGCTGCGATGGTCGCGCACGGCGAAGTCGGCCCGCTGCGTAGCCAGCAGGGCCAGCGCGGCCCGGGCCAGATCCAGCAGAGCCGGCGGGTCCAGCGCTCGCAGCGGCGCCGCGTGGCTCCGCAGCAGGGGCAGCAGGCGCCGCAGCAGGTGCCGCCCGCCCCGCTCCGGCACGGCCTCGATCAGTGCCGCGAGGGTGCGTTGGCGGTGGCTTTCGGCAGGGCGGGGAAGGGGGGGGAGCAGGCGAATGGTCACGACCGGCCCCGCCGGCTCACGCGTGGCGAGCCAGCTTCATGTGCATTTCCAGGCAGTTGCCGTTGCTTCCGCGGTGGTAGTTGACGGAATCCATGAGGGTGCGGATGAAAAAGATGCCGCGGCCGCGCTCGTCGAGCTGTTCGAAATCCGGTTGCGGAACCGCGTCCAGATCGAAGCCCATGCCCTGGTCGTAAACCTGGATGCACAGGCTCTCCCCCTCGACGTGGATGTGTACCCTCAGCTTCTGCTTGGGGCTGCAGCACAGGGAATGCTCGATGGCGTTGGCGAGGGCCTCGGTCAGCACGAGATTGAGATGATAGGCGAGGGTTTCCCGGTCACCGGCATACTCCTCGATTTCCCGTACCAGGAGTTCGGCGATGTTGCCGACCAGTGCCAGATAGCGGGTCTGCGTCGGGACCGTGACTTCAAGGTCAATGTCGGTTGGCAGCATTGGGGTTTCCCTCGTGGCTTGCGGCCAAGGCCTCGTCGAGGCTGGGGTATATCTCGAAGACCCGGTGCAGCCGGGTCAGTTCGAACATCGAGTGGACCCGGGGCTGGAGCCCGGTCAGCACCAGATGCCCCTGGCGCAGGTTCGCGTTCTTGTAACCCGACAACAGCGCTCCCAGGCCGGAGCTGTCGATGAACCGGACCGGAGTCAGATCCACGATCAGCAGGGTGCGGCCGTTTTCCAGCAGCTTTTGCAGGAAGTCCTTGAGCTCCAGGGAGTTGTGCGCATCTATACGCTCTTCCTTGAGGCTGATCAAGGTCTTGTCGCCTTTTTCTTCGGCCGTGATATTCATCGACTTTCCCTCCTGGACGGTAGGAATGGAATATATTCATTGGACCCGTGACAGGGGAAGTCCGTTTCCCCGGGGTGTTTGCCGGCACTTCCGGCCCTGTTCCCCCAGGATGCGGCAGGTGGCGCCGCAATTGGCCGCCGCCGGGGCCGCTAGCCGAGAGTAGAGTATGGACGATGGCCCGCATCCTGCCGAGTCGCAGACGCGATAGCGCCGCCGCGACCCGCGACCGATTAGCTCGCGGATGGCGCCTTCTTGCCTCGGAACGGCAACCAGCGTTACCGCTGCACTCCGTTACCGTGCACCGGTGGAGGCTTGCAGGGCGACGCGGAGCGGAGCGTTTTGGGTGTGGGCGCGCTTCAGGCGATAATGGCTGCCGATCTTGGTTTTTCCCCCCGCGATGATCGATTCGATGCCACTCTTGTTGACGCTGGCTGCCGCCGCTGCCTGGGGATTGACGGCACTGGTGCGCGCCTACGCCCGGCGGCACCTGATGGATGTTCCCAACTCGCGCAGTTCCCACGGCTTGCCGACACCGCGCGGGGGCGGCCTGGGAGTGGTGCTGACCTGGTACTCGGCGCTGTGGCTGCTGCCGGCCGCCGCCGCCGGGGGGGGCGGAATGGCAGAGGCCTGCGCGGCGGGCGTGGCGGTGGCCGCGGTCGGTTTCGTGGACGACCACGGCCACCTGTCGCCGCGCCTGCGCATCGCGGTGCACGTCGCGGCCGCCGGCTGGGCGCTGTGGTGGCTCGGCGGCATGCCCAGCATCACCCTCGGCGGGCAGGCCTGGCATCTGGGCTGGGCCGGTTCGGCGCTGGCTCTGGTGGCGATCGTCTGGATGCTGAATCTGTTCAATTTCATGGACGGCATCGACGGCATCGCCGGTTCCGAGGGGGTGTTCGTGGCGGGCGCTGGCGGTATTTTGAATTTCGTTTGGTTTCCGGAGTCCGGTCAGGGCCTGCTCAACCTGGTGCTGGCGGCTTCCTGCGCCGGCTTTCTGCTGTGGAACTGGCCGCCCGCGGCGATCTTCCTGGGCGACGTCGGCAGCAGTTTCATCGGCTTCATCCTGGGGGTGGCGGCGCTGGCGTCGGCGGCGCGGGGCGGCGCCAGCCTCGCCGTATGGGCCATTCTGGCCGCCGTCTTCGTGGCGGATGCCAGCTTTACCCTGTTGCGGCGGATGGCCAGCGGCCAGCGCTGGTTCGAGGCGCACCGCAGCCATGCCTACCAGCACGCGGTGCTGCGGCTGGGCGGGCACCGCCCCGTCACGCTGTGGGTGTGGGCGATCAATCTTGGCTGGCTGCTGCCGCTGGCGCTGCTGGCGCTGCGCCAGCCGCAGGCGGAACCGGCATTGCTGTTTCTGGCCTATGCGCCACTGCTGGCGCTCGTCGCGGCTCTTGGCGCCGGCCGGACGCTGCCGCCTGTTCGATCCGGAGCCGGATCATGAGCAGCAAGTTGCAGCGGCTGCGCTCGGCCACCGTGATCTCGCTGCACGATCTGGTGATGGTGTTGCTGGCCTGGCTCGGCGCCTACTGGCTGCGCTTCAATCTGGGGGAGGTGCCGGAACCCTTCTGGTCGGCGGGGCTGCGCGTGTTGCCGGCGGTCATCGTCATCCAGGGGGTGATCTTCCGGGTTTTCGGCCTCTACCGGGGGGTGTGGCGATTCGCTTCCATTCCCGATCTGCTGCGGATCGGCAAGGCGGTCGCACTCGGCATGGTGGTAATCGCCGTCGGCGTATTCCTGTTCAATCGCTCGGTAGCCATTCCGCACTCGGTGTTTCCGCTGTATCTGGGGCTGCTGCTGCTGTTCCTCTGCGGGCCGCGGGTGCTGTACCGGGTGTACAAGGACCGCGGCGTGACCAACCAGTCGCGCAAGCCCGCCCTGGTGGTCGGCGCCGGCTGTGCCGGCGAGTTGCTGGTGCGCGATCTGCTGCGGGAGCGCGACGCGGCGTTTCATCCGATCGCCTTCGTCGACGACGATCCCCGCAAGAAGGGCCGGGAAATCCATGGGGTGCGGGTGCGCGGCAGTTGCGACAAGCTGCCCCGATTCGCCAAGTCGCTGGGGGTGGAGGCGATCCTGATCGCGGCCCCGTCGGCTTCGGAAATGCAGATGCGGCGCATCGTCGACCTCTGCGAATCGACCGGTCTGCCCTTTCTGACCTTGCCTTCGGTGCAGGAGGCCTTGGCCGGCCGGGTCACCCGGTCGCTCCGCGACGTCTCCATCGAAGACCTGCTGGGGCGCGATCCGGTGAGGCTGGATCGGCACTCCATCGAATCCCATCTGCGCGGCAAGCGCATCCTGGTCACCGGCGGCGGCGGTTCCATCGGCTCCCAGCTCTGCCTGCAGATCGCCCAGTTTCCCATCGATCGAATCCTGATCTACGAGCAGTGCGAGTACAACCTGTACCGGATCGAGGCGGAGTTGCGGCGGCTGCGGTCCGATCTCGAGGTCCAGGCATGGCTCGGCGATGTGTGCGACCGGCCGACCCTTACTTGGCTGATGGAGCGCTACCGTCCCGATGTGATCTTCCACGCTGCCGCCTACAAGCACGTGCCGATGCTGGAAACCCAGGCCCGTGCCGCCATCCGCAACAACGTGCTGGGTACCCGGACCGTGGCGGAAGCGGCGGCGGCGGCCGGGGTCGGGGAGTTCGTGCTGATCTCCACCGACAAGGCGGTGAATCCCACCAATGTGATGGGAGCGACCAAGCGGGTGGCGGAGATGGTGGTGCAGGGACTGGGCGGCGGCGGCACCCGTTTCGTCACCGTCCGTTTCGGCAACGTCCTGGATTCCGCCGGCAGCGTGGTGCCGCTATTCCGGGAACAGATCCGCCGGGGTGGGCCGGTGACGGTGACCCATCCCGCCATCACCCGCTATTTCATGACCATTCCCGAAGCCTGCCAGCTCATCATGCAGGCCGCCGCGGTGGGCCAGGGCGGGGAGGTGTTCGTGCTGGACATGGGCGAACCGGTTCGGGTCGGCTATCTGGCGGAGCAGATGATCCGCCTCAGCGGCAAGCGGCCGGGGACTGACGTCCGCATCGAGTACATCGGCTTGCGCCCCGGGGAAAAGATGCACGAGGAGTTGTTCCATGCCGGCGAGCCACTGGAGACGACGCCGTTCAGCAAGCTGCGCCTGGCGCGTGGCCGGACCATCCAGTGGGCGCAGGTGGAACCGGCGGTCGATCGTCTGCTGGAGCGATGCCAGGGTTTCGACCCGGTGCCGATGGTCGAAGCCCTGCGCGCCCTGGTTCCCGAGTTCGCCGGTTTGGCGGAAGCAGCGGCGCCCGCGGCGGTGCCGGCGCCCGGGCGGCGTGGGGATGCTGCCGGGGCCGTCCCCACGGGCGGGATCACCACGCCCGGTGCGGTTTCCTGAGCGGGGGAACCGCCGCAAAGTCCGGCGGTTCTAACCGGCCAGGGCGGTGATATCATCCATTGCGGATGACTGCCGCGGACCCCTGCCCCCGGTCCGATCCAGCGCCATCGATTGCTCGCTTCCTCCCCGTATCGAAATCTCATGGAAAACGCCGCCCGCATCCCCATCAACCTGACCCAGAATTGGGTCGGCTATCTCTCCGTCGTCCTGTTCTTCGCCGCCTATACGATGGCGATGCTGGAAGACGTCACCATGTTGCGCAAATCCAAGCCGATGGTGCTGGCGGCCAGCGTCATCTGGGTCCTGATCGCAGCGGTCTATGCCGGGATGGGCATGAAGGAGGAAGCCGGGAAGGCGTTCCGTGGCACCCTGGAAGGCTATGCCGAGCTTTTCCTGTTCATCCTGGTGTCCATGACTTATCTCAACGCCATGGAACAGCGGGGGGTGTTCGATAGCCTCCGGGTCTGGCTGCTCAGCAAGGGTTTCAGTTATCGCAAGCTGTTCTGGATCACCGGCATCCAGTCCTTCTTCCTGTCCGCGGTTTGTAACAACCTGACCACTGCCCTGCTGATGGGTGCCGTGGTGCTGGCGATGGCCAAGAAGAACCGGAGTTTTGTTTCGGTGGCCTGCGTCAACATCGTGGTCGCCACCAACGCGGGCGGATCCTTCAGTCCCTTCGGCGACATCACCACTCTGCTGGTCTGGCAAAAGGGCGTGGTGCCTTTCGCCGATTTCTTCTGCTTGCTGCTGCCGTCGCTGGTGAACTTCCTGGTCCCCGCCGCCATCATGCATTTCTGGGTGCCCAAGGAGTCTCCCGAGCCGGCGCGGGAGGCGAGCCAGCTGCAACACGGCGCAAAAGGGATCATCTTCCTGTTCTTCCTGACCATCGTGACTTCCGTATGCTTCGAGAACCTGCTGGGCTTGCCGCCGGCCTCGGGCATGCTGGCGGGGTTGACCTACCTGAGCTTTTACTTCTACCACCTGTACCGCACCCGTGTGGTCCGCAGCCAGCGCGAAGTCGCCGGGCTGGCGGTGCCGGCGGTCTCCTCCGGCGAATTGCCCTACGACGCGCTGGTGGAAACCCGGGCCCACTTCGATGTCTTCCACAGCGTTTCGCGGCTGGAGTGGGACACCCTGCTGTATTTCTACGGGGTCATGGTGGGAGTGGGGGGCTTGAGTTTCATGGGCTATCTCGGCCTGGTGTCGGGACTGCTCTACACCGACCTGGATCCTTCCATCGCCAACATCCTGGTCGGCATCTTTTCTGCCTTCATCGACAACGGCACCATCATGTATGCGGTACTGACCATGCAGCCGCCGATTTCCCAAGGGCAATGGCTGCTGGTGACCCTTACCGCGGGGGTGGGTGGCAGCCTGCTGGCCATCGGTTCCGCCGCCGGGGTCGGCCTGCTGGGCATCACCAAGGGCGGCTACACCTTTGTTTCCCACCTGAAATGGATGCCGGTGGTGGCGATCGGCTATGTCGCCAGTATCGCCGTGCATTTTCTGGTCAATTCGCGGTTTTTCTGATTGCCGCTGGCCGGGAAAGCGCCGGAAGATTCCTCCCGGAATTCCGCGGTGGTGCTTCCCTGGCTTAGAGTAAGCGGTCGAGGCGGGCGACCTCGTCGGTGCTCAGCTGAAATTCGAAGATCTCGAGGTCTTCTTTCATGTGATCCGGGGATGTGGTGCCGGTGAGGGGGACGACCCCGCTCTGGGTGAGAAAGCGGAACAGGATCTGGGCCGGGCTGCGCCGGTGGGTTTCGGCCAGTTGGGCCAGATCCGGATGGTGCAACAGCCACTGGTTGGCGGTGAGGGTCCAGAAACTCTGGTAGACGATGCCGTGCTCCCGGCAAAAGGCGCGGATTTCGCGGTCGTAGCCGGTCGCCGCATAGAACCGGTTCTGGACCACGGCAGGCTTGATCCGGGCGTGGTGGTACAGAAATTCCAGTTCCGACGGGGCATAGCAATTGCTAATTCCCAGCTGGAGCGTATTGCCGTCCGCCACCCGGGATTCCAGCGCCGACCACACTTCCATCAGCAGGTCGCGGGTCGGCAGGGGCGAGTGCAGCACCAGGCCGTCCAGGCGGGCGGTCTGCAGATTGGCCAGGGAAGTCTGCACCGACTGGCGCACCTGGTCGCTGAGACGCACCTTGGGGTCGTAGGGCAGGCGCTTGGGATCCTGGCCATCGAGCGGAGTGAACTTGGTTTGCAGGTAGACCTGATCGCGGCTTCCGCCTTGGGCGATCCAGGCCGCCAGTCCGCTGCCGGCGCCCGCTTCGTGATAGTGCTTGGGCTGGCAGGCGGTATCGATGCCGCGAAAGCCGGCGCGCAGCGCCTGTTCCACCATGGCGGCGGTTCTCTCCTGTTTCCAGGCGGTGCCGTAAACCAGGGCGGGCATCGACACGCCGCAGGCGGAAAGTACGGTGGGAATCTGGCTCACGGGATCTCCACGCTGGCTTGGTTCCGGTCCGGCAGGACTGGCTCCCGCCTCAGCGCGGCGAGGGGCTGGTCCACAGCTTGCGGCGCTCCTCCTCGCTGCGGCGGATGCCTTCTTCCTGTGCCTTCAGCAGTTCCTGCATGCGGATCTCCCGCCGCTTGCGCTCCGCAAGTTCCGCCTCGCGCTGGAGTTCCTCCATGCGCTGGCGGCGTTTCTCGTTCTCCGTGCGGATGCCCTCCTGGGGCGGCGGTTCCGGGGCCATGGCGGCGGGCTTCGCTTCCGGGGGTTCCGCAGGGGGCGGTGGTGGGGTGGATGATTCCTTTGCTTCCGGCGCCGCTGGAGGGGCCGCCGGGGCGGCGGGGGTGTCCGGGGGAGGGCTGGTCCGGCGTCCGCCGAAGTCGCGTCCGGTGCGGCCGGGGCGAACCGGGTTGGGATGCTCCGCCGGCGCATCGGCAGCGGCTGCCGGTTGCGGCGGCGGCTCCGCTGACGACGGCGCTGCCGCCAGTGCAGCGAGGAGGCTGGCGCTCAGCGCGTACCGGCGGTGGACGGAGCGGAAACGGAAGGGCG
>Ga0233425_10008015_pt1 | contig 14347 bp, 21 predicted proteins | sample Watercolumn_Towu_2_FD_181712 | JGI IMG/M metagenome (GOLD analysis project Ga0233425, IMG submission 181712) | Freshwater microbial communities from Lake Towuti, South Sulawesi, Indonesia - Watercolumn_Towuti2014_140_MG | ecosystem: Environmental > Aquatic > Freshwater > Lake | place...
GAACCGGGCGAGAGTCATCTCCGGGATCCCGTCCGCCGCCGGGTCAGGCGCCCAGAGGTTCGGGGCAACCTGGTATACCGGCGGTCGAGTTGCGTCTTTCAGCTTCTCGGCCGTGGTGGTCAGAGTCTTCAACGCCGCTCCTCCTCGCTTCGTCGCCTTCACTTCTGCCCCTCCGCCACCCGCCGCACGCGAGCCAGGCCGTCCGGGCCGATCGCGTCGCGGACCTTGTCGTAGAACAGCCCGATGTTCATTCCGCGCTCCTCCGTGATGATCCGCCGGGCCTGGCGCGCATAGTCGAGGACCGTCGGGTCGTCCTCCAGCCCGCCTCCGGCGCCGCGCTCGGCGGCCCAGTCCCGCGCGTTGCGGCGCCACAGGCGCACGGCGGCCTTCCAGTCGCGCATGGGCGCGCGGTTGCGCCCCGTGACCCAGCCCACCATCTCGTAGTGGTCCAGGAAGCGCCCGGCGTCGAAGCCGCGGAAGCCGATCTCGCGGGCGTAGGCCAGCAGATCGTCGGAGGTCGGCTTGACGAAGCGGACAGTCATCGCGGCCCTCCCGGCTCGTTCGGCGAAGCGAGCCAGGTGTTCGCCTGGCCATAGCGCTGGAGGGTGAATCTGTCGGCGCCGTACACTTTCGCCGCGCAGCGCTCGGCTGCGCGCTCGGGGGCGCCGCTGTGACGTGCCGTGATGCCGAGACCTTGGACACGGCCGACGTAGACGTGTCGCCACGCTTCGCCCAGCGGGCGCACGTGAATGACAACGCAATCAGGCCGAACCCCACCTCGGACCGCATCCGTCCTCGCCGGCGTTGCGTGGTCTGTCACGGCGAGCCTTTCCCCGGTTGTTTCGAGCCGGGCGAGGTGGCGTTGGGCCTCCTCATCATGCGCTCGCGGAGGATGTCCACGAGCGCGATGGCGTTCATGGTCGCCACCGGGTCCGGCCACTCGATGTTTCCGGCGTCCTCGGTGAGCCGGTGCAGCCGCATGAGGAATGTGCGGAGATCGGTTGTCGGCGGGAGGACCTCGGGCGGCCCAACATGCGGCCCGAGCGTACCCCTGCCCGCGGTTTTCTGGATCGGTGCGGTCATGCGTCTCCTCTCGCGGGCAAGGGCCGCTCACCCGCAGCGTTCGCGCCCACCTCGCGCTTCTCGGGCGGAATGGCCGGCATGCCGAGGGCGTCGAAGATGGTCTCTTCGGTCTCCGCCGCGATGCAGCGGCCATAATGGAACACTCCGGCGTGGGGCTTCCATTGGAGTCCGCGGCGCTTGGCCCACGAAACGAGCCAGATGTTGAACTCGCGGCTGCCAGTTCGGGTGAGGAGGAGCGCGCCGAAGTTGGGCCTCTGCGCGGCGCCAAACAGATCGCCCGCGGGGCCGTGCGCGAACCAGGCGTCGACCTGCACGCCGTTCTTCAGCGTCACGATGATCGTCTCCCGGCCGGCGGCGATGACGTTTGCGGCAGGGGCCTGGAGGCGCTCGCGCACAAGCAAGCCCGACGCCACGTCTTTCGGCTCGATGACCAGGTCGATATCGGCGACGTGAGGCCGGCGCCGGCGGATGCTGCCGGCGATCTCGATGCGGGAGCACATTGGCCGCAGTTCCCCTACAATCTGCGCTGCCCAACGGTCGGCCGTTTCGAGCGGGATCCTCATACCGCCAGCCTCATCTGTTCGGCGTGCAGCGCCTTCGCCATCAGGAACTGGTCCCGCGCCTCGGAGATCGGCACGGCCATGTAGACGCCCTCGCGGCCTTCGCGGCCGGTCAGGATGACCAGCCCCAACTGGTAGAGCTCCGTCACCCGCGGGCGGACGGACAGCGGGTCCCATTGCATCCGCTCAGCGAGCGTGCGAGTCGTCGCCGGGCCGGTGCGCCGCATCGTCTCGTAGACCTCGCGCCGGTCGCCTTCGAGGCGGCCCTCAATCTCCGCAAAGGCCGCGTTGCGGATGTCCACCGGCTTCATCGCTCGGTCCTCGCAAGGTCAGGATGCCCGCCAAGGGTCGGCAAACCTCGGCGGATTGGATTTGATCCGCCGGACGGGTCAGCATGGCCCCCCGGCAGTTGCGGCCCGCTATAGGCGATTCTGGCGCGCCTCATACCGCCCTCCCATGCGCCCTGCGCTTCTGCGCCGCCCGGCGCAGGTCGAAAACGAGCGTCCAGGTCTGCCGCGCCGACAGGCTGGCGAGGTCGGTGGTCTTGAACTTCGAGCGAGCGATCGCCGCGGCGTACTCCGCCGGCCGCTCGATGACGCCGGAGACCTCCTGGAAGGTCCGCTCCAGCCTGGCGCGCGCCTGGCGGGCCGGGTCCATGACGGCGCGTTCCGCCCACCAGGCCGACTCCGGCCGGCCCAGCAGGCCGAGGAAGTGCGCCATGAGCCGCGGAAACTCGCGCTGGCTGCAGGCCGTGAGGTGCTTGAGCCCGCACGCCTTCTGCTGTTCCTCGTGGCGCCAAAGCTCCAGGGCCTCGGACGCCGACAGGGCCAGCGGATCATTCGCCGCCGCCGCGGCCGGGTCGAAGTGCTCCCGCCCGGCGGCGATCCAGGCCCGCTCGGCGAGCATGCAGATCCGCTGCTTCTGCAGCCGTGAGAGCGGCGAGCCGCTCGCACCGCTCATCGCGCGCTCGATGCTATCGGCTCGGGTCATCGCCCGGCCTCCTCCGGCAGCAGCGGAGCCAGCAGGTCGGCGCCGGCCGTTTCCGCGGCCGGCTTCTTCAGGCCGTCGCCAATGTCGAGCACCAGTCGGATCGTGCGGTCCGCCGCGGCGGCGCCGCGGGGCGCCTGCAGGCGGCCGGCGCAGAAGGCGGCCAGGATGAGCAGCGCCGCCAGCGTGGCCAGCGCGCATTCCCGCCACTTCCGCGCTTCGCCTTCCCAGTCGATCAGCAGGTTCATCGTTCTCCCCTCAGGCCGCCGGCGGCGCTTCGGGCGCCGTTGCGGCCTCCTTGTTCACATCGACGTAGAACCGCTCCGCCTGCGTGAGGCGCAGGCCGAGCGTCTTGAGGTTCTCCTCGCCGAGGTCCGCGGCGGCGGCCGTGAGGCCCTGCTTGTCGATCTCCTCCTTCACGCGCACGAACGCCGGCCGGAGGCTCTTGAGCACGCTGAGGACCTTCTCCCAGGTCATGCCGCGGATCGGACTCAACGTGGGCTGCCCGGTGCGGTAGCCCACCGTGCCGTGCACCATGGCGATGCTCTTGCGGCTGGCGAACTCCTGCGGATGTGCGGCGGCCCACTCCTCGGCTATGGCGAACAGGCCCTCATACGTCGCCCGCTGCGCCGCGAGCTCGGGCTCGTAGCGGCTGCGGACCTGGGCGAGTTCCTCGTTCATCTTCGCTGTCGATTCGTCGATCGCGACGCTTGCAAAGCAGAGCTCGCGCACGAGCAACTCGACCTCGGCGCGGCCCATCGCCGCGGCGCGCATCTTCTCGGTCTTGGTCATGGGGTCTCCTTTCACCGGCCGGCCAGCATTCGCGCGATGGCCGCCACGATCATCTCCAACTCGGTCTGGATCCCGGTCCATTCCGCGGCCGTGCTGCGGCCGCCGGCCAGGGCCGCGCGGGCGCGGTCCCCAACCTCTTCGAGGTCCTCCACGATGCAGATCTGCTCGTCGCCGTTCATGTTCAGCGGCTCTCCACCTCGGCGGACACGGCGCGGGAGAAGGACTCGATGTCGATCTTGTCGCCGTCGTAGAGCTCGGCGGCGCGGCGGCAGCAATCCCGCACGAAGGCCAGGTTGCCGCGGGCGCGGGCGTGCTGCTCGACCAGGGCGACGGCCTTGGGGAGATCCCCATTGAGCCCTGGCAGGCGGCGCGAGACGAACTTCGCCAGGTCGCCGCGGTTGATCGGCGCCAGGCGCACGCGCTCCGCCAGGCGGTTGCCGGTGAGTTGCCGGCACTCCTCGTAGGCCGCGCCGCGCTCCAGCTTCGCCCAGAGCGTCGGCATCGCCAGGCCCACGACCTCGCCGGGGGTCTGGTTGATGATCGTCTTGATCGTGTTCAAGATCCGCGGCCCGGCGTGGTGAAGCTCGTCGATCACCAGGCACCGGCGCGTCTGCGTGAACGCCTCGACCACCGTCCAGAGCCGCTCCGCCGGGTTGAAGGGCAGATCCTTCTGCCCGAGCGCGGTCAGGATGAGGCCCAGGAAGTGGTGCGGGGAATCGCCGAAGACCGGCGCGAGCTCGATGAAGAGCATCCGCTGGCCCCAGGTGACCATCAGCATCTTCGCGGCCATCGTCTTGCCGCTGCCCGTGTCGCCCTCGACCAGGACGAAGCGCCCGTTGCCGCTCTCCTTGAAGACCTCCAGGAGCACGCGCCGCAGGGCCGCCACGCCGGAGAGGTCCTCATAGCCAGCCTCGCCGCGCTCGTCGGTGTCCCCGATGGATTCGATCAGCGCCCACACGGCGCGGTAGTTCGCCAGTTGGCGTTCGATGTCCATCTGCTCCGTGTCGCCCTTGATGATGCGCGTGAAGGTCTTCGTGGAGCCCAGATCCACGAAACGGCGCAGCATCGCCGAGTCGCTCAGCTTGCGGGCCTCCTGCCACGCGCGGATCTTCGCGCAGAGGTCCGTCAGTTCCCGCTCTTGCGTCTTCGCGTTGTCGGTCATACTCTTCCTTCTCCTGATTGGCCCGGTGTCCTGCATCACCCGCCAAGGCGGCAGGCGCCGGGCCGATTTCGTTCACACACCCAGCAGTTGGCCGTTCGCGCGCATCTGCGCCTCGATCTCGTCCGACTCCCGGTTGAGCCGCGCCACGTCCTCCTCCGTGAGTTCCCGCCGCCGGATCGGCGCCGGCACGCGCACGGTGGCGGCCGGAACATCAGGGCCGGCCAGCCGGGAAGGAGACCCGGAGGCGCTACCGGCGCCGATCGGGGAGGACCCGGACTGGCCGGCCGAAATCTCGATGCGGGAGACGGCGCCCAGGCCGTCGCGCGCCTCAACGGCCCACGAGGCGCGCTTGCCGAAGAGGCCCGTGCCGGCATAGGCCGTCTTGACCGCCCGCTGGTAGCGCTTGCGGCGAGCCACGTCGGCGGCGACCTCGTCGGAGTAGCCAAACAGCGGCCGCGGCGCGGCGTACTCGGCGGTCCCAATGTGCTGCATGAAGGCGAAGCCCTGCTCGTTCCTGGCGCCGCGCTCCAGGTTGTAGATCTCGGCGCCCGATTCCGGGTCGGTCGGGTCGAAGCACATCAGCACGCGATAGTGAGACCCGCAGACCGCGAAGAGTTCCGGGATCGTGAAGCGGAAGACGTCGCCGGCGATCTTCTTCTCGACGTGACCGCCGCGGATCTCCGTCTCCAGTTTGACCGGCAGGAAGTGGCCGCGATGCTCGGACGCCGGCGTCGTCAGGGGTCGCGCGGCCGTATCGCGAGCCCACACCTCGTCGGGCACGCCACGCTGGATCCGGCCGCTCTTCGGTTTCGCGTTCAGGAAGACGCAGGTGTCGAAGTCCATCTTGAGCGCCTCGGCGAAGTCCGGCATGCCCGCCTCGGCGGGATGCACAACGCCGGCCTGGATGCGCCGCATGAGCGCCGCCTCGCGCTCCATTTCGCCGCGGTTCCGCCCGATGTCCGGCGCGCCCTCCTGTAGCGATTGCGCGCGCTGGAAGAAGTTGAACCAGCCCTCGATCAGCGCCTTCCCCTGGCTTGTCGAAACGTGGCACACGTCGAAGCCGAACTGGCCGAGCCCGGAAACCATCTGCTCGCGCTCCTCATCGCTGCACCACACCCGCGAGCCGTCGATGCAACGCGAGGACCACACGCCCTTCTCCAGAACCCACTGAAGGCGCGGGTAGCCGAAGTCCGAGACGATCCGCCAGAAGTGCCGCAGCACGTCGGCCGAGGTGTAGGCGTCGCGCGCGCAGCCGATCAGCGAGACGCCGAGCAACTTTCCGCGGGCGTCCATCGTGAAGAGTCCCTGCCGGCCGATCGCCACGCCGTGCCGCTCCGCCAGCTTGTCGCCGCGGCGCGCCCGCGTCTCGCGCTCGCCGTCGGCGAGTTCGAACCAGAACGGGATGTTCCGGCTCATGTCGTCCGAGAGGTAGATGTCGCCGGCGGCCAGTTCCCGCCGCCGGCCGCTCGCCGGTTCGATCACCATTCCGTCGTGGCTGCACTTGATGCCGGCCGCCGACTCCGCCTTTGGCCCACGGTAGTGCGCCTTTGCGTCGGCCGTCACGTGCATCGCCCGGCGGATGCTGAGGGGGATCGATTTCATGGTGAGGAACTTCTCCCGCAGGTCGTCCGGGCACAGTGGATCGTGCGCGAAGTAGTAGGCCGTCAGCGCCTTGCTCCCGCACTGGAGCACCTTTCGCTTGAGGAAGTCCCGCGCCTCCGGGGTCAGCTTGTCGGCCAGCGCCGGGCCGCCCGGCGCCGTGCGCGGCGCGAGGTCGCGCCGCTTGCCCGCATCGAAATCGCGCCGCCGCTTCCCCAGGCGGATCGCCGTCGCCGCGCTCACGCCGAGCGCCGCTGCGACCTGCCCCCACGTGAGCCCGCGTTCGCGCATGTCGCGAAGGACATCGGTCTGGGCGAGCATCGAGTGGTGACAAGCGGCGGCGCGTGCGGTCATCGTATCTTCCTCGGCCGGCCCGGAGACTTCTTGGCGATCAGCCCCTGAACTCCGAAGTCGGCAAACCTCCTCTGCCAGCGGTACATCGTGCAGAACGGGACCCCGACGTGGAGACTCGCGTGGTTGCCAGACAGTCCGCGGCTCATCAGCGCCCGGAAGTGGAGCACGGCGGCCGCCTTCGCGATGGCGGAGCGGCATACGACTCCCTGCTCGCTCGCCAGCCTGTTCGCCTCGGAGAACTCGGACGGGAAGCGGCACGCCGCCTCGTCATACTCAGAGGCCTCGCCCCCCGCTTCCGCAATCTGCGCCCCGCGCGGCTCGCCGAAGGCCGCGCGGCGAATACTCTCCGGCAGGGCTTCGGCGAGGGCCTTCAACGCCTCTATGAGCTTGGCCTCGTTCATGGGCGCGGTCCTTTCAGACGACGCGCGGTTTCGGGCGGTCGGTCGGAGTCTTCGCGAGGGCGGCCTTGACGCGCTTGGCGATGTCTTCCAGGTCCGCCCGCGGCCAGTGCACCATGCTCTCTGCCACCATGTGGCGGATCTCGTCGGGCATGGTCAGGATCGCCGCGGTCAGGCCGTTCATCGCCCTCACGCGATGGTGGGCGTCCTCGTCATCCCACCGGATGCGTGGCCACTCGCGGAAAACGCCCGCCAGGGATGAGGCGGTCCGCGCCGCCAGCTGCGCGTACTTCGTATCCGCTCGCTTCTTGCCCTTGGCGACCAACGCCCCGCCGACCCCGGCCTTCACGGCGCCGATGCCCTTCTCGTCCTCCAGAATCTGCCGCTTGCACTCCTCCCAGAGGTCCGGATTGCCCCTGCAAGACTCCTCGATCTCGCCGAGCATGGAGAAGTACTCACGGGGCACGCGGTAGCGGTCCGCGATGGTCAGGAAATCGCAGTTTTCCCCGTGTTTTCTCGATGTGATTCCAATCACATCGAGAGCCGCCTTCTGCCGCGCGCCGGGGATCAGGTTGCCCTTCCGCCGGTCCTCCGAGCCTTTCGCCAGACCGGGGTGCGCCAAGTAGAGGACGAGGGTGCGGCCGGACTTCGTGAGGTTCCTGTGGTCGACGGCCAGGTCGCACGCGAGGAGGGCGGCATCCGCGCCGGCGACCGTGTTGACAGGAACGGCCTCCAGGCCGAGTTCGGCGGCGATCTTCAGCCGATGCCGGCCGTCGATCACGCGGCCTTCCTCATCCACGGTCAACGGTTGGAGGATCCCATTCCGCTCGATGCCCGCCTTGAGGGACTCGTACTGCGCTGGAGTCAGGGCCGGGATCGCGGCCGTGTCCGGGTGGATCCTCAACTCGCTCGTGCTCGCGTGCTTCATGCCGTCTCTCCTTTCGGGTCTGGTTGCGCGCCGGCATTGGTGCCGGCGGAAGAGGAAGCGGGCCGGGGCATCACCCGGAGGCGTCGGCAAGGCCCCTTTGCATGGGAGCCGCCGCGACCGGCACCCGGCCCGCACAGCGAGGTGGGGCGGCTCTCGCGCCATCGGCTCACGCGCTCTGCGAGATGATGCAGCGCGAGCTCTGGGCCATCTCCCCGCCGCCAGAAGCATTCCGCCATGAACAGCCCCTCGCAAACGGTGAAGCTGAGGGGGCCGACGAGCTCCGCGTTGCACAGGCGCAAGACGCCGGCGATTGATGTGCAGTAAGACGCCGCGCGCCGCAGCAGCCGCTCGCTCTCCGGATTGCGCAGCGCGAGAGCCATCAGGGCGGCGCCATCCGCCTCAACTTCCGCGCTGAGATCGGCCACCCGCTTGTAGTTCGGCCCCGCGACCCACTTCTTCGCTGCTGCACGCTTCACTGCGGTGGGCCTTTCATGTTCTTCGCCAGCCAGCGCTCAAGGCGCCTACTCTGGCGCTCCCCGTGAATCACGCGGAGCAGGTGAAAGCGCGTCACTCCAAGCTGCTTCGCCGCCGCGCTGATTCCGTGATGGCGAATCGGCCGAATACCTTTGCCTTTCGTCGTGACGGGCACTATCATGCGTACTGTTCTACAACTGAGTTCCAACCGTGTCAATAGGGAAGAGTAGGAATTTCGTTGGAGATCGCCTGCGGGTTCTCAAGGGCGCTCTTTCCGTGTCGTGGGGCGGCTTGGCTCACCGTCTGGGCATCAGCCGCGCGATGCTGGATTTCGCGAGGAAAGGCGAACGTGGGGCCGGCCCGAAACTGCTGCGGCGCCTGGAACTTCTTGAGGCGGAATGTGGCCTCAAAACGTTTCCCTGCCCGGTCCCAACAGAGCCTGGGAGGCTGCGTTGGTGTCAGTTCATCCGACAGGAAGAATGGCCCGTCATTGCCGCCGCCCTCCGTATGACCACGGGCGCCGTGGAGGCCGTGCTATCGGGCGACCGGGGCATGACGCCTGACGAGCTTCGGCGGCTGGCGGCTCTGGAATCGGCTTCGCATATCACGGTTGGGTTTCCGCCGCCCGCCGCCGCGGATCGCCTGGGGCCGCTGAAGCCGGAGGGCGCGATTGTCCAACCCTTGGACAATTCGCGGGGAGAGGCGCCGCCGTGCCAGGCCGGGCCGGAGGTCCTCTGCGACCCGGCGGTACTGAAGCGGCTCGGAGAGATCGAGACCGGGCTCGACGACATACGCAAGACGCTGCATGCTCTGTTGGAGGGCGGCGGGATAGAGGCGCTGAAACGCCGCCAGGCTGAACGAAGCGCCAAGCGCGCGGGGTGAGGCGAGCGAGGGGGGTTGGGATGGCACAGCCGAAGCAGAGGTCCATTCGCCGCGGCGAACTGGCGGCCATCAAGCACCATGAGAAGAGTGTTCGTTTCGTCGCCGGCTGCGACGTGGTGAAGGCGCTCCTGAAGTATGGAATGATCTTCGGGTCGGTGTGGGCGATAACGAAGATGGCCGCTCAGGTGTCGGGCAGGCCGGCGGAAGCGATCCAGGCCATGGCTGGTGTGTTCACGGCATTGGGAGCCGGGCAGTGGATTCCTTTTCTTGTGGGCGGCGGAGGCGTAGTGTACGGTGTGACTGCGCAGCGCCGGAACAAAGGTCTTGTGCGGCAGGTGGACGCGCTCAGAAAGACGATCGAGGGAGCAGACCCGCAGCGGTCGTCCAGCGGCTTGACGGCGGTGGGCACTACGCCCAGGCGGGAGGAGCGGACATGAACGATCTGGCGATTGCATGCCTCGGCGTTCCCGCACTCATCGGGATATGGGGCCTTTGGAAGAGCGCCCGGCTGGCGGTCACGCGGGACGAGGTGTTCCGGCTGAGAGACGAAGCGCGGGCATTCTTTGCCGCTCGGCCGCGGGGCCTTGAGGACACCGCCTATCTTGAGTTGCGCCGTTTTCTCAATGCGAACCTGCGGTGGGCTGAACACCTTCGCTTCATGGGCATGCTGTACCTGGTCAGCACGATTTCAGACGAGGCGCGGGAGTTCGTTCGCGAGGAGATCCAGCGGCGGTTCTACTCTCCGGACCCTGAGGTGCGGCGGTTCGTCGATGGGGTACGCCGCAGCGCCATCCGCAAGATGCAGAAGTACATGCTCCTCACGTCCACGCTCGGTCTTCTGGTCCTAGCCCTGTCGCTGCTGCTCGGCATTCCTGCGCTCTTGGCGCACCGCAGCCTCAAGGCCCTGAAAGATGCCATCGCCGAAACCTGTGACCGGGTCAGGCCGATGGGCGCCGATAGCTTGGCTCAGGCGGCAATGCTCGAAGCTGGCGCCGCCTCGGCGCCGATCGCCGCGGCCGCGTAGCGTCATGGCGCGCAAGCCATCCTCCCTCGTCGATACCCGCGTGGTCTGGTGCGGGGACTGCCTGGAGCAGCTTCGGCGGCTGCCGGGTGGGTGCGTCGACCTCGTCTACATCGACCCGCCGTTCAACTCCAACCGGAACTACGAGGTCTTCTGGGGCGAGACGAAGGAGCGGCGCGCCTTCGAGGACCGCCACGCCTCGACGCAGGCGTACCTGGATTACATGCGCCCGCGGTGTGTGGAGCTCCACCGGGTGCTGAAACCGACGGGCTCGTTCTACTACCACTGCGACTGGCACGCCTCCCACTACGTCAAGGTCATGCTCGACGGGATCTTCGGGGAGGAGCAGTTCCAGAACGAGATCGTGTGGAAGCGGACGACGGCTCACGCCGACACACACGGCTTTGGCCACGTGCACGATATCCTCTTCCGCTACTCCAACGGCGGGAAGCCGGTATTCAACGTTGAGGTGAAACCGTACCCCGAGAGCTATATCGCGAAGTATTTCATCTACGAGGATGAATATGTGGCTGAGAGGGGAAAGCACTGGCGCGCCGATATCACGGGCGCCGGCTTGAGAAATGGCGAGACCGGCGAGACTTGGCGCGGCGTGAACCCGGCGAAGATCGGGCGCGGCCGCCATTGGGTGAGGCCACCGGCGGAGTTGGAGAAGCTCGCCGCGGACGGCCGTGTCTACTTCCCCGCTGAGGGAGGCGTTCCCAAGTTGAAGCGCTACGAGATGGAGTTGAAGGGCATTCCGGTCGACTCGATATGGGATGACATTCCATCCCTGGGCGGGTTGACCAAGTTTGCAGATGAGGCCCTCGGCTACCCGACCCAGAAGCCGCTCGCGCTGCTGGAGCGAATCATCCAGGCGAGCAGTAACGGGAACGACATCGTGCTCGATGCCTTCTGCGGGTGCGGGACGGCGCTCGTGGCGGCGCAGAAGCTCGGGCGGCAGTGGATCGGGATCGACGTTTCGCCGACGGCCTGCCGGGTCATGGCGAAGAGGCTGCGAGATGTGTGCGGGTTGCAGGAAGACGCGCGGCTCTGGAAGATCGGCCGCGGCTTCGTGGTCAGGGACCTGCCGTGGACGGAGGAGAAGCTCCGGGCCATACCGCCCTTCGAGTTCGAGAACTGGGCGGTCATCGCCTTGGGCGGCCAGAAGAACGCCGCGCAGGTGGGCGACCACGGCATCGACGGGCGGATCTTCCCGGCCTCCGCCGTCGCGGAAGCGAAGGCTCGCTACGGCAAGGAGGGCGAACTGGCGCTGACCGCGGCGCCGTGGTATCCGATCCAGGTGAAGCAGAAGGAGCGCGTGGGCTCGCCGGACATCCGCGACTTCGCCGGCGTCCTTTCGCGCGAGCGCCAGCCCAAGGGCTTCTTCGTGGCCTTCGGCTACTCCGACGACGCCATGAAGGAGATCGACGCCCACTTCCGCGCCACGGGCGCGGTCATCATCCCCTTCACGGTGAAGGATATCCTGGAGGAGCAGTTGGCGAGGAAGCTCGCGTGAGGGGGGCGGACTTGCTTGAATGCGCCAGCTTCTTCGAATAGTCTGGCGGCGGTGAACGATGAGCAATGGTAAACAGCCGAGGAGCGAAGCGCAATCGGGCCGGGCGGGCCTGGTCAACGTCGCGCTGCCTACGAATGGCGCGAAGGTCTCGATGCCGTTCAACCGTTTCAAAGTCGAGCGAGCGGACGGCGGGCGTCTTATGTCATTCGGGTATCAGACGCCGTCGGGGGTTCTGGCCGGCTCGTTCTGCTGCTTCATCAGCGATTTCGATCTTCGGCAGAACCGTGAGCGATGCGTGAAATATGCCGAGAAGCTCACCGGTGTTTCTGACACGGAACCGACGACGTGGGCACCTCCGGGCGGATATCCTCTGGCGAGCGCCAGGTTCATCCAGCTTTCCAGGGCTGATGACACCGCGGAGATTATGCTGGTCTCCTTTGCCTTGCACGCGTTGGTCAGGGCCGACAAGCCAGCTTCCGGCGTGACGATCGCTACTGATCTTGTGGCCCTCCTGTGCAGCGATGTCGCAACCCATCGAGCATTCATCCTGGCCCTGTTCGAGGCAATCCAGTGAGAATGGGTCTCATAGCAGCGGCTGCTGCAAGCGCGCTGGTCAGCGAAGACCGCGCTGCTTGGCGGACGTTTGGGGCCGAATCGGCTGGAGAGTATCGCCCGCCGAGAGACGGCGACATCGAGCGGCTGGACGCGACGCCTCAAGTGACTTCCGACGTGACGGGCGATATGGACTCGCAGGAGATGATTGTCCCCGTGGTGGAAGATGACGCCGAACGATGGGAGGCCGGTGATCAATCTCGCTTCGCCGAGCTTGCCGCACTGGAGGCCGAAGGCCATGCGTCAGCCGCGGAGATCAAGGAGTTGGATCGGCTGCAGGCACGGCGAAGGAACTCGATCGGGGCACGTTCCGCTGACGAGATAATGTTCGATCATACCCGGTCCAAACTGATTCGGCGGATCGAGCGTTCCCTAGATGACTACGCAGTCTTCATCAGGCCCACGCGTTAGGCGCGGCGCCCCTCCGCGTCGTCGGCTCACTCCGCACACGTATCGCAGAGCGTTGCCTGAGCTGCGGCGTGATTTCAAGGATCGGTGCGCCTACTGCATGCGGTTTCTCGGGGCCATGGGCGAACGCGAGATGGCCATCGACCATTTTGATCCCCGGCTGAAGAGGAGACCAACGCAGCGGTACAGCAACCTGTATCTGGCTGACAGTTCATGCAACGGCTTTAAGACCGATACGTGGCCGTCGTGTCGGCTCCGCAAACGCGGGGTTCGTTTCTTGGATTGCTGTGCGGAAGCAGACTATGACACCGAGATATTCGAAGACCCGCAGACCCACCGCCTCGTCGGCACTACGCCGGCCGCCATCTATCATATCAGGAACATCGACCTGAACGCGCCTCATCTGGTCAGGGAACGCGCCGACAGAGCCCGGTTGCACGCGAAACTGAGAAGACACGGGGTGATTCTTCGCGAAGGCCGCAGGTTGCCGGGAGACCTTCTGGACGAGGTTCGCCGCGTGCTCGACAGACATATCCCTATGATAGACCCCCCGCCAGTAACGGCCGCGGCTCAGCCCCAGCCGGCCGGCGTAGTTTCACAACCCGCACAGTAGCCTGAACCTCTCCCGGCGCCGGAGCATGATCCGGCCCGCTACATGGCGGTGTCTCCGCCGCTACCCCGAGGGGCGCCCGCGCGAGCGGGCGCTTCTCGTTTCATAACCCGCACCTTTCGTCGCTGGCCGAGGCTCGCGCGCATAGCGTCGCGGGCATGAATCCGACTCCCGACGCGGCGACGTTGCAGCAGGCGCTTCCTCTCTTCTACGTCGTGGCCGGCACGATGACGCTCCTGGGCCTGGTGCAGATGGTCCTGGGCATCGCCGGGTTTTTCCGCCGGCAGCCGCCGATCGACCAGACGATCGCGGGCCTGGTCCGGGAGTTCAACACGGAGCTCGGCAACCGGGTCCACGTGCGGGACTGGGAGAAGTGCGAGGCGCGCCACGCGCAGCAGGTCCGGGACATCGAATCGCGCTATTGCCAGCTCCTTCGGGACATGGAGTCGCGGTTCGACGCGCGGATGGCGGGCCTGCACGGATCGGTGGTCGAGGTTCGGACGGGCCAGCAGGCCATCCTGAAGAGCCTGAACCAGATCGTCCGGGATATGAAGATCGACGCGCGCGTCGCGCCGGGGGCCACGGAGGACTGATGAGGATCCTGCTCTACCAGGGCGTCAGCCTGCTCTCGCGCCTCATCAAGTGGCGGACGTGGAGCGAGTGGAGCCACGTGGCGATCCAGGTTGGCGGCGGGCAGGTGATCGATGCCTGGAAGGGCGGGGTCCGGCTGATCGACAACCCCTTCGAGGGCCATGACCCGGCGACGGTCGTCCAGGTGCTCGCGTGCTCTTGCCTGACGGCGGAGCAGGAGCAGCGGATCGCGGACTTCCTGGTGGGCGAGATCGGCGCGCCCTACGACTACTGGGGGGTCCTGCGCTTCGTCTCGCGGAGAGACCGGCCGAACCCGCTGAAGTGGTTCTGCTCGGAACTGGCGTTCGCGGCGTTTCAACAGGCCGGCATC
>Ga0233425_10008016_pt1 | contig 14345 bp, 15 predicted proteins | sample Watercolumn_Towu_2_FD_181712 | JGI IMG/M metagenome (GOLD analysis project Ga0233425, IMG submission 181712) | Freshwater microbial communities from Lake Towuti, South Sulawesi, Indonesia - Watercolumn_Towuti2014_140_MG | ecosystem: Environmental > Aquatic > Freshwater > Lake | place...
CGTCCTTAAGAAATAAGATACTTCTCTTTGTTTTTCTTGCCACTATCTCTCCTTTCGAAGTTTTTGGCAAGAATTATAACAAATACGTTTATTATTGTCTAGATTTTAATGAAACGCTATACTAGTTAAAGGGGTTTAATATGTCCTTTCTTGATACCGATAGTGGCAAAAGGCTTTTCAACCAATATTTGAAAAAGGTTAATGAAGGCAGCCGGAGGGTGTACCGATCTGAGATACTGCAATTCTTTGACTTCAAAAATTGCAATGTCCAAGATATCCGCAAAGAGACCCTCCATGCCTACCAGGAAAAGCTTTCCGGGGAGCATTCACCCAAAACGACGAAGAGGAAGTTTTCCATCCTGAACGGCTTCTTTAAGTTCCTGGAAAAGAAGATAAAGGGGTTCCAGAACCCTATTACTACCCTGAATGAGTTTAAGACCCATAGCGGGGTAAAAAACGAAGTTTTGCTGGGGTATCTTGAAAAATTTCTGGCTATCCAGAATACTGCGAATACCAAAAGGAGCTATGAGAATCTTATTAAGTCATTTTTTACCTGGGCGAATAAAGACATTTCTGAAATTGCCAGGACGGATATCCTGGCATACCGGGATTATCTCAGGGTGCAAAACTACCGGGATACCACGATCTGGAATAAGTTCATTGCCCTGAATCGGTTTTTTAAGCATATCGAACGGGAAAACAGGAAGTTTAGGAATCCTATCGTTTTTAAAGAACTATCCCTTATCTTTCCAAAGAAGGATAAGGGTTACTATACCGTCCTTTCCGTATCAGAGGCACAGAGGTTATTGAGTCAGCCGGACCGGAAGACGGAGATCGGGAGGCGTGATTATGCGATCCTCGTAATCATGCTAGTGTACGGTCTCAGGGCAAATGAGATTGCAAGACTCAAGCATAAACACCTTGAACACGACAGGGTGAAGGGTCAGCAAAAGCTTTGGATCGTAGACAGGAAGGGAAGGTTCCAGAACAGACCAAAGACGGCCATTATCCTGAACGGGAAGGCACTACAGGCATTTGATACCTGGATTGGTATTGTAAAGAGCTACGGAATAAAGATAACCGGGGAACTACCCATTTTTTTGCCCTTTACCTACGACCGTATGGATCATGATCTGGTTATACGGCGGGATAGGCTACCGGCGGCGCTTTCCGTAAAATCGGTGGAAAACATCGTGAAGCGGTACATCATAAAAGCAAAGATTGAAAGAGACGGCGAGGTACTGAGCGCACATGCCTTACGGCATACGGCCTTCACTGTGCTTGCCCAAGAAGGCGTGCCAATACAAGATATCCAGAAATTGGCAGGGCACCAGGATATCAATACCACGATGATTTACGTCCATTCGGCACAGAGCTATGAGGATCATCCGGGTATGCATAACCCCTTGAATAAATAAAGCCACGCACCCCGGCAAGTACATGGCTTTAGTGGAGGCAATGGAACCTTCCTTATGTGATAAGGGCATCTTATATCACAAAAGGAGGGTGGATGAAAGAAAAAAATTTTGATCTTGATTCCTCTGTAAACGGGGGAAGTGGGGAACGAAGGTTGTTAGGGATGTTTCTAAAAGACGTAGAAAGAATTCAGATGCTTACCAAGGAAGAAGAAATGAGCACTGCCAGACGGTCACTGATGGGTGACGAGACGGCAAGGAATTGCCTGGTTGAATCGAATCTGAGATTTGTCCTGAAAGTGGTCTTTCAATACTGGTCTCCTGGACTTCCCTTGATGGATATGATTTCTGAAGGGTGCCTGGGGCTTATTAAGGCGGCGGAGACCTTTGATCCTGATAAGGGGTTCAAATTTCTGACCTATGCTGGATATGCGATAGTGCAAGGGGTTATAAAAGCCGTTCAGGACCATAAGCAGTATGGGCATGAATCCCTCGATGAACTTATCTATGATGATGGATCCGAAATATCACAAAGGGACGTCCTGGCATCAAAGGATCAACAGGGCGATGGAACGGCCTTTTATAATCAAATTCGAGATTTGTTGGATCACTTAAGCAACAGGGAGCGGATGATTATCACCTTGCGTTTCTGGCATGGCCTTACGCTGGAAGAAATAGGGTCGCGGATTAACATCACAAAGGAAACGGTAAGAAAAATTGAAGCGCGAGTACTCAGGAAATTACGGTGGGCAATTGATGAAAGGACAAGGTCGGACACGGCTCACATGCCGATACGGTCAGGTAGTTAGAAGGATAACGTGAAAGGCTTGAAATACAAGGCTTACCTGGGATGGAAGTATGGAAAGTTTTAAAAACAGGGAAAAGGTTTTAACATGGCTGGAAAGGCTTGATTATACAGGGTTTTCAAATGGATTTCGTATAATAGAAAGATTATATCCTATACATAAAGGCCAAAATGCCTTGAATGCCTTGAATCCCTTGATTTATAAGGGTTTTCTGTCAGTTTTGCCTTGCCGTAAAAAATGACGGTGAGAAGTGTATTTTATGATAAGCATATTTTGTAAATCTATTCTTAGTCATTTATAGTCAATATGTTACTACTTCACCCAAAAGGTGGGAATGTTAAAACTTTCGGGAGTTTTAACATGCAAGAAATTTCCTTGCAGAAATATTGCACGCGCACATGCCCTAAGCAGGCGGCTGATATGAACCACAAGGGGGAGTGGGCACATACTTTTGATATTTCGGTCTTTTTGATTCCAAAAGGTGGGAAAAAGTACAGTAAATCTACGGTGGCTTGTTAAAACAGGAGGTAAAAGTGAAGAGCGTAAAAGAGGTTAAAAAGGTTCAGGTTGACGGGAAGAAACACCTTTTACTGGCCGAGGATGCGGAAATTGAAAAGCTTCTCCAGCGCGGGTTATCCCTTAAGGAAAAGATCAAAGAGCTTGATAATGAGCTTGAAGTTATCCAGGATCGCATTATTGAGATTGCCAAGAATAGACGGGAAGGAACCACAACGGTAACGCTTGATAGTATAACCGCCAGGGCTGTTATCACCTTCAGAGAGTCCTATATTGTGAAAAATGAGATTGAAGAAATAAAGGTTCCTTTGGGACCATTATTTGAGATGTTTTTTGAAAAGAAGTCGGAATATAAAGCAACCTCTGACTTTAAGAAGTTCATGGAATCAGACCACGCCCTGGGAATTGAAGCGCCGGAAAAGGTAAAAGCAGACATCCTGAAATATGTCTCAGTGAAAGAGACGAAACCTTATTTGAAAATGGAGGAAAAGATTGATGGAAAATGATATCCGTCTGGAGGATCTGCATCCCACCTATCAACAAATCGCCAGGGTAATAGGGATTGAGAATGTCGTAAAGCTTGGGAAAGAATTAGGCGGGGAACAATTCTATTTGCCCAAATTGGATATTTGCTTATTCAAAGTAAAGGAACGGAAGATCATCGAAGAGTTTAAGGGTGGTAATTACGGAGAGCTTGCCAGGAAATATGGAGTCACATCGTTTTGGGTACGTAAGATCATCAAAAAACACAGGCGTAAGAAGGTGTCAAATGTCGGGTAACATAAGTAAATCTTTTATTACCCAAGTTAAAAAATCATGCCAGTAAAATCAAGGGTCTGCAGGATGCTGACCAGGTAGTAAATTGGGTAATAAAAAATCATTTTAAAAGTTTGCAATGAAAAAACGATACGCAAACATCAAAGAAGTTTCTGAATATACCTCTTTGCCTATAAAGACGCTCTATGAATGGGCAAGCCAGGGTAAGATACCGTCCATCAAATTGGGACGCCGTGTCCTTTTTGATTTACAGGACATAGACCAAATAATGGCATCCCAAAAACGCGATGCACCGCAATGTGAGAAAACGGTCAATAAGATTGTTGGAGGCATTCACGGAAATGATTATAATACCTGATAGCGGTCATACAGACACGATCGGTCACGGGGAAAGGAGGTAGCCATGTATAAACGTGGCGGTGTTTGGTGGACTTGCATCAGGTATGGAGGCAAGAAAATTCAAAGGAGCTTAGAAACATCCGATAAAAAGCTTGCCCAGGCAATAGAGGCAAAAATTAAAATTGAGATAATAGAGGGAAAATACTTTGAAAAGCCTATAGGCGAAACTAAGGCCTTTAAAGACATGATGGAAAAGTTTATGAAGGAACACGCTCCCAAGAGGACAATCAGTATGCAAAATAGTTATTTTGCGTCTTTAAAGCACCTTTCACCTTATTTTGGCAGTTCTAGGTTATCTGCAATAACACCCAAAATGATTTCTGATTACAAGGTTCTCAGGTATGAGGAAGGAGCAAAACCTTCCAGCATTAACAAGGAACTGGCAATGCTTTCAAAGGCTTTCAACCTGGCTGTAAAAGAATGGGAATGGCTTAAGGAAAATCCTATTAGTAAGGTAAAAAAGGAGAGGGCGAACAACCAGCGGGATCGTTGGTTGACAGAGGATGAAGAAAAAAGACTACTGGAAAATTCCTCAAAAAGACTTCGGGAAATAATCGTTTTTGCCCTTCATACAGGGTTGCGTCAAGGTGAGCTGCTTTCGCTTCAATGGGCCAGGGTAGATTTCTTCCGTAAGACAATCATAATTCAGGAATCAAAGAACGGAAAACCAAGAACTATTCCATTAAACCGGGTAGCATTTGACATCCTGGCAGAAAAGTCAAAGATACGGAATATCAAGTATGACTTTGTGTTTACCAGTCGTATCGGTACGAAGATTGACCGTCACAATCTCAGAAGGATTTTTGATCTTGCTGTAGAAAAGGCTGGGATACAGGATTTCCGTTTCCATGATTTGAGGCATACCTTTGCTACACGGTTAGCGCAAAGAGGGGTTGATATTTATAAAATATCAAAACTGTTAGGACATCAGAGCATTACTATGACACAAAGATATGCTCATCATTGCCCGGAAAGTTTAAGAGATGGGATCCAGGTATTGGAGCCTGACTACAATTTGACTACAGTTGAGGAAAAAAGAAATGTGTCAAATGCTTAAAACAGTTGATTTTACTGGTCTGGTAGGTAGCTTTATATCTACACCATTTTCATTGATATTCAAGTGGTAAATCTTACGCTAGAATTTTTAGTAGCGTATCTAATTTACCTTCTTTTTGTGTAATAAATTTTTCCAAATCAGGAATTACTATTTGCTTCTCAATTTGCTCTCTTAATTTTAAGCTCACCTTAGGTAATCCACAAACAACCGCACCCACAATAACGCCTTCTCTTGTGGTAATCATAACATATTCCCTGGGATTGTCCCCTTTAAAGTAAGTCCTCTGCCCCATTTCTACCGTGGCATTACCCCAGCCTATAAGGTTAAACGATAGTTGCCCTACTTTTTTCAGGTAATTGGTTGTTGCTTTATATTCTATTGATTCATCTCCAGCCATATTGTTGCCGGCAATACGACCCTGTGTGCTGGCATTGAACCAATTCGTCTGAACGATCTGTTTTTTGGAAACAGAGTCGGTAATTTGGGCAGAATTCCCGGCAGAAAAAATATCTTTTTCGCTGCTTTGAAGGCGTCCATCCACCAAAACCCCTTTATCGATTTTAAGACCGCTTTCTCCAAGCCAATTGACTGCTGGGACTGCACCAATCGAAAGAAAACAAAAAGAAGATTCTATCTGCTTCCCATCCGTGGTCATGATTTTTGCCAATTTACCATCTACACCCTCAAATGCTCGAACTTCTGTGCCTGTAAATACATTTACGCCCAAACGAGTAAACTCATCCTGAATCAATTTACAGCCGTATTCGTCAAAAAAGGGATCACCTAAGACATGCCTCCTGACCAGAAACCTTACCTCTAAACCTGTTTTTTTTAACTCCTCTGCCATGTCCATACCCAAAAGGCCTCCGCCAACCACGACCACTTCTTTCGCCTCTTTGGTGATGATTCTCATCCGATCAGCATGGTATAAATAGTGCATGGTAAATACACCCTTAAGGTCTCCTCCCGGGTATGAAGGCATTATGGGATCAATGCCCGTGGCAATGAGGAGTTTATCGTATCCATATTGTTTGCCTTCGGAAGTCTCAACGAATTTTCTCTCTTTATCTAACGTAACTGCTCTAACGCCTAGTTGGAGTTTAATCCTCTCCTGGTCGTAGAAATTCATTGTTTTGACCATAAGCGCCTCGATCTCCAGCTTTCCCACTGCATATTCTGGTATCCTGGGCCTGTAGAACATGGGCACCCTTTCTGCTGAAATTACCGTAATTTCAGCCTGTGTATCCAGTTTGCGGATATTTTCTGCAGCAGTAATACCGGCTGGACCGCTGCCAATAATCACATAATTTTCTGCCATTGACAAACCTCCTTCTAAAAACAAAATTTATGCCGATTTATATAATATGCAATACGCCCCGATTAATAAACAGAAAATGTATTTTTTGCTTTGTTAAACCAAGACAAATCATGTCCCTTTGCAAAACAATTTATTAAGGCTTGTACTGTGCTTGATTCAGTGATAAAATTCGTACCGTGAAAAAACAAACAGAACCAAAAAAATATCTCGTCTCCTTTGACAGTCATACCGCTTCTCACGTTTTTACCGATGTACTGGTAATCGGGAGCGGAGTGGCAGGACTCAGTGCAGCCATACAGGCCGCAAACCATGGTTCAGTGCTGGTTGTCACGAAAGATAAGGTCGATGAAAATAATACTGCTTACGCACAGGGCGGAATTGCAGTGGTCTTATCTGAAAGAGATACCTTAATAAAACATATAAAAGATACTCTGGACGCAGGACAGGAATTGTGTGATAAGACTGCGGTAAAAACAATCATTAGCGAAGGTCCCAAACGAGTGCGTGAAATGATTGAATGGGGCGCTGCATTTGATAGGCAAAACAACCATTTAATCTTTACCCAGGAAGGTGGCCACCGTTTCCCTCGTATTATCCGTGCCCATGGCGATTCAACCGGGAAAGAAGTAGAACATACCCTTGTCAGTGTTGTGAAAAATAACAAAAATATCAAGGTCTTTGAATATACCTTCGTTATCGACCTCATTACCAGAGATAGTACTTGCTACGGCGCAGTTACCTGGCACGCAAAAAAAGGAATAGTATTAATCTGGGCAAGGCGAACAATTCTGGCAACCGGGGGATGCGGACAGGTATACCGCGAAACGACCAACCCGGACGTGGCCACCGGGGACGGACTTGCAATGGCATACCGGGCTGGCGCGGCCTTTCAGGATATGGAGTTTGTACAGTTTCATCCCACAACACTCTATATTGCAGGAGCAGTGCGGTTTCTCATTACGGAAACAGTACGCGGAGAGGGCGGAATATTAAGAAACAAAAAAGGCGAACGATTCATGCCCAATTATCATCCCCAGGCTGAGCTGGCGCCCAGAGATGTAGTGAGTCAAAGCATTTTACAAGAGATGCAAAAGACCGACCATACGAATGTGTATATCGATGTCCGTCATATTCCCAAAAAACGCCTGTACGCCCGTTTCCCCAGGATCAGAGAGATTTGCGCCTCCTTTGGAATCGATATTGCCAAAGACCTGATTCCCGTGCGTCCCAGCGCTCACTACATGATCGGCGGTATTAAGGTCGACCGTTTCTCCAGGACTACCATCAAACAACTTTACGCCTGCGGTGAAGTAGCATGTACGGGAATGCATGGCGCCAACCGGCTTGGCAGCAATTCTCTGCTCGAGGGGCTGGTAACGGGCTATGTGGCCGGGACGGATGCCTGTAAGTCAATCCAAAAGACCAGGCGTGAATTGTTACCCTATCCCATTCATGAGTCTATCGGCGGTTCAAAGATTAGCTGGCTGGATTTAAATGATATTAGAAATTCCTTAAAAAGTCTCATGTGGAGAGATGCGGGAATTGAACGGGACGAAAGGCACCTGCTTGAGGCGGAAGAGATGATTGAAATGTGGTGCAGTTACGTTATGGACAAAGAATTCTCCCATCCAACTGGATGGGAGTTACAGAATATGTTAATTGTTTCCAGACTTATTGTGACTTCTGCCCGCAAACGTAAGGAATCACGCGGTGTCCACCACCGAACCGATTATCCCAAGATTGACAATGCCCACTGGAAGAAGCATATCGTAATCAAAAAACCAACGTCCTGACATTTCAAAATACCCCAAACCTCGCCTTGTTCCATTTCTATTCTAAATGGTTATTACATTTTCCCTTGACAACCTTCATGAGAGTCATTAAATTAAGTCTCTTTCTATGTAAAATAATTTTTTGAATACTATCAGTTTCGCTGTTATCCTTATACCTAAAGGGGCTGACTTAAAATGAAATTTCTGACAGAATACATGACCTTTAATACCAAAAAGCGCCGCGAGTTTATAAACATCACAAGAGACATTGATAAAACGCTTCAGAAAAGTGGGATTAAAGAGGGCATGATTCTGGTCTCTGCCATGCATATAACGTCGGGTGTTTTTGTCAACGATGCCGAGCCGGGACTCCACAAGGATATCGAAGAGTGGCTCCTCAAATTGATTCCGGAGGGACATGATTACTATCATCACCGTACAGGCGAGGTGAACGGGGATGCGCATCTCAGAAACCTCCTTATCGGACACCAGGTGGTCATACCGGTAACCGAGGGGAAATTAGACCTCGGGACATGGCAAAAGGTGTTTTATGCTGAATTTGACGGGCAACGCAGCAAACGATTAGTTATTAAGGTTATGGGGGAATAATAATTTTTTTGTCGTGAATTTCTGAAGACTTGTTAAATGATAGAAACCTGGCTATGTCTATAACAAATTTATATACAAAATCTGACAAAAAAATAAACGAAGAGGCCCCGTGTATCCTTGCCTGTCCGATACGGCAGGATGCCCGCGATTACGTTCAACTCATTGCCAGAGGACGCTTCAGCGAGGCATACCGGCTGGTGCGGGAGAGAAATCCTTTACCCTCGGCGTGTGGCCGCATCTGCACACACCCTTGCGAAACGAAATGCAGACGGAACAGCACTGAAGCCCCGATTGCAATTGCCTGGCTCAAGCGGTTTCTGGGTGACAATTTTTCTGAAGAAACCAGAAAAAAAACCACCGAAAAATACCCTGAAAAAATTGCTATCATTGGCGCAGGCCCCGCAGGACTTGCCGCAGCCAATGATCTAGCGCTTTTAGGTTACTCATGCACCATCTTTGAATCCAATCCCACGCCGGGCGGGATGCTCCGTATGGGTGTGCCGACCTATCGCCTCCCCAGACCATCCATTGACAATGATGTTGACTTTATTAAAAAATTAGGGGCCGAAATTAAATACAACACGACCCTCGGCGTAGACATTACCTTTGATAGTTTGAAAAAAGAGGGTTTCTCCGCTATCTTTATCAGCGTCGGACTGCTCGAAAGCCGAACCCTGAACATCGAAGGAGTAAACCTCGAAGGAGTGCTCAAGGGTGTATCCTTTTTACATGAAGTAAATAGTACGGGAAACGCCAGAATCGGGAAGAACGTGCTGGTAATAGGCGGCGGCGCTGTCGCTATGGACTGCGCGCGAACCGCCCTGCGTCTAAAGCCAGATAAGGTATCCGTTGCCTGCCTCGAGTCCCGGAAGGAAATGCCGACAACTGATTTTGAAATCGAAGAGACAATCCGTGAAGGAGCGATACTATACAACTCCGTAGGACCCAAACGTATCATCGGGAAGAACGGGAAGGTTTCCGGACTTGAAACCCTCAAAGTAAAATACGTCTTTGATGAACAAAAGCGCTTCAATCCGGCTTTTTACGAAGGTTCGGAATCCGTCATAGAAGCGGATACCATTATCCTTGCTATAGGGCAGGCATCGAATCTTTCATTCTTAAAAGGGCAGGAAGGTATTCAAGTTACACGCGGCGGCACAATCATTGTCAATCCACATACCTTCAGCACGGCAGTGCATGGCATCTATGCGGGCGGTGATGTTGTGCTGGGACGTGGAACCATGACCGATAGCATGGCACAGGGTAAAAAGGCGGCGATTGCTATCCACAATGCCCTGAGAAATGCGACGTTAAAAGACGAGAAATGGGCGGAAAAACCCGCAGTGCCTGATATTGTCGCACCGAGAATTGCCCTTATCAAGAAAGAACAGAAACAGGATATGCCCACCATGCCCTCTGATAAAAGGCTGGATAACTTTGAGGAAGTGGAACTGGGGTTCTCCTTAAATGCCGCAGTAAAAGAGGCGCAACGATGCATGAACTGCGGCGCCGGCGCATTTGTTGATGATAATCTATGTGTCGGGTGCCTTACCTGCGTGAGGGTTTGTCCCTTCGAAGTCCCCAAAATTACCAAGGGAGACACGACGGCTTATATTAACGGAGACTGCCAGTCCTGTGGTCTCTGTATTGTGGAATGTCCTGCAAAGGCCATACGCTTTAAAACTCCTTTGGAAGACCGTGGCAAAGACACCCTGGAGGCTGTTTTCAAGGATAAATACATCCAGGGAATAAAACCGCTTATTATCAATTTTTATTGCCAATACAGCGCATACAAAGAAGAAAAGGAATGCGCGACAGATAATTTACTTGTTTTCCATTTCAGGCGAATAGGGGTACTGGGACTGGGCAAGGTAGACCCATCGCTGTATTTAAAGGCGTTTGAGCTGGGCGCACACGGCGTGCTGATAACTGCGTGCAAGGACGATGAATGCCACTTCTGCAAGGAAAAGGAGTGGGTTGAAAAAAGGACAAAATATACCACTGAGATTTTGAGCGAGTTGGGAATGGATACCAGAAGGTTTCAAACCCAATTTGTCTCCTCGCAGAATGGCAAAGAAATTATCGACATTTCTTTCAAGATGGTAGAGGAACTCAGAAATTTATAAATTTAGCACGTCCCCCTTAGAACTAGGGGGATTAAGGGGGTTGTGTTTTTCCTTAGTTATTTTACAACCCCCTCAGCCCCCCTTTTCTAAGGGGGATTTATGTATCGCATATGTCAGGTAAGCCGCCTAAATAAACTTAAAAGTGTGGATAAAATTGTGATTTATAAAAGATTTTTAATAACTCTGTATATAGTCGTTATCAGCATTGCATTAGTCATTCCTAACACCTTTGCTGCTTCCTGGACGAAAGAGACTGTTGACAGCGATCTCTTTGTTGGCTGGAATTCCTCCCTTGCGCTTGATACATCCGGCAATGCGCATATCAGTTATTATGATGCGACTCAGGGTGACCTCAAGTATGCCACCAACGTCTCTGGTTCCTGGGCAATAACAACGGTGGACCGTACCGATAATGTGGGTAAGCATACCTCCATAGCGCTCGATACCACAGGCAACGTATACATCAGCTATTATGACGTAACCAATGGCAACCTTAAGTACACTACCAATGGTTCCGGATCGTGGGTAACGGTAACGGTGGACGAGGGCGGTGACGTGGGGTACGATACCTCCATAGCGCTCGACGCGTCAGGCAATGCATACATCAGCTATTACGACGTGACCAACGGCGACCTTAAGTACGCCACCAATGCCTCTGGCTCCTGGGTAACAACAACCATTGACAACAGTGAGGTTGTAGGATGGAATACCTCTCTGTCGCTCGATACGTCGGGCAAAGCATACATCAGCTATTACGATGTGACCAACGGCGACCTCAAATATGCCGCCAACGACTCCGGATCATGGATAACCACAACGGTCGATAGCAATGGTGATGTAGGCGGATATACCTCCTTAAAAATCGATACATCCGGCAAAGCGCACATCAGCTATTATGACGTAACCAACGGCGACCTCAAATATGCCACCAACGACTCCGGATCATGGATAACCACAACCGTCGATAGCAATGGTGACGTAGGCGGATATACCTCCTTAAAAATCGACACATCCGGCAATGCACACATCAGCTATTATGATGTGGCCAATGGCGACCTCAAATATGCCGCCAATGCCTCCGGCTCATGGGCAACGGCAGCGGTGGACAACGATGGAGATGTAGGTTTGTACACTTCTCTAGCGCTCGACACATCAGGCAATGCGCATATCAGCTATTTCGACAATACGAAAGGCGATCTCAAGTATGCCTTCAATGCCGTTCAATCTGCGGGATGCGATCCGGCGTCAATTACTGCCTCACCAAGTAAGCTGACGATCAAAAACAAAGAGAGTGGCATTGTTACTGTCACCGTGAAGGGAAAAGACGGTTGTCTTGCAGAAGGCGTAGCGGTAAAAGCAAAATTAGACAAAGCCAGCGGAAAGAAGATATCCGTTTCCCCGGAAGAAGAAACCACGGATGCCGAGGGTAACGCTTCTTTTACATTTACAGGCAGCAAAAAAGGCAACGCAAAGGCATCCTTTACCGCAGAGGGGTTGACAAAGAAAATTAACGTAAAGGTGAAATGATAGTATCTGTATCAAAACATTCTTAAGAAATTAAAGAGGTAATTTCTCATGATTGTAGCAGCATCTAAATCGTTTCAAGAAATCAAGCAGATGCTCTCCGGATTTAAGAAGGTCTGCGTCCTAGGATGCGGTTCCTGTGTAACAATCTGCCATACGGGCGGCGAAAAGCAGGTCACGGAACTTGCCGCACAAATCCGGCTTGCCGCCAAATTAGAAGGCAGACAGGTCGAAGTCATAGAAGATTCAACGCTTCGGCAGTGCGAATGGGAATTTATTGACGACATCGAAGAGATTATCAAGGATTGTGACGCCGTTCTCTCCATCGCCTGCGGTGTAGGCGTGCAGTACATGGCCGAGAGGTTTCCCAGGATAAGGATTTTTCCTGGTGTAAATACCACCTTTATGGGCGGACCAACCGAACAGGGCGTTTTTTGGGAACGATGCGCCGGATGCGGCAATTGTATCCTGGCAACAACAGGAGGATTGTGTCCGGTAAGCCGGTGCGCAAAAAGTCTTTTGAACGGGCCGTGCGGCGGTTCACAAAATGGGAAGTGCGAAGTTTCACAGGAAACCCCCTGCGTATGGAATCAAATTTACGACCAGCTTGATACCCAGCAGCTTTTAGCCACAATGGAAACCATTGTGCCTCCCAAGGACTGGACGACCGGCATGGAAAACCATCCCCGAAAGATGATCCTTGAACATTTGGTTATGAAAAAATAAATTTATCGTATCAAATTATGACTGACAATAAATCTGGTAGCAACCTGGAAAAACTCTTAAGAAGCGGGAAATTTGCCGTGACGGCAGAACTCGGCCCTCCGCGGGGCGCCGACCGTTCGATGATTGAAAAAAAGGCCGCAATACTGAAAGGTTACGGAGACGCCTTCAACATCACCGATTGCCAGACTGCCGTCGTGCGCATGTCCAGCATTGCCGCTGGCCGTATCGTGCTTGATGCGGGATTGGAACCCATCATACAAATGACCTGTCGCGACAGGAACCGTATCGCCATACAGAGCGACCTCCTGGGCTCAGCAGCGCTAGGCGCAAAAAACCTGCTCTGCCTTACAGGCGACCACCAAAAATTTGGCGACCATCCGATGGCAAAGGGCGTCTTCGACCTGGATTCGATCAATCTCATTCAAATGGTTAAAACCCTCCGTGACGAAAAAAAATTTCAATCCGGCCAGGAATTGAAGGCGTCCGAGCCAAGATTTTTTATCGGCGCTGCCGAGAATCCCTTTGCCGACCCCTTTAAATTCCGTGCAATCAGACTTGCCAAGAAAATTACTGCCGGTGCCGATTTCATACAAACACAGATTATCTATAACGTCAAAAAGTTTAAAGAATGGATGAAGATGGTTACCGACATGGGACTCCATGAAAAGGCGTTCATCCTGGCAGGCGTAGCCCCGCTCAAGTCCGCAGGCATGGCAAAACACATGAAACATAACGTACCCGGTATGGACGTACCCGATGAGGTTATGAACCGCATGACCGCCGCCTCTGCCGCCAAAAAGGGCAAGGAAGAAGGCATCAGGATATGCCTCGAAGTCATCGAGCAGGTCAGAGAAATCAAAGGCATTTCCGGCGTGCATATCATGGCAGTTGAATGGGAAGAAGCCGTCCCCGAAATTGTCCAGCAAGCCAAATTATATCCCAGACCGGCTGTATAACCACAGAGCCGCAACCAAAGTGAATAAAGGTGTCGTGTGACAGGTGTCGGGTGACGTTTTTCTCAGCACACCACTTTGTTCAGTGTTAACTCTGCGAAGAATCTCGTCTTTAGCGAATAAGTGCATTCCCAATTAGTACTGTCCGGTTAGGAATTTGCACGTTTTATTCCATTGTTCTAAAGCCGTCATTCCCGCATGTTTTTAGCGGGAATCCAGGATGAACTAGTATATCGTTTCATTAAAATATAGACAATTAATTTGTTAAAGATTCAAATTTGCGCCATCGGTGTACCACGGGTTGCTCATTGATTTCTTGTACACCTAACAATATTCTTTTCTCAAGG
>Ga0233425_10008017_pt1 | contig 14345 bp, 11 predicted proteins | sample Watercolumn_Towu_2_FD_181712 | JGI IMG/M metagenome (GOLD analysis project Ga0233425, IMG submission 181712) | Freshwater microbial communities from Lake Towuti, South Sulawesi, Indonesia - Watercolumn_Towuti2014_140_MG | ecosystem: Environmental > Aquatic > Freshwater > Lake | place...
CGTCATCAAGCTGACCGGCCACAAGGTCGACCGCTTCGAAGGCCCCGCCTGCGTCTTCGACTGCGAGGAGGACGCGTTCCATGCCGTCCAGGACGGTTCGGTCGGCGAGGGCGACGTCATCGTCATCCGCTACGAGGGGCCCAAGGGCGGTCCGGGCATGCGCGAGATGCTGCAGGTCACGGCGGCGCTGAAGGGCCGCGGGGTCCACGACGTGGCCCTGATCACCGACGGCCGGTTCTCGGGCGCCAGCTACGGCTTCGTGGCCGGTCATGTCTCGCCGGAAGCGGCGGTCGGCGGGCCCATCGCCCTGATCCGCGACGGCGACCGCATCACCATCGACGTGACCCGGCGCGCCATCGATGTCGACGCCGACCTGACGGCGCGCCGCGCGGGCTTCGTCCCGAAGGCGGCCAGCCCGGCCCACGGCGTGTTCGCCAAATACCGCGCCTCGGTGGCCTCCGCCGCCCAGGGGGCCGTCACCATTCCCAACCCGCCGCCGGCCCGGAGCCGCGCCGACATCAAAGCACACGAGGACGCCTGACATGGCCATCACCATCTACACCGACGACGACATCGGCCCCGGCGCCATCGCCGGCCAGCGCATCGCCATCATCGGCTACGGCTCGCAGGGTCGGGCCCACGCCCAGAACCTGAAGGACTCGGGCCACGACGTGGTCGCCGGCGTCCGTCACGGCGGCAAGGGCTGGCGGAACGCCACGGCCGACGGCGTCCCGACCGCCGAGCCGGCCGAGGCCGTTCGCGGCGCCGACATCATCGCCATCCTGACTCCGGACATGGCCCAGGCCGAGGTCTATCGCGACATCGTCGAGCCGAACGCCAGGCCCGGCGCGGCCATCCTGTTCGCCCACGGCTTCTCTATCGTCTACGGCCGGGTCACGCCCCGCGCCGACATGGACGTCATCCTGGTCGCGCCCAAGGGGCCCGGCGATCTGGTCCGCCGCGAGTACCAGCGCGGCCGCGGCGTCCCCTCCCTGTTCGCCATCGAACAGGACGCCACGGGCAAGGCCCGCGACCGCGCCATGGGCTACGCCAAGGGCAATGGCGGCGCGACCGGCGGCCTGCTGGAAACCACCTTCCGCGAAGAGACCGAGACCGACCTGTTCGGCGAACAGGCCGTCCTGTGCGGCGGCGCCAAGGAGCTGGTCATGTCGGGGTTCAACACCCTGGTCGAGGCCGGCTACCAGCCCGAGATCGCCTATTTCGAGTGCATGCACGAGCTGAAGCTGATCGTGGACCTGTTCTACGAGGGCGGCGTCACCCGGATGAACGAGTTCATCTCGGAGACGGCGAAATGGGGCTCGGTCAAGTCGGGCCCGCGCGTCATCAACGACGAAACCCGCGCCCGGATGAAGACCATCCTGGACGAGATCCAGTCGGGCCAGTTCGCCCGCGAATGGATCGAGGAAAACGACGCCGGCAAGCCCCGCTACGACGCATGGGTCAAGGCCGACGGCGAGCAACCGATCGAGATCACCGGGGCGAGGCTGCGCCGGCGCATGGCCTGGCTGCACGCCCCCAGGTCGGAAGCCGCCTGAGTCATGACCGCCTCCGCCGTCCGCATGCCCGAACCCGCCGCCGTCCCGAAAAGCGGCGCGCGCCTGCTCGTCTCGACCCTGGAGCGGTTGGGGGTCGAGGTGGTGTTCGGCTATCCGGGCGGCGCCATCATGCCGGTCTACGACGCCCTGACCGGATCGTCGCTGCGCCACATCCTGGTCCGCCACGAACAGGCGGCCGCCTTCGCCGCCGACGCCTACGCCCGGCGCAGCGGCAAGGTCGGGGTCTGCCTGGCCACCTCGGGGCCGGGCGCCACCAACCTGATCACAGGCATCGCCAATGCGATGATGGATTCGGTGCCCATCGTCTGCATCACGGGCAACGTCGCCCAGGCCGTCATGGGCACGGACGCCTTCCAGGAAATCGACATCCTGGGGGTCACCCTGCCGATCGTGAAACACAGCATCCTGGTGCGCGATCCGGCGGACGTGCCGGCCGCCGTCGAGGAAGCCTTCCATATCGCCGCTTCGGGCCGCCCCGGACCGGTCCTGATCGATCTGCCCAAGGACGTCCAGGTCGGACAGACCAGCGAGGACATCGGCTTCCGCTATCCCAACGCCGTCGTTCCGGTCGACCACGACGCGATCGCCCGGGCCGCCGACGCGATCCGACAGGCCGAGCGGCCGCTGATCTATGTTGGCGGCGGGGTGAAGATCGGCCGCGCCGTCGACCCGCTGCGCGCCTTCGCGGAGGCGACGGGCATCCCGTCCGTCTCCACCCTGAACGCCCTGGGCACGATCGCGACGGACGCGCCCGGCGCCCTGGGCATGCTGGGCATGCACGGAACACGCGGAGCCAATGAGGCGGTGCAGGAAGCCGATCTGCTGATCGTCTTCGGCGCCCGGTTCGACGACCGCGCGACCGGCAAGCTGGCCGAGTTCGCGCCCCACGCCCGTGTCGTCCATTTCGACATCGACGCGTCGGAGATCGGCAAGCTGCGCCAGACCCAGGTCGCGGTCGCCGGCGAACTGCCCGCCGGGATCAGCGCCCTGACCGCGCATCTGGCCCCGACGCCGCTGCGGATCGACCCGTGGATGATGCGCTGCGCCACGCGCGCCGAGCGGACGGGTTTCCGCTATGACGCCCCGGGCGAGGGGGTCTACGCCCCTGCCCTGCTGAAGGCGATTTCGGAGGCGGCGGGCGACGACTTCGTCGCGGCCTGCGATGTCGGCCAGCATCAGATGTGGGCCGCCCAGCACTGTCGTTTCGCCAAACCGGAAGCCCACATCACCTCGGGCGGTCTGGGGGCCATGGGCTTCGGCCTGCCCGCCGGGATCGGCGCCAAGCTGGCCGACCCCGACGCGACCGTGGTCGTCATCGCCGGCGACGGCGGCTTCATGATGAATGTCCAGGAGCTGGCCACCCTGCGCCGCTACGACGTGGCCGTGAAGATCCTGCTGCTGGACAACAGCTCGCTGGGCCTGGTCCGCCAGTGGCAGGAGCTGTTCTTCAACCAGAACTATTCCGAGGTCGACCTGTCGGACAATCCGGACTTCGTCCGGGTGGCCGAGGCCTTCGGCGTCGAGGCCTTTCGAATTAGCCGGCGCGAGGAGGTTACGGCCGGGATCGCCCGCCTGCTGGCCGCCGACGGCCCCTGCCTCGCGCACGTGATCATCGATCCCCGGGAGAACGTGTGGCCGCTGGTCCCGCCCGGAAAGAACAACGCCGAAATGATGGAAGGCGCCTGACATGACCCGGACCTTGCACCTGCACATCGACCGCGCCGACGGTTCGCTCCAGCGCCTGATCGGTCTCGTCGAACGTCGCGGTTTTCACATCGACGGCCTGTCGCTGAGCGATGACGGCGCGGGTCGCCGGGTCGAGATGGCCGTGCGCGGCCGCGACGTCGCGCGCTGCCCCGAAACCCTGGGCCGCCAGATCGACAAGCTGTTCGGCGTCACCCGGTTCGCCCCCTCCGCGGCCCCTCACCCCGAGAGGGTCGTATGAGCCGGATCGCAGACGCCGTCGCGGCGGATCCGAACCGGGTCATCGTCTTCGACACCACCCTGAGGGACGGAGAACAGGCGCCGGGCTTCTCCATGTCGGCCTCCGACAAGGTGCGGCTGGCGCATGTGCTGGCCGCGCTGAAGGTCGATGTGGTCGAGGCCGGCTTCGCCGCCGCCTCGCCCGGCGACGAGGAGGCGGTGCGTCGCGTGGTCGGCGAGGTCGAGGGTCCGGTCTTCTGCTCGCTGGCCCGCGCCAACGAGGGGGACATCGACGCGGCGTACCGCGCCCTGAAGGGGACGACGGAACGGCGCTGCCACATCTTCCTCGGAACCAGCCCCATCCACCGCTCCGCCAAGCTGAAGATGTCGAAGGCCGAGGTGCTGGTCGCCGCTGAACGCGCGGTCGCCTATGCCCGCACCCTGTTCGAGGATGTGGAGTTCAGCCCCGAGGACGCCATCCGCACCGAACCGGATTTCCTGGCCGAGGTGTGCGAAGTCGCCGCGGCGGCGGGCGCCGCGACGCTGAACATCCCCGACACTGTCGGCTATTCCACGCCGGGCGAGATCGGGGACATCTTCCGCAACCTGATCGCGACCGTCCGCAACCGCTTCCCACAGGTCGTCTTTTCAGCCCACTGCCACGACGACCTGGGCATGGCCGTCGCCAATTCCCTGGCGGCCGTCGAGGCCGGGGCGCGTCAGGTCGAGGGCGCGATCAACGGCATCGGCGAGCGGGCCGGCAACGCCTCGATCGAGGAGATGGTCATGGCTATCCGCACCCGCTCGGATCGCTACGCCCTGCACACCGGGGTCGACGCAACCCAACTGGTGCGGGCCAGCCGCCTGCTGAGCGAGATCACCCACACGCCGGTGGTCCGCAACAAGGCCATCGTCGGTCTGAACGCCTTCGCCCATGAAGCCGGCATCCACCAGCACGGCATGATGGCCGATCCATCGACCTACGAGATCATGCGGCCGCAGGACGTGGGCTTCGAGGGCAGCTGGTTCGTGCTGGGAAAACACTCCGGACGCCATGCCGTCGCCAAACGCGCCGAGGCGCTGGGGCAGCCGCTCAGCGGCCTGCATCTGGCCGCCGTCTTCGCGGGCTTCAAGACCCGCGCCGACCAGATCGGCGAGATCGACGACCGCGAACTGCTGGCCATCGTCGAGGCCGCCCGCCCCGCCCCCCGTTACGAGGAGACCGCCTATGCGGCCGTTGGCTGAACACATCTGGATCAACGGCGAACTGACGCCCTGGGCCGAGGCGAAGATCCATGTGATGAGCCATGCGCTCCACTACGGCACCTCGGTGTTCGAGGGCATCCGCGTCTACGACACACCGGACGGGCCGCGCGGTTTCCGCCTGACCGACCATGTGCGGCGGCTGTTCGACAGCGCGCGAATGTACCATTTCCAGCTGCCCTGGACCGAGGCGGAGCTGGTCGAGGCGTGCAAGGCCACGGTCCGCGCGACCGGACTGCGCAGCGCCTACATCCGCCCCATCGCCTTCCTGGGCGAATGCGGCATGGGGGTGACGCCCAGGCCGGGCGACATGAACATCGACGTCGCCATCGCGGCCTTCCCGTGGGGGGCCTATCTGGGCGAGGAGGCGCTGGAGAAGGGCGTCGACGCCTGCGTCGCCAGCTGGTCGCGCATCGCCCCCAACACCGTGCCCTCGGGCGCCAAGGCGGGCGGCAACTATCTGTCCAGCTATCTGATCGGACGCGAGGCCCGGGTCGGCGGGTTCGGCGAAGGCATCGCCCTGGGCACGGACGGCCGCCTGTCCGAAGGCGCCGGCGAGAACCTGTTCATCGTCAAGGACGGCGAGATCGTCACCCCGCCTGCGGCGGCCTCGATCCTGATGGGCATCACGCGCGACAGCGTGCTGAAGCTGGCGCGGGGACTGGGCTACGAGACCCGCGAACAGGTGATGCCGCGCGAGGCCCTGTATGTCGCCGACGAGATCTTCATGACCGGCACGGCCGCCGAGATCACGCCGGTGCGCTCGGTCGACGGCATCGCCACGCGTTGCGCCGGTCCGGGGCCCGTGACCAGGGCGGTGAACGGCGCCTTCCGCGGCCTGTTCGACGGCTCGACGCCCGACCGGTTCGGCTGGCTGGAGTCCATCGCCGCGCCCGCGCCGGCCGCACCTGTCCGGGAGGTCGAGCATGCCTGAGACCCTGTTCGACAAGGTCTGGAACCGGCACGTCGTCACGCCCGAGACGCCGGACACGCCGAGCGTACTCTACGTCGATCTGCATCTGGTCCATGAGGTGACCAGCCCGCAGGCCTTCAGCGAGATCGAGGCCCGCGGCCTGTCCGTGCGCCGGCCCGACCGGACGTTCGCCACCCTGGACCACTCCACTCCGACCCTGCCCGCCGTCGACGGCGTGCGCCCCTATGTGACGCCCGAGGCGCGTTCGCAGGTCGAGCGGCTGGAGGCCAACTGCGCCCGGCACGGCATCCGCCTGGCCGGATGGGGCAGCGAGGACCGGGGCGTGGTTCACGTCATGGGCCCTGAGCTGGGCCTGACCCGGCCGGGCATGACCGTCGTCTGCGGCGACAGCCATACGGCGACGCACGGCGCCTTCGGAGCCCTGGCGTTCGGCATCGGCACATCGGAGGTCGGCCATGTGCTGGCGACCCAGTGTCTGCTGCAACGCAAGCCGAAGACCATGCGGGTGACGGTAACCGGCCGGCTGCAGCCGGGCGTGTCCGGCAAGGACATGGCGCTGGCGATCATCGCCCGCCTCGGGTTCGGCGGCGGCACCGGTCATGTGATCGAATACGCCGGGGAGGCCGTCCGGGCCCTCGACATGGAGGGGCGGATGACCCTCTGCAACATGTCGATCGAGGCCGGAGCGCGGGCCGGCATGATCGCGCCCGATCCCGTGACCGTGGCCTGGCTGCAGGGCCGCCGCCACGCGCCGTCCGGAGAGGCCTTCGGACGGGCCGCCGCCGATTGGCTGACTCTCAGGAGCGATCCCGGGGCGGTGTTCGACAGCGAGATCGAGATCGACGGAAACGCGATCCGGCCCATGGCGACCTGGGGCACGACGCCGGACGCGGGGTCTCCCGTGGGGGCTCCGGTCCCCGAGCCGCGGGACGCCACCGGCGCGCGGGCCCTGGCCTATATGGGTTTCACCGCCGGCGAGCCCACCACCGGGCACCGGGTCGACGTCGTCTTCGTCGGATCATGCACAAATGGAAGGCTGCCCGACCTGCGCGCCGCCGCCGACGTCCTGCGCGGACGAAAGGTCAGCCCCGGCGTCCGCATGCTGGTGGTGCCGGGCTCCGAGGCCGTGCGCCGCGACGCCGAGGCCGAGGGTCTGGACCGCGTCTTCATCGACGCCGGCGCGGAATGGCGCCTGCCAGGTTGCTCGATGTGCATCGCCATGAACGGCGATTTCGTGGGTCCCGGCCAGCTGGCGGTCTCGACCTCGAACCGGAATTTCGAAGGCCGGCAGGGCAAGGGCGCGCGTACCATTCTGGCCAGCCCCGCCACGGCCGCGGCCAGCGCCGTCGCCGGCGTCCTGACCGATCCCCGCGCATATCTGAAGGAGGGCGTCGATGCCTGAACCCCTGCAGGTCCTGACCTCAAAATGCGTGGTCCTCAGCCAGGCCAATATCGACACGGACCAGATCATTCCGGCGCGGTTCCTGACCACCACCTCGCGCGAGGGGCTGGGCAAGGCGGCCTTTTACGACTGGCGTTATGAGGCCGACGGCTCGCCCAAGCCCGAGGCGGTGCTGAACCGGATCGACCCTGCCGAGCGCCGCATCCTGCTGGCCGGGCCCAATTTCGCCTGCGGTTCGTCGCGGGAACACGCGCCCTGGGCCCTGGCCGACTACGGCTTCCGGGCGGTGATCTCGACCTCGATCGCCGACATCTTCACCTCCAACGCCCTCAAGACCGGCCTGCTGCCGATCGAGGTGGACCAGGCCGTCTGGGACGATCTGGCCGCCTTCCCCGACCACCCGGTGACCATCGATCTGGAGGCCGGAGAAATCCGCCGTGGCAACGCGGCGCCTACGCCCTTCACGGTCGAGCGGTTCGCGCGCCGCTGCCTGCTGGACGGCGTCGACACCCTCGGCTGGCTGCAAGCCCGCCTGCCCGACATCGCGGCCTTCGAAGCCGCCCATGACATGGAAACCGCCTGATGCCCGCTCCCCGCACCTTCGACATCGTCATCCTGCCCGGAGACGGGGTCGGTCCCGAGGTCACCGCAGCCGCCCGGGCGGTGCTGGAGGTCATCGGCGACTTCTTTGAGCACAAATTCCGCTTCCATGAGCACCTGATCGGCGGGGCCGCCATCGACGCGACCGGCGAGCCGCTGCCGCAGGAAACCGTCACCGCCTGTCTCGCCGCTGACGCCGTCCTGCTGGGCGCGGTCGGCGGTCCCAAATGGGACGGCGGCGCGCGCCGGCCCGAGGAAGGCCTGCTGGGCCTGCGCAAGGCCATGGGCCTGTTCGCCAACCTGCGCCCGCTGCAGGTCTCGCCCGTGCTGGCGCACCGCTCGCCGCTCAAGCGCGAGATCGTCGAGGGCGTCGATCTGATCGTGTTCCGCGAACTGACCGGCGGCGTCTATTTCGGCGAAAAGACCCGCACCGCCGACCGCGCCACCGACCTGTGCGTCTACACCGTCCCCGAGATCGAGCGCATCGCCCGCGCCGCCTTCAGGACCGCCCAGCAGCGCCGCGGCAAGGTCACCTCGGTCGACAAGGCCAATGTCATGGAGACCAGCCGCCTGTGGCGCGAGGTCGTGACCCGCATCCACGCCGAGGAATTCCCTCGCGTCGAGCTGGAGCACGCCCTGGTCGACTCCATGGCCATGCACCTGATCCGCAAGCCGCGCGAATACGACGTCATCCTGACCGAGAACATGTTCGGCGACATTCTGTCGGACGAGATCTCGGTGCTGGGCGGATCCATCGGCCTGCTGCCCTCGGCCTCGCTGGGAGAGAGCGGCCCCGGGCTCTTCGAACCCATCCACGGTTCGGCGCCTGACATCGCCGGTCAGGACAGGGCCAATCCCGTCGGGACGATCCTGTCCGCCGCCCTGATGCTGCGCCACAGTCTGGGACTGGACGACGAGGCCGCGTCGATCGAGGCCGCTGTGGCCGCCGTTCTGTCGGCGGGGGCGGTGACCGGAGACCTGGGCGGATCGCTGGGCACCCGCGCCGCGGCCAACGCAGTCATCGACGCGCTGCGCGCCATCCACTGGGCCGCCGCCCACCGCGTCCAGATGCACTGGGCCTGAGCCATGACGAGCAAAAGCGTGTCCTCCAGGGCGCAATCACGACGGGCAGAAGCCCGAAACGGTCCCCAAAGGAGCCGGATCAGCAATACTCTTGCCGGAAGACTTGACGCGAACGTTCACTATCCTTCAGCCTGCCACCTGTCTTTCAACGCGAGCCTGGTCTCTTGAACCGTTCCGCCGCCCTCCTCGCCGCCCGCTCGACCGCTTCGCGCGGCGGCGTTGCGCTGCGCGTCGGCGGCCTCGGCGCGATCATGACCACCACGACCATCACCACGCCCATGGCGGGGACAGGTTAGCGCGCACCAGAACTCAGGATCGCCCCGACCCAACCCCGCCCGGACCCCCCGGGCGGGGTTTTTCATTTCCGCCCTCCTCCTCCCTCATCTCTCCGAAAGTCACCATCATGCCCGGCCTAGCCCTCCTCCATTCCAAGGCTCTTCCCCTCGCGCCCCCGGACCTCGTCCGCCCGGTCGTGGTGATGAAGTTCGGCAGTTCGGTCCTGTCCGGGCCGACCGATGCACCCGCCGTCGCGTCCGACATCTATGCCGAGGTCCGCCGCGGCCGGCGCGTGGTCGCCGTCGTCTCCGCCTTCGCCGGCGAAACCGACCGCCTGCTCGCCGAGGCCCGCGCGCTCGGGCTCGCCCACGACAATCCGCTGCTGCCCGCCTATGTCGTTCAGGGCGAGGAGCGGTCCGCCGCCCTCGCGGCCCTGGCCTGCGACCGCATCGGCCTGAGCGCCACGACCCTGTCGGTGCGCGATCTCGGCATCGTCGCCGAGGGACCCGCCGAACACGCCCGCCCCTTCGCCCTCGATCGAAACGCCCTCGAGCTCGCGCTCGATCAGCACGAGGTCGTGGTGGTTCCCGGCTTTGGCGCCCTGTCGCCCGAAGGGCGGGTCGTACTGATGGGCCGCGGCGGCTCCGACCTGACCGCGCTCTTCCTCGCCGCCGAACTCGGGCTGGACCACGTCCAGCTCGTGAAGGACGTCGACGGACTCTACGACCGCGACCCCAATCTCGATCCCGCAGCCCGGCGCTACGACCAGGCCAGCTGGGCCGAGGCGAAGGCGTTGGGCGGCGGGCTGGTCCAGGCCGACGCGCTGGAGATGGCGGAGGCCCGCCGACTGAGGGTCGAGGTTCGCAACCACGCCGACGGCCACCGGACGGTCATCGGCGCCGACAGCGCCCTGCCTCGCCCCGTCCGGCCCTCCCGGCCGCTCAAGGTCGCCGTCGCCGGTTGCGGCGTGGTCGGCGGCGGCGTCCTGGCCCGGCTGCTGGGCGATCGACGGTTCGAGGTCGTCGGCGTCCTGGTGCGCGATCCCGCCAGGCCTCGGGACGTACCGGGCGTGTCAGCGGCCGCCCTTGCGCCCCTGCTTCTTGCCGATCCGTCCGCCCTGCTGGACAGGAAGCCGGACATCCTGCTGGAGGCGCTTTCCGAGGCGGAGGCCGGTCACGCCCTGATTCACGCCGCCCTGCAACGCGGCGTCGACGTGGCCAGCGCCAACAAACAGGCCGTCAGCCGCGATCCCGCGGGATTGCTGGTGCTGGCGGTAGCGAACGGCGCGAAACTGCTCTGGTCCGCCTCGGTCGGGGGCGGGGTTCCGATGATCGAAACCCTGCGCGCGGCGCGCTCGGAGGAACCCGTCCTCGCCTTCGAGGCCGTGCTCAACGGCACGGTCAACTTCATGCTCGAGCGACTGGGCGCCGGCGCCCCGTTCGAGGTCGCGCTGGCCGAGGCGCGGGCGGCCGGGTTCGCCGAGGAGGATCCCTCCTCCGACCTCGAGGGCGTCGACGCCGCCGCCAAGGTCCGGCTGCTGGCCTTCGAGGCCTTCGGGGTGATGCCGAACGAGGCCGATATTCCGCGCGACGTCCTGTCGGCCGACAGCCTGCCGCCCGCCGGCGCGCGGCAGCTGTGTCGCTGCCGTATGGACAACGGCCGGCTGGTCGCCGAGGTTCGTCTGGTCGCGAGCTCGCTGGACCCCGTGTTCGCCGGCTTGAAGGGAGAGGGCAACGCCTTGAAGGTCATCGCCGCCGATGGATCGGTCGTTCGTTGCCGTGGCCGCGGGGCCGGACGCTGGGCGACGGCCGAGAGCGTGCTTGCGGACCTGTCCGATCTCGCCGCCTGCCGTCTCGCGCATGAGGCCGGCTGACATGGCTGTCTTCACCCCGGTCGAGGAGGCCGACGCCGAGCCCTTCATTCGACGCTTCGGCCTCGGCGCGCTGCGTGCGCTGACGCCGATCGCCGAGGGGGTCTCGAACACCAACTATCGGATCGACACGGATGGGGGGCGGTTTGTCCTGACCCTGTTCGAGGGTCTCACCGACGAGGCCGCCCTGCCCTTCTGCCTCGGCCTCACCGCCCACGCGGCCGGGGCCGGCCTGCCATGCGCCCGGCCGTTGAAAGACCGCGACGGCCGGGAGACCGGGCGTCTGAACGATCGCCCCGCCGCCATCCTCGAGTGGCTCCCGGGCGCCTGGAAACGAGAGCCTTCGCTGGCGGACCAGGCCGCGGCCGGGGCTCTGCTCGCCCGTCTGCACATCGCCGGTTCCGCCTTTCCCCTGACCCGCCCCAACCCGTTAGGGCCCGACGCCCTGCGCGCCCTGTTCGATCGCTGCCAGTCGCGCGCAACCGCCGCTGACCAGCTCCTGCTCCGCCGGATGGCCCCCTGGGTCCATGACCGCGTCTCCAATCCCGTCGCCACCCTGCCGGTTGGACCGATCCACGCCGACTATTTCCCCGACAACATCCTGTTCGAGAACGGCGCGCCAAGCGGCCTGATCGACTTCTATTTCGCCTGCACCGACGTCCTCGCCTACGATCTGGCCATCGCGCTCTCCGCCTGGGGTTTCGACGCCGAGGGAACAGCGATGCCGGGCGCGCTCGCGGCCTTCCAGTCCGGATATGAATCGGTCCGTCCGCTGAGCCTGGCCGAACGCCACGCCCTGCCCGAACTCGGCGCCGTTGCGGCTGTGCGCTTCACCCTGACGCGTCTGCACGATCGCCTGTTCCATGACGCCGGGGCCCTGGTGACGCCCAAGGATCCGGCGCCGGTCCTGCGTCGCCTGGACTGGTGGACGGGGCCCGCCCTGGCGGCCTGAGATCAGCCGATGGCGGCGAGCACAGCCGACAGGTTCGGGTCCACGGTCTCGAACACCTCGGTGCGGCCTTCCAGACCGTCCAGCTGCGGCGGCCGTTCCGGAGCGAACCCCAAGGCCGCCTCGACCGCCTCCGGAAATTTGGCCGGATGCGCCGTCGACAGTGCGACCACAGGGCCCGCCGACCGATCCAGCCGCCGCGCGGCGTGGAGCGCCACCGCCGTGTGCGGACAGATCACGCGTCCCGTCCCGGCCCAGGTCCGCGCAATCTCCTGCGCCGTTTCCGCCTCGCTGACCGAAACAGCCGACACCTCGCGCCGCAAGGCCGCCCGCAACTCGCCGGGCAGGGTCATGCGTCCATGGCGAGCGAAGTCCTCGAACAGGCCGCGGGTCAGGGCGCTGTCCCGGCCCGAGGCCTCGAACACCAGCCGTTCGAAATTGGACGGCGCCTGCACGTCCATGCTGACGCTCGCGGTGGGCACGGCGTGGGTGCGCTCGTAAACACCGGTTTCCAGCGCTCGCACCAGGGCGTCGTTCCGGTTCGTGGCCGCCACCAGCCCGCCCATGGGCAGGCCCATTCGCCGACCCGCCCAACCGGCGAAGGCGTCCCCGAAATTGCCCGTCGGCACGACATAGGTCGCCCTGGCCGCCTGACTGCCCAGCGACCGCGCCGCGCTGGCATAGTAGGGAATCTGCCCCGCCAGCCGCGCCCAGTTGATCGAGTTGACCGAACTCACCCGCCGCCCGGTCAGGCCGCGATCCGCCAGCAAACCCTTCACCAGACGCTGGCAGTCGTCGAAGTCGCCCCGCACCGCCAGGTTCAGCACATTGGCCGCCCCCGTCGTGGTCATCTGCAGCCGCTGCACCGGCGACACCCGCCCCAGCGGATGCAGCACCACCAGATCGATCCGGTCCATGCCGCCGAAGGCCCGCACCGCCGCGGCGCCCGTATCGCCGCTGGTCGCGGTCACCAGCAACAGCCGCTCGTCCCGCGCGGCCAGGGCGGCCTCCGCCAGCACGGCGACCATCTGCATGGCGTAGTCCTTGAACGCCGCGGTGGGGCCGTGGAACAGCTCCAGCACAAACAGGCCGGGCTCCAATTCGACCAGCGGCGTCGTCTCCGGGTGAAGGAACCGCTTTGTCAGCCGCCCTGTCGCGCGCGTCACCACTCCGGCCTCCAGGGCCTCGCCGACGAAGGGCGTCAGGATCGCATTCGCCAGATCGGCGGCGCCTCCCGGAAGCGCCTCAAGCCCGGGCAGGTCCGGCCAGCGCGCGGGGACGTAGAGTCCGCCGTCCGGCGCCACCCCCGCCAGCAGGGCGCCGACGAAATCCACTTCCGGCGAAGACCCGCGCGTACTGACGTAGGCGGGGAAGGGCGAGGCGGCCATCAGCATCCTATCGGGCCATGCGCGGCCATCGACATTTGATGGCCTCCTCCCGGGCGATGCAACACCCGCCGGCGATGCGAAAACCTCGGTCCGGCATTAATCGCAGCATCGTCCCTTCGGCGCCGCAGCACGGCTTGGCATCCCCCGGCGTGAACGTCATGCTCCCCCCATGCCCTCCTCCACCACACCCAGTCCGCAAGCCGGCGTTCAGGACGCGGGCTACGCCCTCGGCGCCGCGCGCCGGGTGGTGGTGAAGATCGGCTCGTCGCTGCTCGTCGACGCCGCTCACGGGGCTGTCGATACGGCCTGGCTCGAGGCCATGGCGGGAGACGTCGCGCGGCTCCGGGCGGCGGGCAAGACAGTCATCGTCGTCTCATCCGGCGCCGTGGCCCTGGGTCGCCGGCGTCTCGGCCTCTCCGCCGGCGCCCGACTGGACGAGAAACAGGCCGCCGCCGCCGTCGGGCAATCGATGTTGATGCAGGCATGGACCACCGCCCTGGCGGCTCATGGCCTCGTCGCGGCCCAGGTGCTCCTTACCCGGGAGGACACCGAGCGTCGGCGGCGCTGGCTGAACGCCCGGGCCACGGTCGAGGCGCTCCTGACGCTCGGCGTCGTACCTGTGGTCAATGAGAATGACACCGTGGCGACCGAGGAAATCCGTTACGGCGACAACGACCGGCTGGCCGCCCGCACCGCCCAGCTCTCCAGAGCCGACCTGCTGGTCCTCCTGTCCGACGTCGACGGCCTCTACACGGCGGATCCCGGCCGCGACCCGGATGCGGTCCACATCCCGCGCCTGGACGACCTGACCCCCGAAGCCGTTGCGGCGGCCGAGGGGCCCAACGCCCTGACCGGCGTCGGGTCGGGCGGCATGGTCACGAAACTGATGGCGGCCCGTATCGCCCGGTCGGCGGGCTGTTCGACCCTGATCCTGTCCGGCGCGCCCCATGCGCCGCTGACGGCGCTGGAAGGAGGCGCCCGGGCCACGCTCATCGCCGCCCCCGGCACGCCGATGACCGCGTACAAGCAGTGGATCGCCGGGAGCCTTGAACCCGCCGGCGTGCTGGTGGTGGACGAAGG
>Ga0233425_10008018_pt1 | contig 14341 bp, 9 predicted proteins | sample Watercolumn_Towu_2_FD_181712 | JGI IMG/M metagenome (GOLD analysis project Ga0233425, IMG submission 181712) | Freshwater microbial communities from Lake Towuti, South Sulawesi, Indonesia - Watercolumn_Towuti2014_140_MG | ecosystem: Environmental > Aquatic > Freshwater > Lake | place: Indonesia...
GATCGCGTCCCGAAAAAGATAGACCTGAAGGACATCGAGTTCCTGCCCCAGTCGTTTAGGAAGACAAGACTCAAGCCTTGATTCCGAAACCGGGCGCTCTGGGCCGGTGACTTCCTGGCTCCGGACCGAGCCCGACGGCGAACCGAACGATGGCCGCGGGGCGGGACCGTAGAGCGGGCAATTGGAGGAGCGGCAACCGCTGACAACAGTAGAGACAATGAGGCCGGCCAAGTGCCATGAGAACTTCAAGTCGCGCCGGATTTCGGTTGCATCAAGCCGGTGGCGAGAAAGGGAGGCAAGATGAGTACCCAACAGAGAAGGGACGACGAGGGCAGTTCGCCGAGACGCCGTGATGTGCTGGTGAGCAGCGATCCGAGTGTGGCCGCCGCAGTCCGCGCGGCAATGAAGTCGCTCCGAGCGCGCCTCGCACCGAAAGTCGGCGCCCGTTGCCGACGCGAGCGACTCAGCATCCGAAAGCTGCTGCTCGAACCCGGTTCCAGCGACCCGAACGGGTTCGAGCGGGTCATTGGCCGCAGTGACTTTCAGTCGGTGAACTTCCTCGCGCGCGGGATGCGGGCGGCAGCGGCGGTCTGCCGGATACGCGTGCCGGCCCTGGGCGGGGAGTGGTATGGCTCCGGTTTCCTGGTCGGGCCGCGCCTGCTGCTAACGAACAACCACGTGCTGGCCGGTCCCGAGGATGCCGCCCAGGCCGAAGCCGAGTTCGGGTACGAGCACGACCTTGATGGAGTTCTGAAGCCGGCGATCCAGTTCAACCTCGCGCCGCACGAGCTGTTCTTCACCGACGTCGAGCACGACGTGACCTTCGTCGCAGTGACGCCGTTTTCCGAAGGCGGCGTGCCGCTCGAACGCTACGGCTACTTGCCGCTGCTGGGAGTCTCGGGAAAGGCAGTCCCGGGCGAATGGGTGACGGTTATCCAGCATCCCGGCGGACAACCCAAGCAGTTGACGATTCGCGCAAACCAAGTCATCGAACTCGAGTCCAGGGGCAAGGCGGGCGCCCGGTCAAACGAACTCTTCATTCACTACACGACCGACACCGAGCCCGGTTCATCCGGTTCACCGGTCCTCAACGACCAGTGGCAGGTGGTCGCGATTCACCACAAGGCCATTCCCAAGTCGCTGCCCGGGCGCGCCGCGGACGGCACGCTGGAGTTCGATAAGGTCGAGTGGATCGCCAATGAAGGAGTCCGGGTCAGCGCAGCAATCGCGCTGCTGGAGCGGGCCCGTCTCACTGATAAGAGCGCCGCCGCCGCGCTGGAACGGCTGAACCGCGCAATCGGGTTGTCACCCCTGCTGACGGGCGAGAGACAGGCGCCTTCACTTCGGGTCGCCGAGAAAGAAGGCTCGGCATTCGCGCTGTCGGAGTGGAAGGCGCATGGCGAAGGGTATGACCCTGACTTCCTGGACACGAGTATCCCGTTCACCGACATCCTCGGCGCCCGGCGGACCGAGGCCGCCCCGCTGCTGGCTGGCGGGTCGGTCGAGCTCAAGTACCTGCACTTCTCAACCATCATCCACAAGAAACGGGGATTCCCGATGCTGACTGCCGTGAACATCAACGGTAGCAGACTCGTCCATCCGGGCAAGAACTCGTGCACCTGGCGACGTGACTGCCGGCTCGACCAGAACCTGCAGCCGGGCGACAACTTCTACGCGAAGAGCGAGGGCGACGACAAGGTGCAGTTCGACCGCGGGCACATGGTCCGGCGCATGGACCCTTGCTGGGGTACGCCGGCCGACGCCCGGACCGCTGAGCAGCACACCTTCCACTTCACCAATGCCGCGCCCCAGGTTCACAAATACAACGACGCCGACTGGGGCAATCTCGAGGACTACGTGCTTGACCGCGTCCAGACCAAAGAGAAGCGGTGCACCGTCTTCACTGGACCGGTCTTCAGGGACTCAGACCCCTTCTACGGTGCGAGCCGGAAGGGAGGACCCTGGCAGATACCGATAACGTTCTGGAAGATTGCCGTCATCGAGAAGGGCGGCGGCGAGTATGCTGCGGCCGCGTTCATGATCGGACAGCTCGACTACGTCCGGGCGCTGCTGGAGGCGCGCGTCTTCAGCGGACTGAAGCCCTACTCGTACGAAGAGCTGCTAAGTCGTATGATTCAGACGACGATTGCTGCGGTCGAGCAGGAGACCGGATTCGACTTTTCGGCCATCCGCAAGTATGACGTGCAGGGGGCGCTGGAGACGACCCGACAGGTGAGGTTTATCCGCAGCGGCAGTGACATCCTGCTCTAGCCGCGCGACTCGAACCGCGGCGGCTATTGGCTGGAGGCCGGTAGCCGCCCCGTCTTCTCCTCGCGGCCTCCCTCGCCCCCTGCGCTGTACTAGACCACTTGACACTGCGCCCTTTGCGTGCTATTACTGTCTCCTGATGGCAGCCACATCGGCAACGCAGGGGGGCGTCCCAGCCGGAACGGTAAACGCCGGAGCTCGACCAGAGCCGCCGGCGCCATTTGAATGCCGAGAGCCTCAACAGGCAGGAGAAAACACATGAAGAAACTGCTGACTATCATCGGAATCATCATTCTGCTGGTCGCCGTCTACCTCGTCTCAGTGGCCGTGCTGGACCGGCAGGTCCGAAACATCCGCGATGCCGTCCGGGCCGGCGGACATCCGACTACACTGAGGGAGCTGAAGTCACGCCCGGGGAGCGAAGAACTGTCGCGCCTGCTGGCTCAGGCCGACACCGCCCTGGAGGAGAAGAAAGAGAAGCGGGCGCTGGTCCTGTCCGATTCCGGAGCACTCGACGCGGCCGAAGGCAAGGCCCTGCTTGCCCGCAATGCCCGGGCGCTCGAACTGCTGTTGAGCGCAGCCCGGTTTCCTGCCGCGAGTATTGCCTTCGACCCGACCGCCGGGCTCGCGGCGCGCCTGCCGCCGACACTCAAGCGCACCTACGACTTCGGCGCGCTGCTGCGCCTGAAGGCGCGCGACCTGCTTGCCGCAGGCAAAGCCGATGAGGCGATGGATGTCCTTGTCCGCGACCTGCGCCTGGCCGACCTGCTTCCGGGTGATGGCGCGGTAATCTTCGCGCTCGTGCGCTCGACCGAGATGAGCCGAACACTGCGCGCGATGCGCGATGTCGGACCGAAGTGCACTGACCGGGCGCTGGCCAGGGCGGTGGACGCGGTGGCAGCATTGTCCGTGGACAAAGAGCTGCTCCGTGTCTGGGAGGCGGAATATGTCACAATGGACGAGTATCTGGCACGGCCCTCAGTGTCTATGCTCGGGATGGCGAATGCCGACAACCTGCTCAACCGCTTTCTGATGTTCTTCCCTTTAAGCAATCGCATCGCCCAGTACGCCAGCCAGGTCTTCCACCAGCGCTGTCTGGAAGTCGCAGCCCGGCCGTGGTACGAGGCGGACCGGCAGTGGGACAGCCTGGACCAGTTGCAGCAGCGCCGGACCCGGCAGCACTCACCACTGGCCGGTCTGATGCTCCCCAACGGCAGGATGGTTGCCACCCGGATTGCGAAACTGCAGGCCGAGCGGGCCGTTACGTTGACCGGCTTCCGGCTTCTTCAGTACCGGCAGGGCCGCGCGGCGTTCCCTGCCACGCTGGCGGACATCCCGACGCGGGAGGCAATTGACCCGTTCACCGGCAAGTCGCTGAACTACCAGTCGCTCGGAACGGGTTTTCGGCTCTACAGCACGGGCGAAAACCAGCAGGACAACGGCGGCGACCCGAAGACCGACATCGCGTGGGTGGTGGACTAGTTCATAGCCATGAGCTCCTGGTTCTAGCTCAGAACCGGACTCGCAGATATCCGCCGACGACTGTGAGCTGAGAACTCGGTCTTGCCGCCGGCAGCCGACCGGGACCTGGTGATCCTTCCCCTGGATTCACTTGTTTCCTGCTCCAATGTAGACTCCTGTCTTGAAGAATCCCATTTCTGCTCTCCAAAGTCGTCTTTGGCTGGTTACGGTCGAATGATGCTTCTTCGTCGCCCGCGAATCAAGCAGTCTCTGTGCCCTGCTGCGCCCAGGAGCTTGACGCAGGCACAGGACAGCCTGCCCCCTCTGCTCTGTTGACCTGCGGATAGAATCCGTGGCCTCTGAGTCTAACAATCCATGAGATTGACCCAGAATTCGCTGAAAGACCGGATCTGCCTGATAACCGGCGCGACCTCGGGCATCGGCAAGGCAACCGCAGTCGCGCTCGCCCGCATGGATGCCACGGTCGTGGTTCACGGCCGCAATCGACAGAAGTGCGAGACGACAGTCAATGCAATCCGAAAGGAAACCGGCAACCAGCAGGTCGAAGCGCTGGTCGCGGACCTGGCCTCTTTGCAGGACACCCGGCGACTGGCGCAGGAATTCGCGGCTCGCCATTCACAATTGCACATTCTGGTCAACAATGCCGGATTGTCGTTGCGGCTCCGGAAGGAAAGCACCGACGGCTTTGAACTGATGTTCGCGGTGAACCACCTGGCGCACTTTCTGCTGACGAATCTCCTGCTCGACACGATTGTTGGCTCAGCTCCGGCGCGAATCATCAACGTCTCCTCCGGACTGCACCGGTACGCCAAGATGGACTTTTCTGACCTGCAGATGATGCGCAAGTTCTCCGCGATGCGGGGCTATGGCGTATCCAAGGCAGCCAACGTCATGTTCACCTATGAACTGGCCCGGCGGGTGGCCGGTCGGAATGTGACCGTGAACGCGATAAATCCCGGCATGACCGCCACCAATATCGGAATGGAGGAAGGCGGCGTATTCAGCGCCACCAAGAAGCTGATGGACCGCGTCATGGGCAGGAGCGCGGAACAAGGCGCGGATACAGTCGTGTTTCTCGCCGCGTCGCCTGAGGTCAGCGCGGTCAGCGGCAAGTACTTCGAGAACCGGAAGGCGGTTTCCTCGTCCGCGATAACCCGCGATAAGGCCGCGTGCAGCAGGCTCTGGGATATCAGCGCGAAACTGGTCGGGCTGTAACTTCCAACTTGACCGGCCCGAAACCCGGACTACAATCAGTCAGCCTGACAAGGAGGATACATGCCGAAGTACCTTATCACCCTGCCGCCGATGCCGCCGGCTGACGTGAAGTCGGCCTGAAGCGCGGTCATCAAGGCTTCCGTGGGAAGCGACCTGAAACTGGACCGGGCTTACATTGACGAGCCGGCCGGCCAGGCAATCTGCATCTGGAGCGCACCGAACCGTCAGGGCGTCGAGACGATGTTCAATGAAGCCGGGGTAAGACCCGAGTCAGTCCGCGAAGTAAAGGAGTACTGCGGGTAGGAGGCCGGCAGAGGATTGTAGATTGCAGAATACAGATTACAGATTGTAGATTGTAGATTGTAGAACCAGACTCCCGATTCCCTTGACGCTCTTGGCGTCTTGGCGGTTCCCCTGATTTGGGAAACCGGGATCAGGGGTTGAGTTTGATGAGCCGGATGCGGCGGGACTTGCCGGCTTCGCGCAGCCGGGCGAAATAGAGTCCGGCCGGCAGGCGTCGGCCTTCGTCGTCACAACCGTCCCAGGAGAAATCATCTGAGGCGGCGCGCATTCGGCGCACGAGACGGCCGAGGTCGGACCGGATTTCGAGCCATGCCGCGCGGGCCGCGCCGCGAAATCGCACCCGTTCCCGGAACGGATTGGGTGTTGCCAGCAGCAGCAGCGGACCGCGCCCCGGGTTCTCGGCGATTGCCGTACCGGTGACCTCGAAGCTGTCCGGCGGGGTCGTTACCCGGCTCATCCCGTCATCAAAAACGAAGTGGAACTGGTGAACGCCGACCGCAAATCCGGCCAGCCGGCGGTTGAAGTCAACCCCGACGCTGTACTTGTGGTTGCCGGTCCCGATGCTGATGGTCTCGGCGTCAACCACCACTGCCCGCAGCACCGGCAGGTTGTTGTTCGCGTCGGTGTAGCGAACCGTGAAGTTGAAGCTGGTGCCGAGCGGGCCGGTGCGTGGCGCTACGTTCGGCGAGGCCAGTACCGGCGGGGTATTCTCGCCGACATTGAGCACGGGCGTGCCCAGGCAGTAGAAATTCGCGGTGTCGGTGAAATCCCGCGCATACCAGCTTCCCGGGCCGTAGAATGACGCGGTGCCCGCGCCCACGGTCAGGAACTTGTCCGAATTGGGCCAGGGACCGAATTCCGGCCGGCTGGTCATGTCCGACCACCGGCCGCGCATGTAGAGTCGGTTGCCCGAAGTCTGGACGTCAATGTCCGCGATGCGCTCGAAGCTGTTCAGGTACCGGTTGAACAGAACGAGACCGGTGCTGAACAGACCGACCACGTTGGCATGAGTCAGAGCGAATGCAAAACTGTCGGTCGGCATCTGGCGGCTCATGAACGCAACGGTGTAGATATACCACGGCGTCGGAAACCGATACAGCGGCCAACTGTTCGAGTTGTTCGTAACCATCGCATATACATAGTCACTGGAGTAACTGAGGAATGCGCCGGTGAGGTCAAGGTGCGGCCCTTCGGCGTTGACCGTGTCCCCGGCCGGTTCGTCCACCACGCTGACCAGCAGATTGTCGGGCGGCGGCCAGGTATTGGCAGTATTCAGCGGCGACTGGCTGGCGTAGCTGACGCCTTCATTGGCACGCAGGTAGTAGTAGACCGCGCCTGAACCCGGCATCGGGAACGATGCCGCGAAAGTGCTGTCATACCCGGGCTGGGCGATGCGCGTCATGCTCAGGGTCGTCCAGCTCGCCTCGTCATCTGTCGAGTACATGAGTTGCGCGGCAACCGGGCCCGGCCCGGCCAGCGTGTCAAAGATGTCGGCGTTGACCCATACCGTGCCGCCCGGCTGCGGCGCTGAGTTGCAGATATTCCGCATCACCGGCGCGGCCGGCGCGAATGAACAAACTTCCGACAGCACCAGGAACGCCAATCCGAAGCTGCGCATCGGCTGAAGTATAACCCGACAGGAATCGATGTCAACGAAGCCGACTCGGCCCGGAATCCGAGGTAGAAACACCAAGGACACCAAGCACACCAGGTTCCAGCCTGATTCAATCGCCTCCTGGAGGCTCGCTTCCGCTCTCATGTCTGTCACCGACTGGGTGATTCCGTTCTCAATCGGCATGTCGTCTCCGACACGTTGTTCTCCGGGCTTGGTGTTCTTGGTGCTCTTAGTGGTGAATCTCTATATCGGAATTCGGGACTCGGGCCGGCTGAGACGACAGCTTGAGCTTGCGGCTTGAGGCTTGGGCTTTTGTTGTTGACTTTGCCGCGAGTTGGGTTATAAATTGGTGTGCGTAGAAGTACCGGTAGTGCAGTAAAACCGCCGAGGCTCGCCCGCCGGACGTCGGTCCCGGCGCAGCTCAGGCGCTTCTCCGGCGACACGCGGCTGGCCGATGCACTGTTAGGGCGCATCAACCGGATGGTGGAAGCAGCTCAAGTTCACGCCACAAGCCCGGGTCTCAAACTGATGGAGGTCTGCGGCACGCATACGATGGCGATTTCCGCGTCCGGCCTGCGCCGCGCGATTGACCCGCGACTGCGCCTCATATCCGGACCCGGCTGCCCGGTCTGCGTGACTGCCCAGCCGGACATTGACCTCGCGATTGAACTGGCAAAGCAGCCGGGCGTCATCATCACGACCTTCGGTGACATGATGCGCGTGCCGGGTTCGCATTCCTCACTGGAACAGGAATCCGCCCGCGGCGCGGACGTCCGGATTGTCTATTCGCCGCTCGATGCGGTGAAGCTCGCGCAGGCAAATCCCGGGCACACGGTAGTCTTCCTCGGGGTCGGGTTCGAGACCACAATTCCTACCGTGGCTGCCGCGGTGAAGATTGCCCGGTCCGGGCAGACCGGCAACTTCCTGGTTCTGCCGCTGTTCAAGACGATGCCGCAGGCGCTGCGCGTGATTGCCGAAGCGCCCCGACTCAGAATTGACGGATTCATCATGCCCGGCCACGTCTCGACCATCATCGGTTCCCGCCCGTACGAATTCCTGGTCCGGGAGTTTCACAGGCCATGCTGTGTCGTCGGGTTTGAAGTACTCGACCTGCTGCAAGGCATCATCATGCTGCTGGAACAACTGGTAATGACGAATGATGAATGTCGAATGTCGAATGCCGGGCCAGAATCGTCACGCCTCGCTCCTCAATCGTCAATCGCAAATCGTAAGTCGTCATTGCCGGTGATGATCCAGTATCGCCGCAGCGTGACTCCGGCCGGCAATCGTACTGCTCAGTCACTGATTGCCGAGGTATTCTCCGCCGATGACGCGGTCTGGCGCGGGCTGGGGATGATACCCGGGTCCGGACTGAAGTTCACCCGCGACTACGCGGCCTTTGATGCCCGGCGTCGGTTCAAAGTCGAAGCCGGACCGGCCCGGAAAATCAAGGGCTGCCGGTGCGGCGACATCCTGCTCGGCGCGATGGTTCCCACCGAATGCCGGCTGTTTGCGAAGACCTGCACCCCGGAGAATCCGTTCGGCCCGTGCATGGTTTCATCCGAGGGCGCCTGTGCGGCGCACTACAAGTATGAGAGGTAGACAGCTAGCAGCTAACAGCTCACGGCTGACAGCCGGATTTGATGGCCGTAAGCTGTCAGCCGATAGCCGTGAGCCCGCCCCGGTCATCACTCTCGCCCACGGTTCCGGCGGCCGGAAGATGCACCGGCTCATCAGCGAGGTGTTTGTCCGGCATTTCGGCAATCCCATGCTGCGCCGGCTGGAAGATGCCGCTGAATTTGAGGTGACTCCCCGACGTCGCGTTGGGGTGTCACCTCGAATTCGTCTCGCCCTGACGACCGATTCCTACGTCGTCCAGCCGCTCTTCTTTCCGGGCGGCGACATCGGCAAACTGGCGGTCTGCGGCACGGTGAATGACCTCGCGGTCAAGGGCGCGACCCCGCGCTACTTGTCGGCCGGGTTCATCATCAGCACCGGCTTCCCGATTGAGCAACTGGACCGTATCTGCCGTTCAATGGCCCGGACCGCGCGCAGAGCCGGGGTCGAGATAATCACCGGGGATACGAAGGTCATAGAAGCAGGGGTCAGGGGGCAGGGAGCAGTGGAACTGGCGGAACCGGGATTGCAGATTGCAGATTGCAGATTGCAGATTGCAGAATCGAAATCTAAGGACGCAGAAAAGACGCAGAAAGGACGCAGAAGGGACGCAGAAAGCGACTTCTGCGAGCGCAGCGATTCTGCGGTTTCTGCGAGCGCAGCGATTCTGCACCTTCCGGAACCCCCGAACCCCGAGCTACTCATCAATACTTCCGGTGTCGGCACACTTGAGCACAATCTCCGGTTCGGGCCGGAAAACATCCGCGCCGGGGACAAGGTCCTGATTAGCGGCACGATTGGCGACCATGAGGCGGCGATTGTCCTCGCGCGCGGGGAATTCGACTTTCATGCGCAACTCAAGAGTGACTGCGCGCCGCTGAACGGCCTGATTGCCCGGCTCATTGACATTGGCCGGATTCGCATGATGCGCGACCCGACCCGGGGCGGCGTGGCCACGACCCTGAATGAGATTGCCGATGCCGCCGGCCTCGGGATTATCCTCGACGAGAAAGCCCTGCCGATTCGCCCGGCAGTGCGCGGAGTCTGCGAACTACTCGGGCTGGAGCCGCCCTATCTGGCCAACGAGGGCAAGGTCCTCTGCGTCACTGCGCGCGCCGACGCCGGCAGGGTCTTGAAAGCCATGCGGGGCCACGCGCTGGGCCGGGACGGGGCGATAGTCGGCGAGGTGACCCGTGAGTATCGAGGCGTCTGGCTGCGGACCGCGCTCGGCTCCCTGCGCCCGCTCCTGATGCTCGAAGGCCAGCAACTGCCGAGAATCTGCTAGCGGTGTCTGCCGACACGCCGGCGAGACGCGTTGCCCATGGTTGCTCGGAGCTTCCACCGGAACTCGGCGGGATGATTTGCTCCAGCGTGACCACCAATTGCAGGGAGTATTAGAGGGAGTATTAGGGACGCTCCCCCATTTCGATTGACCTCCCTGTCTACTGTATGCTGCCTACTGCGGCGCTTCGCGCCGCGCCACACCGTCAACCCGGACGCATCGCAAACCATGCGCGGCAACATCTCAGGCCGCAGGCTCCAAACGAGAGCAGGCAGCGCCGGAGGACAGAGTTGTACCCGGTCTTGATTCAGACGTTGTCGGAAAGTCTCAAGAGATAGCTCGCGCCGACGCCTTCGCGGTTGGCAGTCTTGACTCTGCCGGCTCAAGGCTTATCATCAGAGGATGAGGAACCGAAGAATGCGGAAGCACGAATGCCGAATGACGAATCGCGGACCTTCATTCGCCGGTCGCCGCTTCCGGGCCGTGCGTCCGGGGACGCTGGCGGTCTGCGTCCTGGCGCTGGCCGGTCTGCTCTCTGCCAAGTCTTACTACTATCCGGAAATCCGGACCGACGTCTACCTGAATGCCGACGGCAGTGCGCGCATCATTCAGCAGCGCACTTACGCGTTCAGCGGTTCGTTCTCCTGGGCCGACGTGAACCTGAAGAAGCAGGGCGCGGATGATATTGTGTTCAACTCGCTGGAGGAGAAGACTGCCCTCGGCTGGCAGGGAATCCGGCCGCAGGAAGTCACGAGCACCGCGAAGTCGCTCTACGTCAAGTGGGGCTATTCGGCCGAGGACGAGGAGAAGACGTTTGTGCTCGACTACACGGTGAAGGGGGCGGTGAAGCGCCACGCCGACGTGGCCGACTTCTACTGGAAGGTCATCGAAGACGAGCATGCGCGAGTGCGCACGACGCGCACGACGGTCACGCTCCCTGCGCCTTCGCCCGAGTTGTTCAAAGTCTATGTCCACGCCGCGGCCGCGCCGGGCCGGCTGGATTTCAACGCCGCCAGGAACGTCGCGACAATCGAGCAGGGCAACATCCCGAAGGATGCGTTTGTCGAGGTGCGGGTCCTGACCCGGCCCGAGATATTCACCCGCCTCGCCGCCGGGCCCGACAATCGTTACGCCGGGATACTGGGCCAGGAGAAGCGTAACTTCCTGGTCTCTTCGCTGCGCACATTCCTGCTCCTGCCGCTGGGCGTGCTGCTGACCGTCATCGTGCCGCTGATTCTGCTGCTCGGGTTCTTCTTCCGGTACGGCCGGGAGCCGCGCGTCGAGTATGACGCGGTGTATGAACACGAGCCGCCCCGGGCCGCGCCGCCGCTCGTGGTGCCCGGCATCCTGCGCCAGAACCCGGACAAGAGCGAGATATACCCGGCGCTGCTCAAGGGGATGTTCGCCACGCTGCTCGACCTGTGCCGCAAGGGAATCGTCTCAGTGCAGGACGCAACCGAAGGCCGAAAGCACCGTTACTATTTCAAACTCGAACACCGGGAGAAGCTCGCGGCGCAGGACCAGTACGGCCGGCGCGTGGCGGATTTCATGTTCGGCGCAGTGACCGGAAACCAGGACACCCTTACCGAGGATTCGCTCAGGAAGTGGTCCGAGAAGCACACCACCGAAGCCCAGGCGCTGCTGGGCAGTTTCTATGATGACGCCCGCGCGTGGTGGGAGAAGGAATTGCGCATGCCGCTGATAGACCCGGACAGCCGGCGGGCGTATCTGCGGTTCATGCTTTACGAGTGGCTCTCAATCGCAGCGGGCATCGCCTGCCTGGCCGGCGGGCTCGGCCGGTTCATCGGCGGGCAGCCCGGACCGATCGCCATCGCCGGCATCGTGGGCTTTGTGCCGGGAGTCATATACACTCTCATCGGCCGGGTCATCAACCGGTGGCAACCGGTAGCCTTCGTCGAACACAAGCGGTGGTTGAGTTTTCGACGCTTCTTGCAGGACTTCTCGGCCATCCGTCAGGCGCCGATTCAGTTGCTGGCAATCTGGGAGCAGTACTATGTCTACGCGACGGTGCTGGGCGTAGCCCGTGAGTTTCTGAAGCACGTCGGCCGGCTCGCCACCGAACGCGGCGTCCCGCTGCCCTTGCCGATATGGTATCACGCCGGGGCCGGCGGCGCGGCGAGCATGGCCGGGTTGAATGCCGGTCTCGCCGGTTTTGAGAGCTTCGCGAGCAACTTCAGCGGGATGATGAATTCATTCTCCACCAGCGCCGCAACCGGCGGCGGCTTTTCCGGTGGCGGTGGGGGCGGAGGCGGCGGCGGGAGTTCCGGGGCAGGATGAAGCCAACGCAGAATCGCTGCGCTCGCAGAAGCCGCAGAATCGCTGCGCTCGCAGAATCGCTACGCTCGCAGAAGGCGTTTTCTGCGTCCTTTCTGCGTCCTTTCTGCGCCTGATGAAGCCTGTCGCCCTCAATCGCAAGGCCTACCATGACTATTTCGTGGAGGAGACCTATGAGGCCGGCGTCCAGTTGTTCGGCACCGAGGTGAAGTCGCTGCGCAGTCACAGCGTGGACATGTCTGACGGCTACGCCCGGGTCGAGGGCGGCGAAGTCTATATGTACGACGTGCACGTCGCGCCGTACAGCCATGGCAACGTCCACAACCGAAACCCGAAGCGACGCCGCAAACTGTTGCTGAAAAAGGAGGAAATCCGGCGCCTGTTCGGCAAGACCCAGTTGCGCGGGCTGACGATGATACCGCTGAAAATCTACTTCAGCGCCCGCGGCTATGCCAAAGTGGAACTCGGTCTCTGCCGGGGCAAGAAGGACATTGACCGGCGGGAGGTGCTGAAGAAACGGGCGCTTGAACGGGAAGACCGGGCGGAGTTTCGCAGAAGGTGAACCGGATGCAGAATCGCTGCGCTCGCAGAAGCCGCTTTCTGCGTCCTTTCTGCGTCCTTTCTGCGTCCTTTCTGCGTCCTTTCTGCGTCTTCTGCGGTCTGCTGACGCTCGCTCCGGCGCGCGACATCAGCCTGTTCGACCTGAAGGTCCCGACCCGGGTCATCAACGACGTGGAATTCGTGCCGCTGGTAGAGCTGGTCGGCGCGCTGGGTGGCACGGTCTGGCAGGTGGAGAACCGCTTCATCGCGGTACTGCCGCCGAAGCAGGACCGGGGCTACGAGATCGTCTTCACGACCGGCAATCAGCGCGTGCTGGTCAATCGCAAGCCAATCAGCCTGCCGGTGCCGTTCCGGTTCATGGACAACGAGGTTTACGTGCCGACGGTGTTCATCAACGAGATCTTCCCCGTAAAACTGTCTCGGATGCCGCAGGTGCTCTCTTTCTCGCTTTCGCATGCGCGCGATACGACCGTGCTGCGGGTAGAACTGGATACGATTGCCTACTACTCTTCGATTGCCGTAACATCGAGTTCGTTCCGCATCTACCTGCAGGCCGACTGCAAAATCCGGCGTATGGATGCCAGCGGCCTGGTCCGCAGCATCCAGTTCAACCAGCAGAACGGCACGGTCTTGAATATCGCCACTCAGCAGCCGTGCTTCTCGCGCGTCACCCGGAGCGGCAATGCCCTGGCCTTCAAGTTCACGGCCCGGGCTCGACGGCGCATCGGCACGATTGTCATTGACCCGGGTCATGGCGGCAAAGACCCGGGCGCACTCGGCAGGCGACTGAAGGAGAAGGATGCCAACCTGGACATCGCCCAGCGCCTGAGCCGGCGCCTGAAGCAGTTGAGCACCGCCGAGATTATCCTGACCCGGGACAAGGACGAATACGTGGCGCTGCACGAGCGCCCGCGCCGGGCCAACGCCGACAAGGGCGACCTGTACATCAGCGTGCACTGCAACTCGAGCCCGGACGCGCCGGGCGCCCAAGGCATCGAGACCTTCTTCCTGTCTGCGGCGCGCACCGATTGGGAGCGGGCGGTGGCGTCCCGCGAAAACGGAGCGCTGGAGTTCCCGGTGGTTGACACCAACAAGCAGACCGCCGAGGTCGTGGGCGGCATTCTGCGCGACCTGGCCCAGAACGAGTTCCTGCGCGAGTCCGAGCAGCTCGCGAGCGGATTGCAGTCCGCGCTGGCCGACAACCTGCACGGCAAGGACCGGGGCGTGAAGCAGGCGGACTTCGCGGTGCTGCGCAATGCCTACATGCCGGCCGCGCTGGTCGAATGCGGATTCCTGACCAACCCCGCCGAAGAGAAGCTGCTCGGGGCCGCCGACTACCGGGAGCGGATTGCCGGCGCCCTCGCGACCGGCGTGCTCCAGTTCATCAAGCGGGTGGAAAGCAAAAGCGAAAGGTAGTATAATGGCCGGAAACAATGACAAGTCGTAGACCATCATTCGTAGGTCGTAGTTTCCGGAACCGCCCGATTGGCGTGTTCGACTCCGGGCTGGGCGGCCTGACCGTGGTCAAGGCGCTGAAGCGGGTCCTGCCGCGCGAGGAGATTGTCTATCTCGGCGATACCGCCCGACTGCCTTACGGCACCAAGTCGGCCGAGGCAATCCAGAAGTTCTCCATCCAGGACATCGAATTCCTGATCAGCCGGAACGTGAAACTGGTCATAGTCGCCTGCCACTCGGCATCATCG
>Ga0233425_10008019_pt1 | contig 14339 bp, 14 predicted proteins | sample Watercolumn_Towu_2_FD_181712 | JGI IMG/M metagenome (GOLD analysis project Ga0233425, IMG submission 181712) | Freshwater microbial communities from Lake Towuti, South Sulawesi, Indonesia - Watercolumn_Towuti2014_140_MG | ecosystem: Environmental > Aquatic > Freshwater > Lake | place...
CCAGACGTCGCGCTGGTGACCGCGAGCATCCCGCACCCCTATGAGCCGCACGACGCCGACGCCTTCATCAAATCGGCGCGCGAGGAGAACGCCGCCGGCGGCGGTCTCCATCTCGTCGTCACCCCGAAGACTAGCCCGAACGAGCCAATCGGCCTCGTGAGCCTGCACGGGGCCGACCGCCGCGGCGCGGCGACGCTCGGCTTTTGGCTTGGCAAACCCTATTGGGGACATGGCTACACGACGGAAGCGGCGAGGGCGCTGATCGACCTCGCCTTTGGAATCACGTCGCTGGACCGGATCGTGTCCTCGGCCCGGCCGGACAATCCGTCTTCCTTGCACGTGCATGAGAAGCTCGGATTTCGGCCGGTTGGCCGCGGCATGCGGCCGGCGCCGGCGCGCGGCGGCGAAATGGAAGTGGAGCTTTTCGAATTGATGCGCGGCGAGGCGCATACGCTGTTCGGCGCGCGCCGGCCGCGCTTTCCTTCGTCATGAGCGGAATATGAAATTCCTTGATCAAGCGCGCGTTTATGTCCGCTCCGGCGACGGCGGCGCCGGATGCGTCTCGTTTCGGCGCGAGAAATTCATCGAATTCGGCGGCCCGGACGGCGGCGACGGCGGGCGCGGCGGCGATGTCGTGGCCGAATGCGTCGAGGGGCTGAACACGCTGATCGATTATCGCTATCAGCAGCATTTCAAGGCCAAGACCGGCGGACACGGCATGGGCAAGAACCGCGCCGGCGGACGTGGGGCCGACGCCGTGCTGAAAGCGCCGGTCGGCACCCAGATATTCGAAGAGGACGAAGAGACGCTTATCGCCGATCTCACCGAAGTCGGCCAGCGCGTCGTCATCTGCAAAGGCGGCAACGGCGGCTTCGGCAACGCCCATTTCACGACGTCGACCAATCGGGCGCCGCGCCGGGCCAATCCGGGTCAGCCGGGCGAGGAGCGCACCATCGTCTTGCGGCTGAAACTCATCGCCGACGCGGGGCTCATCGGCCTGCCGAACGCCGGCAAGTCGACGTTTCTGGCGACGGTGACCGCCGCGAAGCCCAAGATCGCCGACTACCCCTTCACGACGCTTCACCCCGGACTAGGAGTCGTGCGCAGCGACGACAGGGAGTTCGTGCTCGCGGACATCCCCGGTCTCATCGAAGGCGCGCATGAGGGCCACGGCCTCGGCGACCGCTTTCTCGGCCACATCGAGCGCTGCCGGGCGCTTCTACACCTCGTCGACGCGACGGGGGGACACGCCGGCGACGATTATAAGATCGTGCGCGGCGAACTCGCCGCCTATGGCGCCGGTCTCTCCGAAAAACCTGAAATTGTCGCCCTTTCGAAGATCGATGCGGTTGATGCGGATCATCTTAAGAAGCAGCGGGAGCGACTGAAGCGGGCGATCGCCTCGGCAGGTCCCAAAACCGCCAAGCGCCACGCGGCGCCCCTGCTCATTTCATCGGCGAGCGGCGCCGGCGTCAGGGAAGCGCTCCGCGCTCTGTTTGACGCTATCGAGGCGCAAAAGGCGCTCGAGCGCGCGCCGGAGGAGGCGCGTCCCTGGAGCCCCTGACAGCGCGCCGCCATTGACCTTAACAAGATCAGTGAATAGCTTTGATCGGTTATGAGCGCGCGCGGCGAAGTCAAAACATGGCAGTTCGGATCGACGGCAGTCACCCTGCTCGTCGCTTATCTGTTTGTTTTGCAAGGCTTTGCAGTCGGCGTCTCGTTCAGCGGGCGCGCTTCGGGCCTCTTCGCTAACGCCATCTGCTTCAATAAGTCATCCGGACCGCTTTCCGGCGATCCTGTGACGCCGGCGCGTCCGGCGCGGCACGGCGACGTCTGCTGCGTCGTGCATTGCGCGTCGCTTGGCGGAGCGACGGCGGCATCGGCGTTCGTAGGAGAGACTCCTCCGCCGGCGTCTTATGCGACGATCAAGCTCGCCTTTGACAAGACGTCCCTCCATCCCGAGACGTCGACCCCGCCGCTCGGATCCCGCGCGCCACCCGTCCTGGTCTGACGCTTGCCGCAGTTTGCGGCCTCACGCCCGATACGTCGGCACGCCGACGGCGGGAGGGTCAGAACAGCGTATCCGTCGTTTGTCAGCGTGCGTCGTAAAGCGAGCACGCGCCGTTCAGTTTTGAAAACTGGCGGCTGCGACGAGCCATCGGACCGCCAGCGACTTGGGACCATGGAACAGAAAACTCATTTGGCGCCGCGCCTCGTCAAGAGGACGCGACGCGCGGCCTCGGGAGAGCGGCGCTGCTCCCAGAACGGCAAGCTCACCGCCGCAAGCGAAGGCGGGATCCGCGTCGCGCCTCAAGCGATCGCCGATGCTGCGCCGACCCCTGGACGGGTAGAAGTCGTCGAAACCTATTTCGACCCCGAGGGGCGACCGATGAAGCGCAAGAGCCTGGGCGCCGCCCGGGTGGCGCGCTTCTATGACGCCAAGGGCAATCAGGTCGAAGAGGCTTATTTCAACGCCGAAGGGAAGCCGACGGTCCGCAAGGATCTTGGCGCGGCGCGCATCTCCTGGCGCTATGACGACAGCGGCAATCAGGTCGAGGCCGCCCTGTTCGGCGCCGACGGCGCGCCTTTGCCACGCAAGCGGCGGCGAGCCAAACGGGCGTTCGACAGCGCCTGAGGCCCCGATGGCGGGTTATCTGACGCGCGCGATCAGAAAGCCGTCCCAGCCCTTGGCGCCGACGGTTTGCACCGCCGTCGCCTCGACCCGTCGTTCCGCTGCGACCATTTCGAACAGCGCGCGCGCCCCAAGCGCGCCGCCATCGGTCTTGGTAGAGTCGGCGACCGCGCCCTCTCGCACGACATTGTCGACGATGATCAGCGCGCCCGGTCGCGACAGCTTCAACGCATAAGCGAAATAGGCGGCGTTATTGGGCTTGTCGGCGTCGATGAAGGCGAGATCGAAGGGCTGCGCCCGCTCTGATTCAAGCAGCGGCAACAGATCGAGCGCCGCGCCGACGCGCAGATCGACGCGCGCGCTTATCCCCTCTCGCGCAATATTGGCGCGGGCGACTTTGGCGTGCCGTGGATCGACTTCGAAAGTGACGACCTTGCCGCCCTCGCCGACCGCACGCGCCAGCCAGATCGTCGAATAGCCCCCGAGCGTCCCGATTTCGAGAATGCGTTTGGCGCCGATGGCGCATGCGAGCAGATGCAGCAATTTGCCTTGCGGCGGCGAAACGTCGATCGCCGGAAGATTTTCGCGCGCATTGGCGGCGAGCGTCTCTTCCTGCGCTTCGTCCTTCGAGATCAACGCCGCAGCGATATATTCGTCCACGCGACGCCAGTCTTCTTCCGGCATGTGGGTCTCGCCTTTCCTTTGAACCTTGACGCCGGTTCAACCGAATTTATTTGACATTGCGCAGCGTTTCACGCGTTGTCACCCTTCTCGCGCTTTGAACGTGAGAAGCAGAAGGGATGCATTCACGAGCCTCAGTCGGCGCTGCGGCGGATAGTGCCGCCCATCGTTAACTGTGGGAGCATCAAGAATGATCAAGATTGCTTTGACGACGACCGCGATCGGTTTGGCGATGTGCGTCGCCGCCGCCGCCGAGACGACGAAATGGAGCACGACCGAAACCAACGCCGTCGGCATCAAGGTCGCGTCGGGAACATGGACTCTCAACAATGACGGCGGCAAGCTTTCCGGAACCGCCAATTTGCAGTTCGATAACGGCAAGACGCTCGATTACAAGCTCGATGGGACCCTTGAAGGCGAGGTTTACACGATCAAGCTCGTCGACCGCACCGACGACAAGAAGAATTGCGTCTGGACGGGCAAGCCCGCCGCCACCGCGGCCGGCCGCGTGCTGAGCGGCGACACCGTTTGCGACGGCTCGAAATTTTCGATTCGCGCCGGCCTTCAATAAGCGCCGACTGCAAAAAAACGCCGGCCTTAGGTCGGCGTTTTGTTTGAATTCTATAGCTGATACAGCGCTGTCGGGTCACGCCAACGCGAGTCTGCGGAGGCTTACGCCTCCATCGCCTCCAGCTCCGCGATCAACCCTTCGATCATTTCAAGGCCGATATTCCAGAAGGCCGGATCGCGCGCGTCGAGCCCGAAAGGCTTGAGCAATTCGTCATAGGGCTTGGCGCCGCCCGCTTCGAGCAAAGCGAAATAGCGCTCGGCGAATCCTTCATGCGCCTTTTGATAGACGCCGTAGAGCGAATTCACCAAGCAGTCGCCAAAGGCGTAGGCGTAAACGTAGAACGGCGAATGGATGAAATGCGGAATATAGGCCCAGAAGGTTTCATAGCCGGGGCCCAAGCGAATCGAAGGGCCGAGGCTTTCGCCTTGCACGCTCATCCATAATTCGCAGATGCGGTCGGCGGTCAATTCGCCCTCGCGCCGCTCATTATGCACCCTCCGCTCGAAGGCGTAGAACGCCATCTGCCGCACGACTGTGTTGAGCATGTCCTCAACTTTGGATGCGAGCAGCGCACGCTTCTGCGCCTTTTCCGACGCCTGCGCGATGAGCGCGCGGAAGGTGAGCATTTCGCCGAAGACCGACGCCGTTTCCGCGAGCGTGAGCGGCGTCGGCGCCATCAGCGCCCCCTGTCGCGCCGCGAGCACCTGATGCACGCCGTGGCCGAGCTCATGCGCGAGCGTCATCACGTCGCGCGTCTTTCCTTGGAAATTCAGCAGCACATAGGGATGCGCGGAGGGGACCGTGGGATGTGAGAAGGCGCCTGGCGCCTTGCCCGGGCGCACTGGCGCGTCGATCCAGTTTTTCTCGAAGAAGCGCCCGGCGATCTCCGCCATGCGCGGCGCAAATCCGTTGTAGGCCTCAAGGACGATGTCGCGCGCCTCGGGCCAGGAATAACGCTTGGCGGGAGTCGTTGGGAGCGGCGCGCTGCGGTCCCAATAATCGAGCGCGTCCTTGCCGAACCATTTCGCCTTGAGCTTGTAATAGCGATGCGACAAGCGCGGATGCGCAGCCTCCACCGCTTGCGCGAGCGCCTCGACGACTTCTCGTTCAACGCGATTGGAGAGATGGCGTGAATCGGCGACGTCCTCAAAGCCGCGCCAGCGATCCGAAATTTCCTTATCCTTCGCCAATGTGTTGGCGATAAGCGAGAAGGTGCGCAGATTGTTTTTCAGCGTCGCGCCGATCGCCTGAGCCGCTTCGCGGCGCGTCTCTTCGCGCGGATCCTGCATGAGATTGAGCACGGGCTCGATCGCAAGCTCCTCGCCAGCGACCTTAAAGCGCAATGCGGCGATGGTTTCGTCGAAGAGGCGATTCCACGCGGCAGCGCCGGAAATGTATTTTTCGTGGAATAGCTCTTCGAGTTTGTCCTCGAGTTCGTAAGGCTTCTCCTTGCGGATGTCTTCGAGCCACGGTTTCCAGCGCGAGAGCGGCTCCTTGCTCGCCGCCGCCATCAGCGTCGCATCGTCGAGCCGATTGAGTTCGAGCTGAAAGAAGAGAAGCTGGGCCGATGCGTTGGTGACTTTCTCTTGCACGTCGCCGTAGAATTTCGCGCGGGCGGGATCGGTGGTGTCGCCGCTGTAAAGCAGGCCGGCGAAGGACATCAGCCGCCCGAGCAAGTCCTGCAGCGCTTCATATCGCTTAACCGCTTCGCCAAGCTCGGCGCTGGCGTTTGCGCCTTGCGCGAGCGATTGGAGCCGGCCGCGATAGTCTTTGCCGAACTGCGCAACCTCTTGCGCGGCCTTCGAAAGATCGGCTGCGACCCGCGGAGAATCGATCGCTGGATAAAGATCGGCGAGATTCCATTCGGGCAGCCGCTCCGTCGCTTGGGCGGGCGCGGAAGTTTCGGCGATCGAACGGAATGTCGAATAAGCGCTGAACATGGAGGGGGGCCATAATGTGAGCGGCTCCAGCAAGCGGAGACGCGAGGATCGGGACAGGCCTAAATATGGCAAGAGGCCGAACCGGATCAACCTGCGGCGAGGGTCGGCGCCGGCGCGCCGCGCCGCTATAACAATGTGAGCGAAAGATTCGGCTTAGGTGCGCGCAATGGCGGGAGAGTCCGATTTTCTCAGTTCGGTCACGTCGCGTTACGCCACGGCGCGCGATGTCTTTGCGCGCATCTCAACTTTCCTCAACAAGGCGACCTTCAAGATCAAGCGCGGCGCGCCGATCGAGATGATCGACGAAATCGCAAAACGGTTCAAGACCGACGACTATGACCGTCTGGTGCTGAAGGAGCGCGCCGAAACCAAGGCTGGCGCGGCGTTCATCGACGAGAAGACGCAAGACATCAACCGCGCGAGCTTTCATCGATCCGCCTTCGCGCTCAACGCCTTCACCCATCTGTTTTTCGTCGACCTCGCCGCGCAACTGTCCTTCTCGTTTCTGAAGCTCAAATTCGCCTTCGCTCTCGCCAACGTCATTCTCGCGCTGCTCGCGCACTCCTCGGTGCGTCAGAGCTATCGCGCGCTGCTCGCTGGACCGAACGCGCTTCCGTCCAAACGGCGGTTTTGGGGCATGTCCGCCAATCCCGCCTATAACCGCGCGGTGAAGAAGAACTCGCGCGGCTATGCGCAAAGCGCCTGGGAAGAGAAATCGCTGTTTCGGCCAGCCTATTTCATCAACGCCGCAGTGATTTTTCTTGGCGCGCAATTCATCGTTCCGCCGGATCGGCTGATCTTTCCCTTCAGCTTCATCATCGGGAAAATATCCGGATTGTTCACCACGCTCGTCATGGCGTTCGACCTCTGGCGCGGCATTCGGGCCGGCGACGCGGCGCGAATCGCGCGCGAAAAGGAGGTTTCGGTCTACCGCGATCTCGATATCTGAACCGAGCCGGCTCTAACGGCCGCGCAGTCGCGCCAAGACTTCTTTCGTCGCAAAGCCGTCGGCGGGCTGTATGCCTTCGCTCAATTGAAAGGCATGGACGGCGTTGCGGCTCGCACGGCCGAGCTTGCCGTCGAACGTGCCGCGGTAGAAGCCGCGCTCGGTCAAGAGTTGCTGCATCGCCTTGACGTCCGCAGTCGACAGCGGCGCGACCTTCGGCCAGGGCTTAATTGGAATGTCGCGTCCGGCGATGCGATCGGCGAGCAGCGCGACCGACATCGCATAGGCGTCGGATGTGTTGTATTGGCGGATGACTTCGAAATTGTCAGTGATGAGAAAGGCGGGGCCGCTCGCGCCTGCCGGCAGATAAAGACTGGCGGCGCCGCTTGACGGAAGCGCGCCGCCATCGGCGCGCGTCACGCCGAGCTGCCGCCAGCGGGCGAAATCGAGATCGAAGGCGCCGTAGTCGAATCCATCGGGCAGTCGAACTTCGACGACGGCTGGCAAGCCGGAAACCCATCCCGATTTCGCCAGGAAATTGGCGATGGAGGCCACAGCGTCGGCGCGCGAGCGCCAAATGTCCGGCGCGCCGCCGCCCTCGTCGCTCTCGGCATATTTGAGATAGGCGGAGGGCATGAATTGCGGCTGGCCCATTGCGCCGGCCCAGGAGCCGCGCAACTGTGCGCGCGTCGCATAGCCCCTTTCGAGCATCACCAACGCGGCGACGAATTCCTCGACAAAGGTTTCGGCGCGATGGCCCTGCCAGGCGAGCGTCGCCAGGACGCGCAGCGCGTCGGCGCCGCCCGCGGCCGTTCCGAAATTGCTTTCGACGCCGAGAATGGCGACGACGATCTCGCTTGGAACGCCATGGCGGGCCTGGGTCCGGCCGAGCGGCCCTGTAAGCTCAGCGGCTATGGCGCGGCCGCGCGCGACGCGGCTATTCGTCACAGCCCCGGCAAGATAGGCGGGGATCGATATGGTGAACTCGGCCTGCGCGCGCGGCTTCGCCGAGACCGATGGGTCCGGCGCAAGTCCCGCGATCGCCGCGTCGAAGGTCTCGCGCGACACGCCCGCCGCCTGCGCCGATGGCCACAGGCCCTGCAAAAACGCCTCGAACGTGTCGGCTTTGGCGCGGCCTCCGGCAAGCCAGAAGACGGCGAACGCCCGCGCAGATCCGCTGAGAATACGGCGACGATCGATCGGCGCCCAGAGTATTGGCGCAAGGCGCCCAGTCATGAGCCAGTCCTTTGCTGCTTCTTTGGAAATATTACACCTTCCGCCATTTTGTTTGACAGGGGCGGAGCGCTGCCTTCTATTAAAAAAAGCTATTGCAGGAATAGGGAGCGAGTGATGCTCGCCTGTCGCGAAGAATGACTCATCAACCTTCGACTACGAGTTTCGACCGTTCGATCAAACTGCGCGATCAATCTCCCGAGAGCGCGAGGAAGATATCGGACCTCAAAGCGCGGCTACGCGGCGCGGGTCTGCGTCCGACCGTTCAGCGGCTTGCCTTGAGCCGACTGCTGTACGGCAACGGCGACCGGCATGTGAGCGCCGAAGCGTTACATGCCGAAGCGCGCGAAGCCGGACTGACAATGTCTCTCTCCACGGTTTACAACACGCTCAACCAATTCGCCGAAGCGGGGCTGTTGCGCGAAATCGCCGTTCAAGGACCCCGCACCTACTTCCATACGCGCATCTCGCCGCACCATCATTTCATGGACGAAGCGACGGGCCGCATGTTCGACGCCGCCGATGGCTCCGTCGAGTTTGCGCGACTGCCGGCGCCGCCCGAAGGTATGGAAATCGTCGGCTGCGACGTGATCATCCGCATTCGCCCGAAGAAGGGGTGAGCGACGGCTCGCCGCAAGACGGGCGATGGCGCTTTCTGCGCGTCGCTTGGCGGGCCTATGCGATAGCGACTGTCGCCCTCTCGATCGCCGTTCTGGCGATCTACGTCACGTCCTACGACGATTACGATCTTTCGGAACGTCTTCGCGCCACTGGGCGCTTCGCGCGCCAGGCGATGCGCGCGGTCTCCTTTCCGCTCGGAGCGCTGATCGGCGCGCTGCTGAATACTCCGCTCGAAAAGAGCTTCGGCTGCGGCGACGAGAACGAGCCCTGCGCGGTGTTCGTCGACTGGAACACGCATTTCGCCGCACTGCTGACGCAGGTCGTTCTGCTGCGCTGGCTCATCGGCCGACGGTGACTGAGTTTCGCATCACTTCCCTTGCGAGTCGCGCCACTGCTTCACGACGGCGAGCGCATTCTGAATGTGCTTCGTCGCGCCCAAATCCTCGACGGCCGAGAGTATCTTTCCGTCGGGCGCGATGACATATGAGATGCGATTGGCGAACATTGCTCCTGCGACCGGAACCTTGAAGGCGGCGTCATAGGCGTTGATGACCTTGAAGTCGGGATCGGCGCCGACGGGAAATTTGTCCCGGCACTCTTTTGTGGAAAATTCGCGCTGCGTGGCGATCGTGTCGCTCGAAACGCCGATGACGCTCGCGCCCATGGCGGCGAACTGCTCCATGGCTTCGGCGAATTCATGCGCCTCGATGGTGCAGACGCTCGTGAACGACTTGGGATAGAAGTAGAGAACGACCGGACCTTTCTTGAGCGCTTGCTGCAGCGAGAACGACAAATCCTTGCCGCCCTGCGCCGCCTCAAGCGTGAAGTCTGGCGCCATGTCCCCTGGCTTGAGAGCGGCGAGCGCGGCGCTGGAAACAAGCGTCAGTAGGATGGCGGCGATGGCTCTCACGACAGTCTCCTAAGCGGTCGAGATTCCTTCACAAGGAAATGGTAGCGCTGCCCGCCCGGCCAAGCTCGGCCAAAGCCTCTGCCATGTTGCAGCGCAGCATCATCCCAAATATGATCAAAATCCGTCAAACGCCCGGCTTAAAGGAAGCTGATGACGACCCACGCCAATATTGCGCAATCCGACCACCCGCGCGCGGAGCAGACATCCTCCAGCCCTGTCCAATCCAACCCGGTTCATGGCTTTCCGCGGCTTACGTCGAAAGCCTTCGTCGAGGCCTTGCCCAGCGCCTTTCTGGCGGCGGAGCGCGCGACCGACAGAGACTCCTACGGCTACGCCGCGCTCAGCGACGTTATCGACCGCTCGCTTCATGCAAGCGTCGCCCATCTGACCGGCGGCCTTTCGCCCGCTTCAATGGCGGGCGCCTATTGGGACTGGGCTGTGCATCTCGCGTCATCGCCCGGAAAGCAGATGCAGCTCGCCGAAAAGGCGATGCGCAAAGGCTGGCGTTTCGCCAATCACGCCTGGCGCTGCGCGCTGCAGCCGAACGCCGCGCCCTGCATCGAGCCGCTGCCGCAGGACAAGAGATTTTCCGGCGAGGCGTGGCGGGGCTGGCCCTTTGCGCTGCTCTACCAAGGGTTTCTGCTCAACCAGCAGTGGTGGCACAACGCCACGACGGGCATCGGCGGCGTCACCAAGCAGCATGAGAATGCGGTTGAGTTCTCCTCGCGGCAATTGCTCGACATGTTCTCGCCGTCGAATTTCCTGCTGACAAATCCCGAGGCGCTGCAACGAACGCTGGAGACCGGCGGCGTCAATCTCGTCTATGGCCTGCAAAATTTTCTCGAAGACATGGAGCGCCGCGCCGGCGGCAAGCGGCCTGTCGGCGCCGAAGCTTTCGTCCCGGGGAAGAATGTTGCGATAACGCCAGGCAAGGTGATCTACCGCAATCGCTTAATCGAGCTCATCCAATATGCGCCGTCGACGGACAAGGTGCGGCCTGAGCCCGTGCTCATCACGCCTGCCTGGATCATGAAATATTACATTCTTGATCTGTCGCCGCATAACTCGCTCGTGCGGTTTTTAACCGAGCAAGGCTTCACCGTGTTCATGATCTCCTGGCGCAACCCGAGCGCCGAAGATCGCGATCTCGACATGGACGCCTATCGCAGGCTCGGCGTGATGGCCGCTCTCGACGTGATCTCCCGCCTCATGCCAGACCGGAAAATACATGCGGTCGGCTATTGCCTGGGCGGAACGCTGCTCGCGATCGCCGCGGCCGCCATGGCGCGAGACAACGACGAGCGCCTCAAGAGCCTGACGCTGCTCGCCGCTCAAACCGATTTCACCGAAGCGGGAGAACTGACGCTCTTCGTCAACGAGAGCCAGCTCGACTTCCTCGAAGATTTGATGTGGGAGCACGGTTTTCTCGATTCCAAGGAGATGGCCGGCGCGTTCCAGCTTCTGCGCTCCAATGATCTTGTCTGGTCCTATGCGCTGAAATCCTATCTCATGGGCGAGCGCGAGCCGATGACCGACTTAATGGCCTGGAACGCCGATGCGACGCGCATGCCCTATAAGATGCATTCCGAATATCTTCGGCGGCTCTTCCTCAACAATGACCTCGCCGAGGGCCGGCTTCATGTCAACGGAGGCGCCGTCGCGCTCAACGACATTCACGCGCCGATCTTCGCCGTGGGCACGGAGCGCGATCACGTCGCGCCATGGCGCTCAGTGTACAAAATTCATTTGCTCGCCGACGCCGAAATCACCTTTGTGTTGACGAGCGGCGGGCATAACGTCGGCATTGTCTCCGAGCCTGCGAAGAAGCGCGGCGGCTACCGCTTCACGACCCGCGTGGATAGCGAACATTACGCCGACCCCGAAGAGTGGGCAAAAATCGCGACCGTCAGGGAAGGCTCGTGGTGGCCGGAATGGATCGCCTGGCTCGCCGCCCGTTCCGGCCCGCCGGTTGCGCCGCCGGCAATGGCCGGCGCGCTTTGTGAAGCGCCAGGAACATACGTGCTCCAGAGCTGACGCGCTGGGACGCGCGCTTCCCGTTCGCCTGACGTTGTCATCCCCGACGCGCGAAGCGCGATCGGGGATCCAGGGCAAAATCAATGCAGCGTGCGGCGTCATTGCGAGCCGGAGGCGAAGCAATCCAGAATCCGCCTCGCAACTCTGGATTGCTTCGTCGCTCCGCTCCTCGCAATGACGACCGATAGTCGCGGGGTCCGCCTCAAACGTGAATCGCGCGGCCGAAAGCGGCGAGCACGCTCTCATGCATCGTTTCCGACAGCGTCGGATGCGGAAAGATCGTGCGGATCAGTTCTTCTTCGGTCGTCTCGAGATTCATCGCGATGACGAAGCCCTGGATCAGTTCCGTCGCTTCGACCCCAAAAATATGCGCGCCGAGGAGCCTCCCACTCTTCGCGTCGAAGATCGTCTTCACGAGGCCTTCGAGCTCGCCAAGAGCAATCGCCTTGCCGTTGGCGAGGTAAGGGAAGCGGCCGATCTTGATTTCGAGGCCCTGCTCTTTCGCCTTGGCCTCTGTCAGTCCGACCGAAGCCACCTGCGGATGACAATAGGTGCAGCCTGGCACGCGCGATCTGTCCAGCGCATGCGCGTTCAATCCGGCGATCGCCTCGACGCAGGATACGCCCTCATGCTCCGCTTTATGCGCAAGCATGGGACCGCCGGCGACATCGCCAATCGCATAAATGCCTTCGACATTGGTGCGCGCCAGGCCGTCGATCTTGATGACGCCGCGCTCGAGAGCGACGCCGAGCGCCTCTAGCCCGAGATTTTCGACATTGGCGACGACGCCGATCGCCGAAAGCGCGCGTTCGACTTCGAGCGTCGGAGTCTCGCCGTCCGCGGCTTTCAGCGTGACGACGAGGCTGTCAGCCTTTTTGTCAACGCCCGTCACAGTCGTCGCGACGCGAATGTCGATCCCCTGCTTCTTGAACGACCGATGCGCCAACGCCGCGATCTCTTCGTCTTCGCTCGGCAGAATACGCGGCAGCGCTTCCACGAGAATGACCTCGACCCCGAACGTGCGATAGAAGGAGGCGAATTCGACGCCGATGGCGCCGGCGCCGACGATGAGCAGCGACTTCGGAAAGCGCTCCGGCTTCATCGCTTCGAAATACGTCCAGACGAGTCGTCCATCGGGCTCGAGGCCTGGCAGAACGCGCGGACGCGCGCCCGTCGCGATGATAATGTGTTTGGCCTGATAGACGCCCTGGCCGAGCGTCGTTTTGGGCGTCGGCAATTGCGGCGCCATCGGCGCCTTCCTCGGTGCGCCGACGCGGACCTCGCCCTTTCCGGCGATCGTCGCCTCGCCCCAAATCACGTCGATCTTGTTCTTCTTGAGAAGAAAGACGACGCCGCCATTGAGCCGCGCAGCCGCCTCGCGCGAATGCGCGACGATGCGCGCGACGTCGGCGTTCAGCGCGCCTCCGGAAACGCCGAATTTCTCGCCTTCCTTGGCGAGGCGATAGACCTCGGCGGAACGCAGCAGCGCCTTCGTCGGGATGCAGCCCCAGTTCAGGCAAATGCCGCCGAGATGTTCGCGCTCGACGACCGCCGTCTTCAGCCCCAATTGCGCGGCGCGAATCGCCGCGACATAGCCGCCTGGTCCGCCGCCAATGACGATGAGATCATATATATCGCTCATTGCGCGCCCTCGCCGCGGCCGCCGACGCGCCGCTCTTTCGTATCGTCCGTCCTTATGCGTTTCGTGTCGACGAACGCCATGACATCGTCGGCGACCGGCGCAAGAAAATGCAAGAGCGGCGAAAATGCGCCGATGATCTCGCTATGCGTAACGCCGGGATAATATATGGCGCGCGCTTCGCCGCCGGCGGCGTCGATGGCCGCGGCGAGCGCGCGGGCGTTTCGCGGCTTGACCGTCGTGTCGGCCTCGCCGGCGAGGAGCAGCGCCGGCGGCGCGTCGCGTGTGACGTAGCGAAGCGGCTGGCTGGCGGCGGCGTTGGCGGGCGGGCCGAAAACGCCGCGCAGCACGTCGCTGTCGATCGCGAAGTCATAAGCGCCCGCGAGACCGATGAGGCCGGCAAGATCGCTCGACGGCGAGAGGCCAACGGCCGAAAGCCAGCGTTGATCGAAGGCGAGCATCGCCGCGATGTGTCCGCCGGCCGAATGGCCCATGAGAAATATGCGCGAGCGGTCAGCGCCAAGCCGCTCCGCGTTGTCGCGCGCCCATCGCAGCGCGTGCGCCGCGTCTTCAAGAAAAACGGGAAAGCGGGCTTGCGGGTAGAGACTGTAATCGGGAATGACGGCGATCACGCCATGCGCGGCGAGCGCCGCGCCGACGAAGCGATAGTTCGCCTTTTCGCCAGACGACCATCGGCCGCCGTAAAAGAAGACGACGAGCGGTCTCGGCGGCTCCGCATGATCTGGAAGGTAGACATCGAGCTTTTCGCGGGGCCCGTCGCCATAGGCGATATCGCCGAGGAGGCGATAGGACTGGACGCACGCGACAAGATTGAGCCCGGCGCCCGGGTCCACGACGGCGGCGCCGGCAAGAATGACGAGCGTCGCGACGAGCGCGCGCGAGCCGGTCGCATATCGCAGGAATCGTCGCATCTAAGGAGACGATAGCCGAAGCCGGCGTCGCCCGCGACCGCGTATGAAAGAAAAAGCGCCCGCGACGCGACGGGCGCTTTACATTAACGTCGCAGCCTTCAGGCGGCCTGCGGCAATGCCGATTTCGCTTGCGCCACGATGGCTCCGAAAGCCTCGGGCTGGTGGATGGCGAGTTCCGACAGAACTTTGCGGTCGACCTC
>Ga0233425_10008020_pt1 | contig 14339 bp, 12 predicted proteins | sample Watercolumn_Towu_2_FD_181712 | JGI IMG/M metagenome (GOLD analysis project Ga0233425, IMG submission 181712) | Freshwater microbial communities from Lake Towuti, South Sulawesi, Indonesia - Watercolumn_Towuti2014_140_MG | ecosystem: Environmental > Aquatic > Freshwater > Lake | place...
CAGGAAATGGGTCTTTTCATCAAATGTTTCCTCCCTTGATGTTGATTTATGGTGGGTTACGAGGGTTGCAATTACTCTTTTCAGGACTCCATTTGGTGGTTCGCGCGGTGGTTTCCCCCCTGGAAAGTGCCCATGCAGCGGCTCATAGTGGTTATAGTGATCGAGTGAATGGCCTTTTAGAAACACTGAGCGTTTTTACAAGCTTTCTTGGAGGCCATGGCTTTATTTTTCTGTTGTTTTACAATTTTGAAAACATGCAAAGAACTTGGCAAGAAATAATGAATGACACCACATCAACGATGTCCAACTTATTATTAGGAAGTGTACAGCTTGTAACTCCCGCCCCTTAGCAAAAAACATTCACCACCCAGGGACGGGTGGTCAAAAAAAGCTTGAACTTTTATTTTCCCATCTATACACTAGCCCCTATCTTAATCTATAAAAATTATTTTCAACGTCCTTATGACTGAGAGGGGGGGAGCTTTAACTCATGGAAGCTGGTGGTGAAATATCCCTTGAAAAGGAACCATTGATTTTTTCATGGGAAGTGCTTGCTCATCCGGAGTGTAGAAAAAGAGCCGGGCTTTGGCTTCAATTCTTTAAACAACAAGGACATCCTCTTTACCAACCTCCCTCTTCCGCATCCACTTCTGTTAAACGATCTCCTTCCTTAACCACATATAATCAAAAAACTCTTTCACAGAAAGGTATTTTTATCACTTTTAATTCAAAGACTCCCCTTCCTTCAAATCAATGGGAACGCTACCTTATGGATCGTCCCTTTGATTCTTATATTAGTGGTTCTTTTCCCGCTTTATATGAAAAGCTTTATGCTCCAACCACCTACGCATTACGCATGGCAAACCATGAAAGAAAAAACCTAAGAAGCAATATTTCTTTTGCTTTTCTAATGCCCTTCATTCTCTTAGGAGGAGGGGCTCTTTTTATCCTCTCCCTTCACCCCCTCACCGCCCTTATTTTAGGTTCCATTGCTTTAGGATGTCTCTTGGTAACCCTGGCTTCCTATGCCTCTCGATGTTACATCATCAATTATGAGGAACCTCCTTTTCCTCATGCCGCCCCAATAGATCCCCCGCCAACATCTGCAATGTCCCCAACACCACAATAGGCACGGTTTCCGTACGAAGAATTCGTGGGCCTAAGGATACTGGAAGGCACTGTGCTTGCCGCGCCATTTCCATTTCTTCTTCACTCCACCCTGCTTCTGGACCCACGAGAATTTCTATGGGAAGATTTTTTGAAACATCCACTTCTCTCAAAGGAATCGTGCCCTGGGGACATAGGAAAATTTTCACGGAAGAAATTTCTTTGTTTTTTGCAATCCATTCTGGAAAAGAAATAATAGGATTTAAACGAGGAATTGTATTTCGCCCACATTGCTCGCAGGCGCTAATTAATACCTTTTGCCAATGATGAATTTTTTGTTCCCATTGAGAGGGTTTTAAAGACACGTGGGAACGTTGTGTCAAAAGAGGTGTAATGGAATGAACCCCTAATTCCACCGCTTTTTGAAGAGCAAAATCCATGGGGCCACTGCGCGCAATGCCTTGCACTAAATGCAAGGGCAAAGAAGATTCTCGATTCACTTCTTTCATTTTTAAAATACGGCACATCACTTGTGACTTACGAGGAATTTCTAACTCTGCTTCGTACTCATTTCCCTGTCCATTAAACAGAGTAATCCTATCTCCAGATTTCATACGAAGCACGTGAAGCAAATGATGAACCGCTTCTTTTTCTAATTCTAAAAGAGCACCCTCTTCCAAAGGAGTATTTTGATAAACGCGAAACATGGCAACATCCACTTTAATATCGATAATGTTCCGCCTTATAAGGTCCCTTCACTTTCACGCCAATATATTTAGCCTGTTCGGGGGTAAGCTCTGTGAGTTTCACCCCAATACGATCTAAGTGAAGTCGTGCCACTCTTTCATCGAGGGATTTCGGTAACACATACACTTTATTTTCGTAATGTTGTCCTCGGGTCCATAATTCTATTTGGGCCAACACTTGATTAGTGAAAGAGTTAGACATGACGAAACTAGGATGTCCCGTGGCACAACCCAAATTCACCAAACGTCCCTCTGCTAATAAAATTAATCGTTTCCCATCGGGAAAAATCACATGATCCACTTGGGGCTTAATGGATTCCCAAGGATATTGACGCAAGGAAGCCACATCAATTTCATTGTCGAAATGTCCAATGTTACAAACGATGGCTTGATGCTTCATGGCTTTTAAATGGGAGGCATTGATCACATGGTAATTTCCCGTGGCCGTGACGAAAATATCCGCCTTCGACACTACTTCTTCTAACTGCACCACACGATATCCCTCCATGGCCGCTTGTAAAGCGCAAATGGGATCGATTTCTGTAACATACACAGTGGCACCTAATCCCTTTAAGGCTTGAGTGCATCCTTTCCCCACATCACCATATCCTAAAACCACTGCCACTTTTCCTGCAATCATGACATCGGTGGCTCGCTTAATGCCGTCCATTAAGGATTCTCGGCATCCATATAAATTATCGAATTTAGATTTAGTGACGGAATCATTCACATTTAAGGCGGGAACTTTCAATAATCCTTCCTTTGCCATTTCGTAGAGTCGACGAACTCCCGTGGTGGTTTCTTCCGACACGCCTTTAATCTCTTTTAACAATTCAGGGAAATCTTCATGCACCATGCGAGTTAAATCACCCCCGTCATCCAACAATAAATTGGGATGCCAGCCTTTGGGTCCCGATAAAGTTTGTTGAATGCACCAATTGTATTCTTCTTCCGTTTCACCTTTCCATGCAAACACAGGGATCCCTTTTGCGGCTAAAGCCGCTGCTGCATGATCTTGAGTAGAAAAAATATTGCAAGAAGACCATCGTATCTCTGCGCCTAAAGCCATGAGAGTTTCAATGAGTACGGCAGTTTGAATGGTTAAGTGCAAACATCCTGTGATGCGAGCCCCTTTTAAAGGTTGAGAAGCGCCGTATTCTTTGCGAAGGGCCATGAGTCCCGGCATTTCCGTTTCTGCAATAGCAATTTCCTTACGGCCCCAATCTGCTAAGGATAAATCCGCCACTTTAAAATCTTGTGTGTCCACTGCATGGGAAGGTTTTGGGTTCATCATGTTATTTTTCTCCTTCGCTGTGGGCACATTCTAAAGAGAGGGCTTTTTGAATAAGGGGCGCTTTGTCTAGTTTTTCCCAGGAAAAAGTAGGTTCTTCTCGACCAAAATGTCCGTAAGCGGCGGTGGGTAAATAAATGGGGCGCACTAAATCCAACATTTTAATCATGCCGGAGGGAGTAAGCGCGAAATATTCCCGAATCAACGCCACCACTTCTTCATTGGAAATTTTCCCTGTGCCAAAGGTATTGACACTAATGGAAGTGGGTTCGGGAATTCCAATGGCGTAGGACACTTGAATTTCCAATTGATCCGCAACCCCTGCCGCCACTAAATTTTTTGCAATGTATCGACCGGCATAGGCGGCAGATCTGTCTACTTTTGAAGGATCTTTTCCGGAAAAACATCCACCCCCGTGATGGGCTTTTCCACCATAGGTATCCACAATGATTTTTCGACCCGTTAAACCACAATCTCCCAAGGGTCCTCCAATGACGAAACGCCCCGTGGGATTAATAAAGAATTTTGTGTTTTTGTGAAGCCATTGAGAAGGCAATACGGGTTTAATGATTTCTTCCATCACGGCTTCTTGGAGGGTGGCGTAATCAACGTCGGGACGATGTTGAGTGGAAAGCACCACCGTGTCCACCGCCACGGGTTTGCCATTTTCATAACGAATGGTGACTTGGCTTTTTGCATCAGGACGCAACCAAGATAAAGCCTTACTTTTACGAACTTCTGCTTGTCGTTTCATAAGGCGATGAGCGTAAGTAATGGGAGCGGGCATCAACACATCGGTTTCATTACTGGCGTAACCAAACATGAGGCCTTGATCTCCCGCACCTAACTCATGATCTAAATCAACTCCCTGGGCAATGTCTGAGGATTGTTTGCCAATGGAGGTTAATACGGAGCAGGATTCTGAATCGAAGCCAATTTCTGGATCGTTGTAGCCAATGTTGCGAATCACGGAACGAACGATATTTTCAATGTCCACCCAGGCGTGGGTTCTAATTTCCCCCGTCACCAGCACCATGCCGGTTTTCACCAAACATTCACAGGCCACTCGGGCATTGGGATCTTCTCTTAAGATTGCATCCAATACCGCATCGGAAATTTGATCTGCCACTTTATCAGGATGCCCTTCGGAAACAGATTCCGAAGTAAAAACGCTATAATCATTCATTTTTTTATCTCTATAAAATAACCGGTGGCGCGATTCTACTAAATTTGCTCCCCCTACGCGAGGGCGACAATGAAAAGAGCAACGTCGCGACATTGGGAATGTTTCAAAGCGCTTACAGGGAGAGTCTATTTTTTTAATGTGGTTTTTGCAAAAGCCCCTAGTTTATTGAGTGTTACTCTTGGAATTGAACCCAATTTCGCGCATAAATTATTAAAATCACTTATGACATTCTTACGACACATCTTGTGACATAATTGCGACACATCTTGCGACATTCTTATGACATATTGTAAGATAGAGACCATAAGGAGTCATTTTAATGTTTAAACCAAAATTTACAATTACCAATTCAATTGCAAATACACTCACGACAATAGAACGAGCCCGCGGATTTTTAGAAGCGGCCACCCTCTCAGATGAATGGGTCGCTAAGATGCAAAATAACGCTTTAATTCTTGAAGCACATCACACAACACATATCGAAGGCACTCAACTTACCTTAGAGCAATCAAAGCAATTATGGGCAGGAAAGCATCTTGCAGCAGCTAATCCAGATGATACAAAAGAGTTGTTAAACTATCGACAGGCATTTGATTTGGTAGCAGGTTATGTAGGTGATGGTGAGCTTATTACTGAAGGATTAGTTAGAGAAATTCACAAGCGTCTTGTAGATGGAGTGAGAGGGAATGCTGCAATTCCAGGTGACTATAGAAATATCCAAAATTATGTTGTGAATTCCAAAACAAAGGAAGTTATTTATACGCCACCAGCCGCGTTCGAAGTACCTCAACTAATGCGTGAATTAATCGACTGGATAAACCTTGAGACTGAAGTTCATCCCGTTTTAATGTCAGGTATCGCGCAATTTCAGCTGGTACACATCCATCCTTTTTTAGATGGAAATGGCAGAACAGCACGTTTGTTATCAACACTCTGTTTATATCAACAAGGGTATGATTTCAAAAAATTATTTACTATTAGTGAATATTACGACCGCAATAGAGCAGATTATTATGAGGCGATTCAAAGCGTCCGTGAACAAGATATGGATATGACAAAATGGATAGAATACTTTGTCTGCGGGTTATCAATTCAATTACAAGAAGTGAAAAAAATCGGTAAACAGGCAATAGAGCAAGATCTTTTGGCAAAACAATATCATTTATCTGATAGGCAAAAATTAGCGCTTGAGTATATTGCCAAACATGGTGGTATTACAATTCAGCAGTTTGAAACTATTTGCCCTGATGTGACACGCAGAACCTTGCAACGTGAACTGAAAGAATTAATAAATAAAAATATTTTATCCACTACAGGTGCCACGAGTAATTTGATTTATGAAATGCAAGTCAATAGTAAGCCAGACTAATATTGATGTGGTGATTCGACAATCATACTCAAAAAGAGCTACTCAAATAGTATCGTAACTTTAACTATAGGAAGGCATATGAATAAACCTCTTATCATTATCACTGGTGCCAGCTCTGGCATTGGCGCTGGAATTGCCAATGCCTTTTCACAAGCTGGGTATTGCCTTGGCCTATTAGCAAGAAATGTAAAAGCAATGGAAGATTTACAACTACCCAACTCTATTTGTATTGGAACAGATGTGGTTGATGCCCACGCAGTTAATTCCGCAATATCTCAAGCGGAAAGTCATTTTGGTCCCGTTGATTGTTTAATTAATAATGCAGGGTTTTCTCAGTATGCTGAGTTTACTAACATTGCTCATGCAGATCATGAGAGAATGGTGAAGGTTAACCTTTTGGGCGTGATTCATGGTATGGAGGCAGTACTTCCTGGCATGCAGCAAAGAAAATCTGGCACAATTATCAATATAAGCTCTCTCGCTGATCGCTGTCCAAGACCTCAAGCTGCAACCTATGCAGCAACTAAGGCTGCAGTTAAAAGTTTCAGCGAATCACTTCGTATGGCCAATGCAAAATATGGCATTCGAATTTGTAATGTGGCACCCGCAAAAATTAAAACCCCCATGCTCGTCCCATCCAGCTTAAGTGATGATCAAGTCATTTCCGTCGAAGACATGGCTAAAACCATTTTATGGATTTATGAACAACCCAAGATAATTTGTATTCGTGATATTGTCATTGCACCTACTTACTATGAGTCATAACCTCTGACATGGCATGCAAGTTTTCGATGAAGTAAAAGGGATTGTAAGTTCAGATAAGCTCGATGACACTTAATAACGAGACCCTCTCTTTGCCATCAACGTTGCTCATTTCGCTGTCATCCCTGCGCAGGCAGGGATCCATCCTGCGCGCCGCTACGAGTTAGATGAAGCATAAGGAAATGACATTGAAGAGAATTCTTGGTCCTTTCGCTCATGATGGGTAGTTGCAAAGGGATAAATGGATCCCTGCCTGCGCAGGGATGACAGTGAAGAGTGCGGAGATGACAGCGAAAATGAGTAGACTGTTAGTTTTATAACAATTAATTATCAAAAATTTATTTGCTGATTTTCCCAATCTGCGCGACAATAGCGCTTTTCTTTTTAGTCCTCTTTGTGAACATCCTTTGGAGTGAATATGTCAAAGCCTTCTTCCTATGAATTGGCCAATGCGATCCGGGCTTTAAGTATGGATGCTGTGCAAAAAGCAAACTCTGGTCATCCTGGCATGCCCATGGGAATGGCAGACATTGCAGAGGTGCTTTGGAATCACTTTTTAAGTCACGATCCCCTTCATCCCCAATGGCCTAATCGAGATCGTTTTGTTCTTTCCAATGGCCATGGCTCCATGTTGCTATATTCCCTCTTGCATCTCACAGGGTATCCCCTGTCCATAGAGGATTTAAAAGCCTTTCGTCAACTACATTCCTCTACGCCAGGTCATCCAGAATACGGTCATACCGTGGGGGTGGAAACCACCACAGGACCTTTGGGACAAGGCTTAGCCAATGGGGTGGGAATGGCTTTGGCAGAACGCATGATGGCGGCTCAATTTAATCAGCCGGAATTTCAGCTCATTGATCATTTCACCTACGTGTTTGTGGGGGATGGTTGCCTTATGGAGGGCATTTCCCATGAAGCCTGCTCCTTAGCGGGAGTTTTAAAACTGGGTAAATTAATCGTTTTATATGATGACAATCACATTTCCATCGATGGGGAAGTAGAGGGTTGGTTTCAAGACAATACACCTCAACGGTTTGAGTCTTACGGTTGGCAAGTGATTCCTAATATAGATGGCCACAATCCTGCAGCGGTGCATCAAGCCTTAGAAATGGCTCGCCAGGAAGAAAATAAACCCACCCTTATTTGCTGCAAAACCACCATCGGATACGGCGCCCCCAATGCTGCAGGGAAAGAAGAATGTCACGGCGCTCCCCTCGGTGTTGAGGAAATCACCGCCGCTCGAGCCACCTTGCAATGGCCCTATGCTCCTTTTGAAATTCCCGAAGCCATTTACAAAGCCTGGGATGCACGCCCTCAAGGAAAAATTCGTTATGACGCTTGGGAGCAATTATTTTCTTCTTACGAAAAAAAACATCCTGCCCTTGCAAAAGAATTTCAACGACGACAAAAAGGCGCTCTCCCCTCCCAGTGGTTAGAAACTGCGAAAGCGTGGATCAAAGAATGTCAAAACAATCCCAAAGACATGGCCACACGAAAAGCCTCCTTAGAATGCATTAATCATTTTGGGGGGATCTTGCCAGAACTCATGGGAGGTTCTGCGGATTTAACGGGATCCAACTTAACTTTTGGTCGCCATTCAAAAACCCTTTCTTCTCAAGATTTTTCCGGAAATTATCTTCACTATGGCGTGAGAGAATTTGCCATGAGCGCTCTTTGTAACGGCATTGCCTTATACGGCGGCTTTATTCCTTATTGCGGCACTTTCTTAACATTTTCCGATTACGCCCGTAATGCCTTACGTCTCAGTGCCATGATGCAGCAACGAGTGATTTTCATTTATACCCATGACTCCATTGGCCTCGGAGAAGATGGCCCCACCCATCAACCCATTGAACATGCCGCCATGTTACGCCTCACACCTCATCTCACCGTGTGGCGCCCTTGCGATTTAACAGAAACCGCCGTGGCGTGGCGTTGTGCGGTGGAGCACAATACGGGACCTTCTTGTTTATTATTATCTCGGCAAGTATTACCTCATCAAACCAGGGATGAAAAAACCCTTCAAGCCATTGAGCGAGGAGGATATATTTTGGCGGAAAATGATCCCTCTGCCGTGCCAGATTTGATTTTAATTGCCACGGGTTCAGAAGTTCAAATTGCCATGAAGGCTTTTTCCCTATTAGTGGAAAAAGGCTTACAGGTGCGAGTGGTATCTATGCCTTCCACCACCATATTTGATCAACAAGATGTGACATACCAACACACCGTGTTACCGCCCCAAGTAAAAAATCGCATTGCCATTGAAGCCGCCAGCAAAGATTTTTGGTATAAGTACGTGGGCTTAGAAGGCGCCGTGGTGGGCTTATCCCGATATGGTTATTCCGCACCTTATGAAGAAGCTTTTAAAGAATTGGGAATCACAGTGGATGTTCTGTTAAAAGAGGCCACTCGATTAGTAAAAAAAAACGCTGAACAGCGTGTTGTTATGGGGGAGTGATAAGAAATGATAAAAGTAGCAATTAGTGGTTACGGTCGAATTGGTCGAAATATTTTACGTGCTTATTATGAATCTCAGGAACACCCTGATATGAAAATTGTAGCCATTAATGATTTAGGCGACTTAGACACCAATGTTTTTTTAACACGTTTTGACAGCACCCATGGAACGTTTAATGCAGATCTTCGCGCAGAGGAAGGATTCTTTTGTGTGGGAGATGACAAAATTCATTATTTTCAAGAACGAAATCCTGCTGCACTTCCCTGGGGTAAATTAGACATTGACGTGGTATTAGAATGCACGGGCATGTTCACCCATCGAGATAAAGCCGCTCTTCATTTAGAAGCAGGAGCAAAAAAAGTATTAATTTCCGCGCCCGCCAGTGGAAGCGTGGATGCCACCATTGTATATGGTGTGAATGACCAAACTTTAAAATCCACGGACACCATTGTGTCTAACGCTTCTTGCACCACCAATTGTTTAGCCCCCGTGGCAAAAGTGTTACATGAAGCCATTGGGATTCAAAAAGGATTTATGACCACCATTCATGCTTTCACTAGCGATCAAAAATTAGTGGATGCTTCCCACAGTGATGTACGTCGCGCTCGAGGAGCCACCACTTCCATGATCCCCACAAAAACTGGAGCCGCTCAAGCGGTGGGATTAGTATTACCCGAATTACAAGGAAAATTATTTGGTGTGGCGGTGCGAGTTCCCACCTCTAATGTTTCCTTAGTGGATTTAACCTGCGAAATGTCTCGAGATACTTCCGTGGAAGAAATCAATAAACTCATGATCACTGCTGCAAAGGGCCCCTTAAAAGGTGTGTTAGCCGTGAATGATTTACCCTTAGTGTCCATTGATTTTAATCACAATGCTCACTCCTCCATTTTTGACTTAACAGAAACTCAAGTGAAAGGAAATTTAGTGAGTATTTTTTCTTGGTATGACAATGAGTGGGGATTTTCAAACCGTATGTTAGATACGGCCGCCGCCATGATGCGTGCAAAATAAAACAGAACAGAATTGCCAGGAGAAACTCTCCTGGCAACATAATGAGGGAGATCTTCCATGCTAAAAACCATGTCTCAATGTGATTTAGCTCATCGCCGAGTGATGATCCGCGAAGATTTTAATGTACCCTTCACTCCCTTGGGTGAAATTCGCAGTGACGCCCGTCTGAGGGCCGCCATTCCCACCCTACAAGAGGCTTTAAAAAAAGGCGCGCGTTTATTATTACTGTCTCACTGCGGCCGCCCCGAGGAAGGAAAAGAAGATCCACGATATTCTTTAGAACCCGTGGCTCGTCGCCTCAGTGAATTACTTCAACATCCTGTGCGCTTTGAAAAAAATTGGCTTGAGGGCGTCACCTTAGAACCCCACGAAGTGGTGTTATGCGAAAACGTTCGTTTCAATAAAGGGGAAACAGAAAATGATGAAGCCCTTTCAAAAAAAATAGCGGCCCTTTGTGATATTTTTGTCATGGATGCTTTTGCCTGTGCCCATCGAGCCCAAGCGTCCACAGAAGGAGTGGCACGATTTGCAAAAGAAGCCGTAGCAGGTCCCTTACTCATGGGAGAAATTGAAGCCCTCAGCCGAGTTCTTTCCCAACCCGTTTCTCCTGTGGTGGCTATTGTGGGAGGATCTAAAGTTTCCACCAAATTATCTATCCTCCATGCCTTATTAAAGCCCGTGGATTACCTCATTGTGGGAGGCGGTATTGCTAATACTTTTTTAGCGGCTCAAGGATTTCCCGTGGGGGCGTCTTTGTGTGAACCCGATTTAATTCCTGAAGCCTTTCAATTACTAAAAGAAGCCAAAGAACAGGGCACGGAAATTTTAATTCCCCAAGATGTCATGGTAGCCACCGCATTTGATCCCCATGCACAAGCATTTTTACGAAACTGCGATGAAGTAAAAGAAGGGGAAATGATTTTAGACATCGGTCCCCGCACCATTCAACAATACGAAACCATTATTCAATCCGCAAAAACCATTCTTTGGAATGGCCCCGTGGGTGTTTTTGAGTTTGATGCTTTTCAAGAAGGCACCGGCGCCCTGGCCAGAGCCATTGCTCATAGCACGGGATTTAGTGTAGCAGGGGGTGGAGACACTCTAGCCGCTATTGAATTATTTGATGTTGAAAAAGAGATTTCTTATATCTCCACCGGCGGTGGCGCTTTCTTAGAATATTTAGAAGGCCGTTCTCTTCCCGCCATTGAAATATTACAACAACGCAGCGGTTCCCGCTGACACCTTAAGGAATTTTTATTATGAGTTTTTCCAGCCGCCGAACAAAAATCATTGCCACTTTAGGTCCTAGCACCGATAAACCCGGCGTGTTAGGAGCCATGATAAACAATGGGGTGAACTTAGTACGCCTTAATTTTTCCCACGGTTCCAAAGAAGATCAAATGCGCCGCATTGAAGCCGTGCGAGCCTTATCAGAAAAACTTCATAAGGAAGTGGGTATTTTAGCGGATTTGCAAGGCCCTAAAATTCGCGTTGCAAAATTTAAAGAAGGACCCATTGAATTAAAATCAAAAGATCATTTCATCTTAGACGCAGACTGGGATAAGCAAGGGGGAAACCAAGAACGAGTGGGAATTGATTATCCCCAATTACCCCAAGATGTAAAACCCCAAGATACTTTATTATTAGATGATGGTCGTTTGGTATTTAAAGTATTAAAAGTGGTGGGAAATGCCATTCATTGCGAAGTGATTGAGGGAGGCGAATTATCCAATAATAAAGGGATTAATCGCTTAGGAGGTGGCTTATCCGCTGAAGCCTTAACAGAAAAAGATAAAGCAGATTTAAAAGTAGCGGTGGATTTAGAAGTGGATTACATTGCCATTTCTTTCCCCCGCAGCGCGGAAGATGTGTTACTAGCAAAAAGACTCATTCAAGAAGCAGGTGGCACCGCCGGCATCATTGCAAAAATCGAACGGACAGAAGCAGTGGCTGCCATTGATGAAATTATTAAAGCCTCCGATGCCATCATGGTGGCGCGAGGTGATTTAGGGGTGGAAATCGGAGATGCGGAACTTCCCTCCATTCAAAAACAAATTATTCATTCTTGCCGCTCCATGAATAAAGCCGTGATCACCGCCACTCAAATGATGGAAACCATGATCCACAATGCCATTCCCACTCGTGCTGAAGTGTTTGACGTAGCGAATGCGGTGTTAGATGGTACGGATGCGGTGATGCTTTCTGCAGAAACCGCCATGGGAGATGATCCCGCTCGCGTAGTGGCCGCCATGTCTCGTATTTGTGAAGGTGCAGAACGAAATCGCGTGGCTAAAAAATCCAGCCATCGCATGGATTCTTATTTTGAACGAGTGGATGAAGCCATCGCCATGGCTTCCATGTATTTAGCTAATCATATGGATATTAAAGCCATTATTGCTTTGACAGAATCTGGCTCCACCCCTCTTTGGATGTCACGGATCCGTTCTGGAATTCCCATTTACGGATTATCTCGTCACCCTGCTTCTCGCCGCAAAATGACCTTATATCGAGGCGTTTACCCCATGGAATTTGACGTCACCCAACTGTCCCAAGAAGACATCAACTCCCACGCCATTCATTTGTTAGAAAAAAAAGAAATTATAAAAAAAGGCGACTATGTACTCCTCACCCGGGGCGACGCCATGGGGATCCACGGCGGCACAAACGCTTTGAAAATTTTGCAAGTGTAGAGGTAACAGCGGAATGATAAAACCGCTAGTAAAAGAAATTCCTTACCGCGATCCTCAAGAGTATTTTTATCTTTTTTCAAAAGATAATAAGGTAGTATTCTTAGACAGTGCGGATGCCCTGCTTTCTCCGGGGGAAACTAATCGATATAGCTACATGGCCATGGATCCTTTTTTTCATGAAGTGATGAGAGGGCCCTGTGCAAATCCTTTTGAGGGTTTAAAAAAGCATTTAACTCCTTTTTATTTAGACACCCTGCCAGAACTCCCTCCCTTTCAAGGAGGCTTGGCGGGATTTTTTTCCTATGATTTATGCCAGGATTTGCAAAACATTCCCTGTGATAAAAATCAAACTTCCTCCATTAAATATGCGGTGGGTTTATACGATGTAGTGATTTCCTTCGATCACCAAAAAAAACAAGCATGGATTGTTTCCTGCGGATTCCCCGAATTGAATCCTTTTCTTCGTGAAACAAAAGCTCGTTTGCGATTAGAACTTTTTTCTTCTTTACTGGAAAAAATCCCTTCTCACTTTCCCTTTGAAGATTTTTATCATCTCACCATCCCCCTTGAAGAAATCCACAGGTCTTTTACAAAAAAAACTTATATGGAAGCCGTGAAAAAAGTCATTCAATACATTACTGCCGGAGATATTTTTGAAGCCAATCTTTCTCAACGATTTTTCACTTCTTTAAATGATCCTTGGACAGCCTACGCCTTATATTGCAAACTCAGAATTCTGAATCCCGCACCTTTTGCTGCTTACCTACGTTTTGATGATTTAAGTCTTATGTCCGCTTCTCCCGAACGGTTTATTCAATTGCACCAAGGTCGTGTGGAAACACGCCCCATTAAAGGAACGCGCCCTCGAGATGAAAATCCCCTATTAGATGAACTCTATGCTTCACAATTAAAAAATAGTAAAAAGGATCACAAGGAAAACACCATGATTGTAGATCTTATGCGAAATGATTTATCCCGTGTTTGCAAAGAAGAAACCGTTAAAGTTTTGAAATGGTGCGAGCTCGAACATTTCAAAACCGTGCACCATCTCATATCTGTCATCACAGGACATTTAAAACCAGAGTTTCACGCCATGGATTTATTAAATGCTACATTTCCTGGAGGCTCCATCACCGGCGCTCCTAAAATTCGAGCCATGGAAATCATTCATGAATTAGAACCCCACCCACGAGGCCCTTATTGCGGAAGCATGGGTTTTGTGGGATTCGATGGAAACATGGATACTTCCATCATCATTAGAACTTTTATCATGGAAGGACAAGCTCTTTACTATCAAACCGGTGGCGCGGTGGTATATGATTCTTCTCCCGAAGAAGAATATATGGAAACACTTCACAAAGCCCGCGCTTTAACTCGAGCCTTAACAGAAAAGATCACTGCCCATGAATCCCATCCTCATCATCGATAATTACGATTCCTTCGTTTACAACTTAGCTCGATACATTGGATTATTGGGGTTTGAAAGAAATGTGGTGCGCAATGATAAAATCACTCTCGAGGAAATTGAAACACTTCAACCCAGCGCCATTGTGATTTCCCCAGGGCCTTGCACTCCTCGAGAAGCCAATATATGCATTCCCCTCATTCAAAAATTTTATAATAAAATTCCTTTGTTAGGCATTTGCCTTGGACATCAAGCCATCGGAGAAGCTTTTGGGGGCCAAGTGATCCCTGCAAGACATCCTATCCATG
>Ga0233425_10008021_pt1 | contig 14335 bp, 12 predicted proteins | sample Watercolumn_Towu_2_FD_181712 | JGI IMG/M metagenome (GOLD analysis project Ga0233425, IMG submission 181712) | Freshwater microbial communities from Lake Towuti, South Sulawesi, Indonesia - Watercolumn_Towuti2014_140_MG | ecosystem: Environmental > Aquatic > Freshwater > Lake | place...
CCGCCGCCTACCATCTTCGAAAATTGTTTGCGCGATGCATTGGAGGCAAGCAGGCTTTTAGGATCTGTCTGCCCCGAAAAATGCGACATCGACATGCGCTGCGTCAGGTTGTTCAGCAGCTCGGTCGCTGTCTGCCGGTAGGTGGTGATGTTCTGAACGAAGCCCGAGTCCGCCAGCGCGATGTTACGGCCGATGTTCCAGGCCGATGCATAGCTCAGATCGAAGAGGCCTTGTTCGGCCAGGTAGATCATTAAGGAATCGGCTCCGCTGGCCTGCAGCACAGGAACCGGCGGGTTGCCAACCGGCGGAAGCGGCTGCGGAGGCACTGCCGAGAAAGGACCCCGGTACCAGGCGAAGCTTTCATCACCCGATCCGGCGATGAAGGTGAGAGGAACAAAGCCATCGCTCAGGCGGCCGCTTACAACCGGAGGCAGGTTGGAAGAGGTGGAGAAAGGCAGGCTCAGTGCTCCTCCCGTGGCCGTTTCGCTTTGGATCAATCCATTCACCAATGCTTCGAAGCTTTGACCGCTGTCGGGCTGAGACACAAAGCTCCAGCTGTACAGCGACACAATCTGCACATCGCATAAGCCGCCCGTAGGCTTGTTCGGAATAGGAGTGGCGTTCGGCCCCAGGTAAGCGCCGAAGCCTTCCAGTGAGATCAGGTTGGCATAGTAGCGCACCGGTGCAGGATTTGTGCTGCTCACTACCGGCATGCGGTTGCAAAGCATCACGCTCAGCAGCTGCTCGCCCTCATCGGTCGTATTCACACCGCGGCAATGAGCCATGTAGGAGAGCTCAGAGGTATCGGGCATCACGGCGTTAAACACCGCACCCGGTATGGTAATGCTCTGGCAGGTGGCCGATAGCATGTCCGGCTGGATCAGATCCGTCGGGATATTGGGCTTTAGCACCGTGGTGCTGCTGGCCAGGAGATCGGTCACGGTGCCTGATGTCACCGGGTTTCCGGAGGTGGAGGACGCCGGAAAAATAATTTCGCTCTCCGCAAAGATCACCAGCGCCATCCAGGGCGTCGGATTTCCCGAACCCGAGGGCGTACTGCCGGGAACCAGGCTTCGCTCCCAGGGTAAAGCAGGATCGGTCATCACCAGGAAGGGGAGCGAAGAGCTGTATTGATCGGAACCGCCTTGTGGCGGATAGATCGTCTGGATGATCGAAGGGTCGATGAAAAATTCAGGAGCTACCACGCTGAAATTCTGGTCGGCGGTGAAAGCACCGGGCACGCCGTTCGCTCCCGACATTTCATGTTTCAGCGATATAGTGTAATTACCTGGATACAGTGACGTAAAATAGCCGTCGAAAAACTGGATGGTACCCGGCGGTGGTGGAGTCGGAAGACTTGCCAGAGCGAAATTAGGAGTTTGTTGTGTCGTGTCCATAGCCATGTATTCTTGTGATTAGTTAACCATCATTGGTTCTGCATTAAAGGCGCAGGCAATGTCGTTAGCGAAGTTTGTCATTGGGTCGTTATTGCTTATTGGCTGATAGCCGGCCGTTTTCAGAGCAGCGAAGATGTTATTCCTGGCGGTGATAATCCCGGTAGAAGCGATGCCGTTACCGGCCGTATTGGCTATCGTTGAGATCGTGGTCTGGCTGTTTACCGGGATGTCGCCCGCCGGCAACGCGGTATTGCTGATCCATAACACCGCGCCGCTCAGCTCCAGGCTGACGCCTTCCAGGTAAAGCTCCACATTTACCGCACCGGCGGAGCTTCCTATCTGCGGCGGGTTCACCTGCACGGTGACACCCGTCATCTGGTTCGGCACCAGCTGGGTGCTTGCGTTCGGTGTGGTGCTGCTCTGCACACCCCATAAGGAGGCAGGCAGGCTTTGCTGTGTCTGAGCCGCAGTGAAGGAAGAGGAGCAGTCGTCGCCCGCTTCGTTTTTGATGCTCACCGTATGAACGGCTGTGATGCCCGGCCAGTTTAGAGGCGCTACGTTGAAGGTGCCGCCACTGTTGAAGGTATAGGTGCCGCCGACGGTGGCCGTAGTGGCCGGGATCGTGGAAGAAGTGCTGAAGGAAAAATGGCTGCCGCGCACGATCCAGCTGTCCGCTGTATCGCTGTCTTCCAGGCCGGTTGAGGTAGACGGCTGCGTGGACGTTGGCGTGAGGCCTGATACCGGGTTTATGCTCAGAACGTTTGGCGAGGCCGTAGATCCCGCATTGGGCAGCATCGCCTGCACATCCGTCCAGGTAAGCTGCGAGCCGTTGTGCGTGTTGTCTGCGCCGAACGGTATAGTAAATGAAATAATGTACCAGTCGACATAGACGCTGCCGCCGGTAGGCGGGCCCCAGAACTCCAGGTCGCAGCCCAGCTCCACGGTGACGGTGCAGGAGGTAAGCAGGAGGTCAAGCTTGTAGGAAGCGCCGACGGAAATGCCGATGTTGGCGTAGAACCAGAACGGCTTCCACTGCACGATGATATCGGCATGGGCATCGAACCAGGCTTTCAGATTGCCTGCCTGGTATACGGCGTTCAGCTCGCCGCCCACCATCAGCGCAGAAGGCGTGAAGGCAAAGTAGGCGTCGCCGCTGATGGAGATCGAGGAGTCGAGCGACCAGTGGAAGCCCAGTTTCGGCACGGACGGGTAGTAGGATGGCGGAACGTATCCAGGGTTGTAGCCGCCGAGCGTCAGCACAAAGTCGCCCGCGTATGGGCTGTTGCCAAACCATACATAGAAGGCGAAGCCGCCGGTGAGCACACAGGAGCGGTCGAGCAGGAAGGACTGACTTGAGATCACCGCCTCCAGGCTGAAGATGCCGGCATTGGGCTTGATCAGGAGCTCCAGGTCCATGCCGAGGTAAGCATATACTTCGGAGCTGCCTGGGCTTACGCCTTGCGGGAACTGCGCGCTCGATGTTCCGAGCAGCGCCAGCGTGAGGTCTGCACCCGTTTGCACGATCACCATTGCCTGTGAATTGACGATGTCGAAGCTGGTAAAGGTGATGCCCGCTGCCACCCAGATAGGGCCCGGTGTTTGGGTCACCCAGGGCGGCGCCGTATTCAGCAGCTGGTTCAGCGCATCCTGCGGTGTTTTTGCCGGTGTCGCGCGGCCCGGAGGAAACGAGTTGGGAAGCACTTCGATGAAAGGGAACTGCTCCACCTGGTTCACCGTTGGGATGCGCAGCGAAGAGTTATAGCCGAAGCCCAGGGCGATCCCCGTGAGGAAGAAGGCAGGCACGCCGCCCATAGGGGCTGTGACATCGCCGAAGATGAACATGGAGTCGTAGGTTTTCGTTTCCGCATAAAACCCGAAGGCCTCCACCTGGAAGGAGCCGAAGCCGACGATCACGCTGCCGTCGAACTCAAGGTCGCCACCCGGCTGGGTGAGGTTGGCAAAGGAGCCGCCGATGGTGAGTGGCGGCTGGCTGTACATAATGCCCATTCCCTGCAGGCTGAACTGCGGGGAGAAATTGGAGATGGAGGAGCCGATGCCCAGGCCCGTCATGGAAATGGTCATCGGTCCTATGGTGAGGCTGGCGTCGATCTCGAACCAGAGCGCCTGCTGGTCCGACTGGTACCTGGCGCCGATGCGCTGGATGGTGATAGGCCCGAAGGTCTTCTGGATGGTGAACCAGGTGGTGCCGTCGGAAGAGCCGGAAGAGACGACATTATTGCCTGAGGAGCCAGTGCCTGTGCCGGTAGCTGCGGGCAGGTTGTTGGTACTGGTGTTTGTGCCCGTGGTGCTAGAGGTGGTGGAGCTGCCGCCCATGCTGAGCATCAGCGGTAAAGGCTGGTTGCCGAAATCGATGTTGGCAGACAGCACGAAATCACCGGTGGTGCCGCTGTCCGGCAGCTGTGGATAGGAGCCGCTTTTAGGTTGGGCCAGCAGTGCGACCAGCCGTTTGTAAGCGGCGACATCCGTCGTGGTGGCAGGCTCTGAGCCGATGATCACCTGCATCGTGTTGATCTCGATGTTTTCGATCTTGGCCAGGTCTTCACCAACCAGCGGCAGGTCGGAAAGGCTGAAGCTGGCATTGGCATCGAGCGAAAAGAAATACTTCCTGGCGCTGCTCACGATGGGGCTCACGAACACGGCGTTGCCGTATGTTTTAGATACCAGCCCGAAGGAGATTTCTCCGCTGGTGAAGTTGTAGTAAAAGGAAGCGTCGGTGAGGTCGAGGTCCAGGTCTGAGGGGATCGGAGGCAGTGTGAACCCGAATACGGCGGCGATGTCTTCGAACGTCAGGCCGTTGGAAGCGTCCGAATAGGAGGCTGTGATCCAGGTGTCGGCCGCAGAGGTGCTGAAGGTCACCGCGAAGCTGATGGTGTCGCCGGAAGGTGTTTCCAGGACGATGGTGCCTCCGAAGGTGCCGGTGAAGGCCGAGCTGCCCCATGTGGTATTGATCATCGCGGTGAACACGACCTTGACGCCGCACATCAGGGTATGCCCTTTCAGGTTGAACGAGAATGAATCCTGTGTTCCGCCGGTATTGAGGGCCACATCCATGGAGTCGAGCACCAGGTTGCTGATGGGCGCAGGGATCTGGATGCCGAACTCGTCGCCGATGCCTGCGATGATAGATCCTATTTCCAGATCGGTCATCGAGCCTTTCAGGCTGAGGCCCTGTCCGGTTGCGTAGCTGCCGCTGAGGGCAAGCGTGGTGGCAGTGCCAAGAGAAAACGTTGTGGACAAGGCACCGCTCACCGTAAAGGTGCTGCCGCTGTTGGTGACCCCGATGTTAAAGCTGAAGTTGTCGAGGCTGACATCGCCGATGATCGGAAAAGGTTTCGTGATCCCCAGCTGGAAGGTGAAATTGCCATTCCCCGGCCAGAAGAAAAAGCTGAGCATCGAGATCTCGATGTCGGGGAAGCCGCTTGGCGGCGTGGCCTGGAAAAAGGCGAACACCTCGCTGACGGTAAGGCTGCTGCCGGGCGCGATCTGCGCAAACACGGCATTGTCGGGGAACTGGCCGCCCACATCGAAGGTGAAATTCCCTGCGCTGGTCGGGATCTGCATTTCCGCATACAGAACTCCCTGGAAGGAGATATCGCTTTCGAAAGGATTAAACACCTCCACATCGAAATTGATGCTTTGCACCTCAAACTTGTCGTCGAAGAATTTCCAGTTGGTGTTATACGACAGCCCTATCCGGATCATAGAGCAGGTCTTCTGGGTAGGGTTGAAGGCCACTTCAAACTCAGTGATGCTGAGGTCTTTCAGGTCGAAGTAATTTTGCAGCATCGCGAGCACGTCGTTGTTGCCCGCCAGGGCTGTCAGCGCATCCTGGGCAAAATTGCCCACGGAATCGAAATTTCCTTCCAGCAGCCAGTCGCCCGAATAGGTGGCGACGTTCAGTGTGATCGGGAGAGAAAGGCTCGTTCCGGCGATCACGTTGGAAGCGAAAACAAGGTTCACCACATTGGCGTCGGCATCGGGAATGAACTGCGCGGCCAGGCTTCCGAAGCCGATGTTATAAGCACTCAGCAGGCTCCACACCAGTGTCGAAGGCGGCGTCACATTTAATTGAAGCAGCAGCGTGTTGGCAGGCTGGGTGAATACCAGCGCTACAGTGGTTCCGTCCTCGCCGAGGAAGGTCGCGGTGCCGGTCAGGGTGGCGCCGTTCACGTCGATCGTCGTAATTTCCAGGGAAACGGGATTGTCGGTGGAGGGAATGAGCGAATAGAGGCTGGTGATCATCGGGGAGTTGAAGAGGCTGGAGCCGATGCTTACCGTGGTGCCGGTGGATAGTGTCCCGAGCCATGTCTGCACCTCTTGCAGAGTGCTCATCGGAGGTGGCGTGCTGCTGAATGTCGTTAATGTCGTCATGATCTGTGATCTTAAGGAAGAGGGTTTGTAATGGCGAAAAAGGCGGTTCCGTTGTAGGCGGCCAGTAAGGGTATCTGGGCGCCCATGCGGATGTTGCCGCGGCCGGCAACGCCGCCTGCATTGATGGCGGCTCCTTCGGCAGTGGACATCTCGTTATTCCATCCGGCGCCCTGGTAGCTGGCTACAGCCGCCGGTACAGGGAAGCCGTAAGCGTGGTTGCCTGCAGCGGTGATGCCATAAGAATAGCCGATACGGCCGGTTAGGGCATAAGGGATCACCGGGTTCGGAAGCGGCGGGCCTGCAGCGCCGTGCGCGTTCGAGCCGTGATGCACCGCCACAATGCCGGTGATGTTGTTGGCGACGACCGGAGGCATCGGCACAAAATTAAAATTCGCATCGCCTGTCAGAACGATCTGGTGCTGAATCACGTCTCCCACCGGAAGGTTCGTCGGAACGCTGAGGGCCAGGCCGGTGTTGTTCATGATCACAGCCGGGATCACCGCGCCAACGGGATTCGTAAAATAAATGGTGCTGCCGCCCGGCCCCGCTACAGGAGCGGCTCCTGCGCCACCCGCCAGCACATTCCGGTTGGCGAGCGGAATGGTGTTGAAGAAATTGAGGGCCGCAGGCCCCGCGGGGATCATGCGCACCGTCCAGCGCAGCACATTGAGTCCGGCGATGTGGCCTAAGCGCCAATGGTCCCAGTCCCAGTGCGAGAGCACAACCTGCAGGTTGCCGGCGGCATTCTGAAGAATAGGTCCGGCATAAGCCGCATTTGCAACCTGCATGTTGGCGGGAGGCGTGGTAAGAAAAAACCAGAGCGGATAGCCCAGGTCGTAATAAGCGATCACATCGCCGGCCTGGTCAACCAGCATGTTGCAGTTGCCGATGCCGATGTCCATGATCCCGACACCGGATGTTAGCGGTGGCGGTGGCGGTGGAGGAGGCGGTACCACAGGTGGCGGTGGCACAGGAGGGAGAGGAGCCGCCGCTACTTTCGGCCGTTTTGCTATCGGTAGAAAGGTATTGTCGATGGAGCGCTTGCGCTTGACCCCTGCGAACCCGGTCGTGCTTTTCAGGGATATTTCATCGCTGCCGCCGTTGCTGACCGGTACAAGAATAACATCCGAGCCTGTAGGGCTCGGGCCCGGCCCTGTCCAGAGCTGGGGAAGATACAACAGCTGCGCCGGCGGTGAAGACACCAGCTCCCAATAGCCGTGGTCCTTCCCTTTGCCGATGTCGATGTCCGGATCGTAAAGGCTTCCGATCACGGCGCCTGTGCCCGGTGTGCTGCTGAGCTGGAGCAGATACCAGGAGCCTTCGGCCAGGTTATCGGCAGACTTAAGGCCCAGGCAGGTCATAATAGCCTGCTGGCTGTAGCCTCCCTTAGAGTCGACCCCGCAATAAGGAATGTGGAAAGCCAGGGCAGGTGTGGTGGGCGGCGGAGTTACAGGGTTCACGCTGCCGGATAAGATGGCAACGTCCATCCACTCTTTCGAGATCATTTCAAAAAAGATATCGATCGTGCTGCTGCTTTCATCCAGGTCTACCTTCGAGAGAAAGGCATAGTAGAAATTGCTGGGAGAAAGCGGGCCGTTGTACTGGTCGGCCTGTTGCCCGGTATTGGTGAAGGCTGTCGTCCAGGAAGCATTGGGCGTGGTGCCCTGTTGTGATAGCGGCGTGTAGCCTTCGCTTTGGTTGGTGCTTTCTTCTTGTTTCATGTCTGAAAGGTTCTGCTTGTGAAATAAGCCGTTAAAAAAATGAATGATGTAACGGATTGCGCGCAATACTGCCTTCAAGCCGTCTTTTAGTATGCGTATGAGTCTGGCCATGCCATAAGTCTGTCTCCAGTGTCCTGATCGGGTCGACATCCACACTACCGGCCGAAGCATTCCATTTCTCATTCATCAAAACGGAAAAAGAAAAATGAACCTGCAGTTTCTCTTCTTCTGTTTCGCAGTCCTTCTGCAGGACATGCTGTCAATAAGCCTGGTAGTTAAGGTGTCTGGTTATAGCGATTGCTGCAACATGTTCATCATCAACGAGGGTGCTATAAAGTAAATGTAGGAAGTCTAAGGTGCCCTGATATAAGTATAATTACCTGAAATGTACAGACGGACCTAAAAACAGGTAGAAATGCCTGGTTTTTCAAAACACTTTCGGAGCCTACGGAAAATAAAAAAGCGCCCACGTATATTCCGTGAGCGCTTTGCCAGCCTTATCAGGTTGAAAGCGGATCGGGGCAAAGGCTTATGCTTCGAGAATGGTTTTCAGGTTCAGCAGGCTGGTGTCCATGTCCTTCGCCAACATCTTCTCGATCAGGGATACCATGATGTTCATGGGATACGCCATCGTGCTTCGGTTGCTCCAGCTTACCTTCGTATGGGTGTCGGACAGGGCTTCTATATCCAGATTGGCGTAGGCGACTGCTGCAAACGGCCGTTTGAAACGGATTTCTGTCTCAATGCGCTTCTCCTCGCTGAGGTGTTTTATTTCCTGCTCGCCTTCGCCCGCCTGTTTGTTTCCGTTCCAGGCGTAGATAAAGCCGACGGTTCCGTCCGTGCCTTTAAAGTCCCGTTTCATGCCGGGGTCCACCATCACCCATTTATTGAAGTGGTCCTGGTTTTTGAGCTGTTTCAGGTAATCGAATACGGCCTGCGGCGATGCCCGGATGGTGATCTCACGACGGATGTGATACTCCTTTCTTGTGAAAAGGGCGACAATCAGCAGCAGGGCGGGGATGCCTGCGAGTATGAGTAGAACGATGATGAAAGTATTCATGGCGGTTGGTGTTAGAAATGGATGCTCTGCGCATTGTCCGTATAAATGTAATCAATATTAAGGAACCCAAAACAGGCCGGCCCGGCAGTTGGATTTGGCCGGCTTAGGAGCTATCTTTACTGTTGCAATACAACATGAAGCGAAGAAGCACACCCGCCAAGGAAGCGGTGATGTCGGTCCTGGCCGCCGGCGCCAAAGCCATGAGCCAGGATGCCATCGAGCAAAAACTCGACATTGCCGTCGACAAGGTAACCATTTACCGGATCTTAAACCGGTTCTGCGAGGACGGCCTTGTGCATAAGATCGTGGCCGACGATGGCAAGCAGTATTTTGCGCTCTGTACCAGCTGTGAGGACAAGAAGAGGTTGCCCGACCATCATTTTCATTTCCGTTGCACCAGCTGTCACACCATCGAATGCCTTCCCGCGCAGGTCCATTTTTCAATTCCCAAAGGGTATCATGTCGAAAGGCTGAATGCTGTGCTCATTGGCCTTTGTAAGGATTGCTCCGGCGTCTGATCTACTCAGCGGGCTCCCACAATTCGATCTTGTTGCCTTCGGCGTCCATGATATGGATAAACTTCCCGTAGTCATAGCTTGCGATGTCGTCGAGGATGGTCACTCCGTTTTCCCTGAGCCTGCTGACCAGCCCTTCGATGTTTTGCACCCTGTAGTTGATCATAAACTCTTTTTTCGATGGGTCGAAGTGCTTGCTTTCCTTTTTGAAAGGACACCATTGAAGGGAGTTGATCTCCTCAGGGTTATGGAGGTTTCTGGATTCAAAGCTGCTGGAGCCCCAGGCATTGATCTCGATCCCTAAATTTCTGGTGTACCATTCCTTCGTTGCGGCGAGGTTGTCCGAGTAAAAGAAAATGCCGCCGATCCCGGTTACTTTTGGTGTTGTGTTGTCTTCCATCTTGGTGGTTTAAATTGTCAGGTATTAGTTTATTGCGCCTTGTCGGCAGGTGTTTTTCTTTTCAGGATCAGCGCGCTGATCAGGGTAATTAAAATGCCAACGGGAAGTATTTCCATATAGGTATACATCGCAAAGAAAAAGAGGCTGTGCTTATACCGGTAGCTGGCTGTTTCGATCTCTTTAAGGGATTCCTGGAGCTGCGGGCCCGAAAGGCCGCTTTCCTGCAATTGCTTTACCTGCATGGCGGCGTATTTGTCCATGAAATCCGGCATAAAGAAATGGAACTCGATGCCCCAGGTGATGACGTAGAGCGTGGAGGCGATCAGGCTGATCAGAAAGCCGAGCCAAAAGGCCTTGCCAAAGGTGATGATCCCGCCATTCTGCTTGTCGCGGTAATTTTTGATGCCGACAAAGATAAAGGAGAAGGCTACCGCCATGGCGCTGAAGCCAATGATCATGCTGGTGGTTCCGCTCTCATGGCTGCTGCTGCCCGACATGATCGCCATGGAAATCGCCATAAAGGTGCTGATGATGACGCCCGAAATGGCTCCGAATACTAAACTTGTTTTTTTCATAAGGTTTGATTTTTAGGATGAAACAGGCTGCAAAACTACCGCCCTTGGCCCTGTTTGGGCTCATACTTTCGGGTGATTTTAGTACTGCCAGCCACTTTCATACCAAAGTAGGAGTTCTTTTAGGTTATGATATTCAATCGTTTAGCTTTTTCCACGGCCTGGGTTCGCCGTCTGACGTCCAGCTTCATAAAAATATTGGAGGAATGGGTTTTTATGGTGTTCAGGCTTACAAATAATTTCTCCGCGATCTCTTCATTGCTCATGCCGGTAGCCATCAGCTGCAGCACCTCCAGCTCGCGCTTGCTGATGCCCAGGTTCCCGATCTCTTTCCGGTTGATCTCCCTCGGGGCGGAAGTATCGATGTAGACCTCCTTTTCCACATACACTTCTTTTTCCACGATCCGGGTTTCCACTTTGGGCTTTACCAGCTTAAGGGCCAGCCAGACCCCCAGAACGGTGAACACAATGGCAATGGCGCCGATGAAAAGGTCGAGGCGATAATTGAAAATAATCAAATGCGCTTCGAGCCATTTCAGGAGCAGGAGCAGCACGGCCAGGGAAATGCCATAGACGAGGATCTCTTTATGGGTTGTGCGGAGCGGCATGAAGCACTAAATTACTATTTCTCCGCGAATAATGCATGAGGGTGGAGCCGGTCCTAAAAGCTTCCTGGTCCGGAAGGTGCAGGCGGAACCCAAACGCCCAAAAGCGGATCGGTAACAATGATCCGCTTTCAGAGCTCTGATATGCCTTCGCTGTTAGTGGCTTCCAAAAAAGCCCAGCATCGTTTCCAGGGCATTCTCGGCATGCATGCGCTCGCCGTTCTCCAGCGATTCCTTGGCCATGCCCGAAGCCCTTTGGCGCATAGCGCTTTCATAGGAAGAGATGGCTTCCTTCAAAGAAGCGTATTTTCCCGGGCTTAAGCACTCGCTCAGCTCCAGGGCGTCGCGCATGGCCATGTTGACGCCTTCTCCGGCAAAGGGCGGCATCACGTGCGCCGCGTCGCCGAGCAGGGTCAGGTTGGGAAGGCTTTCCCAGTGCTGGTCCAGGGGCATGCAATAGATAGGACGCGGGATAAAGGGCGTAGTGGCGCTTTCGAACAGCTCGTGCCACACGGTGCTCCACTCCGGGTACTTCTGCCTGAACCAGGACAGCATCTGTTGTTTATCGTCGTAGTTCAGGCCGTTGGTTGTAGCCCATGCTTCATCGGCTTTGAAGCTGGCATAAAACCCGATCTCCCCTTTTCCTTTCTGACCCAGCAGCACATCTTTCTGATTTCCGAAGGCCATGATCTTTCCTCCGCGCAATAAGGCATTGATGCCGGGCGCCGTTTTTTCGGCATCGTAAATAGCGCCTTCGAGCATCGTCACCCCCGAATAAAAAGCTTTGATATCCGTGAGGTAAGGACGGAGCTTCGAATTGGCGCCGTCTGCGGCAATCACCAGATCGGCATACGCCTGCCTGCCGTTCCTGAAATGCAGGAGCCAGCCTTCGTTCTGCGCCTCCATCGAGAGGAAGTGGCTGTCCCATACCACAGTTCCTTCCTGCAGGGATTCCAGCAGGATGCTTCGCAAGGCTCCCCTGCTGATCTCCGGGCGAAAATGCTCCTGCCCGAAGTTCTCCTCGGGCTTAGCGTCGTGGTCGCTGAAAAGCACCCGGGCCTGCTCGTCCATGATCTGCATCCTGTCGGCGCCGGGCATAAAGTTCTGCCTGAACTGCTCCATCAGGCCGGCCGCCTGAAGCGCTGCCAGGCCCGAGTCCTCGTGCAGGTCGAGCGGTGAGCCCTGCACGCGGGCGTGCTTGTTGATGTCTCTTTCATACACTTTGACCTTTGCTCCTTTCAGTTGAAGAAGCTTTGCCAGCGTTAGCCCACCCGGACCACCGCCGACGATGGCGATTTGTTTATCTTCTGATAGCATAATTAAAATATTACGCTACAAAATTACCTGGTGTGGTAAACGAGGAATTGTAAAAATCGGTCGTTTTGATGTTTGAACAGCTCCTTAGGGGAGACGCCCGAGAGCTTTTTGATTTCCTTGATGAAATGCGATTGGTCGGTGAAGTTGAGCTGCGGCGAGAGCTTGCCGTCTTTGATGTGATGCAGGGAGGCCTGGAAGCGGAGGATGCTGCAATAGGCTTTTAATGAAAGCCCCAGCTGTTGATTGAAGTAGCGGTTGATCTGCCGCTCGCTCCAGCCGATCTTTTCCGACAGCTCCCGGATGCTCATGCCGCCGTCTCCGGCAAAGATCAGCTCAAATAGCCGGCGCTTGCGGATGTCTGTTTCGCGGGGCAGCAGCGAGCGGATCTTTTGGGAGGCCTTTTCGCAAAAGTCTTCAAAATCATTCAGGTCGTCTTTGGTAAAGCCCCAGAAGCCGTCCGGGAGCTCTTTTCCGCTATCGATGAATCCGGCGATGGGCTGCTGAAAAATGTACTCTATGGCCAAAGGGTTGAAGCTGATGGCAAAAAAGACGTCGATGTTTCGCTGCTCCGGCATCGGCTTGGGCTTTGTTTCCAGGCCCATGAGGATGATCTGAAACTCATCCGCCGTGGTTTTGCAGAAGAGCAGATCGATCCGGCCGTTGGGAACAATGACGCCTCCGCTAAAGCCGGAGAGGTTCTTCAGCGACGAGAAGCAATACACGAAATCCCTGAGGGATGCATCAGGCTTGATGAGGCGGTATTCGAGGGCATTGTTCATGGTTTTCATTGCTTGCAGCGGCTCTGCGCCTGCTGGGATTTCTTCGTTCCGGCCGGTGCTTATTCTTTGGAAAGCATGCCTTTGTCCACACTGTCGTTGATTAATTGCTCGGCATAGTTCCAGAGGGTTTCCGATCCTTCTTTGATCACTTTTTTCTTGTCGTATACTTTTTGATAAGGGACCCGGAACTCTTTCCAGGTTCCCCCGTTATTGGAAGTGTTTTGCAGCAAGGGCTCCAGCCGGTCCATGGACCTCGCAAACTTTGCTTCGTCGCTCAGGCCTTCTTCAAATTCCTGCCAGACGGCGATCAGCTCTTCCGCCTGCCCGGCCGGCAACAGCCCGAAAATACGTTTGGCGGCAATCAGCTCCTCCTCTGTATTGCTGTGGTTCTTTACAGCATCGTAAATAAAGGTGTCGCCGGCGTCAATTTCCACAATATCGTGGATGAGCACCATTTTCAGAACTTTCAGAATGTCGACCGGCCTGTCGGCATGCCCGGCCAGCACAAGCGTCATCAGGGCCAGGTGCCAGCTGTGCTCGGCGTCGTTCTCATGCCGGTCGCTGTTGAATAGTCTGGTTTTACGCTGAATGTATTTCAACTTGTCGATTTCCCTGATGAAATCCAGTTGTTTGAGCAGATCGTCTGAGGACATGGCTGTATGGATTTGGTAGTTGATCGTTTTATCCGGAAGCCTGAGCGCCGTACCGGATCGCCTCTGCAAGCACTGTTGTGTCGATGTCTTTGAGCGCCCTGAACTTAATGCAATAGCCGGTCACGCTCGCCTTGCCAAGAGCTTTGCCATAGGTTTCGGCCAGGAAGGTCTTATCCTCGATGCCGAGGATATACACAGAGATCCCGGTTTTGTTGGCGCTCAGGCCGATCCGGTAGAACTCCCTGGTTTTCCCGTCGGCGTAGCGCATCGTCCGGGAGCCATAGCCGATATTAGGATTGGAAACAATTTTGCCTTTGTCGTCCCTGCCATCCAGGAACCATAGCTTACATCCCGGCATCTGTTCGCGGATGAGGTGGTGCAGGGCCTGCAGGTCGCTGCGTTTGGCCCCGGGCTGGCTGTCAATGTATTGTTTAATGTCTTCCTGTACGCTCATGAGGATAGCTCTCTACTATAAAAGTACTGTTTTTATGGATAGGATCGCGCGGAAGCGGGGCATACCTTCCGGCATTTTCACTGTCCGTTTAGGATATTGTTGACATGCTCTGTCCATTCGTATAGCGGGATTCCTTTGTCTAAATAGTAATCCGGCTGTATGCCTTTTTCGTCGATCGTAAAATCGGGTATCCGCATGCTTCTGGAAAGCGAATAGCCTAATTGAAATTCTTTACAGGGCGATTCCACAAAATACATGTTGGAAATATCCAATACGCCGAATGTCGTGACGCCGAAGAGCTTTACTTTTTTGCTTTGCTTGGCTTCCAGCAGAAATTGCTCGGCAGTGCTGCCATTGGCTTCGTTAATGATGATGCCTACCTGTTGTGGATAAGGATAAACGGTATCCAGCTTGTCTATGGAAACGATCTCCGCATTCAGGTTGACGAACTGCCCTGGTTTGCTTTCCAG
>Ga0233425_10008022_pt1 | contig 14334 bp, 9 predicted proteins | sample Watercolumn_Towu_2_FD_181712 | JGI IMG/M metagenome (GOLD analysis project Ga0233425, IMG submission 181712) | Freshwater microbial communities from Lake Towuti, South Sulawesi, Indonesia - Watercolumn_Towuti2014_140_MG | ecosystem: Environmental > Aquatic > Freshwater > Lake | place: Indonesia...
GAAATTTTTTTAAGGTTGTTTTGTAACAAACCCAATCTTAGCAGCTTGTCTGCAAAATTTCGCTATTTTTTTTGCCTACGGTGAAATATCCGGGCTAAATGATCTTGGCATGAGCTGCAGTGACGACAAGAGTCAACGATAACGCCAACACCAACATGGTCACCGATATTGAATTTTTTCACAGCAGAACCAACTGCCGTCACATGTCCCACAATTTCATGGCCTGGTACCATTGGATAAATCGCGCCGACCCATTCATTGCGTACTTGATGAATATCGCTATGACAAACGCCACAATATTCAATGGTGATAGACACATCATGAGGAGCGAGTGAGCGTCGTTCTAATGTGTGTGGCTGTAGTGATGTTGTCGCGCTGAAAGCCGCATAGGCTTTGGTTTTGAAGGAGGAGGTTTGAGGGATGATGGTTTGTTTTTGTGCTCTTTGTGATTAATTCTCTTCTTTCTCTATCGCTGGTAAGAAACGCACGCGTCGATCCTGTCGTGGTAGACGAATGGTAAAGACAAGGCCTTTTCCTTCGGTGCTCTCTAACATGATTTCGCCACCGTGAGCGCGAACGACACGTTGTACGACGATGAGGCCGAGCCCATTTCCATCAGTCTTGGTAGTGAAGTAAGGTTGGAAAATTTTGTCAAACTGATCACTTGAGATGCCTCCACCAGTGTCACCAATACTGACCCAAAGATGAGTTTCGTCGCATCCGGTAACAATACGCAAACGCCCACCTTCTTTCATTGCCTGAAAACTATTGCGAATGATGTTGTAGAGCGCTTGCTTGAATTGATCGCTGTCTAACAAAAGCGAAGGAAGATTTTTTTCAAGAGCCAGTTCCAAGGCAATGTTACGATTTTCAATTTCTTGTTTTAAAAAAGTGAGGACTTCTAAAACCACGCTATTGAGCTCTTCCATTTTTAATTGCAATGGAACAGGACGCATCGCTTTCAAAAATTGTGTAATGATCTGATCAAGGCGAGCAACCTCATTCGTAGCAATGGAGAGGGAATGTTGAAGTTCCTCGCGTTGTTCTTGAGGGAGTTTAGCGAGACGGCGCTCTAGCAGTTGCAGATGGATTGTTAATGAATTGAGAGGATTTCCAATTTCGTGAGCGACTTCCGAAGCCAGTAATGTTGCTACCGAGGAACGTTCGGTGGCAAGAGCTTCTTCGGCCTGACGTCGCGTGCTTGTAATATCTCGTAAGATGATGGTACGTCCTGCGAGCGTTCGGACATAGGATTCATTTTCATCACTCAACAAAGGGGCCACATAAAAATTAAGGAAGCGATGTTCTGGATAAAAAATTTCGAGATCGCGACTGACGACTTCATTAGTGTGAGTGATGAAATCGAGTGATAATCCAGGCACAATGTCCGATAAAATTTTTCCAATATTTTCCGGGCCATGAAGACCAAAAAACTCACACGATGCGCGGTTGAGGTAGATGATACGATCTTGTGGATCAGTTACGATGATTCCTTCAAGCAGCGAATTGAAAATCGTTTCGAGAAAACCGCGATCGCGCGCGAGGTCTTGCAAGTATTGGCTGATTTCGTGAGGAGGAACGAGCCTAATACGTTCGATTAATTTATCTAAAAATCCCTGCTTCATAGTTTAAAAATAATGAATTAATAGCCGCAAAAGAACGCAAAGAGCGCAAAAAAATTTTATAATGATATTTTTCTGTATTCTTACTCTCAGGATATTTCTGGCTGCCTATAAGCAGCCTTGAAATATCAAAATGATATGTAAAATTAGTAGGCTTATGACAAAGTCAGTGAATAAATATTTTTAATTCTTTGCGCTCTTTGCGTTCTTTTGCGGCTATTCATCTTTTTAATGCAATAACTCTTCAAGTTCTTTCACTCGCCTCTCAAAAAGATCCAGCGTGGTTTCCACGGGAGCTGGGGTTTTCATATCGACGCCGGCGGCTTGAAGTGTCTCAATGGGGAAACGGCTTCCTCCGCTGCGTAAGAAGTCGAGATAGCGTTCATGATTTCCTGTTTTTAAAACTTCTGTTGCCAATGTCACTGCTGCTGAGATGCCGGTTGCATATTGGTAGACATAAAAAGCATGATAAAAATGAGGAATGCGGAGGCATTCTAATTCCAAGGCCTCATCGATGACCACGTCAGGCCCAAAGTAGGCATCAAGCAGAGCGCGATATGTTTTTCTAAAAAAATCGAGCGTAAGAGCCTCGCCGGCCTCTTCGGCGGCGTGTATGATTTTTTCGAACTCGGCAAACATGGTCTGACGAAAGACCGTGCCGCGAAGATCATCGATTTGACGATTGATGATGTAGGCGCGCATTTTCGGATCGTCATTAGTTTTGAGGAGATGCTCGGTGAGCAAGACCTCATTAAAAGTCGACGCAACTTCCGCTAAAAAAATCGGGTAGTGATAATTTTGGAAGGTTTGCGTGTTGCGTGCATACCACGTGTGCATCGAATGCCCGGCTTCATGAGTCAATGTATAGATGTCAGCAAAAACATCAGCTTTGTAATTCATCAAGATGTAAGGAGGGCCTTCATAACCGCCAGCAGAAAAGGCTCCGCTTCGTTTACCTTTATTCTCATAACGATCACACCAACGTTCTTGTTGCAGTCCCTGTGCTAGCGTCTGCACATATTCGTTTCCAAGCGGATGAAGCGAGGCGAGAACTTTTTCTATAGCTTCTTCAAAAGTAACGTTGCTTTGCACCGAAGCTACGAGAGGAGCGTAGGTATCGTAGACATGCAGATCAGGCAACTCAAACACACGACGTCGCAGTTCATAATAACGAAACAAAACATCACGACGTGAGCGGACAGCGGTGATTAAATTGTCATAAACAGAAACAGGAACATCATCGTCGAAGAGAGCTTCTTCCAGCGCTGAGGGATAGTTGCGAGCGCGAGCATGAAAGACATCTCCCTTGATTGAGTTAGCAAGCGAGCTGGCAAGCGTGTAGCGATGATCAGAAAATTCGTGATAAAATTTTTCAAAAGCTTCTTGACGAATGTTGCGATCGGGGCGCTGTAAGAGGGAGCTGAAGCTGCTTTGGGTGAGCGTGATCTCACGGCCTTGATCATCACGGATTGTTCCAAAAGTCATATCGACATTGGTGAGTTGCGAAAAAGTTTCGCTATGACCATCAATCGTTGAACTGCACAAAGCCATGAGACGTTCTTCACGATCGCTTAAAATATGATCGCGCTGACGGCGGAGGCGTTCCAAAGGAATCGTCCAATCTTTTAGCAGAGGATCTGCGAGAAAGGTTGCAAATTTTTTATCATCGATGGCTTGAATTTCAGGAGAAATGAAGGAAGAGAGTTCTTCTATTTTTGTCATCAATGATTGTAAGTGTCCCTCACGTTCAAGTGACGCGGTATTGCTGCTATCTTCGGAGAGGCGCAAGCTTGCGTATTGACCAAGTCGTTCAATTATTTGGTTGAGTTTTTTTTGATATTCTAAAAGGTTGCAAAGCTCTTGAGCCGATGTTCCAAGTCGACCGCGAAAATCAGCAAGAGCAGGATAGAGGTTGGAAAGCTCTTGAAATGAGGCTTTCCATGCTTGGTCTGTTGCAAAAAGGGGAGAGAGATCCCAAGTGTCGGCGAGAGAAATTTCGTGGCGTAAGAGGAGTGTGGAAGACATGGAAGGAGAGATTGGATCTTCACGTCATTCCCGCGAAAGCGGGAACGAGCTGGGATAAGGGTTAGAGGTTGCAGGAGGCTGCAGGTAAGTGAGGCCTGCGGCAAAAAAATAGGGGAGTGCATCATAACACAAGCTGTCCTTGAAAAGAAAGAGAATCAAGATATGATCAGATCATGAACGCCCTTGGTGATTTTACCAACACATCTAATGCGACAGACTATGATGGTTTGAAGAACTTGAAGCAGCTGGCAGGTTACCGCGAGCCTTTAGATGGAAAATCAAATCTTCGAACTGGTTTTTTCTCTAGCAGGTCAATTGATCTGCGTACAACTGGAGAGATTATTGTTGCTCCTCGTTCTTTTTTTGGACGCCTTTTTTCTTGGCTTGTCCCTTATAGAGGGTCTGCTTCGGGAGCAGATTATCACCTACGAGCTCAATTGAAGTTAAAAATTCAAAAAGAGCTTTCAGCATCAGGTATTGGTGATGAGGCAGCAAAACACATTGTTAAACAAGTTGTCAGCGAATCTCCACTGCGTGCAGTGACAAGGCGTGATTTGCGTCAAATGATTTCTATGGCAGAAGAAACAAAAGAGAAACAATCTGATCTCTCAAACAATGCTCAAAAAGGAAATGCCATCAACAATAAGAGTCGTTCCTCCTCGAATGCTTCGACTGCGTCGATATCGGCAGCAAGTGATAAAAGTGATAATGATAGTGTTAATACGATAACAGAAGATGATACGATAACAGAAGATGGTGATAATCAGGTAACGACTGATACGTGGAAAGACGTTTCTAGTAGTCAATCGGGTATATTACAAGAGGCAGAAACGCTTCTTCAAAGTTCGCGGTCACTTTTAGCGCAAGTCGTTTTTGATCCCAAGGAGGTAAGTGGGTTGAGAGCTCAAATCCAGTCTCAGCAACAAGAGATCGAAACGATGCAGACAAAAATACAGGGACAGAATGGAAAGCAACCGAATGTATCTTTATTACAGACCCTTAGTACGCAACTTGGAGAGCAACGCGATCATCTTATCGTCAAAGAAAAAATGCTTTCTCAATACTTAGCGAGAGATCCTTTCAGTGACAAAAATGTTCTCTATCCTCGTAAGATTTATGCAGAGGCAGCAAAACAGGTTTTAGACAAGAAGCTAGAAGAAAGAAAAAATCCATTAAAGTGTGCGCAGACAGCTGGTCTAGCACAGCCTGGCACAGTTGGGGAAGTACTGACAAATGATAATAATCCTGATGTGGACTTCGGCAACTTATTTGATGCTTGGTATAAAAACAAACTAGAGGCTTATGATACGGCCTCTCTCGACAAGCATTCTCAAGAGCCTTCCTTTTACTTGAATAAAAGTAATCCAAAGAATCCTCTAGTGCTTTATAGTGCTAAACGAGTAGCACAGGAGGTACAGGGACTTTTAAAAGAGGCAAACATTTCAGAAACAATTTCCAAACAAGATATTCAAGATGCAGCAGCAACTGTTATGAATCAATATCTGGATTGGGAGGTTGTGAGACAAGATATGGTTTTTTCATTGGGAGAAAAAACAAAAACTTATGCTCAAATTTCAACACCACTCAGCAAAACTAAGACAGCTGTTGGTGCTGAATTACGAGTAGAAAAAATCGGAGGAATCATTCCTTCGGTTTGCAATAATGGTCGAGCTCCGATCAATGCGAGAATGACACAGCTTTATCAGACTGAATGGGTGACCGATTCTATAAACGGTAAGCGAAAAGAAAATATGACTCTTCTGCACGAACGTCAGCAGCATGGAATCAATGATCACTTTGCCATTCAAGATCCTCACAAGCGTCATGTTGCTAACGTTAGTTCGATGAAGCAGCTGATACGAAGTGGAGCGGAAGCTGATTCTGCCTTTATTCAAGATGCTATTAACAATAGCAATCAACAGCACCAACTTTTTTATATTAATACCAACCTTACGACTCCTACATGGACGCCACGAGGAAATAAAAATAATGAGGAGGCTTACTCGAGGCATCAAGGAGCTGCTATGAACGCTGTTGAAGGCCCTCAGGAGTTTTCGGTGCTCAATCCACAGCAATCAGATCAGCAATCAAGTGAGCCTGTATCTGTAGCCTTAGACGTCACCTGTATCGATTTTCGTTTTCCAGTGAATTATGCAATCAGCTATGTCACTGAAGATAAAAGAGCTCTGGATCCTGGAATGCTTTTTGCATGGCCAGCCTTGAAGGCTCATAATGAAAAAGAATTTCAAAAACTTTTTGGCAGTCTTCAACCTGGCGATTCTATTGGTGGAATTCTCGGTCCAACTTACGAAAAACTGAGAAACGAGGTGATCAAAGGAAATAAAAATGCTGGAGCGATCAAACGAGAAATTAATCTTCAAGTGAAATATATCCGCGAGATGTTCCAATCAGAGGAGTATAAACGAGCTGGAAATGATCGTTTCAAAATGCCGCGACACATTGATCTTCTCGTGAATGCGTTTCGTCGTGCTTCGGAGCTAGTCGATAATCATAAGATCCGTGTTGTGAATGCTGGGGGTTGTATGAGTGGTAAAGATCGTGAAGGAGTTGCTAACGCAGAGAATGAAGCCGCTGTCATCGTTCAAGATCTTGGTGGGAGTGTTAAGCCAGGAAGAAGGTTGAGTAATCAAGAGCAAGTAATCTATGATCATTGCATGACCGGCGTTATAGCAAATACGCGGCAAGTGACAGGAATTGGTGGGAGTAAAAATGCTCAAGAAATTGCTAACCAAATGAGCGATCCGCATGCAAAAACCTATGCGCAGGGAGGATCAAAGTTTGTTTTGGCGTAGGAGAAGAAGAATTCACCACAAAGATCACAAAGCCGCTAACGCGGCACACAAAGAACACCAAAAATTTTTTTATAAAAAAATTTTAAGAGGTAAGAATTATCATTGAAAACAACTTAAAAAAAGGATGGTTGATCTTTAGCATTTTAACTAAAATTATAGCCGCACATTACGGCGTCACTCCGATGCTCGTGTCCTCGAGTATTAGATATACACTGCGGTACTGCGCTTCTCGTTCCTTGTACTGCATCGGCTATAATTTCATTTAAAACGCTCTAACACTTAGATTTTTTTTATAAAAAAAATCTTTTTATGTTCTTTGTGTAATCTCTGTGTTCTTTGTGGTGAATTCTTACCCTGTAGTTCTCAACCCACTCGCAATGGCATTAATCGAAAGAAGGACTTTTGGAAGGAGTTTTTCGGCTTGAGCTGAGTTAGTTTCGCGAGCACGCCTCCATTTTTTTAAAGTAGCTATTTGATGCTCGTGTAAAAATGCCAATGCCTCGGCGCGTAAGGCTAGAGTTTTAGCCATTCTGGGACGGCGCTCTTCAAAAGAGCCTCCAAAAATTTTATTAAGCTGGAATTTTGTTTTTTGAAATTCTTCAGCAATGAGAGAAAAAATACGATCACGAATAGAGAGATCAACCACGAGGCCAGCATATTTTTCCATGAGTGGAAGATGAGCGCTGGCTAAATTAGTTTCTACATTTGACAAGAGGTAATTGAGAAAAGGTTGCTCACGATGATTTTTTTGAAGCGCTTCAAACAATGTTGGCTGTTTTTTTTCTAGAGCGACTAATGCCGAACCAACACCAAACCACCCTGGAAGAAAATAACGAGCTTGATTCCAACTAAAAACCCAGGGAATGGCGCGTAGATCCGCTAAAGAGCGCTGCTGAGAGCGACGTTTAGGGCGCGAGCCGATGCGGCTTGCCTCCAAGGCATCGAGCGGTGTTGCTTGTTCGTAAAAGTCCATGAAGCCTTCTGTTTGAATGAGTCGTTGATAGGCGCTGCAACTTTCTTCGGCCAAAAATGGTGCTGTAGCTAATGTTTCCGAAGAATTTTCTTTTTGGTGATGACTCAGAGAGATTCCAGTCACTCCCGCCAGTAAGAGTTCCAAATGATACGTCGCAGTGGAACTGTTGGGATATTTTTGAGCGATGGTCTCTCCTTGCTCCGTCATACGCACACTCCCTTGCAGAGAGCCTTGAGGGAGTGCTTGTAAAAAAAGATGCGTTGGCCCAGCGCCGCGACTGATGGTTCCTCCGCGACCATGAAAAAATTGTAACGTAACATCAAGTTTTTTCGCGACAGTCGTCATCGCTCGTTGGGCTTCATAAAGCTCCCACTGACTGGCAATGATGCCGCAGTCCTTGTTACTGTCGCTGTAGCCAATCATGACTTGCTGTGAGGCTTGCCTCATAGCAAGGGTTTGAGTATTTAAAGTTTGAGTTTGAGTTATCGAGGCTGCACTCAAAGGAGTAATTGGTTTTTTTCCTGCAGGCTGTAGCCTATTGCTTGTAACTCGTGCAGCTTGCACACATGGCTCTTTCAAATAACTTTCCAAAATTTGTGCAGCATTTCTCAAATCTTCACGCGATTCAAAAAGGGGAACAATCGGGATTGGAGAGTAGATTGTTGTTCCATTCCATCTAGCAAGACCTGCTTCACGGGTGAGCAGAAGAACTGCTAAAAGATCTGAAACACGATGTGTCATGCTGACGATGAGTGAACCGATGCCTTCCCATCCAAAAGCTTCTCCATGCTGTTGAAGAACGCGATAACATTCCAGAACAGACGTAGCTTCTTGGCCAAGAAAGGCATGATCGCTTTCTGTTATCAAAAATTTTTTGGGAGAGGCGAGCTCTTGATGAAAAAATGTAAGACGTTTCTCTTCGCTCCAATCAAGAAAGGAAGAGGCTTTGGGAACGGCTGCTGCTTGTAAAATTTGTTGCAGTGCGCGGTCGTGAAAGTTGCTGTTTTGACGAATGTCTAATTTTGCAAGATGAAAACCAAACACATCCAACAAACGAAAGAGAGGTCTCAACGCGCTCTCCACGAGATGCTGGGCGCCGATGGCATGAAGACTTCGAGCAAGGATGTTAAGAGCTGAGTGAACTTTTGCGGGAGAGGAAAAGTAAATATTGTTTTGATCTTGTTTTGGTTCGTTTCTTTTTTTGAGCTTTGGCGGCAGTTTTGCCTGAATTAAAAGTGCGAATTGGCGCCATGGTTCATCTTGATAAAGTTGTTCAATTTCTTTGCCTCTGAGACCTAGTTCTTCGCTAAATTTTTTAGTGGATTGTAATAATTCTTCGGAAGGTTGTTGAAAATGTCGAGAGAGAGGCAAGGCATTGCTGAGTTGCTCAAAAGATCGATGAAGTAAGGCTAACGCTCGTCGTCTGAGTTCCAACAAAGTTTCTTGAGTAACAGCTGCTGTGACCAGTGGATGCCCATCGCGATCGCCGCCAACCCAAGTTCCAAAATGAAGTTGCGGCATCGCTTTGGCTTCAGCCAGAAGTGAGGAAGAGAAGCCAACTTCTTCCCAAGCGGAGCGCAAACGATCATCAAGAGCAAGAACGGTTTTGGGCAGGATCTCACGAAAATAAAATAAAATTTCCCGGCGTTCATCAGTGATGCTTGGTTGTTCTAAAAAAATTTCTCCACTGCGCCATAATTTTTCGAGGCAAAGTTTTATTTGACAACGATTTTCTTTTTTTTCGGAAGGTGTTAACTCCACTTGATCAGCAAAAGTTAAAAGCTGGTGAAGCATGCGATGCTGTTCCAGAACCGCTCCTCGCTTGGCTTCCGTTGGATGTGCGGTGAAAACGGGCTCAATGCAAATCTGCGACAAGGAGGTTGCAATTTCTTCTTCGGTGAATCCGAAATTTTTTAATTGCAAAAGTTGTTCCCCCCATAAGCCACGTTCTGCAGTCAATCCTGCATTTATTTCACGAAGACGACGTGTTCGTGCAGCAGCATTGGCTTCCACAATATTGAGAAGTTGAAAAGCTACGGAGTAAGCTTGCTCCATCCCTGCCAAGGGGTCAGTCCCATAGTTTATTACATTTGGTGCCACTCCATTACATTCGATACTGTAACAGACTGGCACCTTTTGTAATAAACTACGGGATTGATCTCTTGCCTGCCCCCTTGGTGTAGTCCATGGAAGGTGTGCGGCAACTTTTTCTTGGCCAAGTTCTTCAAGAACTTCACGGAAACAGTTCATGAGCTCGTGAAGATCGCGATCAATTTTTTGAAAGCCTTCGAGAAGATATTGTTGATTGGAGTTTTTATTTTTCATCAGTTAAAATAAAAGAAGCATTGGCCACAAAGAACACAAAGAAATCAAAAAACCTAGCAAACAATATTTTTTTAAAAAGACAATTCAGTTTTCTTTTTGTCTTAAATTTTTTGTGATTCTTTGTGTTTTTTGAGGTGAAATTTTTTTTATAATATTGCCGCATGGAATTACCGCCAACTTCTAATCTTCAGCCTCCGGCTTATCTTTTTCCGCTGTTGCGGATTTTATTCGAATCATTTGTTTTGATTTTGTTGGGGGGAATTTTTGTGCTCGGAGAGGCTTCGTTAAAAACAGCAAAGGAAAGTGCGGAACGTTCTTCACGGCTTTATCATTTGCGTCCCACTTTTCGGTTTATTGCGGTTTTTATTTTTGTCTTCACTACCGTGATCACGACGGATGCGTTAGAGGTTTTGTTTCCCTTTTTACAAGGGTGGAAACATTTTCTCGCTATGACCGGAATTTTTATTTTTTTAACAGTAACGATTTTGCTTTTTGGTATTGTGCTGCCAAGGGCGTTGGGAGAGTCTTCAACAACATCGGTTGTTGCTCGAGTGACTTGGCCAATGGCTCGTGCAGTCATGATGGCCATTCGCCCCATTGCCTTGATCATGGAGCAACTGGCGACTCATTTTTTAAAATGGTTTGGCCTTTCGTTGCATGCTGAGCCTCCTGCTTCGGAAGAAGAGGTGATTCATATGCTGGATGAGGGATTGCAGAGTGGTGTTTTTAATGCTTCAGAAAAAAAGATGGTGGAGCGTGTGCTCGATTTAGATGAGCAAACAGTTGATGCTCTCATGACGCCACGTTCGCAGTTTGTATGGCTTAATCTCGATGATACCGAAGAAAACAATTGGCGCTGCATCACAAAAAGCGGTCATTCGGAGTTTCCCGTTTTTCAAGGAACACATGATCATCTTGTTGGGATGGTTTCTGTGAAGTCATTATGGGCTAATATTTCTTTAACTGGTTCGGTGAAGGTTTCTGATGTGATTGCACCGCCGCTTTATGTTCCTGCAACCATGACAGCTCCGCAGTTGATCGAAGAGTTTCGAAATAAAAAACGGCATACGGCTCTTGTCGTTGATGAATTTGGTGTCGTAGAGGGAATCGTAACAGTGAAAGATGTCTTCGAAACAATCGTTGGCATATTGCCAGAACGTGAAGTAAAACAACATTATCCCAAAATTGTGCAGCAAACAGAGCGCAGTTGGATTGTGGATGCAGGAGTTGATTTTAAAGAGGCGCGTGAAGCTCTAGGCATGCTTATTGGTGAGGAAGAAGAAAAAGAAAATCGATATCAAACCATCGGAGGATTTTTTCTGCATCATTTAGGACATGTGCCTCATGAAGGAGAGTTGATGACTTGGAAAAATTTTCGTTTTGAGGTGCTCAAGATGAGCAAACATCGGATTGATCAGTTTTTGGTAATGAAAAAAGGTGAAGAGGTGAAAGGGTGAAGGGTTGAAGAGTTTGAGTGCACTTTTTTGTGTTCTTTACGTTCTTTTGCGGCTATTCTCCTTATCTCAATTGCCAGTGTGGCGAAATGGCAGACGCAAGGGACTTAAAATCCCTTTCTACGAAAGTGGAGTGCGGGTTCGAGTCCCGCCACTGGTACCAAAGAAAAAAGAGAATATTTTAAAATTCTTAGTTTTCTTTAATTTCTTTGTGCTCTTTGTGGCTAATTTTCTTAGACCGTTTTACACAAAAATTTCACTGACACTATCCGCCAACAATTTTCCTCGACGCGTGAGGAGCCAACGGTCATGGGTGCGGTGGAGAAGACCATGTGTTTCCATTTTTTCTAACTCTTGTTGCCATGGTTTTCCGCGTTCAAGCGGCAGGCCATGATGCGTGCGAAGTCCGAAGGCAGCGCGTTCGGAGGCCAACATTTTTTCTGAAAGCGTTTCTTCAAAGTCGCGAGCTGTGTAACCGCTCATCGTGCTGGAAGTGTAAAGACCTGTTTCGCGAATATTGCGCCAACGTTTTCCTGCAACGGTTGAAAAAGCACTTGGTCCTAGACCGAAGTAGTCGCACCCTAACCAATACGCGTTGTTATGAAGTGAATAGAAATTTTTTTTAGCATAGTTAGAAACTTCATACTGTTCATAACCGTGGGCTGTGAGCAGATCCATCGTCAATTCAAATTGAGTAGCTTCCAATTCTTCATTAGGCTTCATGACTCCGCGTCCTAATAGACGAAAAAATTCTGTGTCTTCTTCGTAGGTGAGGCCATAAGCGGAGAGGTGCTCGGGGGCAAGTCGGAGACTGCGTTTCAGCGTCTCTTGCCATGAGGTGAGCGATTGTCCTGGAACTCCAAAAATTAAATCGATGGAAATATTTTGAAACCCAGCTTCGCGAAGGAGGAAGAACGATTCTTCTGCTTTTTGTGACGAGTGCGTGCGGCCTAAAATTTTTAAAACAGCATCATCCCATGATTGTACACCCATGCTAATGCGGTTGATGCCCGCTGCGCGTAGGAGTTTGGCTTTGTCAGCAGCAACCGTTGCTGGATTCATTTCCATTGTCCATTCGCGTAATGCTGAAAGATCAAGCAAGCGATATAGTCCCTCAAAAAGAAATTCCAGTTGCGCCGGGGAGAGGGCGCTGGGCGTTCCTCCGCCTAAAAAAATTGTCTTCGGTTGAAGTTGCTCTGCGTAGTGTTCTACCTCGATTAGCAGTGCCTCAAGAAATTTTTCCACTCGCTCCCTCCCTGCCGATTCCTTATAGAATGCACAATAAGGGCAGATGTTAGGACAGAAAGGAATGTGGATGTAGAGGTGACTAATCATGAGTGCCTCATATTTTCAAAAAATCTAACGGCTCCTTTTGTTAGGAGGCACTGTGAGTTAAGAAATAGTAACGAGTAATGAGTAACGGGTAACGAGTAAATACCAACAGTTAAAGTTCACTATTTCGATCAAACAGGCGTATGATAATAACATTTCTTCGTTTGAATTTGCCGAAGGCAAGAAACTAAACCCGTTACCCGTTACTCGTTACCCTTTACTGCATCTGCGCAAGATCACTTGCGTAGATGCTACTCCGCAGCTTTAGCTCCCGAAGCCACTCCGCGACCTAATGAGCTCACATCTTTACCAATGCCGCTGATGGTATTGCAGCCGGTGATGAAGGTGAGAGCAGTGATGAGGAGTGATAATGTGAAGATGGTTTTTTTCATAGGCCTCTTTCATGCCAAGATAAAATATTTTTGTAAACATTTTTTTGTTCTTTCTTTTCTTTTTGCAGCAGTCAGTGTATTGTTGTCCGTCTGTCTTAGTTGATCTTTTTTGGAAAACTGTTCCGCATCATTTTCTGACAACTGGCAACTGAGAACTGACAACTGGCCTTGCGAAGCAAGGCCCAGGCCGGCGTGGCGGAACTGGCAGACGCGCTAGACTCAAAATCTGGTATCCGCAAGGATGTGTGGGTTCGAGCCCCTCCGCCGGTAATGTCATTGCTTCGCAATGACAGTTCGTAGTTGGTAGTTGGCAGTTCGTAGTAAATCTAGCTCGTTACTGATTTTTAAATCTGCTTTCTGCTTTTCCATTTTTGTTAAATTGAACAATTATTCTAGAGTTATGGATCTTGATTCTACGAACTACGAACTACGAACTACGAACTGTCGTTGTTAAACAACGACCCAGGCATGCATCACCACAATTGGAAAAGATCCCCAAAGGGGCCTTGGTATTGGCGTTGGTGGTTTCTGGCACTTGTGTTTCTCCTCTTTGTAAGCTGTCTGGTGGGATTTTTGGGTTACGCTTATCTCTACTATGAATTTGGAACGCAGGTTCAAGATTTTGATCTTTCCAAGTTGGAAAAAATGGAAGTTGCGAGCGTGATCTATGATCGCCGTGGCGTGCAGATTGGAAAAATTTTTATTCTCAATCGCCTTCCAATTTCTTATTCCGAAATTCCCAAGAGCATGGTCCAAGCTGTCGTTGCGGAAGAGGATAATCGTTTTTTTGAGCATCATGGTGTCGATTATTTTGGAATCATCCGCGCTGCGATCAGCAATTATCGGCAAGGAAAAATTAGGCAAGGAGCGAGTACGGTGACGCAGCAATTAGCGCGCAATTCTTTTAATCTTCGAGAGCGCAGCTATCGCAGAAAATTTTTGGAAATGTTTCTTGCCGAGCAGATCGAACGTTCTCTTTCCAAAGAAAAAATCATGGAGCTCTACCTCAATCGAGTCTACTTCGGCAGTGGCTTCTATGGCGTGGAGGCTGCCGCGATGGGATATTTTGGCAAGCATGCGCATGAACTTTCTATTGATGAATCGGCCATGCTCGCAGGATTGCTAAAAAGTCCTAACGCTCTCTCTCCTTGGAATAATCCTAAGGGAGCAACTAACGTGCGAAACTTTGTGTTGCAGCGAATGAAAGAACAACACTTCATCACAGCTCGAGAGTTCAAACATGCGATGGCTGCGCCGTTGGGTGTGCAAAAGCGAACGAATCCTTTCAAAGCCTCTTACGCGTTGGATTACGTGCGTCAGCAAGCAATCGCAGCTCTGGGATTTCAACAGGCGATGAACGGGGGCGTGAGGATTGATACTACTTTCGATTCGCAATTG
>Ga0233425_10008023_pt1 | contig 14333 bp, 8 predicted proteins | sample Watercolumn_Towu_2_FD_181712 | JGI IMG/M metagenome (GOLD analysis project Ga0233425, IMG submission 181712) | Freshwater microbial communities from Lake Towuti, South Sulawesi, Indonesia - Watercolumn_Towuti2014_140_MG | ecosystem: Environmental > Aquatic > Freshwater > Lake | place: Indonesia...
AACGGCAAAGTGAAGGAAAACGTCGCCCCCTGCTCCGGGTTATTCGCAACCCAAATCCGCCCGCCGTGCATTTCCACTATGGAACGGGAGATGGCCAAACCCATACCCATCCCATTCGTGCGCGTCGTGTGAAAGGCATCGAAGACGCGTTCCAGGTCTTCGTCGCCTATCCCGCATCCCGCGTCCGTCACGTCGACGCGCAATTCCCCCGGCGCTGCCGCGCTGGTGCGAATCTGCAACACGCGCTCCGCGGACGGTGTGTCCCGCATGGCCTCGACACCGTTTCTGACCAGATTCAGCAGAACCTGCTGAATCTGGACCTCGTCAGCGTACACCTTGGGCAATTGCGGATCGAGTTGGCGAATGAGTTCGACCGCGTCCTTTTTCAATATCGAATTCGACAGGGCGCAGGCTTCCTGGATCGCGTAATTCAGATTGAATAGCTTGCACACGGGCTCCCGTTTCTGCACCATGCGTCGCAACCGGCGAATGATCTTGGCCGCGCGGTCGGCTTCGCCAACGATTTCGTGCAGTATTTCGCGGAGCCGCGTCGGGTCGAGCGCAGCATCCTGCAGCCTCCGCAGGCAGCCGCGTGCGTAGTTGGAGATGGAGTACAAGGGCTGGTTGAGTTCATGGGCCAGACCTGTTGCCAGCTCGCCTACCGTCGCCAGGCGCGCGACATGGGCCAATTCGTCCTGCCGTTGTTTGAGCAACTGCTCCGCCCGCACGCGGTCCGAAATATCGCGAATCGCACAGGCCACAATGGTCCCGCCTTGGCTCTCCACGGGACTCAAGCTGATCTCCACCGGAAACTCCGCACCGGACCGGCGCAGGCCGATGAGTCCCTGGGTGGCAGAAATAGGACGAATGCGCGGCTGCGAGAAGAACTTCCGGCGGTAATCTTCGTGCGGACCCCGGAATCGTTCCGGAATCAACATCTCGACGGGCTGGCCCACGAGTTCTTCGCGCGCGTATCCGAAAATCACCTCCGTCTGGCGATTGACCAGCAGCATCTCGCCGCGCGAGCCGACCAGGATCAGGGCATCGGGAGCCGACTCGAGCAGGTGCTCGAACCAGCGGTCCACGCGTTCCTCGGTTCCACCGGATTGCCCGGCACAACTCGAATCGCTGTGCGCGTCGAGCCGCTGCTCTCGCGATCGTGCGGCAACGTCGGCACCGGGCGTTTCTTGCGGCATGGAAGGCACTACACTGGCGGGCAGGGCGATTTCCGGGTCGAGCTCAGGATAGGCAATCGCGAAACGTCATAAAAGAGGGTGACCCAGCACAATCGGTCCGGGGACGGCTCTCCACCCGGCGAGGACGACTCACAGGTCTCGCAATAATTCGTTAGTATGACCGGCCGAAAGGACTCTGTGCATGACCCAACTCATGGACCAATCACCGGGGCCTGCCAGCCCGTGGCATCATGACCACAGTTTTGGGCAAGATGCGCAGCGGCCTGGCGAGGTTCGCACCGTGGCGGTCATCATCTTGACGAGCATCATGATGGTCGTCGAGATGGCGGCCGGTCTCGCGTTCGGTTCGATGGCCCTGCTCGCTGACGGCCTGCACATGGCATCGCACGCCGTGGCACTGGCCATCGCGGCATTTGCTTACGTTTACGCGCGCAAGCACGCCCATGATGCGCGCTACAGTTTCGGCACAGGCAAAGTCAACGCACTCGGTGGTTTCACTGGGGCGATACTGCTGGCTGCTTTCGCTGCGGCGATGACCTGGGAGAGCCTGCACCGCATGCTCGCACCCGTCGCGATCGCGTTCGATCAGGCCATCGCGGTGGCGGTCATCGGCCTGCTGATCAACGGCAGTTCTCTGCTGATACTTGGGCACAAGCGCGAAGACGAGGATGCTTCGGCGATGCAACCCGCGTTCCACGGCGTTGAAGAACCCGACACCGGCGCACACCGGCACCACTCCACGGCCTCCACCGTCGACCACGGCCACCACGACCACAATCTTCGCGCCGCGTACTTTCACGTTCTCGCCGACGCCCTCACGTCGTTCCTCGCGATTTTCGCCCTCCTGGCCGGGAAGTTCCTGGATCAGGTTTGGGTTGACCCCGTGATGGGAGTCGTCGGCGGCCTGCTCGTCGGTCGCTGGTCGTACACCCTCATCCAGAGCACCAGCGCCGTGTTGCTGGACCGGCAGTTGCCAGGACGGTTTCTGAACGACATCCAAGCGGCGATCGAATCCGGTTCAGGACATCGCGTCACCGATCTGCACGCGTGGATGATCGGACCGAGTATTGCCGCGGCCGAAATCGTGATCGTGGCACAACACCCGCTTTCACCACAGGCCTACAAGAGACTCATCCCGCGGCACTTGGGCCTGGTCCATGTCACAGTGGAAGTGCACGTGAGCGGAGATGCAGAATAGACGACCGAGGGGTGAGTGAAGCGGATCGTTACTCATGGCGGAAGTCCAACCTATGGAGATGCTCCTTTCATCGCGGTTTCGAGAACTGCGCGCACCGGGCACAAATCGCCGCGTGCTGCAGTTGACGGAGGGGGTCGGCCATAGCTACCCGCTGTATTTCTTCATCCCCAGTTTCACGCACGATGCGCGTTACCTGATCTACCACTGCGCCGTGAACGGTGAGCTGCAACTGCATCGGCTGGAACTGGCAACGGGGGAATCAGAGCAACTGACGCGCGCAACCTGCCCCCACACGCAATGGCGGCCGTGGTGCGTGTACTCCGGACGAGGCGTGCTGGACCATCGAAGCGTCTTGAATGTGTCTCGCAACTGCGTGGTCTACTTCGATGGCAACGACGTGCGGACCGTGGACGTCGAGTCTCTCGCGGATCGGCAGCTCTTCGTTCTGCCCCCGGACCGCGAGGCCTATGGCCAGAATTGCGTTACGCCGGACGGGCAGTGGTTCGTCTACATCCACACGCCGCGCGGCAGCGAATGGGGCCAACCGTGCCGCGGCGCCCAGGTGGTGGGCTACCATTTCGACACGGGTGAACAACGTACGCTCTGTTCCATTGACAGCGCGATATTCCACGTCACCGCCTACGACAACGGACATTTCATCGTCACGCATCCGGCCGAGTACAGCGGCATGTTGCTGACGGACTTGACGAGCGGCCGCGTCGTGCCGTTGCGCGATGGCGACCCGGGCGTCCAGGGGCACCTGGTGCACTGCCACGTTACGCAGCGGGGTATCGCATACGAGGTGCCGGGAGTCCACGTATCCGGGTTGTACGATCCGCATACCCGGCGCCGGTTCGAGTTCCAGCTTCCACCCGTGCTGCATTATGTCCATACGGGGCGCGACCCGGAGGGGAAGCTCTGGTTCTACGAGAACTCCTCAGCCTGGGACCGCTTTGAAGTCCACGACATGTACGCGTTGGTCCGGCTAGACCGGCAGACAAGAAACCACGAGTGGCTGCAGCTTACGGGAACCTGGCCCACGTTTGGCGGTGGCCAGAAGTCACATTTCCACCCGCAGCTCACACCCGACCGCAAGTGGATTCTCTTCACTGGCGGCGACCTTCGCTCGCAAACTGCTCACATGTACCTGCTCGATGTCTCGGACCTCCCGACTTCGGAGGGAATCTCGGAGGAATGGCTCAGCCCCACCGGAGCGTTTGATTTGGTCGGATAACCCAGATCATTCACCACAGAGGCTCAGAGGGTGAAGAAAGGACAAGTGAGGCACGTGGTTTCGCAACGATCATGATTGGAATGAACCTGACACGTCGTGAATTCCGCCTCTTCTGCTTTCCACTGTGTTCTCTGTGGCTCCGTGGTGGCTCTTCTGGTTTCGTGCATTATCCGGGAAAGCCCCCGCGGAGCACTTCATTGCGCCGCTTTGATGGACCAATGCTCGATGCGGCAGTCAGGCAGGGCGCTGGCCAGCTTCTGCACTCCGCCGAGCGAGATCCCCGTCTGGTTGATGCGCAGTTCGCGCAATCCCGTCAGGCGCGACAGGGGCTCGATGCTCGTATCGGTGATTCCCTGGTTCATGGTCAGGACCAGCGTCTTGAGCGACGTGGCGCTCACCAACTGCGCCAACCCGGCGTCAGTGATCCCGCACTCCTCGATATCCAGATACTGCAGTTCCGGCAGGGCGGCGATGGCGGTGAGACTCGCATCGCCAATCAGGGTCTTGCGCAGCTCCAACCGTGTCAGGCTCGCTAGTTTGCGCAGCTGCTCCACGCCGGCGCCGTCCAGCATCGATTCGCTGAGCAGCAGATGCGACAGGTTCCGGTTACCGGCGACGTGCACCAGGCCGCTCCCGTTCACGGGAGTTCCGCGCAAGGCAAGCCTCTTCAGTTTGGACAAGGGTGCCAGGTGTTCCAGACCTGCATCCGACACGCTGAAACAGCGGAAGAGGCTCAGCTCGTCCAGCGGCAAGGACTTGATCGCCCCCAAGCCGTTGTCGGTAATCGCCGCGTCTTCTATCGAGAGACTGGTCAACGATGGCGATTTGCCGAGCCATTCCAGTCCCTTGTCGGTAATGCCGTACCCGGAAACGCGCAGTGTCTGCAGTCGGGGCAGGCCGGAGAGCACGCGCAGGCCTTCGTCCGTCAATTGGCTGCAGCCGCGCACATCCAGCAGCTCCAGCGACGGCAAGCTAACCAACGTCTGCATTCCTTTGTCGGTAATGTTGGTGCTCAACAGCGCTAATTCGCGCAGTTGATCGAGGCGTGTGACCAGCATCAGCGACTTGTCGGTCAGCCAGACGTTGTTCGCCAGATCGAGGGACCGGAGGTTCTTCAAGGCTGTGATCGGCTGCAGTCCTTCGTCCCGTATCGCGGTGGCCTGTATGGTCAACTCCGCCAGTTCGCTCATGTTCTGCAGGTGCACAACGGACCCGCGCGTGATTTGTTCCCCGTACAGGCGCAGGCTTGTCAGATGCGGCAGGGCCACCAGCAATGCCACGTCGGCATCGGTGGGTACCTTGCGATCAAGTCGTTCGCCCGCCAGATCGATGCCCGTGAGACGGCCGCTCGAGTCAAACGATATCTGCCCGCCCAATTCATCAATCCGTTTCACCGCCGCGGCGAGCCCTGCGGAGACCGTTGTTCCGCCGGTTGTTGCGCGCGCGGCCGCCACCTGGTCCCGCTCGCTGAGTGCTTTGGGGGAGCGATCACCGACCGTCTCGCGCGCGCTCCCGGCCGTTGGTGCCGAAATGTCGTCCGGTGGAGGCAGCGTACGCTCCACGGGCTGGCACCCGGCCAGCAGGCAGATCGCTGCGACCGTCCAATGTCTCTGTCCCACGTCCCGTCCTTCTCGCGAGACCTCAGATCTTCCAGGGCTCGCGCATGGGCCGCATCTGGGCCATTTTCGCGGCCTCCGCATCGCCCACGATTGCTTCCTGTTTCCAGTCCCAGGTGATCTTGCGCCCAGTGCGCACGGCGATATCGCACAGCAGGCTGATCACGTCCGAACGCACCGCGTGTTCCAGAGGCGACACGGCCGGCTTGCGCGACTTAATCGAATCGATGAAATTCTGGTCCTGGCGAGCGCTCTGCAGCAGTTGAATCCGGTTCGGATCGAGCGCGGTCTGCAACAACGATGCGGGCTGCGCGTCGATGCCATTGCGGCGCACCTCGATCCAGCCTTCCGTGCCGATGAATTTCGTGGAGTCACCGCCGGGCAGGAACGTGAACTCGACGTTGCCCAATTGCCCTTTGATGTTCCAATTGTAGACGGTGTCGTAGAGCCCTTCCTTGGGAATGACTCCCGTGCCTTCAACCACAATATTCCCGGCGACGTCGGCATCACTTCCCCAGACCATGATGTCCAGGGGGTGAGCGCCCCAACCGCCGAGATACCCGATCGAATAGTCATAGATCCAGTAAGTCCCGTTCGGCTTGCAGCGGTCGGGCGTGTAGGGATTCATGGGAGCAGGCCCGGTCCACATGTCGAAATTCAGGTCAGCCGGCACGGGGGCCTCCGTGGTCGATCCCCCCGCACCGCCGTCCGGTGCGATCACTTCAATGCGCTTGACCTCACCAATCTTGCCCGCGCGCACCAGTTCGCACCCCAAGTGGCAGTGCTGCATGCTGCGCTGCTGAGTCCCGTATTGAAAGATGCGTTTCTTCTCCGTGAAGACCTGGCCGCATAGGAGATCTTCGGCGATGGTCACACCCAGTGGTTTCTCCACATAGGCGTCCTTGCCGGAGCGCGCGGCCAGCACCGCCACGGGGACGTGCCAGTGATCCGGTGTGGCTACGACCACGGCATCAATATCGTCCCGCGCCAGCAACTCGCGGAAATCGGCATAGGCCTGTCCGTTCATCATCTTGGCCGCGTTATCCCGCCGGCTCGCGTAGGCATCCGCCGCCGCCACGCATTGGCAATCCTTGAGCGTCAGGAACCCCTGCAAGAGGCTCATCCCGCGCCCCCCAACGCCGATGTGGCCGAGCGTGATGCGATCGCTGGCCGGCGGCGTGTCCGCCGTGCCCAGGGCAGTCGATGTGATCACGTACGGAGCCGCGGCTGCCGCCGATGCGTACTTGAGAAACCTGCGTCGTGTCAATTGTGACTTGGCCATCGAAGACTCCCAATTGAGCAGGGAAGTGAATCACCTGTGTGCAAGACACTTACATACCGACGCGGCTCATCAGCACGCGCTGCCCGATCATCACGTCGGCAAACTCAATCTATAATACTCGCATTCGCGCGACCAGATACCCCAAGGCAGACGGAGAACGACAATGGCACGCTGGGTGCAGGCAGGAGTTCTTGGCGTGAGTGCGTGGGTGCTCGCCTTGTGGAGCGACGCTCCCGCTAGTCAATGCGTCTGGATCGAGGCGGAGCAATTCCGTTCGCTCGGCGGCTGGACGCTCGACGCGCAGTTCGTGGATCAGATGGGATCGCCGTACCTGCTGGCCGTGGGATTGGGATCGCCGGTCAAGGACGCGGAGACACGCGTCACGCTGCCCGCGGCGGGAACGTATCGCGTTTGGGCGCGGACCAGGGACTGGGTGCCGGACCAGCATCCGGGATGCTTCCAGCTGTTGCTCAACGGCGCGCCGGTGGATCACGTGTTCGGCCGGACCGGACAGCCCGGGTGGCATTGGGAAGACGGCGGCATGCATACACTGCCCGAGGTTGTGGACATCGGTTTGCACGACCTCAGCGGCTACTACGGACGTTGCGACGCCATTGTGCTGGCGAATGATCTGCAATGGGTCCCGAGCGATGATCCCGTTGCGCTGGCGGACCTGCGCATGCGGCAGGGGGGAGTGAGCGCCGACGTCACGACACATCGTGCCTGCGACGTTGTCGTAGTCGGGGGAGGACTCGCGGGCTGTACGGCTGCCGTAGCCGCGGCGCGCAATGGTGCCACGGTCGTCCTGCTGCAGAATCGCCCGCTGCTGGGAGGTAATGCCAGCACCGAGGTCCTCGTTCCGCCCGTCGGGGTGAGTCCCGGTGTCTATCGAAGTCGTTTTCCGCTGGATCCTGCCGAGACAGGTTTGGTGGAAGAATACCGCACAGCGGGAAACCAGCGCGTCTCGGAAGGCCAGCTGTACTCCAAGCGGTTAGATCGATTCGTCCGCCAGCAGACGAATCTGGATCTGTTTCTCAACACGCACGCGACGGGCGTCGAGATGGAAGAGGGCGGGCAACGCATCGCCTCGGTGCTGGCCCTGGATGTGCAGAGCGGCCGGCGAATGCGCTTTCCCGCCGCCGTCTTCGTGGACTGCACCGGCGATGCGACCGTGGGAGTGGCGGCCGGCGCGGAGTACCGTCATGGCAAGGAGCCCCGTTCCCTGCACAACGAACCTTGGGCTCCGGAGGTCGCGAGCCGGGAAACCATGGGCAACGGTTTGAAGTACGCCGCGCGATTGAAGCGCGAGCCCCAACCGTTTGCCACGCCGGCCTGGTGCTATCAGTTCCCGTCGTGTGCGGATTTCTCACCCGGCCGCCACCCGCAATTGCCCAATAACTTGGAAATCGGCTACCAGTGGGTGATTGAGCTGGGAGGAACGCGCGACACGTACGCGGACAGCGAAGAGATTCGTGACGACCTGCTGCGGTTGATCTACGGACTCTGGGACCACACGAAGAACCGGTGCGACAAGCTGAAAGAGGAAGCGGCGCATTACGAATTGGCATGGGTCGGCCATGTGGCGGGCAAGCGTGAGAACCGGCGTTTGATCGGCGACTATGTGCTGACACAGAACGACATCGCCCAGCAGACGTTGTTTTCCGATCGCGTGGCATTTGGCGGCTGGTTGGTCGATGATCACTACTCGGCCGGTTTCTTTCACCATGGTTCGTTCGGCCCTCACTACGACGACAAGTCCTTCGCCTACACGGGCCAACCCTATTCCATTCCGCTGCGCTGCCTGTACTCGAAGAACGTCGATAACCTGCTGATGGCAGGCCGCAACATCTCTGCCAGCCACCTCGCACTGGCAAACACGCGCGTCATGCTGACGTGCGCCGTGATTGGTCAAGCGGCTGGTACTGCTGCCGCCTTCTGCGCACGCGAGCATGCATCGCCGCGCGAGATCGGTGAACGCCGGATCGTGCAACTACAGCAACAGCTCCTGAAAGAGGGTGCGTACCTGATTGGGCTGCGCTCCGACGATCCGCGAAACCTGGCATCCTCTGCCGTCGCGCACGCATCGAGCACGCGTACCTCAATGACCGCTCGCCTCGTCGCCGACGGCTTTGACCGCGCCGTCGCGGATGACACTCACGCCTGGGCCCCCGCTTCCGAAGCTTCGGCGCCTCATTGGGTCGAATTGGCTTGGGACCGACCGGTGCAGTTCAACGTCGTGCATGTTTGTTTCCAGACAGTGAACCTGTCGCCGCGACAGTTTGCCTTGGAGGTATGGCAGGCCGACCACTGGTTGCCGATCGCTACGGTGACCGAGAATCGCCATCGCCGACACGTATTGGGTCTGGACAGGCTCACCACCGATCGGCTGCGACTCGTCCTGCAGGAACCTCTGGCCGTCTGCGAGATCCGGGTCTACGACGAACCGCACGACGTGGTGCAGACCGCTCGCCGCGCGCACGCCAACATGCGCCTGCGAGATGAAGGACCTTGGCTTCCCTGGAACGAATAGACGGGCGGGCACGCGATCGTTCACGCAGGGCCGTTCTTGCTTGCAGGTGGTATCCCGCAAGCAGTGACGCGCGGCGCGTCAATCGCGTTCGGCCTGGTTGATGCGCGACAGAAACCTGCCGATCGCCGCACTGACCTGATCCGCAGCAGACAACACCACGTCGTTATGGTCCACGCCTTCTATCGTGCAAAACTCTTTGGCCACGCCACCGGCCGCTGCTGGCGGCGCGGCGGCAAACAGCTCGCGGGCAAACCGGATCGGCACGATCGTGTCCTCGGAGCCGTGTATCTGCAGCAACGGACACGTCACGTGAGGAACGCGGTCTCGCGACGGATAATGCTCGACCAATGCCCAGCGCACGGGCAACCACCAGAAGTGGTATGCAGCCACGTCAGCCAGTGAAGTGAACGTCGATCGCAGGATGACTCCCCGCGGGGGAGTGCCCTGCGCACATAGTTCGGCTGCCAGACGTACGGCCACGGCGCCCCCCAGGGATTCGCCGTACAACAGAACCTGTTCGGGCGGTACGCCGCGACGAGTAGCATAATCCCAGACGGTGCGGGCATCCTGCGACAGAAGTTCCTCGGTGGGTGAACCCGCGTTGTCTCCGTAGCCGCGGTAGTCCACCAACAGCACGTTGATACCCTGGCCAGTCAACACGGCGACCTCGTGGCCGCGGTAGATGCGGTTTCCCGCGTTCCCCGAGAAATAAATGACCAAGGGCCGACCTGCGCGGAGTTCCCGATCGGCTGCCTCCGCGTCCGACGCACGGCATGCGTCCGCCAGAATCAGCCACCCGTGCAGTTCGATGCCATCGTGAGCGGCGATCTGGACCGAGTGGACCTGGCCGCGCGGAAAATCCACATCCTCCGGATCGATGCGCGCGGCGCGCATCGGATGGTAGATCAGCGACCTTTGCAGAGCTGCCAGCATGACAATCAATGTTGCATAGGGAACCAAAATTGCCAGACAGACTATTAACGCATACCGCCACCGTGAACGTGGCCGAGTGCCGGGATCATCGATCGGTTGGCCGTTTTTCATTTTGGACAGACCGCGGCGCACTCCGGCCCCGAAGGCGTGACGATGTACGGCAGATCGGGCTGAGAACTCGCGCGGCCTAGTTTCTTGGCCTTACGGGTTCCCGGTGCAATTCGGTGGCCAGCGTCAGTTCCTCCCTCTGCGCCTCGCCGTTCGCCATCCTTTCGGCGACATATCGCAAGCCTTCGGCGACCATGATGATCAGGTTGGCAGAGAGTTCCTCCGCGGTCCTCAAGATCTCCTTCGTCGGCCGTCCGACTCGCGCCACATGAGTGCATTTCCAGCGGCGGTTGGCGGGCGAGTGGAGCTGCGGCGCACTGCCTTCATCGCTCACATGCAGCAAGGAAAGAAAAGCCCTGTTGTGAACCGCGAGGCGCAACGCGTGAGCGAAGGCCAGTTGACTGTCCTCCGATAGATCTGTCGGATGGAGGATCATCTGCGCTTTGTCGCCCGAGAAGAAGGAGCGTTCCGACATAGTTGGGAGCCGTTATTGGATGGGAACAAGGAGAAGTATCGCAGCCCGCGACACGTGAAACGATGCGGCGAGTATAGGTCCCGAACGTTGCCGCGCCAACCTATCCGACGTGGTCAAGGTCCAGCGTAGGGAGGCCGATGTGCGGCGAGGGTGGAACGGCGAGTGAAGTGCTCTGGATCGCAGGAGACAGAACGATGAGACGCGGTTTGGCTTTCCTTTTGTCCTACCACGCGACGCGGTTGCTCGTTGCCCTCGCCTGCGCCGCGGAGATTCCGGTCGAGCCGTATTCGTCGCAGCCAACCGCCGGCGAGATGTCGTTCGTTGCCCAATGGACGCGTTTTCTCTTGCGGCAAGGGGAAGCCAGCACAGGGCGTTATGTCGCGGACTTGCCCTTCTCGTTCCGCTGCGGCGAGCGAAGTAGCCGCGAGTGGGTCACCGTCGAGAAGGCGGAGATCAAGTCGGGTGACTGGCAGCGTGACAAGACCCGCACGCACGTCTTGAGCTGGAAAGACGCTCAGACTTCGCTCTCCTGCGAGATGCAACTGACCGAGTTCCGGGATGCTCCCGCCCTGCAGTGGATTGTCCGTGTCCGCAACGACGGGCCCGCAGATTCCGCCAAGCTGCACGATTTCTGGGGAATCGATACTCACTGGAATGCGGCGGGCGGCTCGATGCCGGTTCTGCATCGCTCGGTCGGATCACCGGGTCACGAGGACGATTTCTGCCTGCTGAGCGAGGTGATGCACCGTTCGATGTGGGACCGCCGGCGGCGGATTGCGATGGACACGCCCACGAACGCCCAATGGGCCGAGACGCACGCGTATCACATTCCGACCGACAAACGCGCGAGCGCCGTTTGGTTTCCCTTCTTCAATTATCAGACGGGCGACGACGGGCTCGTCATTGGACTCGGCTGGAGCGGCGCATGGCGAGCCTATTTTGACCATCAGGGGGGCGGGAACTCGACCATTCTGGCCGGAGTCGAGAACTTCGATTCGATCCTTCATCCCGGCGAGACGGTCCGCTCGACGTTGAATCTGCTGCTGTACTGGCAAGGCGAGATGATGCATGGTCAGAACATGTTCCGCAGGCTGGTGCTTGACCACTACTCGCCGCGCATTGACGGCAGGCTTATCGAACCGCCGATATCCGGCGTCGTTTGGGGAGGCATTCCGTCGAAGGAGCATCTCGACATCATCGAGAAAATCAAGGAGTACAAGATCCCTCTCGACGTCTATTGGCTGGATGCCGGCTGGTACGGAACAGGCGTCGTTCCGTCGTACACGGTGTTCGAAGGCGACTGGGGAATCATGGCCGGTGATTGGCGACCGAATCCGAACTGGCACGCGGGAACCCTCCAGCCTGTCAGCGATGCGGCGCACGCGGCGGGAATGGACTTCCTGCTCTGGGTCGAGCCGTGCCGCGCCGTCCATGGCCGCCCAATCACGCAGGATCATCCCGAGTACTTCCTGACCGGAAACACTGACGGCCGAATCCGGGACGGGCAGACGCTTCTCTTGGATCTGGGGAAACCCGATTCGTTCCAATGGGCGGTCGATGTCGTCTCCGGACTGATCGAGAAGTACGGTATCGACTGGTACGAGGAGGATTTCAACATCGAACCGAATCCCTTCCTGGAAGCGGCCGCCGAAACGGACCGCTGGGGGATGAACGAGATGCGGTTCATTGAAGGCCATTTCGCTTTCTGGGACGCGCTTCGCGCGAAGCACCCCAAGCTGGCGATTCTCAATTGCGCCAGCGGCGGACGGCGCATCGATCTCGAAACGATCTCGCGCGGTCAGCCATTGTGGCGGAGCGACTACAACTGTTTTCCCGAGGCAACCCCCGAGTCAACGCAGGACCACAGTTACGGGATTCTCCATTGGCTGCCAATTCAAGGGAGCATGATTCGAGGCTGGTCGCTGTACGACACCTACGAAGCCCGCTGTGCGCTGAGTCCGGGCATGGAGAATGCGCTGGTTGCCCGTACGGAGGCCGAGTGGCTGCAGGTCAAGGCGAACGTCGTCCAGGCGAAACGCTGCAAGAAGTACTTTCTCGGCGATTACTATCCCTTGACCCATCAGCAGCGGAATCCCGCCGCGTGGACGGCCTACCACCTTTATCTGCCCCAGGAACAAGCGGGGATGATTCTCGCTTTGCGCCGCGCCGAGAGCGACGTGCGCGCGATGACGTTCGATCTTCTGACAATCGACCCGGCGGAAGTGTGGAGGTTTGAAGACTACGATTCCGGCCAGACCTGGGTCGTCTCCGGCAAGGCGATTCGCGACCAGGGGTTCGAGGTCGTCATCCCGAAACGGCGGGACTCACGACTCATCTTCTACTCAATCGATCGTGCGAAGTGACAGCCGCATCCGGCCGTTTACGCGGGGAGACCCGCGGCGCGGGAACCGGCCCCCGGCGGCGGTGGTGGGCCTGTTCGACGAGAAACCACCGCATCTTCAAGGAGATTGGACGTGAACAAATCATGTTGCGTGTTTTTGGGCGTTGCCTGGGCGCTGGCATGGACGGCAAACGGAGAGTCCGTTGGGGCGGAGACCGAATCCACGGCACCCAACGTGCTGGTAATTCTGTGCGACGACCTCCGCTGGGACGCTCTGGGAGTAGTCCAGCGGGAGCAGGGTAACGCCGCCCTGTTCCCCTGGTTTCAGACGCCAGGTCTCGACCGGCTCGCAGCCGATGGCGCCCGCTTCGCCAACATGTTCTGCACCACGTCGCTGTGTTCACCGAGCCGCGCATCCATCCTCGGCGGCCAATACGCTCGCCGGCACCAGGTACTCAACAACTTCACCGACTTTCCGCAGGAGTTGCCGAGTTACCCGCGGCGACTGCAAGCGGCCGGCTACGAGACGGCTTATATCGGGAAGTGGCACATGGGTGAGGACGACGACCAGCAACGGGGTGGCTTTGACTACTGGATGAGCCACAAGGGACAGGGCAACTACTGGGACAACGAGTTCAATATCAACGGCAGCCGGCGGGTGTTGCAGGGCTACTACACTTCGGTAATCACCGATGCCGCGATCCACTGGCTATCAGGCCGCCGTTCGCGACCGTGGCTCCTCGTGCTAGGTCACAAAGCGCCGCATGGCGGGCCGATTGTCCCGGAGCCGAAGTACGAACGCGCGTTTGAACACCAACAGGTCGCTCGTCCCGCAAACGCCGACTGCTATCGTGCCGAGCAAGGGAAACCTGCCTGGCTGGAGAAATCCTACCCGACCTGGCACGGACTGGGAGGGCCGCTGTACGGACAGAAGGACTACGGCAAGTTCGTCCGTGCCTACCTGGGCTGCGTCGCCTCGCTGGACGACAGCGTAGGCCGAGTGTATCGGACGCTCGCGGAGACAGGAGAACTCGACCGCACCCTGATCCTGTTCACGAGCGACAACGGATTCGCGCTGGGTGAGCACGGGAGGACCGACAAACGAACGGCATACGAGGAGAGTCTGCGGGTACCGCTGCTGGTGCGGTATCCCCCGTTGATCAAGCCCGGAACCGTCATTCGGCAGACGGTGCTGACGCTCGACATCGCTCCCAGTATTGTCGACATCTGTGGGGCCGGAAGCTTGGACAAGGCCGACGGGCAGTCGTGGCGACCCCTATTGGTCGGCAAATCGTCGGGATGGCGGAGCGACTTTCTCTATGAACTGAAGTTTTGCAATTTTCGAAGTCAACACGAGTCGCTGACGCTCCCCGGACTCGTCTTTCGGGTTACCACAACGCATGGGGTTGCTAGCATTAAC
>Ga0233425_10008024_pt1 | contig 14331 bp, 16 predicted proteins | sample Watercolumn_Towu_2_FD_181712 | JGI IMG/M metagenome (GOLD analysis project Ga0233425, IMG submission 181712) | Freshwater microbial communities from Lake Towuti, South Sulawesi, Indonesia - Watercolumn_Towuti2014_140_MG | ecosystem: Environmental > Aquatic > Freshwater > Lake | place...
CTGGACCTCGCTATGAGAAAAGGATTACCCATTGCGACCAAGGATAAAAAGTTACTCGCCGCGGCAAAACGGAGTCAGGTTCCGATCTTAAAGGATAAGATCTGAATTCGAATGACACGGGATCTCATATCTTTATAAAATTGACATGTAAAGTCAATTCTGCACCAACGTCCCCTATTACAGTTTTATTCTATTACCCAACCCACTTGAGTTCGCAGAGGGCCGAGGAACCTCTTTTTGAACTGAATCTTTGTTGGAGAGATCCAGATCAACAGGCACGGCCTGCGGTATTATTCAAAGTTGCTTTCATCTTCCATCGCCACTCCCTGGTTATCAGGTTGCAGAAACCGGGCACCGCTCCGAAGGGGTGGGGGTGAGCCGTGATGTGGGGCAAACAAAAAGGCCCGTCTATTATGGTTTTTAAAATGTTCACTACCGGCCATTCTTAGCCAGTAATTCTTTTTTAAAGCCAGAAAAAGCCGCCTCTTCAATATCAATTCTTTCCTGTATAATGCGTTTGAGCCAGTTTTCCAGACTTCCCTCCCGGTGCAAACGTGCAAAAAAAGCGGCTCTTGAGGCCAATTCAGAAGGCAAGGTAACGGAAGTTGCCTTTGATTTCCGTATCCTGATGGAGGGCTCCCAGGCGGAATCGTCATCCGCCTGAGCAATCACTTTTTGATCAATCTCTTCTTCGGTTACGAGGCTTCGTTTCGCTTTCATAAGTCCCATCCGGTTATAATTCGGACAATATTGCCCCTTTTGAGTTGAAAAATAATTTTAAGTTTTCGTCCTCCAATTGTCTTTCCGATAAGCTGATAACGATCTCTATAGGTTTTATTCCTCCGAACTTCAAAATTCGAGAAAAAACATTCAACCGCTTCCTCGAAGGAGATGCGATGAGAACTTAATTTATCACGTTCAAAATCATAATCAAAGTCTTTTGGGAAAAAACGATTCCAATTTACCATCCGGTGTCTAGCCTTTTATAGTCCAATCTCAAAAGCCAGCATATCATGAACACGTCGAAGGGGAACGTTGTCAAGTACATTCAGTTTTATTCTATTACCCGATCCACTTAAAAAGAAAATAAAGTCCGAGCCTACGTCCTATTTTCATGTTTCATGGTGCCACGCCCCAGAAGGCGGGGCATGGCGGCTTAGTTCGCAGAGGGTCCTGAGGAACCTCTTGTTGAACTGAATCTTTGTTGGAGAGATCCAGATCAACAGGCACGGCCTGCGGCATTATTCAAAGTTGCTTTCATGATTTCGTTTACTACCGCAAGCAATCCCGGAAGATCTTCTTTAATAATTTTCCAGACAATTTCCAAATCCACCCCGAAATATTCATGGGTAAGCAAATTCCTAAAATCTTTTATGCCTTGCCATTCTATATTCAAAAGATCTCTCGCTGACGAATTGGAGAATAGCCTTCGCAGAATCCAATATATCCTGGGAATAATGACGGAAATCTCTCTCAGACATAAATGATTTTTTCCTTGATTCTGTCTCTGACGATGGGTTTTAGGGAATGCTCAAATCCCAAATCAATCTTCCTGCCCAGTTCTTTCTCCATATATCTTTTTACTTGCAGATAACTATGAATGTTTTTCCTGCTTTTTTCAAACTCAACAACCATATCAATATCGCTTGAACTTGTTTGCCGACCTTGCGTAAAACTTCCAAAAATTCCAATACGCGTTACCCCGAACATATTATTTAAGTAATTCTTTTCGTTTTGTAATTTATTTATTATGTCTTCTAATTTTAAAGTTTCCATTTTTTTGCCTCCCAGTCAAAAGGGGGGCATCTTCATTCCATTCATACTTATCATTAAATTAACCCTAAAAGCAAAAATCAGATGGGAAATAAGTTGAGAACTAAATGGGTTAGACGTAACGAAAGGTATATAATGAGGAAAAGGGGGAAGTCAAGGGGAAAATGCCGTTCGGCGCTTGGCGAAGTAGGAAAGATAGGCATGAGGCGTGAGGGGAAGTAGGAACAAAGCTCAAGGCTCAAAGCTGAAAGCTCAAAGAGAGACTTTAGTTCGGGATATTCAGTTCGGAGTTCGGAGCAAGAAGAGATTGGGGATTGAAAGACTTATCGTAAAGGATTGATGACCGTGATTCCTTTGAATTGAAGAAAATCCGTATCGGAGGTGTAAATCTCCCGTATCCCGTGTTCGCGCATTAAGGTGACGGTCCGGATATCAAAAAAGAGATTGCCTGAAGGATGGGTGGTTTCTTTGGTGATTTCCTGAAGAAGGTTCCAATGATCTTCACCGGCAACCAGGATTTCAAAACTGGATGAGCGCCAAAAAGGTTGTAGGAAACGAAGGGCTTCTTTATAAGTGAGCGGCTGAGGGAACACTTTGGGGTGAGTGGCAACCCGAAGGAACTCATAACAAATTCCTTCCGTTAAAAACCAAGGTTCTCCGGAAGCGGCTGTCCGGTGTAAAAAGGCCAGGGCGGCGCGATGTTCTTCGGCCTGACCATTGACCCCGTAAAGCAGGATGTTTGTATCGATGACCCCGGCCATCAGGAATCCATGAGGGATTCGAGGGCATTTCGATCACCCAGATTCACCTTGGGCCGCCCCATGGAAAAAACCGGCAGATCGAATTTTTCTTTAGGTCTGCTCTTTTTCCGGCGGAGACCTGCCAAAAGGAGTTCATTGACAACTTGGGACAACTGCCTTTTTTCTTTCCGGGCGATCGCCCTTACCGCTTCCATACAACCGTCTTCTAAAACTAAAGTGGTCCTTTTCATGAATCTATTCATATACCATTTTCATACATATGTCAAGCCATCGGATGGAAAAAACCTTCGGAGTAAAGAATTCGGCGCTCGGCGAGCTAGGAGATAGAGGAACGTCCCTTTGGGACTTGAGGAGCGCCTATTAGGGCGGACTTGAGGGAAGAAACCCGGTAGAAGCTCAAAGCTGAAAGCTCAAGGCTCACTGTTGCCTGGGAGTCGGAAAGAAGGTTTTTTCCGGTGGTTAAAATAGGATTGGATTTGATCAACCTCCAGACAATTGAAAACATCCTCCCTGGTCAACCAGCCTTTACGGGCGATGCCCACTCCATAGGCCAGGTCCTCCAGCCCGTCCAGATGATGGGCGTCAGGATTGATGGCGATCTTAATCCCAAACTGCTTAGCCTTTTTCATCAAACGCCAATCCAGGTCCAGGCGATGGGGATTGGCGTTTAATTCGATGATCACCTTGTTCTTGGCCGCCGCCTCCAGAATCCGGTGCATATCCACCGGATAGGGATCCCGGGCCAGAAGAAGCCTGCCGGTAGGATGGCCCAGCATGGTCGTATAGGGATGTTCCATGGCCCGGATGATCCGGTCGGTCATCTCGGTTTCGGTCATATTAAAACGGGAATGGACCGAGGCAATGACAAAATCGAATTGAGACAATACCTCATCCGGATAATCAAGGGAACCATCGGGCAGGATATCGGATTCGATGCCCCGGAACAGAAAAACCTTTTTTTGTTTTTGATTTAAGGAGGCGATCTCGGCCCATTGTTTTTCCAGTTGGTCCGCTTTCAAGCCCCCGGCATAGGCCGCCGATTGGCTGTGATCGGAGATACCCAGATACTTTAAACCCGCTTTCCCCGCGGCGTCAACCCATTGCGCTAAAGTAGGCGTCCCGTCACTCAAATGGGTATGGAAATGAAAAGTCCCCAGGATATCCTTTTCTTCCACCAAAACCGGCAGAGAGTGTTTTTCCGCCGCCTCGATTTCGCCCAAATCTTCCCGAAGTTCCGGAGGTATGGAGTCCAGCCCTAGTTTTTGATAGATCTCCGCTTCACTGTCACAGGGAAAAAGCTTTTCCCCTTTGAACAGACCATACTCATTCAATTTAAAACCCAAGGTTTTTGCCCGGCCCCGTAAGGCCGTATGGTGCGCCTTGCTGCCGGTAAAGTGATGTTGGGCATAAGCAAACTGTTTAGGCCCCACCACCCGCAGATCGCCCTGAATTCCGGATTGAAGAAGAACGGAGCTTTTTGTCGGACCCTGGGAGATGACCTGTTCAACCATCGGCAGGCTCACAAAAAAATTCATAATCTCTTCCGGATGGGCGCTCTCGGCCACCAGGTCCAGGTCTTTTACGGTTTCCATCCGGCGGCGCAGGCTGCCGGCTAAGGAGGCTTGCAGGGTTTTGGGGTGACTGCGGATGGCCTCCAAAATGATCAAGGCCTGCGGATAGGCCCCTCCGAAAAGAAAACGCCCCTGAAATCGTTTAAATTGTTCGATCCCTTGAAGAATTTTTTGCTGAGACTTCAGGCCGAATCCCGGCAGGGTGATCAACCGGTTTTCATGGCAGGCGTATTCCAGTTCCCCGATCGATTTGATCGCCAGCTTTTCAAACAACTCCTTCACTTTTTTTGGACCAAGGCCCTGGATGCGGAGCATCTCTCGGACCCCTTCCGGAAAAGCGGCTTTGAGTTCTTGGTGTAAAGGGATGGAACCATCCCCGATGAGTTGGCCGATCTGAAGGGAAAGGGTCTTGCCGATGCCTTTAATTTGGGAGAGGGCGCCGCTTTGGACCAGTTCAGCCACAGGAGAATCCAGAGATTCGATGATCCTGGCCCCCTCGGCATAGGCCTTGATCTTAAAAGGGTTCTCTCCGGACAGCTCCAAGAGCAGGGCCATTTCATTGAGGATTTCAGCGACGTCCTTATTGTTCATGAGGAAGAATTTTTCTCTGCAGGAATTGGAAATATTCTCTCTTAGCAGGAATCTGCTAAAGGATGATTATTTTTTTGATGGTCTTGACCACTTCCTCCGGCTCATCAATGACCTGGATGATATCCAGATCTTCGGGGGAGATCATGCAGTCCGGGCAGACCACCTTACGAATCCAGTCCAGGAAGCCCTTCCAATAGCTTTTATTCACCAAGATGACCGGGAATGGTTTGATCCGTTTGGTCTGGATCAAAGTGATGGCTTCAGTAAGCTCGTCGAGAGTCCCATACCCGCCGGGAAGGATCACATAAGCCACGGCATATTTAACAAACATGACTTTGCGGATAAAAAAATAGCGGAAATCCAGCTGGACATTGGCATAGGGATTTGGTTTCTGTTCGAAGGGTAGCTGAATATTCAGCCCAACAGACTTACCCCCGGCTTCGGCCGCCCCTTTGTTGGCCGCCTCCATGATTCCCGGTCCCCCACCGGAGATGACATTGAAGCCGTTTTGGACCAGGAGACGGGCAATCTCCACGGCCTGTTCATAATTCGGATCTCCCGGTTTGGTCCGGGCTGAGCCAAAGATCGAGACCGCCGGATAAACCGTGGATAAGGTCTCGAACCCGTCGACGAATTCGGCCAAAATGCGGAACATCCGCCAGGAGTCCTTCATGGTCAGGTCGTCGATGACATATTGGTTTTCGTTCTTAAAATCTTTGGGCATATTCTTAAACCTCAAATAGGAATGATCCCACTTTTTAATTGAAATCTCTTCCATCTGATTATATTATTTAAGATCTAGTGTCAAGAAACTACAAGAAGAAAGTTCAGAAAGACAAAAACGGAGGGTCACGCAACCTTTTTGTGCTCAAGATCATCTCCTGTGGGTGAAACACCTTTCTGAGAAAGGAAAATTTGATTATGCAAGTCACCTGTCTAGGCGCCACCCGGACCGTAACCGGTTCCTGCTTCCTTCTGGAACAGGGAACGATCCGCTTTCTGGTCGATTGCGGCATGTTCCAAGGGGGAAAGGAAATCGAGAAGAGAAATAATACCAGAGGGAAATACCTTCCCCAGGGAATAAAATATATCTTCCTGACCCACGCCCATATGGACCATTCCGGTCTGATTCCGCGGATGGTTAAAGAGGGATTTAAAGGAAAAATCCTTTGTACCAAGGCCACCTTTGAACTTTGCCGGATCATGCTCCGTGATAGCGCCCATATCCAGGAAATGGAGGCCGAATGGCAGAGCCGTAAAAACATCCGCTCCGGTCAGAAACCGGTGGAGCCTTTGTATACCATGGAAGAGGCTGAACGGAGCCTGACCTTATTCCAGCCGGTTGATCCTGGGGAGTGCCTGAAGATCGGACCGGATATCGAGATCTGTTTCCACCTGGCCGGACATATCCTGGGAGCCTCTATTCTGGAAATCCGCTATCAGGAACAGGGCGCCGCCAGTAAAGTCATCTTTTCCGGCGATATGGGCCGTAAAGAAGCCCTGATTGTGGCTGATCCGGAAACCATCGAAGAGGCCGACTTTTTATTCGTCGAATCGACCTATGGGGACCGGCAGCATAAAACCATAGAAGAGAGCCGGTCCGAACTGATCTCGGCTATTCAAGAGGGCATTAGAAACGGGGAGAAGATTATCATCCCGGCCTTTGCCATCGAGCGGACCCAGGAAATCCTTTATATGCTCTATCAATTTCGCAAAAACGACGAGATCCCTTCCCTCCCCGTTTATGTGGACAGCCCTCTGGCTATTGCGGCAACGGAAATTTTTAGAAAATATCCGGAATACTTTGATGAAGAGATGGCCCGGCTGGTGGCCCAGGGTGAAAACCCATTGGATTTGCCGGAATTGATTTTTACCCGGACGGCCGAAGAATCCATGGCCATCAATCGGCATAAAGGGCCGGCCATCATCATCGCCGCCAGCGGTATGTGCGATGCCGGAAGGATCAAGCATCACCTTAAGCATAACCTTTGGAGGCCCGGGGCCCAGATCGTCATCACCGGCTTTCAGGCCCAAGGCACCTTAGGGCGGGCTATTGTCGACGGTGTCAAAAAAGTTCGGATTTTACAGGAAGAGGTGATCGTCCGGGCCAAGATACACACCATCGGCGGCTTTTCCGCCCATGCCGATCAAAAGGACCTGCTGGCCTGGATCGGTCACTTTAAAAATTCGAAACTCAAGGTCTTCATTGTCCACGGTGAAGAATCGGCCAGTTTAACCCTGGCCCAAATCATTCAGGAAACCTTTCATTTCCAGGTCCAGGTCCCCCAATGGTTGGAAACCCTATCTTTGATTCCCAGCCAAGAGGCTCCCGCTCAGGCTACTTTGGAAGATCAGGAACTCATAACCATAAAGGCCTCTTTAGAGAATCGCTGGCAGGCCCTCAAGGGCCGTCTGGAAGGGGTAAGCACATTGGATAAAGAAAAAATCCGGGAGGTCCAAACCCTCTTGGAAAAGACGGAAAAAGAGTTGGCCGGATTAATTAATTAGTTTGCATCCGGACATTCAAATTTTCGGTCGGTCGAGCCGCTCGACATCGTCGAGCTATAAAGAGGCTCTCATTCGAGAGCCGAACTGTCGAGCTAAGAAAAGGCATCCTGTCCGACTCCCGGCAGGGAGTCTCTCCAAAAGATCGTCACAGCCGATCGGCCGGATGCCGAAAGTCGACCTTTAACAAAGATCGCCATCCGGCGATCGACCGGAAAGGGCGTTTCCGGATGAGAACTAATTAGTCGGATGGTATAATGAAGTTTTTCCGCCTGGTAACCCTGATTAGTCTTTTAGTCATCCTGGGCTTTATTCTGTTTGTTATCAACCAGACCAATCAGATCGTCCAGCTGGCCAAATCTGTCAATGAAACCTTGGGACTCTTTGTGCTTTATGCCCTGCTGGGTTTCTATGTGCTGGTGATCCTCGTCCCGGTGATCATATTTCTGCGCCTCCCCCGAACACTCCAGCCGCCGGAGAGCGAACAATCCCCCTTATTCCCTGGCTACCTGCAAGCCTTAGGCCGTCGTTTGGCCTCTAACCCGCTTCTGAAGGGCGAATCTTTGGATGTGACTCGGAGAGATGGGATTGAACAGGCCCTCCTGCTCCTGAACACCAGGGCGGACGAAACGATCAAGAAGGCCTCCACCCTGGTTTTTGTCAGTACGGCCATCTCCCAGTCAGGAAGACTGGATGCCTTGTCGGTTTTAACCGCTCAAATACGCTTAATTTGGCAGGTGGCCCATATCTACAGTCAACGTCCTTCTATCCGGGACATGCTTTATCTCTATGCCAATGTGGGCGCCACGACGTTTGTGGCCCAGGAGCTGGAAGACCTGGATGTGAGCGAACAGATTGAACCGATCATCAGTAACGTGGTGGGAACCTCTTTTGCCGGGGCCATCCCGGGAATTAAAATCGTGGCTTCCATCCTGACCAATTCCTTGGTGGATGGAACGGCCAATGCCTTCCTGACCCTGCGGATCGGGGTTATTACCAAAACCTACTGCCGGTCCCTGGTTCGCCCTGACCGAAAATCACTCCGCAGACTGGCTGTGGCAGAGGCGGCCCAATTGTTGGGGGCCGTGGTGATGGCTTCATCCAAGCAGGTCACAACGGCTATCCTCTCGGCTGCCAAAAAGAAAACAACCGGCCTGACCAAAGCCGCACTTCAGCGGCTGAAAGGAACGGAGGAGAAGGGTTGTGGGGAATAAGGTCTGTTCAAATAAAGAAGCCTTTTTTATCTCTTCCAAATCATTATGATTTATAAAACTGCTTTTTCCTTTTGACTGATTGATTATATGATCTTCCCATTAGGATACAATCTGATCCAGACCGGGAGAAGACAAGGTGGGCATCCGCTATCTTTCCATAAAATGCTTCCGACCGCTCCCCCTCTTCCGCAAAAGCCTAATCGAGTTTAATTCCTCAGTTCTATTGGAAAACATCTTCTTCCTCCTTTTTCTTATACCGGAGTTTTTAGGAGCTTCAGCCATCTTGGGCCATGGACAGCTCGCCCATTCCCCCTCACGCCTTAGCGTGATTCCGACGAGGGCGGGACCGTTCCCGAATATTTAGTGCGCGGAGCATCAATTTGTATCTCTAAATAAAAAGGCCTGTTTTTATTTTTTGCATCCCCCTTGACAATAATAAAAATAGTTGTATAATACAACTATTATGCCGACTAACAGCCATCCACCCTATACCTTAGAAGATTCCTTGGGATACCTGGTCAATCGGACCTCTCGAACAATTCGGCTTTACCTGAACCAGGAATTGAAGCGTCGGAATTTCCAGGTAACCGGAGAGCAATTTTCCGTTTTAGTTCATCTCTGGCGGCAGGAAGGGCAGACCCAGCAGGAACTTGGCCTGGAGCTGAACAAAGAAAAAACCACCTTGACCCGGATGTTGAACGGTTTGGAGATCCAAGAATTTATCCAGCGGCGATCCGATCCATTGGACGGCCGAATCCGCCGTATCTTTCTGACCTCCAAAGGTCAAAAGACCATGAATAAACTGACCGCCCTGGCCGGAGAAATCCTGAAGATGGCTCAGTCAAAAGTCTCCCCTACAGAATTGCAGGCCTGCAAAAATGTCCTTCGCAGAGTCCATCAGACCGTGGCCTTGAAACTTTCAGTTCAAGGGATACCCAAATAGGAGGGCAGGAAACCGTTAAGGGGACACCCCTCAATGGCGCTGTGAAAACAATTTTTGAAGGGCCAAAGAACCTAGACATGAAGAAATAAATCTTTGCGAAATAAAGCAAATACCCCCTAACCGTCATACCGGACTTGGAGGCTGTGTCACAATGTCAGTTCCGTCATTCCGTGCAAGCAAAGCGCGACACGGAATCCAGGGTTTTCAATAAGTTCTGGATACCGGCTTTCGCCGGTATGACGGACTCAACGGGTTTTTGTGCTATTACGACACAGCCTCTTGATCCGGCATCCAGAGATTCTATTTCCCTACTTTTTCCTCGAAACTGATTTTGTTTAGGCGGTTGCCCCTCTTAATCGACCAGCAGGAGACAATAGTTGTTTTGAGTCTCCGACTTTTCGTGGAGCGGCTGAATGGGAAAGCCGTTGTTGCGGGCGGTCTGATAGACATCAATACCGCAGGCCTCCATGGACGGCCGGGCCTGGTACTGAAACAAACAGGAGGTGCCCTTTAATTTTCCGCATTCCTGGCAAAGCCCGCAGGGACCGGCCAGCAAAAGAAAGGTTTTATAAAAACCGTCTTTGAAGAGCTCTCCTTCCATGGTGACCAGGGCCTCAAAAAATTCCTTCAAGCCCTTTTTCCGTTTTTCCCCCGGCCTTTTGACCAATTGAAAATGGAACAATATTCCCCTTTGATAACAATCCAGGACGGCCCTGGTTTCTTCCGAAGTGGGGGTGTCCGGGGGGCAACAGTAGCTTTTACCGTATCCCGGACAGCCGAAGCGGCACTTCATCCGCACCCAGGGGGCGGTGACTACGGTCTTGGGATCAATCAGTTTGGCCTCAGCCGGCCGGCCTTCGATCACTCGATTCCAGTAAGATGACAGAGTTGACCTTTTCATGTTTTCTCCTTAGCCTGATAATGATTTAAAACTATATCAGATGTTCCGCTATTTTTAAACAAATTCCAATGCCTCCTGAACCCGCCTTCCGAAAAGATGAAAAACCTAAAAACGCTCCTTGACTTTTATAAACAATTTGTTTATAGTTATTTCATGATTCAATCGTTTGCTTCTTCCGAAACGGAACGATTCTTTAATACGGGCAAATCGCGCCGCTTGCCGAGAAAAATTTTAAAGCGGGCCGCAATGCGCCTGACGCAACTGGATGCCGCCACCCGACTCGACGATTTGCGAAACCCGCCTTCCAATAGACTGGAGGCCTTAACCCATGACCGGAAAGGTCAATGGTGCATCCGCATCAGCGATCAATGGAGAATCTGTTTTCGCTTTGAACATGGTGACGCATACGACGTTGAAATCGTTGATTATCATTAGAGGAGATAAAGACATGGTCAAGAATGGTTTGCCGGCAATTCATCCGGGAGAATTCCTGGCGGAAATGCTGGCTGAAATGGGTATATCTCAGGCGGAATTCGCCCGGACTATCGGTATTTCGCCAATGCGGATTTCTCATATTATAAAGGGCGATCGCCCGGTAACGGCGGAATTGGCCTTGCTGTTCGGTCGCGTGTTTAACCAAACGCCTCAATACTGGCTTAACCTTCAGACCGCTTACGATTTAAAAATCGCCGAAGCAAATATCGGCAAACGCCTTGCCGGTATCCACGTCCTCGCCCACGCCTAAGTTTCTGTTGGGAAAAAACGAGAATACCCCCGTGGTCTCTTTACCCGAAACCACTTGAAACCCCTTAATTTTTTGAACCGAATTAAATTCCTTGACTTTATGGAAATAATTGAATAGGAATTTTTGTAATAACTTAGAGTTAAAAAAAGGATGTCTGACAGGATTTACAGGATTAACATGATTTTTGCTCAGGCTCCGGAAGAGCCTGAGCAATTACAATCCGCCTCCGGCGAAGGCCAACTCATCATTTCTGTCCGCAGGACGATTAGATTGGTGCCTTTCTTCCGGAAAGGCACCAAAATCCAATAAATCCTGTCAATCCTGTCAAAGAAGGTTTTGAATTTAAAAATGCTAAACTGAAACGAATTTTTTAGGTTCGGCTATAGCCCCTTTTCTTTCCGACAACCTTTAACCCGGGGAGTTGACGATGGAAAAAATAAGCCCCATTTCCTATAAATAGAGGTGGGGTTTTTTATTGACCGAAGGTTGAAAAGAAAACCTCTTAAGCACCAATATAGATTATTGAACAAGTCGGCATGAATAATGATTTCAAATAGATTGGGCATTAGGGATTTTTATGAACAACAACGATCTTCGAAGATTATGGTATTGAACAGAAACTATTCAATAAATTGTTGGGCTTTCATTTGGAGGTTGAATTATGAAGATACAACATATCCGGAATGCATGCTCGATCATCCATTACAATGATCAGAGGATTTTGGTGGATCCTTGCTTAAACCCAAAAGGCAGCTTGCCGCCATATACATTGTTCCGCAAGAGGCCTCGGCGTAATCCTATTTGTGGTTTACCCCCGAACTCGGAATCTATGTTGAGTCAAATAACTACCGGACTCATTACACATTGCCGCTATGGTCATTTTGATCATCTTGATAAGTCAGGAATTCGCTTGTTGGCACAGAAACAAGTTCCTGTTTATTGTAATTCCCTAGATGAATCATTTCTGAAACGACGTCGCATCAATACAATCCCCCTTATAATCAATCAGAGAAGTAAATTCCTGACAGGGAGTATTACCGCCTTTACTACTGCGCACGGACACGGTTTAGAAGGTATATTAATGAGACCCGGCGCGGGTTATTTCATTGAGCTGCCAGGGGAAAAGTCTATTTATATCAGCGGCGATACTGTTATGACTCAAACTGTAAAGCATATACTCAATGACCTTCGGCCTGATATTTCAATAATAAATTCAGGAACAGCAATTCTTGATTTCGGCAAACCTATTCTTATGCCTATTAATGAGCAGTTGGATTTCATAAGAACCGCACCTGGTAAGGTCATTGCCGTACATCTGGATGCCTTCAATCATTGTTTAACCACTCGGGATATATTGAGGGGTGCAGTTTTGAAAGAAAGATTATCAGAGAAGGTAATAATTCCTCAAGACGGTGAAATGATGGACCTATGACCGCCAAACTTAATCCACCGGACGGCTCACAGCCGCCGGGATTTGGGGGTTATGTAAATAAAAGGAGCAATAAAATGAAATTGAATTATGTAATTATTTATGTCGATGATGCTGTTAAGGCAACTGAATTTTACACAAAAGCATTTGGCCTTAAAACAAAATTCATTCATGATTCGAATATGTATGCCGAAATGCAAAGCGGTGATACAACTTTATCCTTTGCAAATAATGAGATGCTAAAAATGAACACTGGCCTCGAACCCTTAAAGGGAATAAAAAGCTGCTTTGAAATCGCTTTTTCAACGGATGATGTCCAAAAAGCATTCGAAAAGGCAGTATCAAATGGCGCTAAGGGAATAAAAAAACCAGAAACAAAACCCTGGGGACAAATCGTTGCCTATGTTCAGGATTCATTTGGAACAATAATAGAGGTATGTACTCCTATGAAATAATGTCACAAAACGCATAACCAGATAATTCAGCGGACGCTAACGCTCCGCTGATTATTATGTTGGGCATAAGGCGAATATGAAGAGCGATGATGCTGCGTCTTGGCAATATGATGAGTTTCGGCAAGTTGGCACCGATTATGGCAAGGAAGCCGAGGTTCAGATTTACGATTCGTGCCATGCACGTTTTCGAGATGCGGAGGCGGAAAGCGGAAAAGTCCTTGGTTTGCTGGAAATCAAGGAGGACAGCACGGTAATTGATTTTGGGTCAGGCACGGGCACTTTTGCTATTCAAGCGGCGAGACGGTGCGCCAAGGTCTACGCCGTCGATGTTTCCAAAGCCATGATCGACTACGCAAAGGCAAAAGCGATCGAGGCCGGGACGTCAAATATCGAGTTTCATCATTCCGGGTTTCTGACCTACCAGCATGCTGCTCCGCCGGCTTACGCAGTCGCAACTACCTTTGCGTTTCACCATTTGCCGGATTTCTGGAAAGGTATTGCACTAAAACGAATTTACCTAATGCTGCAACCCGGAGGGCGGTTTTATATGCACGACGTAGTTTTGGAGGAATTAAATGCAATTGAGAATATTGCAGAACTAATTGCAGAACTTGAGGGGGCTGGCGGGGCGTTGTTACGTCAAGACGCGGAGAGGCATTTTAAAGAAGAGTATTCGACTTATGACTGGGTGCTGGATGGGCTTCTTTTAAGAGCGGGTTTCACGATTAAGAGCAAACAGATTGATGGCGGTGTTCTTGCGACCTATCTGTGTACTAAGCCCTCATGCCCGCCCAAGACGGGCTCCACGAAGGGTGAAAATGTTGCATCAAGTCGTCATTCCGGCCGCTCGGCTTCGCCGAGTAATAAAGATTTCCAAAGGAAATCGGACCGGAATCCAGGTTAAAGAAAGCACCTAAAGCCCTGGATGCCGGATCAAGTCCGGCATGACGGAGAATAAGCTACGTTAAGTCTTGGGGTCGGAGTTATTTTCGGATTAAGCGCTCATGCCTGCCCGAAGCAGGCACCGACGAATCATGAAAATGTTGAATTTATTTTTGTCATACTTATCTTATCTACCAAAGGAAGTAGGTCGTTTACTTTATGGCGGTTAGACCCCGCGGATTAAACTGACCTGAACAGATTTTACGAACCGCAAATTGTTACCCCTTTTGGGAGTACGCGTAGTAAATTTTATTCGATAATCTGTTCCCTTTTCAGTAGAATTTTTTATTTTCGTAGTAAACCATAGAATGCCCAACATCCGCTTGCACCTCGACTGGCTCCAGCCTTCGGCTTCCGCCAGCCGGTGAAGCAGGCGTTAATACAAAGGGAAATACAATGATTACAAGACGTGAATTTTTAAAAGGTGCCGTGATCACGGGCGCTGCCTGTCTTGCCGGTCCTCTGGTCCCCCACGGCTCAGACGCTTGCCGGTATGATACT
>Ga0233425_10008025_pt1 | contig 14331 bp, 15 predicted proteins | sample Watercolumn_Towu_2_FD_181712 | JGI IMG/M metagenome (GOLD analysis project Ga0233425, IMG submission 181712) | Freshwater microbial communities from Lake Towuti, South Sulawesi, Indonesia - Watercolumn_Towuti2014_140_MG | ecosystem: Environmental > Aquatic > Freshwater > Lake | place...
CATGCGCATCGCCATCATGGGGCAGGCCCCCTTCGGCGCCAAGGTTTTGGAAACCCTAACCGACCGCGGCGAGGAGGTGATCGCCGCCTGGCTCCCGCAGGGCAAGACCGGGGCAAAACCCGATCCCTTGCAGACCGCCGCCGAGGGGCGGGGGATCCCCGCGTATCGTCCGGAAAGCTATAAGTCCCCCGAAACCCTCCGGGCCTTTCGGGCGTTAAACGCCGATCTGTTGGTCATGGCGTTCGTGACGGACATCATCCCCCGGACCCTGATCGAAGCCCCCCTGAAGGGGGCGATCTGTTACCATCCCTCGCTCCTCCCGCGCCACCGCGGCGGGAGCGCGATCAACTGGGCGCTGATCATGGGGGATAACGAGACGGGACTTTCGATCTTTTGGGCCGACGCCGGGATAGATACGGGACCGATCCTCCTCCAGAAGCGGGTCCCTATCGCACCCGAGGATACGACGGGATCGCTTTATTTCAACAGACTTTTCCCCCTCGGAGTCGACGCAATCGCGGAATCCGTCGCCCTGATCAAGGCAGGGCGGGCGCCCCGCCTGGTCCAGGACGAAAACCTCGCCACCTACGAGCCGCTCTGCAATGACAAGGTCGCCGGGATCGACTGGGAAAGACCCGTGGAAGAGGTCCACAACCTCATCCGGGGCTGCGATCCCCAGCCGGGAGCCTACTCGTATTATAAGGGCGAAAAGATCCGCTTCTTCGAGGCGTGCCGCGGCGATGCCGCCCCCTTTGCCCGGCCGGGGGAGATTACAGCAGTAGACGGGCCGGGGATCACCGTGGCCGCCGCAAACGGTGCGATCCGTATCGGCAAGGTTCGGTCGGAGGTGGGAAAGCAGGACGCCCACACCTTTGCCACGCAAAAGGGACTCAAGCGGGGCGACCGGTTCACCGCTGCCTGAAACGGCCACCTTGCGATGAGTGATCCGGCTAATCCGAAAAGGGAGGGGTTCAGATGCAGGTCGAGATCGGCGGCTATTGCCCGGGGGCGATCGGCCGCGTCGCCGAGATGCATGCCGAATATTACCACCGTCACTGGGGTTTCGGTCTCTTCTTCGAAGCAAAGGTAGCAAAGGAGCTCGCGGAGTTCCTCTGCCGCTTTGAAAAGGGACGCGACGGTTTCTGGACTCTGTCCCGAGGCGACAGAGTTGAAGGGGCGATCGCGATCGACGGCTCGAAGGCGGCCGGCGAGGGGGCGCACCTCCGCTGGTTTATCGTCGCTACGGAACTCAGGGGAGGCGGCTGGGGCAGGCGTCTCATCAGCGAGGCCATTGCCTTCTGCGATCGCCGCGCCTACCGGCGGATCGGTTTGTGGACTTTTGCCGGCCTCGATGCAGCCCGTCACCTCTACGAAGACTTCGGTTTCCGCCTCGTTTCCCAGCAGGAAGGCGAGCAGTGGGGATCCCGCGTCAGCGAGCAGCACTTCGAACGCCGGCGAGACATCAATCCCTCCTAAGGCCGGGCGCTTCGGTCCGGGTTGCCGTTGCGATATCCCCTTGATATGCAAGATGGCAGTTCTTATCCTACCGCAAATTAGAAAAGCAAAGGGCGATCGGCGCGAATGATGTCGGATGATCGGGTGAGGTCATGAAATTGAAAGATAAGGTCGCAATCATCACCGGGGGTGGAAGAGGGTTGGGCCGTTCCATAGCCCTGGCCTTCGGCAGACAGGGGGCAAAAATCGCCCTCGCGGCCAGGGGGAAGGGAGAAGCGGACGGCGCCGTGGCGCCCTGTCCTTATCTGATGATTCCGAAAAAAGGCGACATTCGCAGGATTTTCATGAATCGAGAGATCGATGTTCCGCAGACTTCTTTTGGAAACATCCGGGAAGAAGATTTCCTTACGGTCTGGGGAAAGGATACCTACCGCAAATTTCGAGAAACCTTCCAAGAGCGAAAGAAGGCGGAAACGGATCCGGTTCAGCTATTGGGTGTTTTATCCAACATCAGCGCCTCGATGCTAAGCGAAATGACGCCGAAAAAGCCCCCTCCGCTGCCCGAACTCTGCCGAACCTGCTACAAGGCGTACGGGGTTTGAGCGGGTAATATTCACGGCGATGATCACCCTGCCTACGGCGATCCCCGGCGCGGAAAGGACTCCGGCGCGTTTCGCCCCGAGGCACGCCTCAGCCCCTTTTAATCAGATCGTACAGCAGACGGTCGATGGGGTCGATGAGGCGCTTGAACGCGCCTCCGTGGCGCATCGCCGCTCCGAAAAGCCCCTGTCTCAGACGAGTAATCTCCCTATCCGGGCACTCCACAGGAGACAGCGCAGCGTTCATCATATAGAGCCTCTCCATGATCAGAAGGCGCTTTGCCTTTTCACAAAAGTCGATGCTCTGCGCCCGGATTTCTTTCAGTTCCTCTTCCCAGCTTGGCAGGTCGACCCTTTCCGGAAACTCCAACCGGTGCCCCTGACGCGAATTGCCGGGTGGGTCGAGACGATCTTTTATCTCTCCAAGCATCGCGCTTAGCGTGGAGTATTCAAGGCCCCGAACGCCCCGTCGCCATTGGAGAAACAGCGGATTCCGCCGATACCACAGGAAGTTTCTCGCACCTGTCGCGATCAGTTCGGCGACGGGCGCGTGGATCTCCGCGATCAGGCCCTTCACGCTCTTTGGAACACCCCTGAGAGAGCGTTGCGATTCAAACCCGGCGCCCCTGGAGGGCTCGGAAGGGCGGCGCAGAGATTGAAGACCCCAGAGATTTCGCAGAACGGCGGCGCCGTTTGGATCCCCGGGCGTATCGAAATGGACCAGCGACAGGATCACCTTCCCGCGGCCGAAGCATCCCTCCAGGACCCCGGGCTCGCCGCGCAATCGTTCCGGGTCTAAAAGAATCCCATAGCGTAGCTCCAACTCGGACCAACCGATGCCCGCCCCGTCGGCGACACAGATATCCGCGCTGAAGGCGTCCGCCGGCGCCGCTTCATATCTGGCCAGTATCCCGATCTTCGGATCGGTAACCAGGAACTGCGACGGCCACCAGAGGTGGAAGACCGGTGATCGGATGCCATGCCAGATCGCGTGGTCGGCCAAGGACAAACGGATCGGGCCGCTGAAGCTGGGGACCCTGTCCCCCGGAGACCTTCGCTTGATCGGTAGGAGAGCCAGCCCTTTTTCCGTGGCCATCCCCGCGCCGCCGCAGATTCCGAGGTAGGCGCCGCCGCCCCCGACAAATCGCCGGATCTCTTCCGTGCCCCGGGCTCCGAGCGTCTTGACCTTGTTCGAGGCCCAGCCGCCCGGTACAAAGATCATCCGGTAATGCGAGAGCCTCCCGGCCCGAACATCCTCCGACCGGATAAGGTCAAAGGGCAGGCCGGCTTCTTTGAGCGCCCGCCAGGCCATCAGACCCCAGAGGAATGATTCGTCCCATAGAAGCGCACAGGGTTTTTTCGGTTGTTCTTCCCCCTTGAGATTGTCGTGGCTGGTGTTCATGAAACAACCTATATCTACTTTAGCCCTTTTATTCCATGCAAAAATTACCCATAGCCATTTTCCTCTTGCAGGCAACCTATCGCTATGCTATACATGTCTATACATTCGTTTCATCAAACAACAGAAGGAGGAAGAAATGGGATTATCTCGACGCGATCTGATGAAGAAGGCAGGCATGGCGGCGGTGGGGACCGGATTTGCCGGGTTAACTCTATCCATGGCGAACAAGGCCATCGGAGCGGGGGAGCAGATAAAAATACCCGAACTCCCCTGGCCCTATAAAAAACTCGACCCCGTCGCCGTTGCGGAAGCGGCATACCAGGGATACTACAAGGCGGCCTGCGGCTACGGGGTTTTCGAATCCATTATCACCCCGCTGCAGAAAGAGATCGGCTTCCCCTTTACAGTGATGCCCTTGGCCCTGTTTACCGTGGGACAGGGAGGGGTGGCGGACGTGGCATCCGTCTGCGGGTGCCTCAACGGCGCCGCCCACGCCATCTTTTTAGTCACGGGCGGCATAGATCAAAAGCCGAGAGCAACAGCCTACGCCATTATCCAGGACCTTTTCCTCTGGTATGAACAGACGGCGCTCCCGGATTACCGACCGAGTAAGCCCAGATTCGAGATCATCAAGACGAAAGCCGCCTCCAATCTCTGCCATGTTTCCGTATCCAAATGGTGCAAGGCGTCAAAGTTCAAGTCTTTTTCCAAGGAGCGCTCCGAGCGCTGCGCCTGGCTCACCGCCGCGACGGCAAAACACACGGCGGAGATTCTCAACAAATATGCCGACGGCGCCTTCAAGGTCGCCTACCCCCTTTCCGCCGCCGCGGAGGCGTGCAGGAGCTGCCACGACAAGGGGAGTAAACGCGAAGACACACGGGCTGTGACGGATTGCGGCGGATGCCACTTCATACCGTCGATGAAACAGGACCATCCAAAATTGTAAGATGCCAGGGCAGACGCCATGGATCAAAGCAGCTACATCACCAAACACCGTCAGATCATCGATGCCTTAACCGAGGAGATTCAATCGAATCGACTGAAGCCCCATGATCGCCTCCCTTCGGAAAAGGAGTTGTGCACGCAATGGCAGACCAGTCGGAGCACCGTGCGCAAGGCGATGGACCAGCTCGCGGATCGGGAAAAGATCTTTCGCGTGCCCGGCAAAGGCAGTTTCGTCGCTTTCCCGAAGATTGTGCATCACGCCTCTCAAATCCTGAGCTTTACGGAAAAAATGAAGGCACAGGGTTTGGAGGTCGAGACAAAGCTGATCTTGAAGGAGCTGATTCAACCCGGCGAGGAGATCGCCGCGGCATTGAAGCTGGACAAATCAGCCCGCGCACTGAAGATCCAGCGGCTGCGCATCGTCAAAGGCGAGCCGATAGTCCTGCAGACCGCCTTCATGCCCGCGAACCTCTGCGAAAACCTCATGAAGGAAGACCTCGAATCGCAATCCCTGAACCGCCTGTTTCAGGAGCAGTGCAATGTCCACTTGTCCCGCAGCGACATATGGATCGAAGCCCCGATCGTGTCTATAAAAGAGAAGAGGCTACTCGGGAATCCGCATCTCCCCCTCTTTTTGGCGGTCGTGGGTGTGACCTTCGACCAGCGGGACCAGCCGGTGCGATTCAGCCGCGGTATCTTTCGCGGGGACCGGATACGGTTGAAGATCAGCGATTCGGCCGTTTTTGAATTGGATTATTCGAGCCTGCTGGGCTGAGTAAAGGGAAAGGTATGACCAAAGGGTTCGAAGGGATCTATCCGCCGGTCATCGCGTGCTTCACAGACAATGGCGACATTTACGAAACAGGCATCCGGAATGTGATCGGCTACCTGATGAGCGAAGGGGTTCACGGCTTTTTCATCAACGGTTCTTACGGCAGCGCAATCCTGATGACCGCCGAGGAGCGAAAAAGGGTGGCGGAGATCATCCATAAGGAGGTGAAGGGCCGACTCCCCATCATAAACCATGTCGGCCAAGCCTCCACGAGGGCGACGATCGAACTGGCAAAACACGCCGAGGGGCTCGGCGCGGCGGCGGTGGCTGCCGTTGCTCCCTACTATTATTCCGGAGCGAACGCTTACGATGAGGACCAGATCATCCGCCACTACGCCGATATCGCGGCATCGGTCCGCGTGCCCACCTTCATTTACAACAATCCGCGGACAAGCGGCTATACCCTGACATCCGAATTGCTGGCCAAGCTGGTTGCGGTCGGGGTCCTGGGAATGAAGGATTCGAGCGGCAGCTTCACGCTGCTCGGCGAGTTCAACCAGGCGGCGACCCGTGTAAATCGCAATTTTGCCTGCATGAGCGGCTCGGTCGGACTGATGCAGCCGGCTTACAACATCGGCATCAAGGGATGCATCTCGGGAACCGCAAACGCCTTCCCCGAGCTGACCGTCGCCCTCTATCGGGCACTGGAGGCTCACGACTGGAAGAGGTCCGGCGAGCTGCAAAATCTCGTCATTGCCGAGCGAAAGATCCAGTCTACCGGCGGGTTCCGTCCGGCGGGATGCTACACCTTCCTGAAATTGAAGGGGATCGATTGCGGCACCGTTCGCCGCCCCTGGCGCGAACCGAACGAGAAGGAGGCGCGCTACATGAAAGAAGAAGCGATCAAGCTCGGCCTGCTCAAGGGTGAGTAAACGCGCTTGAGAGGACGAGGATTCCCCGGAGGAAAACAACCGTGCCGGATCCGCCGAAGGCCAAAGCCTTCGACAGGATCCGGCACGGTTCGTATGGTCAGTTTCTCCCTATGCCGTTCAGAAGGTCGGCACAGGAAAGAGGATGCCTCCAAAAATCAGGTAGGACAGAATGAGCGTCCAGAAGATGTTGAAGGCCTGGGCGGTGAGGAAAACCCCGGCCGGCTTTCCGCCTCCCATGGCGATGAGCTCGCTGAATTTGGTCTCCAGCCCGATGCACAGGAACGCCAGCGTGAACCACCACCCCCTAAGACCCGCGGTCGTCCCCGTCACCGCCTTTGCCTGGGCCTCGGTCAGGAAGAAGGAAAAGAAGAGCGAGGCGACGATGAACCCGAGGACGAACTTGGGGAAACGGGTCCAGATCTGCATCAGAGACGGCTTCTCACCGCCCGCCGCCTGCCCCTTGAAGGCAAACCAGAGGGCCAGGAAGAAGGCCGCAAACCCGATCAGGACGTTCTGGGCCATCTTGACGACGACAGCCACGCCCATCGCTTCCGGCCCCGCGATAGCGCCCGCCGCCACAACGGCCCCCGTCGTGTCTATGGTCCCGCCGAGCCAGGCCCCGGCCACGGCCGGCGACATCCCCACCCATTTGGCGACAAGGGGCTGGAGGATCAGCATCGGAATGGCGCAGAGCAAAACCAGCGAGATGGTATGGCTCACCTTCTTGGAGTCGCCCTGGACGGCGCCGCCGGCGGCGATGGCGGCCGAGACGCCGCAGATCGATACGGACGACCCGAGGATGGCCGCAAACTCATCGTCAAGCCCCACTTTGCGGGCGAACCAAATGGTGAAGTAGAAGACAGCCCCGATGACCAGGACGGACTGGACCATTCCGTAGGCGCCCACCTTGGCGATGGTGCCGAAGAGGACCTCGGCGCCCAGGAGGACCAGACCGATCTTGATAAAATATTCGGTCTTGATCGCCGCTTTCATCCACCCGGGTAGGCCGAAGATGTTGCTGATGATCAAACCGAAGATCAGGGCCCAGAAGACGACCTCCAGACCGTAGTACTTGACAATGTCGTTTTCGGACACGAAATAGGCCAGGGCCGAGAGGATGAAAATGACCGGAAACCCTGCCATGAACTTGCCCACCGGCATCCCCATGAAGGCCATGCCGATGATGCCCAGGATCGCATAGGCGATAAACAGGTAGAGCGTCTTCAGGAGGTTGTCCTCCGCAAAGACCTTCGCCACAGTCGCCCCCGCGTCGCCCTTGATGTCAGCCGCCACCTTGGCGGCTTTCTTCTGGAAATCCTTGTCCTTGACCTCCTTGGCCGCCGCTTCCATCTTGCCGGCCGCCGCGCCGATCGCCTTGCGGTCCTTTGCGCCAAGGGCCGCCTTGAGGGCCGCCGCCTGGTCCTTCAGGGCGGCTTCACCCTTGGCTTCGGCATCCTTGATCGTGGAATCCACTTTTTTGGCATACCCCGCGATGCTGTCCTGGAAAGAGCCGTCTCCTATCCATTTCCACCTGGGCAGCGACATCGTCGCCCCCGCGAGGAAAAAGATCAGGATGAAAAACCCTATCCAGACGGACATCCAATCATCGCTTTTCCACAGAACAGACCAGTTAATCCCATCATTTTTCTCCGCCATTCATCCATGCCTCCTTTCATGATAAATTCGTAAGATCACGATGCACCGAAGGTGCGAAACGACCCTTCCTCATTGATCACAGGCCCTCTAATATCGGCCCTTATTCGCTAAAAGAACGGCAACCCAGGCACCCAATACACTGTGGCATATGCCGACCGGATGTGATATTCTGCCAAAGGTATAGACAGGTATAGCAGGGCATATTTTTTAATGCAATAAAAAATTTCGGCCGACAAGGGAAAATGATATCCTCTGCACAGATGGTCCATATCCTGACAAAGGCGTATATTCCCGAGCACATCGTGAGCCTTATGACGTTGATTTCTAAGGGGGATTCCTTTCTAACGGAAGGCTATCTCGGTTTTGTAAGGGACAACTGGCTCATCTTTGTGGGATATCCCCTCGAAGGGAATTTTTCACTGGAGGGGTGTGACCGGGTTTTGAAACGGACCGTCGAGACATTCCGGCCCGAGATCCTCTGGTTCATCGGACCGGAGATCCCGATCTCCCTGACGGACTCCTGCACTGAAAGGCAATCAGATCGATATTATACCCTTGACATCACGCAAACCCCGATTAAACCATCGCTCCTGCGGGCGGCCGAAAAAGCCTCCCGTGAATTGACGGTGGTAAGGGGGCAATCGATTTCCAAGGAACACGAAGGGCTGATCACGGAGCTTATGCAGCGGGAGGAATTACCTGATCGGGTGCGTGAACTCTACCGTGCGATGCCCGATTACATCGGTAGCGCATCGACCGCCTGGGTGCTCGATGCGCGCGACAAGAGGGGAAGGCTCTGTGCCTTTATGGTCGTCGAACTCGGGGCAAGGAATTTTTCTGCCTACATCCTCGGCTCCCATTCAAAGCGTCACTACATCCCCCATGCCTCGGATCTCCTTTTTCGCGAAATGATCGACCTGACGCGGGAGTACGGTAAAACCACCATCCATCTGGGGCTGGGGGTCAATGAGGGCATACGGAGGTTCAAGGTGAAATGGGGCGGCAGGCCATCCCTCAGGTACGAGTTCGCTGAGCGCAGATATGGCTCCCCAAGAAAAGCCTCGCTGATCAATGCGCTGATGCGCAAACATAGCAATACGAAAGCATCGTGAGGGGTCAATGAACCTGCTGCCTTGGAAGGAAAAACGGTTAAGAACGATCTGGAGTGTGGGGAAAAACGGCAGGGACTCTTCTCTCGTCGGAACGGCTCACTTTTCCCCCATCAGCTTCCGGAAGGCCTTGACCAGGCTGGTCGAGGCATCCGAAACCGTTATTTTTGAAGGGCCTCTCGATGCGGAGAGTATGGCCGCTGTGGCCCGATACGGCGCCTGCGGAGCGGGCACCCCCTCGCTTTACGATGCCCTCGATCCCGGCGTCATTCGTCAGATCAACCGAGCACTGACCGACCTATCGGGACAGGCCACGATGGCAGGTTCCCTTCTGGACCTTATCAATGTAAAGACTTCCGGTTTTCTCGAGCAGCATGCGCAGGGGGTCCGCCCCTGGATGGCCTTTTTCACCACCTGGTCCGCTTTTTTGAACTGGAAGCACTCCATGGACGTGGAAGCCTTCCATATCGCCCGCAGGCTGGGAAAAGAGATCGGATACCTGGAAACCATCGCGGATCAGCTCGAAGCCCTGGATGGAATTCCTTTTGACAGGATTGTAAATTATTTCAATGGATTTCCGCACTGGAGCGCTCACAGGGAGCGGTTCTCAAAGATCTTCCTCCAGGGGGAGCTGCAGAACTACCTTTCCGTGACAGGAGAATTCCCGACCCGGTGCGAATCCATTATCGGAAAACGCGATCCCATTTTTTTCAGGGGAATAAAAGCCGCCTTTGAAAAAGGGCGGACCACCGCCTTTGTAGGGGTAGGTCACATCCCGGGGATCCAAAAAATGTTTCTTGATGAGGGGTACAGGGTCATTCAGGAGACGATGTGATTACAGCCGCGCAAGAGGAATATATCGAACTTCACGCCTACGTTCCGGAACAGATCCCCCAATACGTCACCCCGATTTCACAGACAGAACCGCATCTCGTCGGCGAGTTTCTCGTTTACACAAATAAAAGCCATTGTATTTTCATCGGATATCCCTTGGCAGGAACCTACGAAGAGAAGTGTCTCGAAGAGACCCTCGGGGGAGTCATCAGTCGTTTTAAACCGGGAAGTGTCTCTCTGATCGCACCTTCAATCCCGAGATCCATCCAACAGGAACCCCCTCCACCGACCGACCATTACTATCGGCTCGACTTGTCGACCCTTTCCGTTTCTCAAAAATTGAGAAACATGTTAAGGCGGGCGGGAAGAGAGCTCTTTGTGGGAAGAAGTTCCGGTTTCGATCCCGAACACAAGGGTATCGTTGAGGGGTTCCTGAAAAACCATCCGGTGGATGAGGCTACCCGGTTCATCTTTCAGAGAATCGATGCCTACCTCTTATCATCGAAAACGGCATCGGTCTTCGAGGCGAGAACCGTCGATGGGGATCTGGTCGCCTTCGACATCGCCGAATTTAAACCGAGGGACTATGCCGTATACATGTTCAACTTCAGATCTCAATCCTGCTATACCCCGGGTGCTTCGGATCTCCTGCTATCAGCCGTCCTGGAGCAGGCAACCGCAGAGGGAAAGAAATACATCAACCTCGGTCTGGGTATCAATCCGGGGGTTGCGTTCTTTAAAGCGAAGTGGGGAGGCGTCGCCTTTCTCCCCCATGCCTTTTGCCTGCACCATCCGCCCAGGAGAGGGCTTCTGGAGACGCTTCTTAGGCAACTGTGAGGTGAGTCGATCATGATTGAAAAATTGTTTGCCAGGTTTCTCCAAAAAAGCAAAAAAAAGCCCTTTTCCACATGGCAGATCGAACTGACCACCCGTTGTCCGCTCCTGTGCAAGATGTGCATCCGCTCGGAAAATTCGGATTGGCAATTCCAGGACATGCCGCTTGAGGATTTCAAAAAAATCCTGATCTACCTCAAAGACGTTGAAACCGTTGTACTCGAAGGTTGGGGCGAATCTCTGCTCCATAAAGACTTGACCGAATGCATCACATTGGTCAAGAAGGAGGGGTCCAAGGTGGGTTTCGTCACCAGCGGCATGGGACTGACAGGTCATCGGGTCTCCGAGCTCATCGAGGCGGGCGTCGATTTTGTAGGATTTTCAATCGCCGGAACAACCCCGGAAACGCATGATGCGATTCGGATCAACTCCCACCTTCCAGACATTCTCGATGCCATTCGCTTGTTTCACGAAGAGAAGAAACGCAGAGGTCTCCTGAGTCCTGCGATGCATCTGATCTATCTGATGGTCAAGGACAACATCCATGAGGTCGCTTCGGTTCCCGCATTTGCGAAGAAAGCTGGATTGGGAGAGGTCATTCTCACCAACATCTGTCATACGATCAATCTCTGGCAGGAATCACAGAGGGTCTTTGTCTGGGAGAAGGACAGGAACCCCTATGAAGACAATCTCAGGCAGGCGGAAACCGATGCGCGAAACTTGAACATACGGCTCAGAAAACCAAACCTCTCCGTTACCGATGTGCCCGTCTGCGCCGAGAACCCCTTCGGCAGCCTTTACATCTCCGCCGAGGGAGAGGTTTCCCCCTGCGTCTATCTCCACCCTCCCCTTCCGTCGCCCTTCAGAAGGATCTTCTGCGAGAGGGAGTACTCGACCCAGCAGGTCAGCTTCGGCAACATCTTCAAAGAACCCTTCGCATCGATATGGAACGGCGGCGATTATGAAGCCTTTAGAAACCGGTTTCGGGAAAGAGAAAAGGCCTACCAGGATTTATACTTCTCGCTCTTGGATAACCCGAGGCTAAAAAACCCCGAGGAGAATATATTGCCCGACCCTCCGGAGCCGTGTAAATCCTGCCATAAAATCCTTGGGGTCTGACAAGATTTTTTTGATTGCAATCAGGCAAACCCTCTGCTATACATGTCTATACCTTTAACTAAAAATTTTGCAGACAGGAGGTAGGTGAATGGCAGATTACTACATCACTATTTTTCTCGATGCCGAGAAGAGCAAGAAGATTGAAGATGCCGGACTCGCCGGGGAGATCCGTGAGATCGACGGCAAGAAGGCGATCCGGGTAGAAGTGAGCGCCAAGGAACACAAGAAGCTGCTCAAGGGCTTCCCCGATTTGACCCCCGATGCGTCCAGCGCCTACGTGCTCCCGGAAAAAGGGGAGACGATCTTGATGGGTATTATCGTATCGGCGAAGAGCCTGGATGTGATGAAGGCCGCCATCCTGAAGCTGTACAACCCCTTTGCCGGCAAGGATCTCCTTCAAAAGACCTTTTGATGACGGGAGGCGAACACCGCTTGGCTGGGCTTGACCCCGAGGAACTGAAGAAAAAGGCCATTTTCGACGCCATGTCGGCAAGGAGTCGGAAAAGGGTTCTTGACAGGGGATACGAAGAGTGGGACCCTTTTCTTCCGCCGAAGGATCCGATCGACCTCCGGTTGTCCCAGCGCCGGGAAACGGCATTGTCCCTGATGAGAAGGTTTTTGCGGGAGTGTCCTCAAGGAGAAGGCGGCAATGAATATGGTCAGGGGGCCTGGGAGACCTGTATGGGGATCATCGGCGGCGAAGACCGCTGGCAGGGGAGTTATGATTTCTCCTGCTGGTATCGTGATTTTTTGAGAAAAGGCAAGGAGTGACGGAAGGGATTTCCAAATTAGGTGTATGTAACCTGGGGAAAAGCGAACCGAAAGGGAACATTCCTACAGAAAAATTTACGGGAGAGGAGGTTTTTTGATGGCAAAGCGTAAGACTCCGATACTTGATGAATTGGAAAACGGAAAATGGCCGAGTTTTGTCTCCGACATAAGGCAGGAGGCCGAGTGGAGACACAAGACCGACGTTGATTTGCAGACACCGAAAGAGGTTTGCGACGATCTGCTCGACCTTCTGGAACTCTCTTTAAAGGACCGGGAATGCCACTGGAAACACGGCGGCGTCGCGGGTGTTTTCGGGTATGGCGGGGGCGTGATCGGCCGGTACTGCGACCGGCCTGATGAATTTCCGGCGGTCAAGGATTTTCATACCCTTCGCGTGAATCAGCCCTCAAGTTACTTCTACAAGACCGATTTTCTGAGGCAGATGTGCGAGCTCTGGGAGAGGCGGGGCAGCGGCATCACCAACATGCACGGCTCGACCGGCGATATCATCCTGCTGGGAACGACCACGCCGCAGTTGGAGGAGATCTTCTGGGAACTCACCCACAACCTGCAGCAGGATCTTGGCGGTTCGGGATCCAACCTCCGATCGCCGAACTGCTGCATCGGAAAGTCCCGCTGCGAGTTCGCCTGCTACGACACCCAGGAGGCCTGCCGCAACTTCACCATGGAATACCAGGACGAATTGCACCGACCCTCCTTCGGGTACAAATTCAAAATGAAGTTCGACGGCTGCCCCAACGGCTGCGTGGCCTCGATCGCCAGGTCCGACATGTCGGTGATCGGGACCTGGAAGGATGACATCCGGATCGATCAGGATGCGGTACGGGCCTATGTGGGCGGCGAATTCAAACCCGATGGGGGGGCGCACGCCGGCCGCGACTGGGGACCTTTCGATATCGTCAAAGAGGTGATCGACCTGTGTCCCACCCATTGCATGGGTTGGAATGGAAACAAACTCGGGATCAACAACAGGGAGTGCAACCGGTGCATGCATTGCATCAACACGATGCCCCGGGCCCTGCGGATCGGAACGGAGACGGGGGCATCGATTCTGTTCGGCGCCAAAGCCCCGATCCTGGAGGGCGCGCAGCTTTCAACCCTGACCATCCCGTTCATGCCGATGGAAGAGCCGTTCAGCGAGCTCAAAGAGCTAATTGAAAGGATATGGGATTGGTGGTCCGACGAGGGCCGGAGCCGGGAACGGCTCGGCGAGCTGATGCAGCGCAAGAGTTTCGCGAAATTCCTCGAGGTTTGCGAAGTGAAAGCGGATCCCCGCATGATCAAGGAGCCCAGATCGAACCCCTACATCTTCTGGAAAGAGGCGGACATCCCAGGGGGATGGGAGCGGGACATTAATGACTTCAGAAAACGACACCAGAAATAGGAGGTTCAAAAATGGGTTACGATCCAAAAAATCCGATGAAAGACAGGATCACCGATATCGGTCCCAGGGATTACAAGGAGTTTCTGCCCCCGGTCATCAAGCGAAATTTCGGAAAGTGGCTGTACCACGAAATCCTTGAACCGGGCCTGCTGGTGCATGTCTCGGAAACGGGGGAGAAGGTGTTTACCGTGCGGGTGGGCGGCGCGCGTTTGATGAGCGCCACCCATATTCGCGAGATCTGCGAAATTGCGGACAAGCACTGCGACGGTTACGTCCGCTGGACCACCCGCAACAACATCGAATTTATGGTCGATGACGAAACGAAAGTAAAGCCGCTGATGGAGGATCTGGAAAAGAGGAAATTCGCCGGAGGATCGCGCAAGTTTCCCCGCGGCGGCACCGGGGCGGGTCTGACGAACATCGTCCATACCCAGGGGTATCTCCATTGCCATACCGCGGCGATCGATGCCTCGGGCGTGGTCAAGGCGGTCATGGATG
>Ga0233425_10008026_pt1 | contig 14331 bp, 15 predicted proteins | sample Watercolumn_Towu_2_FD_181712 | JGI IMG/M metagenome (GOLD analysis project Ga0233425, IMG submission 181712) | Freshwater microbial communities from Lake Towuti, South Sulawesi, Indonesia - Watercolumn_Towuti2014_140_MG | ecosystem: Environmental > Aquatic > Freshwater > Lake | place...
TTATTGCCTCATGGACAACCACTACCATCTGCTTATTGAAACACCTGAAGGCAATCTTTCGATGGGGATGCGGCATTTGAACGGCGTTTACACTCAGTCCTTCAATCGGCAACACCAGAGGGTCGGCAATATATTCCAGGGAAGATTCAAGGCGGTAATGGTCGAGAAAGAGAGCCATCTCCTGGAACTTTGCCGTTATGTAGTGCTGAACCAGGTGCGGGCCGAAATGGTATCCACTGCCCAGAAATGGCCATGGAGTAGTTACCGTGCGACAGTAGGCACGAATACGACACCGTACCTTACAACGGGTTGGATTCTCGCCCAATTCTGCCGGATCAAGTCAGAAGCCAAGAATAAGTAACAATTGATACATTCCGGAGTAGCATGAATGAAAAGAGGATAAATAATGGGCCCCATTTCTTAAATAAGAGGTGGGGTCTTTTGTTATTTAATATTTTAATTACCAAAAGGAAATAACGCCTATGTGGGCTAAATATTTCGCTTGTTGTAAAAAATGTGGAACTTATGAAATTAGACATAAAGCTAAAGGCTTATGTACAAATTGCTATCATATATCGACAGAAGAGAAACATAAACAGCATGAAAGGAAAAGGGGTCAGGCCAAGGATTTATTAACAAAGGAATCTTTGATAGAAAAATATCTTAATAAAAAAATGTCGTTGGGTGATATCGCCAAAGAATGCTTTTGTTCTAGGCAATATGTTTTTAAACAAATCAAGTTTTTCAATATCAATTATCGCACCAAGAAAGAAGCAAGAGACTTAGCATTGATAAATGAAAAAATAGCTTTTGATAGAATTGATAAAATTGATCAGGATAGAGAAAGTGTCACCTTAAGAAAAATTGAAGTGAATGAAAATTTTTTTTCTAAATGGTCGTCTCCAATGGCATATGTTTTAGGTGTTATTTGTACCGATGGCAACTTGCTCCCTGGGTTAAAAAGAAATCCTGAGTCCAAGACAACTTCCTTTTCTGATAGAGTAACAATATTTCAAAAAGAACCAGAATTATTAAAAAAAATTGCCCAAATGATGAATTGTAATGCTAAACTTTATTATGCTAAACAATCAAGGCCCAATAAGGATGGAAATTTTGGTAGTATATTTAGGCTTCAAATTAATAGCGATAAAATATACAAAGACTTGCTTAAACTTGGATTGACTCCCAATAAAAGTTTAACTTTAAATTTTCCTCCTGTTCCATCTGAACACTTGAGACATTTCTTAAGGGGATGTTGGGATGGCGATGGTTCTTTATATGTTCAAGACAACAGCCTACTCGCCCACTTTGTAAGTGGTTCTATAAATTTTATAGAAAGCATTGTAAATAGACTTCGAGAAGAAGGATTTAATAAAATTAAAATTCATAAATATAAAAATGCCTACAATATAAGATTAAGCCCTTCGGAAAGCTTGAAATTGTGTAGGTTTTTTTATCAAGATGTTAAAAAAGGCCAGTTCCTAGAAAGAAAATATAAGATCTATAAAGATTACTTAAATAACAGATTGCCAAATAATATCTTAAAAATGTGGGAGAGAGGTAAAAGTTTAAATCGAATAGCTTTTGCTTTAAAAATAAGTCCCGAAAAGGTTTCTTCTGTAGTCCAGAAGAGAACAGATAAAGGAATAATTTTAGAAAATCAGAATAATCTCAGTCCGTCGATCCCGCAAAGAGGAGATTGAGGCCTATGAAAGCTAAAGAATTTGATAAGAAGTTTGATGACGGAGAGGATGTCTCAAATGAAAACCGGTAGAAAAAGGGGTCAAGTCTGCTCTTGACTTATTTTCTGCAAGGAGATATAAGGAGAGTATGTCCAGACCATTACGAATAGAATATCCGGATGCCTGGTACCATGTGATGAACCGGGGAAGGCGGAGGGAAGATATTTTTAAAGACCAAAAGGATTTAGAACAATTCATCGGAATTCTAAAGGAAACTTCCCAGATATGGAAATTACGGATAGCCGCCTATTGTCTCCTGCCTAATCATTATCATCTTCTGGTTCAGACGCCGAGAGGGAATCTTTCCAGATGTTTACGCCATATTGACGGAGTGTATACCCAGCGATTCAATCGCCGGCATGGTCTTGATGGGCCGTTGTTCCGGGGCCGATTCAAATCGATTCTGGTCGAAGCAGATAGTTATTTATTACCGCTGGTCCGGTATATCCATCGGAATCCGGTAAGAGCCGGGTTAACGGAGAAACCGGAAGGATATCAATGGAGCAGCCACCGGACCTATTTGGCAAAGGGAAGAGGTGAAAGTTGGCTATGTAAAGACTTTATCCTTTCTTTATTTTCCACTAAGAGAGAAGAAGGGGTAAGGGCCTATCGCCGGTTTGTTTCTTCAGAAGATGAAGAGAAGACTTTAGGGATATTAGAGGGGAAGAAATGGCCCTCTTTTTTGGGTTCGGGGGATTTTGTCCAATGGATAAAGGATCATTTTTTTTCCGTCAAAGAGGATGACGAGGTACCCCAGTCAAAGGAACTGGCTCCGGAGGTGGAACGAATCCAAAAAGTGACAATGAAATTTTACGGGGTTGAAAGGGAGGATTTATTGTTCACCCTCCGAGGTGTTTCTAATGAGCCCCGCAACGTGGCGATTTACCTGACCCGGCAATTAAGGGGGGATAGTTTAAAGGAAATAGGCTTGTCTTTTAGGATGACAAAGTATAGCTCGGTAAGCAGCGTGATCGAAAGGATGAAAAGGAGTATAGCCGAAGACCGGAGGTTAAGAAATAAGATCGAAAAAATACAATCATTATTGATAAAGAGTCAAGAGCAGACTTGACCCTTTATCACGTCATACAATGGAAAGAAGCCTCCTAATAAGTTTCCCAACCAGGCGTTCCACCGGGTCGCCCGAAACCCGAGCTTTCCGGTGAACGTCATGTTGGCGCCGCTATGGCCCTTGCGCTCATGGGCCTTCGGCCCTCGCACGCTGCGGACCACGGGTTAACACCGTCTGGGTCCCAAACCAGGAGAAGAGGTAATGTTTATTGGACACTACGGATTAGGGTTTGCCCTTAAGAGAAAGTTTAAAGAGGTCCCCCTTTGGGTCCTCTTTCTATCCGTTCAGTTCATGGATATTGTTGCCTTCATTCTAGTATTTTTCGGCATTGAAAGAGCTGTTTACCGAAATAGTCCTAATCCATTTTTCAGAAACAATCTTGACTTGCCTTATTCGCATTCATTGATCGGCGCACTGCTCCTCAGCGCCATCCTGTATGGAATTCTCGTGATGGCCAAACGGAAATCCTGGGCTCTAATTGCGGCCTTCTGCGTACTATCCCATTGGCTGATTGACTGGATTGTTCATACGCCCGATCTCTCCCTTTTCTTCGGATACGGCAAAGCCGGTTTAGGGCTTTGGGAGTATCCTTATTTAACCTTTGGTCTGGAAATCATTCTCGTCCTTGCCGGATGGCTGATCCTTGGGTATAAGAATCTCGTTTCTTTTTTATTAGTTTTTCTTCTTGTCGCCAGTTTCACCGGGATGGTTTTCGGCAAGGAACCGGTAGGCATTAGAGATAATGCTTCCCTGAGAACGTTGATCGTACTGATACCGAATATCTTATTTATGGCTTTGGCCTATTTCAGTGAAAGATTACAGGAAAAGAAAAACGGCTAATTGATCGCTGAAGGGGATCATAGCCCTTTCAGGCACCTTCCCCTTAGCTACAGCAAATGAGAAAGCAAGGGGGAGCCGGCGCAACCGGGCCGGTGGAGCGCCATGGCCTCTGCACGTTGCGGGTGGCGGGGCATGGCCGTATTGGGGTCGAAAATTCTAGGAGGTTATTATGCCGCCTGATTTATGGTCGCTTTATAGGCCTATGCTGAGAAGCCGTTTGTTCGAAGAAGCCATTGCAAAACTCTGGGGTGACGGACTGATCTCCGGTGAGATGCACCTGGGGACAGGGGAAGAAGCGATTATAGCCGGCGTCGTTGCCCACTTACGGGAAGGCGATGCCATGGCTTTGGATCATCGCGGCAGTGCGGCGCTACTCATGCGCGGCGTAGACCCTGTCCTGATTCTGCGTGAACTGCTTGGTCATTCGGACGGCCTGGGCGGCGGCCTGGGCGGGCATATGCACCTGCTTTTTAAAGAGTACCTGGCCGCTTCTTCGGGAATCGTCGGGGCAGAAGGACCCATGGCCGCCGGCTTTGCCCTATCCGCTCAATATTTACACCCGGGATCAATCGCCGTCGCCTTTTTCGGGGAAGGGGCCATGAACCAGGGCATGCTGATGGAGTCGATGAACTTGGCCGCCGCTTGGAATTTGCCGGTGGTGTTTGTCTGCAAAGATGACGGCTGGTCAATAACGACCCCATCCGAAACAGTTACCGGCGGGGATTTAAACGAACGAGCCCGCGGATTGGGCGTCCCTGCTGTTAGAGTTGACGGCCGCGAAGTATCCGAGGTGTGGGAGGCTTCCCGTTCGGCCATTGAACGGGCCCGTTCCGGTCAGGGGCCGACTTTCCTGCATGTCCGATGCGTACATCTCGAAGGCCACTTTTTAGGTTTTCAATTGATCAGGGTGGTGCGCCATCCGCTCAGAGAAATGCCCGAAATAGCCGTTCCCCTCACCCGGTCATTCCTGCGAACCGGGGGAGCGGCCTTGGGCGAACGTCTGACAGGACTGAAATCAGTTTTTGCGGCGGTTCTCTCAACACTGCGCGATCCGCGCCGGGATTCGGCAAATGACCCGCTCCGGCGGGTACGCCCCAATCTGCTGCCGGACCCGGTTCGTCTGAAAGAGTTGGAAGACGAAGCGGAGAAAGAGATAAACAAGGCCCTGGCAACCGCCTTGGGGGAGGTGCCGTCATGAGGGCCATGTTTTTCACCCAGGCGGTTGATGACGCCCTAGCCCAAGCCATGTCGGATGACCCGCGTATTATCGTTTTTGGCGAAGACACTCCCTTGCTGCGACGTAACCTGCTCGTGCGTTTTGGGCCGAAACGGGTGCGGGGAACACCCATCAGCGAAAGTGCCTTTCTGGGGGCCGGGGTAGCTGCCGCAATGGCTGGATTGCGGCCGGTAGTGGACCTATATATGGTGGATTTCCTCGGAGTGTGCATGGATGCCTTGCTCAACCACGCCGCTAAAGTCAAGGCGTTTTCGGGCGGAAAATGGACTGCGCCGGTCGTAGTGCGCGCCCCTTGTGGCGGTGGCTACGGGGATGGAGGACAGCACGAACAGTCCCTCTGGGGGTGGCTGGCACACATCCCGGGGTTAACGGTTGTCGTCCCGTCAACCCCGGCCGATGCCGGGGGCCTGATGTTGACCGCTTTACAGCACGATGGTCCGGTCATCTTCCTTGAACATAAACTTCTCTCTGAGACTTGGCTGGAATTCCTGGGTTCAGGAGGGCGCCGCACGGTTAAATATGATGTTCCTGCCGAAGGGGCAAAAGGCGCTGTGCCTCAAAAGTGGGAACCCATCCCCTTCGGCAAAGCGGTCCTTCGCCGGGCCGGGCGTGATGTAACCATCGCCAGCCTGGGCGTTAGTGTTCACCGCGCCTTAGAAGCCGCCCAAACTCTTGAGAAGGAAGGGATTTCCGTTGGTGTGCTGGACCTGCGGACCGTCTCCCCGCTGGACAACGCGGCGGTCTGTGAAGCGGTCGAACAGACCGGACGCCTGCTTGTAGTGGACGAAGATTACGAGGGCTTTGGTCTCTCAGGGGAATTGTCCGCGGTCGTGCTCGAGGCGGGCAAATCCTTCAAGTATGCCAGGGTCTGCACCCAAACCACCATTCCCTATGCCCGTCATCTGGAAGACCAGGTTCTCCCCAATAAGCAACGCATCTGCGCCAGTATTAGACAGCTGATGCAAAAATGTTGATTTGATGGGATGGGACCGAGCGAATATTTTGAAATTACAATAAAACCCTTAAAAAATGAAAAAATCAAAATAATCTCAGTCCGTCGATCCCGCCAAGAGGAGATTGAGGCCTATGAAAGCTAAAAAATTTGATAAGAAGTTTGATGACGGTGAGGATGTCTCAAAGTATCTGGACATTTCCAAAGCCAGGAGGCTTGCCCAAGGACAGAAACGGGTGAACGTCGACTTTCCCCTGTGGATGATTCAACAACTGGATAAGGAAGTGAAGCGTTTGGGAGTTCCTCGGCAGTCCATCATCAAACTGTGGGTGTCAGAAAGGCTGAAGAAGGCTTCGTAGACCTATTTGAATTGAAGGTCAGGACAACAAGAAAAATATTCGGAATAATCTCAGACCACTAAGTATTTCTTGATGATCTCTTCGTTATTCCAGATCTCCTCCATCTTCCCTTCATGCTGAATCATGCCTTTTTCAACGATGTAGCCCCGGTGGCAGACCTTGCGGCAGAATTTCAGATTCTGATCGGCCAGGAGGATGGTAACACCCTGTTGATGAATCCTGCCCAGGACTTTAATCAGGTCGGCCACGACCAAGGGGGCCAGCCCCTCTGAGGGTTCGTCCAAAAGGAGGAGGGAGGGATTGGCCATCAGTGCCCGGCCGATGCCCAGCATCTTTTTCTCCCCGCCGGAGAGATTGATCCCTTTGGCCTTCAAGAGATCCTTCAGCTTGGGAAAAAGGACCAGCACCTGATCCCGGTCCCAAAAACCGCTGCGCTTGGAAAGCTTCCGGGCGATCTCCAAATTCTCCTGGGTGGTCAAATCAGGGAAGATGCGCAGGTCATCGGGCATATAACCCACGCCCTGACGGGAGATGGTATAAGCCGGTTGGCCTAAAATTTCCTGTTTGTTAAAACGGATTGAGCCGTCTCGGGGCGGGGTCAGGCCGATGATGGAACGTAAGGTGGTGGTCTTTCCCACTCCGTTTCGGCCTAACAGGGCGACCACTTCCCCCTGGTCCACGGAAAAGGAGATATCCTGGAGGACATGACTGGAGCCGTAATAGGTATTGATATGTTGGACTTCTAAGAGCATAAATTAAACCGAAAAAAAAGTTCGTTGTTCAGCGTTCAGTGTTCGGCGAGAACCCTTTTTCATCATTAAACCTTTCACTTTCCACCTAGGCCGTTCCAACCGAATCCCCCAGATACACCTCTCTAACCTGCTTGTTTCGCCTGATCTCTTCCGGGTTTCCGTCTCCTAAAATGATTCCCCGGTGAAGGACGATAACCCGGTCGGAGAGGGAAAAGACGATATCCATATCATGTTCTACCAGCACAAAAGTCGTCCGGCCATCACGAGATAATTGGCGAATGTTTTCCAAGAGCCGGACCCGTTCCACCGGATTCATCCCGGCCGTCGGTTCATCGAGAAAAAGCAGGGAAGGGTTAACCGCCAAGGCGACTCCGACTTCCAAGAGGCGTTGATCGCCGTGAGAAAGGGCATTGGCTACCGTGTCTTTCCTGTTGCTCAACCCCACTTTTTCTAAAACTTCGGCGGCCCGAGAGCGGCTCTCTTGTTCCTGCGTGGTCTTGGTAAAGAACCGCCGCGACCGGCCGGCCATGGTCAGGATAGGGATCATTATATTCTCAAAAACAGTCAGTTCGGGAAAGATATTAACGATCTGAAAGGAACGGCAGACCCCCAGACGGACCCTCTTATGGATGGGCAGATGAGTGATATCTCGATTTTTAAAATAAATAGTTCCGGATTGAACCGGCAGGTTTCCGGTGATCAGATTGATCAAGGTGGATTTCCCGGCCCCGTTGGGACCGATGATCGAGGTCAGAACCCCGGATTCAATTTTTAGATCCAGGTTGGTGGCTGTACAGACCTGGCCGAAAAAATTGCTTAACTTTTTAATTTCCAGGATCACTTCGCCCATGATTATTCTTTCAGATTCTTTTGTGACTTGCCGGCAAGGCCTTCGATGACGCCGACTACTCCCCCCCGAAAACCCATAATCACAACCAGTAAAACCAGACCGAACCAGAGCATCCAGTTTTCGGTGAAGCGTTGAATGATCTCCCGCATCGCTATAAAGAACACACTCCCCACTAAGGGACCGGTAAAACTGAGCAGCCCTCCCAATAAGCTGACTAAGATCGGCTCGGCAGAATGACCCCAATGGGCCATGAACGGACGGGCATTACTTTCCAGGAGAGTTTCCAAAGCACCGGCCAGACCGGCAAAGGCCCCACTGATGACAAAAACCGTTAATCTATAATTCTTAACGTCGACACCGGCAAACTCGCTGCGATTGGGATTCTCTCGAATACCGGCCAGGGCCAAACCAAAAGGGGAGTTTTGGAGGCGATGGACAACCCAGGTGCTGAGCAGAAAAAAGGCCAGAACCAGAAAATAAAACTGTCTGTCGGTTTTAATGGGGATTTTAAAGAGTCCGAAAAAGGAGAGGGTCTCCCGCATGATACCCACCAAACCATCGTCTCCTCCGGTCAGTCCCCGGAGGTTCCAGATCAAAGAAAAGACCATCATACCGAAAGCCAGGGTAAGCATGGAAAAATAAATTTCGGTGTGGCGGACACAGAAAAAACCGATGATCAGGGCGAGGATGACGGCCGCCAAGACCCCGACGATGATTGCCAAAAGGGGATGACCGGTTACCTGGAGGGAAAAGAAACCCAACCCGTAAGCCCCGGCGGCATAAAAGGCCCCGTGTCCGAAAGAAAGAAGGCCGGTTCGGCCCAAAAGCAAATTATATCCCAGGGCGAATATCCCCAGGAGCATGACCCGGATAGTCAGATAAATCAGGAAGCGTCCGGAGAATATACCGAGCCCAATTAAGGAACAGATCGTCAGGATGATCAGAAGGGTGCCCCAGGGTTTTTTCATACTATTTATTTTGATCCCCCAAATAATCCCTGGGGTTTCCAGAGCAGCACAACGGCCATTAGGATAAAAGTCAGAAACATATCGAAGACCGGGAAAAATCGTGCCCCAAAGGCGGAGAGGACCCCGATAATCAGGGCCACTACAAAGGCCCCTTTAAGACTGCCCAGGCCTCCGATAACGGCCACAATAAAGGCATCGATGATAATGGCCTCACCCATGCCGGAGGTCAAGATTCCCACATAGGGTACCGCCAACCCCCCGCCTACGGCTCCCAGCCAGGTGCCCAACAAAAAGACTGAAGTGAACAAGGCCGGAACACGCACTCCAATGGCCGCAGCCATTTCCCGATCAGAAGAGGCGGCCCGGATGATCCGGCCCCACCAGGTTTTTTCAATCATTCCCCAGAGACCAAGGGCCACTAAGGGGCCAACGGCGATAATAAATAAATTATAGACCGGAAACTTTCGGCCCAGGATTTCTATTGATCCGCTTAGGGTGGCTAAGCCTGGGGGGGAGACGGACCCTGCTCCCCAGACCATTTTAACCATATCATCAAAAATTAAGACAAAAGCAAATGTAAGCAGGAGCTGATATGGGAGGGCGATATGGTAAACATTGCGCAGAAAAAACCGTTCGACGAAGAAGCCTACGGCACAAACGCAAAGGGGGCCCAAGAGGATCCCCAACCAGAAATTGGCCCCCAGATATTTCAGGACCGTAAAACAGAAGTAGGCCCCCAGCATATAGAAGCTGCCATGGGCAAAATTAAGGACCCCCAATACCCCGAAGATCAAGGTCAGGCCGCTGGCCACCAGCCAGATAAACATGCCCGTGGAAAGACCGGTCAGGATGACATGGACAATCGATTGGAGCATAAATTAAAATAGAGCTTTTATTCGATCCGGCCCTTTCCTCTGATGAGGAGAAGGCCGGTCAACAGGTGTTGGTTATCTCGTTTACATCCGGAAATTCAAATTTCCGGATGTAAACCATCTAGTTTAAAATGGAGGCATGGAGCCTGCCCCTTCAAAAGGAGGTCGGGCGAAGTAGGTCTTGGCTGGGATGAGCTTCATCTCGCCCATGATTTTTATAGTGGGATATTTCGAATCCCCTTTGGTCTTGCCCCAGGGCACATCATACATGGCCTGGTGGTCTTCTTTACGAAAGACACGTGGACCGGCAGGGCTGTTCATCTCCATTCCCTCCAAGGCGGAGATTAGAGCCTTGGTCTCTTTGGAACCTGATTTTTCGACGGCGGCTTTTAGGGCATAAATGGAGGAATAACCGGTTTCGGAGACATAGGCCGGGAAATGATTCCAGCGTTTGCGAAAACGGGCCACCCATTCGTTATTCTCCTTGTTATTCGGATAGAGGAAAAAGTAGCGGCCCGAGATCCAGATGTTATCCGGCATCTCTTGTCCGAGCCCTTCCAGGACATCCATAGCCGCTCCTACCGGGAAGATGACCTGCTTAATTTTCTCAAACAGGCCGACTTGCTTTCCCTGTTTGACGAAGGTAACCAGCTCTCCGCCCCAAATGGTGGAATAGAGGCCCTCCGCCTTCGTATCCAAGACGCTGTTCATGAAAGGACGAAAATCCGTGGTCGTTCCAAAGGGCGAAAAGGACTCGGCCACAAAGGAAACACCTGGTTTGACTTTTTTTAACGTGTCCTGGAACATTTTCCAGCAGGTGAAGCCGTATTCGTATTTGGGGCTAACGGTCGACCAGTTCATGGCCGAGAGGTCCTTGGCCAGGAAGGCCGCCGAATACCCATCATGGTAAGTGGAATTGCAGATTCTAAAGATCTGTTTAACCCCTTTTTTGAAAACCCATTCCTCAGTAACCTTTTCCGTTGCGGCATGGGTAAACATCAGGACCCGGTCAAGTTTCTCAATCACCGGGGCCAGAGCCAGGGCTTGACCGGATGAATCCACCCCGGCCAGATAATCCGCCCCCCAACTGTCGACGAAATACCGGGCATTTTTTATGGCGTCGTCGGTTTTGGTGGTGGAATCCCGAAACTCCATTTCCACCTTTACTCCGGCAATCCCTCCTTTGGCATTAATTTCTTCTACCGCCAGCTGGGCCCCCATTTTATGCATTTCCCCATAGCCGGCCAAGGGACCGGATAGGATGGCCTGGTAACCGACCTTGATCGGCCCTTTGATCTTAGGTGCGGCCGCCCAGAGGCCTGAAGGCACCATCACGCCTGTTCCCAGGGCGCTGGCTCCGGCCACCAAAGATCCGGAAGCCGCCAATTTTAGAAATTCCCGCCGATTCATTCCTTGACTGCTCATCGTCTCCCCCTTTTTTTTGTAGGTTATCAAATAAATATTTCGTTTAGAAAATGTTGGTAACGCGTTATTATACGTATTTGGTCGGTGAAGGGTTAATGTTTTTTGGAATGGAGCGTTGAAAGAAGGGAGTCGCTCCTCGGTCGGTTACTTTTCTGTTAACTATAATTTAATTTTAGTTGCTAACAAGATCACCCTCTTTTGTCAAGAAAAAATTTTCCGGGCTAAAAAAACGCTTGCTTTTTAGTATCCGAATATGGATAAGTTTAAATTGAGTCCCCCGAAAAATCGGCCAACAAAAAACAATTGAACCCTTTGCCATATTAACTTATAGTTAATTATTATGAATGAGTTGGGCAATAAATTAAGACATCTGAGGCTTCAGAAAAACCTCACCCAAAAAAGATTGGCCAAAGAAATCGGCTTTACCCCGGCCTATATCTGTCAACTGGAAAGCGGGAAGACCGATCCTTCCATCTCTACACTGAAAAAGATTGTCGATGCCTTAGATGTCACCATCGTCGATTTTTTCCGAACCAATTATGAGGAAAAGATTGTTGTCCGGAACAATGAACGGGAAACCTTTCGGATCCAAAAATCAAAAACCACTATTGAATTTCTCGTTCCCAACCCCGGGACCAAAAAAATTGACGCCCGCCTGGCGGTTATCGAACCGGGGGGAGGATCGGAAGGAACGTATCATCACGAAGGGGAAGAGTTCGGCTATCTGATCGAGGGTGAGATCGATCTCTATTACAATGGTGAAACCATTCATCTTCAAAAAGGAGACAGCTTTTATCTCCAATCCCATCTGGGGCATGAATTCCATAACCGGGGGACCCAAAAGACCATCATTCTTTGGGTAAATCATCCGCCAACCTTTTAACAATTTTCCCGCCGGGGACATCCTTGGGAGAGAAAAAGGCGGGAAAGGAGGGGCAGCCGATGTGGGATCTCTTCAGTCTTCAAGGTAAGGTGGCTCTGGTCACCGGGGCCTCCAAGGGACTGGGAAGGGCCGTTGCCGGAGCCTTGGCCAAGGCCGGGGCGGACTTGGCCCTTTGTGCGCGAAACCTGGAAGATCTTCAACAAGCCAAAAAGGAAATAGAGACTTTGGGGGCCCGGGCTATGATTTTTCCTCTGGACGTTCTCCGGCTCTCCAGCATCCAGGCGGCGGTGGATTCGATCCTGGAGACCTTCGGCCGGATCGATATCCTGGTCAATAATGCCGGCATTAATATCCGCAAGCCTGTCCTGGAACTCCAAGAAGAGGACTGGGATCAGGTCCTGAACACCAATTTGAAAGGCTACTTCCTCATGGCCCAGACCGTTGTCCCGGATATGATCAGACGTCAGCAGGGCAAGGTCATCAATATGGCCTCGATCCTGGGAACGGTAGGGCTGGAAAACCAGGCCCCCTATGCCTCCAGCAAAGGCGGGGTTATTCAGTTGACCAAAGTGATGGCTTTGGAATGGGCCAGGCACCATATCAATGTCAATGCCATAGGCCCCACATATTTTGAAACGCCCTTGGTGGCCGCTCTAAGAAATGATCCGGAACGCTTCCGCTTTATTAATGAGCGGACCCCTATGGGACGGTGGGGGCAGCCGGAAGAATTGGAAGGCACCGTTATTTTCCTGGCCTCCAAGGCCTCCGACTTTATAACCGGCCAGACCATCTTTGTCGATGGCGGGTGGACGATTTGGTGAGGACTTTAAAAACGTAATCCGGAGGTGCGGCTATGCTGATCTTCGAAATGCTCCAAACAACGGCCCAACGGCTTCCCGATAAAATCGCCCTTATCTGTGATGATGAAGTCTTCAGCTACAAGGCCTTTTTAGATAAAGTGCTTGCTTTGGCCGGACAGTTTCAAAAGATGGGGGTCAATAAAGGGGACCGAGTGGCCCTGCTTTTTCCCAACTGCCCGGAAATGGCCATAGCCTATTTTGCCTGTGCGGCCATGGGGGCCGTATCGGTTCCCCTGAACAACCGGCTGACGGCCAAAGATCTGACCTATATGATCAACGACTCTTCAGCCACTCTCTTCCTGGCCGGATATCAGTTCTGGGAAATCAGTCAACAGATCAAAGGAGAACTCCATTCGGTCAAAGCCTTTATTTATGCCGGACCGGAGCGGAAAGAGGGAGCCCTTTATTTTGCCGACCTGATCGCCGGCCCTGACCAAGCGCTCTTGCCCGACCTTTCCCCGGATGATGCAGCCACTATCATGTACACTTCGGGAACCACCGGCCTGCCTAAAGGGGCTATGATGAGCCACCGCAACATCTTTTCCAATGCCCGGAACTGCGGGGCCGCCTTGAATTACAAAGAAAGCGATCGGACCCTGATCGTTGTTCCCCTGTTCCATGTCACCGGCTTGAACAGCCAACTGGTGGCCTTTGTTTACGTAGGCGGAACCTGTGTGATCATGAAGGCCTACAAGACGGCGGAGATGATCCAGGCGATCAAACGGCATCGGATTACTGTTCTCTTTAATGTGCCGACCATGTATGTTCTCATGCTGATCAATGAAAGCCTCCAGGAGGACGATCTTGCCTCCGTGCGTCTGGCTGCCTATGGCGGCGCCCCTATGGACAAAGAAACGATTATCCAGCTCCAAGAACGATTCGGCATGGATCTCTATAATGCCTATGGCCTGACCGAAACCTCTTCCCTGACCACGGTCCTACCGGCCTGTGACGCCGTCCGTAAGGCCCCTTCCGTGGGCCTGCCCGTTTCAGGAGTGCAGGTGATGGCTGTGGATCCCGCGGGAAAGGAAGTCAAGCCTGGTGAACCGGGAGAATTATTAATCAAAGGGCCTAATATCGTCTCGGGGTATTTCAATAAACCTGAGGTGACCCAAAAATCAATCGTTGACGGCTGGCTGCATACCGGCGATGTAGCCCGCATCGATGAAGAGGGCTATGTCTATATTGTCGATCGTTTAAAGGACATGATCGTTCGGGGAGGAGAAAATATTTATTCTCTGGAAGTGGAATCGGTCCTTTTTGCCCATCCCAAAGTCCTGGAAACGGCTGTGGTCCCGGAACTCCACAAGATTTTTGGAGAGGTGGTTAAAGCCTTTGTTGTTCTAAAGCCGGGCGAGGAGGCCACTCCGGAAGAGATTATCGATTTCTGCCGGCAAAATATGGCCGATTATAAAGTCCCGGCCAAGGTGGTTTTTGTCCCAGAATTGCCCCGCAATCCGGGAGGCAAAGTGACAAAGAATAAATTGAAGGAAATGAGTTGAGTTCTAGCTAAGCATGTTTA